>Ga0207797_1001316_pt1 | contig 18060 bp, 8 predicted proteins | sample PRCRCaboRojoPR_6_FD_187275 | JGI IMG/M metagenome (GOLD analysis project Ga0207797, IMG submission 187275) | Marine sediment microbial community from Cabo Rojo, Puerto Rico - PR CR 10% Liquid 1 (SPAdes) | ecosystem: Environmental > Aquatic > Marine > Coastal > Sediment | place: Cabo Rojo, Puerto...
AGCATCGGCCACATGTTGTTGCCCCACTGCATGTTCAGCGGCGCGACGGCGTACGGGGCCAGAAGAAAAACCGCACAGAGCCCGAAGTTGGACGGATTCCAGATGTGGCGGTCGTTGACGCGCAGCACGTACTTCGAGGCGATCGACAGGGTGCTGCACAGCGCGAAGGGCCACAGCATCGGCGACCGCACGAGGATCCCCACGCTGATGCCGGAGGTGTACGCGCTCGCCGGGTGCGGCCACGAGCCCCAGTACAGGCGTCCCAGCACGAGCTCCGTGAGAATCGCGACGCCAATGGCGGTGGCGATGGCTTCCCATCCTCGCAGGATCCCGAAAGAAATATGGGCCGTCGCGAGGATCAGTGAGATGAGGATCGGCGGAACGAGACGAAGGTCGATGTTCTTCATGACGGCGTCGTGGGTTCCGTGATGCGATGGATGGTGTTGACGTCAGGCGACTTAATCGTCTGGACGCGGCCGGACGGCCAGCGGATGACGGCCTTCTCGACGGTCGCGTCGGTGCCGAGACCGAAGTACAGACGCCGCTGGTTCTGGGCGCTGTACCCGCTGCCGGCGGTCCGCGTCTGCACCTGGCGGTGGTCGTCCCAGTGCAGCTCGACCATCGTGCCAATGGCGCTCCGGTTGCTCTCCGTGCCGGTCAGCTCAAACGCCATCCAGTGCGTGCTGTCGGGCACCGTGTTGCGGTACACCTCGAGCGGACCGCCCTGGTTGGCGACGATGACGTCGAGCGATCCCTGCTCCCACAGGTCGGCGAGAGCGACGCCTCGCCCGTCGCGGTCCGACTGTACGCCCACGGCACCGGCCACGTTTTGGAAGGACCCGGCGCCGTCGTTGATCCAGACGCGCGTGCGCTGGTAGCCGGACAGGCTGCGCCCCTCCATGGCCGGCCAGTTGTTGGCGTCGGCGATGATGTTTTTGTGCCCTCCGGCCACCTTCGAGAAGTCGTACCAGTAGCTGGCGTTGCGGTCGTCGGAGACGTAGCCGTTGACGACGAAGAGGTCGAGCCAGCCGTCGTTGTTGAGGTCGCCGAACTGTCCGCCGTAGCTCCAACCGGCCTGGCTCACGCCCATGCCGGTGGCCAGGTCCTGGTAGCGGAGCGTACCGCTGGAGTCGCGCGGCATCCACAGCGAGTTGCCCTGCATGAGCACGCCGCTCTCCGAGATGTTGCTCACGTAGATGGCCTGCTGGCCGCGGTTCAGGACGTCGCCCAGCGAGGCGTTCATGCCGCTTTTGGGGGTGAAGCCGACGTTGCTCGCTTCGCCGGCCGCGGTGAACGATGTGCCCTGCTGGTTCAGGTACAGTTCGTCGACGCCGTAGTCGTTGGCGACGAATAGGTCGGGGTAGCCGGTGCCGCGCAGGTCTGAGGCCACGGCGGCGAGGGTCCAGCGCGTGCTCGTGAGGCCCATCTCCGCGGCCACGTCCTCGAACCGCCCGTTGCCCAGGTTCTTGAAGAGGTAGTTGCGCCCGCCGTTGTTGGCGTACTCGAAGCTCTCGGGCATCACGTTGGTGGTCTCGAGGTCCCACAGGTTGAGGTCCTCGCGGTAAAAGCCGCCCACAAACAGGTCGAGCAGCCCGTCGCGGTTGTAGTCAAACCAGATGGCCGTGTTGGCATTGATCCAGTCGGGCAGTCCGGCCTGGTCGGAGACGCGCGTGAAGCCGTCGCCCTGGTCGTTGTGGTAGAGGGCGGGCTGGCCCCACTTGTACAGGAAGAGGTCTTCGTAGCCGTCGTTGTCGTAGTCGGCCCAGACGGAGCCCATCGAGACGCCCGTCTCGGCGGTGTTCACGCGAGCAATACCCATCTGCGGCGCCACGTCGGTGAACGTGCCGTCGCCCTGGTTCTCGAAGAGGGCGTTCGCCGATCCGCGCGCACTGTTCGTGACGTAGAGGTCGTCGTGCCCGTCGTTGTTGTAGTCAACCACAGCCACCGACGCGCCGCCCATCGACGCAATTTCGGGCATGATGTGCGACAGCGTATCGTCGAGCGTCGGCTTCTGGTGGGTAAACGACAGGCCGACGTCGCTCGACACCTCGTTCATCGCGAAGCCGTAGCGCTGGAGCGCGTCCTGGGCGTCCATGCCGGTCGCTTCCGACGACGACCACCGGTTGATGAGCATCGGCGCGGCGAGCAGGCCGACGAAGAGCAGGCTGATGAGGATGCGAATCGTTCGTTTCTGAGTCATCGCTCTACGGTAGAAACCTGTAGGTCACGCTTAACAAGTTGCACATCCTTTCATAGGAAGGTGTTTTCCACCAGAAGGAGTACATTTTGATGTCTTGTGTGGGTGTTCATTTTTGGCTGGATCCAAAAACGAACCAAAAAAACCACGGCTGTGAAGAAAACGGCTGACCCTGTTCCGCACTCCACTGAAATCATCGAAACTCCCCCGACTGCCGTCGGGGTCAGACACCGATGATTTCGGGCGCTTCGTGCTTCGCAGTGTCCGAGACGCCGTTTTCTTCAAGGCCGGAATGGCGCAAATTGGATCTATGGGCTTCGTTTAACACTTGGGAGGCGCCCCAGCGATCCGTGTTGTGGTGTACGCCTCACGACGACTTCGCCCCCACGCCCTCTCGCCCCCACGCATCACCGGAAGGCGAGCGCGCGCTGATGCTGTCGCGGGGTGACGTAGCGGGTGTGGTAGGTTTTCCAGTCCTCGGGGTGCATCTGGTAGGCCGGGTCCTCGGTGAGCGGTTGCGGCGGACGCGTGTAGTCGTCGAGGCCGTGGTACGGCAGCGGGCGCACCGTTCGCGAGTAGCCCGTGTTGTAGTCGCCGTCCTTCACCCAGCCGTCGCCGATGAGGACAAACTCGCGTGTGCGGCCGTCGGGCGGCGGGGCTGGAGCGTCGAAACGAAGCGTCATCTCGTCGCCGGCGTTCATAATCACATACCGATCATCGATGGCAGTGATCAGTTCGCGCACGTCGCCGAAGCGCGTGTGGTAGCCTTCGAGGTCGCGCCAGATCTGCGAGGTGGCCATCAACGTATCGTAGACCGGCGTCTCCGGAACCGATCGTTTCGGCTTGCGGGTGACCGAGAAGCCGCGGTAGCGGAGCTCGGCGGTCGCCGGGCTGATGCGTGTCGTGTCGATCTGTGCGTCCGGGCGTCCTTCTGCCCACGCGATGCGGTCCCAGTAGATCTCCATGTTGGTGCGCAGGCGGACGCGGCGCGGCCCGTCGGGGCCGATCACGTCCTGCAGATCGATCACCATCGTCTTGTTCTTGCCCGCCGGAAAGCCGAGGTCGTCCTTGGCGACACGCCACCCGCCGTTTCCGTCCGGCACCTCCAGGCGTACGCCGTGCGGCGTCTCGTGATTGCCCTGGCTGATGGCAAGGTTGATCGAGCTGTCTGTGGGATAGACCCATCCGGACGCCACGAGCCAGAGCGGACCCTCGCTCGGCACGTCGTCGCCCAGGTGAAGCTCCACGGCGTGCTCCTCGGCGAGACCCTGATGGCCCTGCAACGCGAACGTGTCGAGGTGGTGTCCGTCGCGCTCGCGGACTGTGCGCGTCACGTCGCGTCCCTCCAGGTCGACCGCCTTCTGGACGGGCTGCAGCGGCCCCGTTACGTACAGCTTCTGCTCGGGGGCCGGGAGCGTAAACGTCTCGTTCACGAACACGCGCGTATCCGCCGGACGGTCGACGGTGAGGAGCGACACGTGGTCGAAAAAGTGGCTCTCCCACAGCTCGCCCGTGATGCGCACGTCGTACTGCCCGTTGCGGGGAGCGAGCGCGTCGGGGCCCATCTTGATCCAGTCGATGCTGTGGATGACCTGAGCGGGCCCCTGCGCGTTGATCCGCAGGCCGAGCGCCGTGCGCCAGAGGAAGTCTGTCACGAACTGCATCCCGTCGCCGTTGTGGGTGAACACCCACGGGCAGGAGCCCTTGAGGCGCTGGCGCGTCTGCACGGTCTGGGTCGAGAGCAGGTCGAACTCGGCCTGCACGGTGCCGTTCGGCCAGATGATGCGCGCCACGTTGGCGCCCACCTGCTCGCCGAGGCCGAAGTGCACGAGCGGGTCGTTGATGACCTGCTTCTGGAAGAGCAGCCCGGCCCGCATCTCCACCTCGCCGCCGATGCCGAACGAGTTGATGCGTCGATCCCCTTGCGCACGGGCGGCCTGCGGCTGCATCCGAACGGACTGGTAGTCCTTCGCGCCTTGTCCGGCGAGGCGTACGGCGGTGCCGTCATCGGTGAGGCCGACGAGATCGAGGCGGCCGCGGTCCTGCACGTCGGCCACGCCGAACACGTGGCCGTCGAGGACGGCGTCGGAGGCGTAGTAGCCCGAGGCGCCGTGGAGCCACACCTGGCTCTCGTCGGGGGCAGAGGCCACGAGGTCGAGCGCGCCGTTGTTGTCCACATCGGCGGTGAAGAGGCGCACATCGCCGACTGCGTGGTCCGCCAGCGGGGCGTTCCACGACAGCATCGCGGCGGAGGTCCAGCCGGTTTCGGTGTGGGAGAGCCGGCGGATCGTGCCGTCGACGTGCAGGGCGATCAGGTCGAGGTGGCCGTCCTGGTCGGCGTCCGCCACCACGGTGTCGAGCACGCGGCCGAGGTCGTCGGGGAGCGACGCGGGACGGAAGCGCGGGTCGGCGCGGCGATGGTTCCAGTGCACGTGGAGCTGGCCGTCGTCGTCGAGGAGGACGGCATCGGGATCGCCGTCGGCGTCGAGGTCGGCCCAGTCGAAGTCACGCAGGCGCTCGACACCGTCGAACAGGCGCTGCGTCTCGAACGTGCCGTCGCCGTTGTTGCGGAGCACGATCGGCGCGCCCTCCACGGGGGCCACGACGAGGTCCACGTCGCCCTCCATGTCGAGGTCGGCGGGCCATGCGCCCACGGCGGGCGTCTGCCGGGCGGCGGACGGGAGGGCGTCGGCGGTTACGTCCTCAAACTGGCTGTCGCGCCCGTGGCGGTACAGCCGCACGCCCCCGCGCCCGGCGAGCACCACGTCCAGGTCGTAGTCGTAGTCGAAGTCGAGCCCGGTGATGCCGTGGCGGGCTGGGGCGGTGTTCGAGGGACCGCCCGGATACGGGAGCGTTCGCGTCCGCTGGAAGCCGAGGTCGATCTCGACCGTCTCGGCGGTGGCAACGAGGGCATTCGGCGGGCTTTCGCCGAGCAGGGCGAGCGTTCCGACCCACGACCACGGCCCCTCGCTCTGGTCCAGCGTGTCGGCCGGGAAGGCCAGCGCGGAATCGATCGGGGCGGGCTGCGGCGTCGGGTTTTGCATCCAGCGGAAGCGGGTCAGCAGGAGGTCGCCGCTGCCGGGCTCGGTCGCAACGGCCCGCCGGCTCTGCTGGTACAGCGGGAGCGGTTTGAGGGCCGTTTCGAGAAAAGCAATCTCGGTGGCGGCCTGCTGCAGCGATCCGTCTTCGGACAGGGAGCGGACCTGCTGCAGGGCGCGCTGCGCGCGCTCGGGCGCCTCCGTCACGAGCGTGTCGATCCGCGAGAGCGACGAGCGGAGCGCGCCTGCGGCGCCTTGCTTGGCGGCGAGACGGGCGCGGGTGAGCCACGCCACGAGGTTGCGCGGCGCCAGGGTCGTCAGCCGTTCGGTGGCTTGCAGCGCCGCGGTCGCGTTGCCGCGTTGCTCCTGCACCTGCGCGAGAGCATAGGCAGCGGAGACGAGCGACGAGTCCGCGTCGAGCGCGCGTTGGAGAAACGTGGCGGCCTGTTCCAGGTCGCCGTCTTCGCGCGCCACCTCGGCGGAGAGGAAGAGAATCTGCGCGTCGTCGGGCGCCAGATTGCGGGCATCGGCAAGGCGGTCGGCGGCCGTCTGGAGGTTGCGTTGGCGCAGGGCCAGGACCCCCTGATTGGCCGGAATGGCGGGCTCATTCGACACGAGCCGGGCGGCTTCGTCCAGTTGCTGCTGGGCGCGCTGAAGCTCTCCCACTTGAATGGCCGCGACGCCGGTGTAAAACGCCGACACCGCGTCGTTGTAGGTGGTGCTCGACGGGTCGGGTGGCGAGGGCGTGCAGGCCATCCATCCGACCCCCCCGATGCTCAAAAGCACCAGGAAGAGGCAAAGGCGAAGCAAGCGAGTCATGGAAGACGCAGGAGAAACGGGGGGGAACACGTGGGGACCGCCGGCTGGGCGCGCACGGTGGGGGCGGCTGGGGCAGTAATCGTCTGAGGCGCACTGTAGTAAAGCAACGAATCGTTGCCGATTTATCAAGTCGCTGGGCCCGATTCACGGTCGCTGGCCTCCGCGCCGATAAACCTCGTCGTTGGACGAGCGTAACGTCTGAAAACCACTGACAGATCCGGTCGCGTCTCGTGAATCGCCGTGGGACGTCGGTCCGCACCCGCCCGCTTCAACGCTCGCTGCTCCCATGCTCCGACCTCGACTTTTGCTCGCGTGTCTCGTCGCCGTTCTTGGATGGGCGGGATGCACCGCCGACGTGGATCCGGCGGAGGTGCAGGATCCCGAACTCCTTCACGAGTCGGTGTGGCACATGACGGACGTCATGGTGCACGACATTTTCAGCCCGCCGCAGGCCGCCCGGGCCTACGCCTACGCCAGCGTGGCGGCCTACGAGCCGCTGGCAGCCGCACACGCCGACTACCGGACGCTGGCGGGGCAGGTGAACGCGCTGTCGCCGCTGCCGCCTGCGCCCGACGGCGACCACCTTCCGTCGCTGGCGAGCGTGCATGCCTTCCTCACGGTTGGCACCGAAATGGTATACACCCAGAGCCGCATGGAGGCGTTTCACGAGAAGATGATGCAGCGCTTCCGCAGCCTGGGAATCCCCGCGGAGGTGTTCGACCGGTCGGTGGCGTACGGCGACTCCGTGGCGCAGCATGTGCTGGACTGGGCCGCCACGGACGGGTACCGCACGACGCGCAGCGGGCCGCAGTTTACGGTCACGGACGAGCCGGGCCGCTGGCGTCCCACGCCGCCCGCCTACATGGACGCCATCGAGCCGAACTGGGACGAGCACCGGCCCTTCGTCATGACGGCCGCCGACCAGTTTGCGCCAACCCCGCCGCATCCATACAGCCTGGAGGAAGGAAGCGCCTTCCGCGAGGAGGTCATGGAAGTGTACCGCATGGGGCAGAACCTGACGGAGGAAGAGCGTGAGATTGCGGCGTTCTGGGACTGCAATCCGTACGTCATGCACACCGAGGGCCACGCCATGTTTGCCACCAAGCAGATGTCTCCCGGGGGGCACTGGATGGGCATCGCCATCATCGCGAATCGGAAGTCGGGCGCCGATCTGTGGCGCTCGGCCGAGGTGCTGGCGCAAACCGCCGTGGCGCTGGCCGACGGGTTCATCAGCGCGTGGGACGAGAAGTACCGCAGCAACCTGATCCGCCCCGAGACGGTGATCAACGACCACATCGACCCCGACTGGCGCCCCGTGCTGCAGACGCCACCGTTCCCCGAGTACACCAGCGCCCACAGCGTCATCTCGGCCGCCGCGGCCGTCACGCTCACCGACCTGTATGGCGACGCGTTCGCGTTCACCGACACGACCGAGCGCGCCTACGGCCTGCCGGATCGATCGTACGACTCCTTCAACGAGGCGGCCGAGGAGGCGGCCATCAGCCGGCTGTACGGCGGGATTCACTACCGGATGGCCGCAGAAGAGGGCGCCGTGCAGGGCACAAACGTCGGGCAGTGGGTTGTTGACCACGTCGACACGCGCCCTCCTGCCGTGGCGGAAGAGACGCGCACCGCATCCGATCCGCAATGAACCGGCACGGGGCGACCGGAGCCCGGGCCGTCGCGTCGGACAAGAAACCTACAGCCCGGATGGAGGATTTCCGTGTAATGCTCCTCGCTCTTGCCTGATCTCGCCGCGGCCTATGCGCACGCTCTGGTTGGCTGTTCTTGCGACGCTTCTCGTTCTGATTGGGTGCCGGTCTGGCTCCACGGATGCCCCGGAGGAGCTCTCTGCCCGCTACGACTCGGTGGATGGCACGCAGACGGAGAAGATGCGGAACGTGCTGGCTGCGATCCGCGAGGAGGCCCGTACCGAGCCGATGAAGTACTTCCATCTCAACGACGTACGGGCCGACTCGGTGCGCGAGATGGTGGACGCGGCTCCGCCGGACGAAAAGACCCGGCTTCGCTACAAGTACGCCTACGAGTTGCTGTACGCGGGGCAAACGAAGGCCGCCATCCGGCAGCTCGAAACGATGATCGAGGCGCTGAACCTGTCGCCGCGCCGCATGTCGCGCCAGGCGAAGCCGATCTTCGAGCTGTTGGCCCTGGCGTACCTGCGGCTCGGGGAGCAGCAGAACTGCGTGGACGGCCACGCCTCGGCGTCGTGCATCCTCCCGATCCGCGGGGCCGGCGTGCACACCAAACCGGCCGGATCGCAAAACGCCGCGGCACTCTACGAACGCATTGCGCGGCGCAATCCCCGCGACATGCAGTCGCGCTGGCTGCTCAACGTAGCGCACATGACGCTGGACCGCTATCCCGAAGGGGTTGGCGGGCGCCTCCGCATCCCAGACCTGGCTCCTGAGCCCCATGCGGAGATCCAGGCGTTCGACGACGTGGCGCCGAAGCTCGGGGTCGACCATTTTGCCATCGCAGGGGGCACGAGCGTCGAGGACTTCAACAATGACGGCTTCCTCGACATCCTGGTCACGTCCTACGGGCTGGACGATCAGATGAAGCTGTACCTCAACAACGGCGAGGGCGGCTTCGTCGATCACACCGAGGAGGCCGGGCTCACCGGCATCGTCAGCGGCCTCAACACGGTGCACGCCGACTACAACAACGACGGCTACGAGGACGTCTTCGTGCTGCGCGGCGCGTGGGCCGGTAAGGTCGGGCGGCATCCCAACTCGCTGCTGCGCAACAACGGCGATGGCACGTTTACCGACGTGACGTACCAGGCCGGGCTGGCCTCGTATCATCCCACGCAAACGGCCGCCTGGGCCGACTTCAACCAGGACGGGTGGATTGACCTCTTCGTCGGCAACGAGTCGAACACCGAGTTCAGCCTGCTTTCGGGGCAAAGCTCGGGCGACTCCACGGCCGCCTCGCACCCGAGCGAGCTCTACCTCAACAACGGCGACGGCACCTTCACAAACGTCGCCGCACAGGTGGGCCTGGAGATCGACGCGTACGTCAAGGGCTCCGACTGGGGCGACGTGAACAACGACGGGCTGCCCGACCTCTACATCTCCATTCTCGGCGGCCCCAACCGGCTCTACATGAACCAGGGCGGGGCCTCCATCGATGCGTGGCAGTTCGTGGAGCGCGCCGAAGCGGCGGGCGTACAGGATCCGTTCTTCAGCTTTCCAACGTGGTTCTGGGACTACAACAACGACGGGCACCTCGATCTTTTCGCCTCGGCCTACGACATGCGCTACCTGCAGCGGTCGGCGCACGCCGTTGCCGCCGAGTACATGGGCATGAGCACCGACGCCGAGCGGCCGCGCGTCTACCGCAACGACGGCGACGGCACGTTTACCGACGTGACCGACACGCTCAACCTGAACACGGTCATGTTCGCCATGGGGTCCAACCACGGCGACCTCGACAACGACGGCTACCAGGACTTCTACGTCGGCACCGGGGCGCCCGACTTCGGGGCGATCGTCCCGAACCGCATGTTCCACAACCAAGGCGGGACCGCGTTCGACGAGGTGACCTTCGCGGGCGGCTTCGGCCACATCCAGAAGGGGCACGGCGTGGCGTTTGCCGACTTCGACCGCGACGGCGATCAGGACATCTACGCGGTCATTGGCGGTGCCGTAGAAGGCGATCCGTTCCACAATGCCCTGTTCGAGAACCCAGGCCACGGACACCACTGGATCACGCTCGATCTCGTCGGACGCAGTGCCAACCGCTCGGCCATCGGCGCGCGGCTCGCGCTTACCGTCTCGGCGCCAGACGGCACGACGCGCACCATCCACCGCACCGTTGGCACCGGCGGCAGCTTCGGGGCGCAGAGCCTCCAGCAGGAGATCGGTCTCGGCGACGCCACGCGCATCGACACGCTCCGCGTCACATGGCCCAACGCTCAGGGCACGACGCAGACGTTCACGGATCTCGACGTGGACCAGACGCTCCGCCTCGTCGAAGGACAGTCGCCCACCGTGCTCGACCGCCCCCCGGTTCCGTTCGACCCGTCCAACTCCCCGGCCAGACACACGGGCCACGACCCGGATGCGATGACGACCGCGTCGGAGTAATTCGTCGTAAGTGCGCTCGGGGAATGATCGGCTCCGGCGGTTCAAGGCGCACCGGATGCCCGGGCGATGGGCCGGATGCCCGGGCGATGGGGAGGCCGGTGGACCACCCGGCAGGATCGATCCGAGATCGGCTCATGCACGCCAGACGCCCTTCTCTCCAACACGCCCGGGCCCGGCTCGGCGTGGCGGTGCGGTCTTCCAGACCCGGTGGACCCGGCACTGGACAGCCCCGAGGCGTCCTCATGCCCCATCGCCCTCCTCGCGCAGGCGTCCGCACACGAGCATGCAGAGCGCCGACAGCGTGGGGTCGCTGATGTCGTAGTAGACGTAGAGCCCGTCCTTGCGGCGCGACAGCAGCCCTTCGCGCGCCATCATGCCGAGGTGCTTGCTGACGTTGGCCTGCTGGTGCTCCGTGGCCTCCACGAGTTCGCTGACGGTCATCTCGCCGTGCGTCTGCAGCTGATTGAGCAGCTCCAGGCGGACCGGCTCGCTCAGGATTTTGAAGCGGCGGGCGGCGTTCTCAAGCAGAGATTCGGGGACAAGTTCGTCGGCCATGGCGGACGGGTCCAGACAGTGAGAAGAGCAACCATCTGCGTATACGTCCACGGGCGGAACGCGTGCCCGGCGGTCGGCGCCGGTTCCTGGCCGTGCGGTCCCGCCACGCGGGGAGCGAAGCGGGGACGATTATACGCTCTGCGAGTAGGTGGGCTGGTCGGACGGGGCGTCTCCGGGGGCGGACGTCGGGCCGATGGACGTGGGAGACAGCGAGGTGTCGAACGCGCCGGCCACATGGCGCACAAGCAGCCGTCCGAGCGGCTTCACCCGAATGGCGTCGTCGGAGAGATGCACGAGGTCGTCGCGCACGAGCGGTGCGAGGGCGGTGAGCGCGTCGGCGAAGTAGGCGTTGAAGTCAATCGGCGTGCCGCGATCGTCGGCCCACTGCTCGACTGCACGCTTGTCGAGCTCGAAGTTGCACATCAGCTGCATGATGACGTGGCGCCGCAGGTGGTCGTCGTCGGAGAGCCGGTAGCCGCGATAGACAGGCGACGCGCCGCCCTCGATCCGGTCGTAGTAGGGACGCAGGCCCTTTACGTTCTGCGCGTACAGGTTTGTGAGCTGGTGAATGCCGGAGATGCCGAACGCATAGACGTCGGCGCCGGCGCGCGTCGAGTAGCCCTGGAAGTTGCGGTACAGCGTACCGGCGTCCTGCGCGCGGGCGAGTTCGTCGTCGGGGCGGGCGAAGTGGTCCATGCCGATGAAGCGGTAGCCGCCGGGTCCTGTCAGCGTTTCGAGCGCCATCTCGAAGATCGACAGCTTCTCGGCGGGCGCAGGCAGGGCCTCCTCGTTGATCAACTGCTGGTGCTGCTTGATGGAGGGCACATGCGCGTAGCTGAAAAGCGCAATGCGGTCTGGGTCGATGTCCAGAACCGTGTCAATGGTCGTGCGGAACTGCTCGGTCGTCTGGTGCGGAAGCCCGTAGACGAGGTCGAGGTTGACGCTCTCGAAGCCGGCCTCGCGTGCCCAGCGCACGGCATCGCGCACCTGCGCCTCGGGCTGGATTCGGTTGATGGCCTCTTGCACCTGCCGGTCGACGTCCTGCACGCCGATGCTGATGCGGTTGAACCCGACGCGCCGTGCAGCCTCCACCCGCTTTCGCGTTAGCTCCCGCGGGTCGGCCTCCAGGCTGATCTCAGCGTTGTCCGCCACGCGAAAGCGGTCGCGCAGATGCCGGCCGAGCCCTTCGATCTCCTCCGGCGACAGGTAGGTGGGGGTGCCGCCGCCCCAGTGGATCTGCGTGACGCGGCGACCGGTGTCGATCTGCTCCGCCGTCCGGTCGATGTCGCGCTTCAGGTACGACAGGTAGCGCGAAATGCGCTCCGGGTCGTGCGTCACCTTCATGTGGCAGCCGCAGTAGTAGCAGAGCTGCCGGCAGAACGGCAGGTGCAGATAGAGCGACAGCGGCCCGGCCTCGTCCGCCGCGTTCGACGTGCGCACCTCCTCCGCAAACACCTCGGGCCCGACGTCCGGCGAAAAGTGCGGCGCGGTGGGGTAACTCGTGTACCGCGGCAGCGGACGCGCATAGCGGCGAATGAGGTCGGTGTCGACGGCAACCTGCATCGGGCGAACGGTGGTGGATGAGAAAGAGTCCTGCGTCGGAGACCTGGGCGGCACACGCTTGCACGAAGCGATTTGCCCTAGTGTCCCCGGAAGGCACCGGTTGCGTCCGAAATGCTCCGGAATTCCCGTCTTGCCTGCGGCGTCCGACGCTCCAGTGAGAAGCCGGTGGATGCGAGAATGCGCAGGCGCTTCGGCGATCTGGCCTCCGGCCGGTCTACGCCCGATCGGGGGTGGCCTCGTCGATCTCTGCCGACACCGACTCGGTCGATGCCCGGGCGCCGTCGCCGGCCGGGGCGCGCAGGTCGGTGTCGGGCTCGTAGGCGAGGCGCGAGGCGAGCCAGCGCTCCACCTCCGCAACATCCATGTTTTTGCGCGCGGCGTAGTCCTCGACCTGGTCCTTCTGGAAGGTGCCGACGTTGTAGTAGCTCGCCTCCGGATGCGCGAAGTAGATGCCGCAAACGGACGCGCCCGGGGTCATGGCCAGGGTCTCGGTGAGGCCGATGTCGGTGTGGTTCTCCACCCCCAGCAGGTTCCACAGTGGCGGCTTCTCGGTGTGGTCCGGGCACGCCGGATAGCCGGGCGCGGGACGGATGCCGCGGTAGCTCTCGCGGATGAGCTCTTCGTTCGAGAGGTCCTCGTCGGGCGCGTAGCCCCAGTAGTCTTTGCGCACCTGCTCGTGCAGGTACTCCGCAAACGCCTCGGCGAGCCGGTCGCCGAGCGCCTGAAGCATGATGGCCCGGTAGTCGTCGCCGTCGGCCTTCGCGGCGTCGACGAGCGGCTGCAGACCGAGCCCGCCGGTCACGGCAAAGCCGCCGATGTAGTCCTTTCGCCCGCTGTCTTTGGGCGCCACGAAGTCAGCCAGCGCGCGGTTCGGGCGGTCGCCCGTCTTCTTGGTCTGTTGGCGGAGCGTGTGGAACGTCGTGGCGATTTCTGTGCGGCTCTCGTCGGTGTACACCTCGATGTCGTCGCCCACGCGGTTGGCGGGGAAGAGGCCGCAGATGCCGTTGCACGTGAGGGCCCGCCGCTTCGCGAGTTCGTCGAGCACGGCGTTCGCATCCTCGTACAACCGGCGCGCCTCCTCGCCCTTCTCCTCGTCCTCGAAAATGCGCGGGTACTTGCCGCTGAGGTCCCACGCGATGAAGAAGGGCGTCCAGTCGATGTAGTCGCGCAGCGTGTCGATGGGCACGCTCGGAAGGACGGTGGTGCCCAGCTTGTTCGGCGTGGTGATGGGCACGGTGTCCCAGTCGCACGTGAAGCGATTGGCGCGGGCCTCCTCGATGGAGAGAAACGTCTTGCGCCGCCCGCCGCGGTTGTGGCGCTCGCGGAGCGTATCGTAGCGCTCGCTCACCTCCTGCAGGAACGTGTCGCGCAGGTCCTCGGCGACGAGGTTGCCGGTCACGTTCACGCTGCGCGAGGCGTCCAGCACGTGCACGACCGGACCGCTGTAGTGCTCGGCGATCTTGACGGCGGTGTGGATCTCGGACGTCGTCGCCCCGCCGATGAGGAGCGGACACGAGAAGTCCTCGCGCTCCATCTCCTTGGCGACGTGCACCATCTCGTCGAGCGACGGCGTGATGAGCCCGCTCAGGCCGATGATGTCCACGTCGTGCTCGCGGGCCTTCTGCAGGATCTCCTGCGCGGGCACCATCACGCCGAGGTCGACCACGTCGTAGCCGTTGCACTGCAGCACGACGCCCACGATGTTCTTGCCGATGTCGTGCACGTCGCCCTTGACGGTGGCGAGGAGGACCGTCGGATTGTCGGTGTCCTCGCGTGGGGCCTCGCCGGCGGCCTCGCGGCGGGCGTCTTCCTTGGCGTTTTCCTCTTCGATGTACGGCCGGAGGTAGCCGACGGCCTTCTTCATGACGCGGGCGCTCTTCACGACCTGCGGGAGGAACATCTTGCCGTCGCCGAACAGGTCGCCGACCACGTCCATGCCGTCCATGAGCGGCCCCTCGATCACCTCCAGCGGCGACGGGTACTTTTGCCGCGCCTCCTCCGTGTCGTCGATGATGTGCTCCAGGATGCCCTTCACGAGCGCGTGCTCGATGCGCTCTTCGACCGTGCCCTCGCGCCACTCCGCGGTTTCCTCCTCGTTCTCCCGGTCGTCCGCCTGCGCGGCAATCTCCTCGGCCAGGTCCACGAGCCGCTCGGTGGCGTCGTCGCGCCGGTTGAAGTAGACGTCCTCGATCCGCTCGCGCAGCTCGTCGTCGATCTCGTCGTAGACCTCGATCTGGCCCGCGTTCACGATCGCCATGTCCAGCCCGCGCTGGATGGCGTGGTACAGGAAGATCGTGTGCATCGCCTCGCGGACGCGGTTGTTGCCGCGGAACGAGAAGCTGATGTTGCTGAGTCCGCCGCTCACCTTCGCGCGTGGCAGGTTCTCCTTGATCCACTCCGTCGCACGCAGGAAGTCGCGAGCGTACTCGTCGTGCTCTTCGATGCCGGTGGCGACGGCGAAGATGTTCGGGTCGAAGATGATGTCCTCGGGCGGCATGCCTACCTCCTCGGTGAGGAGCTTGTAGGCGCGCTCGCAGATCTCAATCTTGCGCTCATAGGTGTCGGCCTGTCCCTCCTCGTCGAACGCCATCACGATGACCGCGGCGCCGTATTTGCGGCACATGCGGGCGTGCTCCAGAAACTCCGCTTCGCCTTCCTTCAGCGAGATGGAGTTGACGACGGCCTTGCCCTGCACGCACTTCAGGCCCGTCTCGATGACCTCCCACTTCGAGGAGTCGACGACGATGGGCACGCGAGCGATGTCGGGCTCGGCGGCGACGAGCTGCAGGAAGCGTTTCATGGCCGCGGCCGAGTCGATCATGCCCTCGTCCATGTTGACGTCGATCATCTGCGCGCCGTTCTCCACCTGCTGGCGCGCAACGGACAGGGCCTCCTCGTACTCGTCGTTCTTGATGAGCCGCTTGAAGCGCCGCGAGCCCATCACGTTCGTTCGCTCGCCGATGTTGACGAAGCCGACCGTCTCGTTCATCTCCAGCGGTTCGAGTCCGCTGAGGCGCAGGTACGGCGTGCGGTCCGGGATGGTGCGCGGCGCGTGCTGCGCGGCCACCTCGGCGAACGCCTCGATGTGCTCCGGCGTCGTGCCGCAGCAGCCGCCGACGATGTTGACCCAGCCCTCGCTCGCGTAGGCGTCGAGCTGCTCGGCCATGAAGTCCGGCGTCTCGTCGTAGCCGCCGAATTCGTTCGGCAGGCCCGCGTTCGGGTAGAGGCTCGTGTGCACCTCGGCGGCGCCGGCGAGCTCCTCGATGAACGGGCGCATCTGCTTCGAGCCGAGCGCGCAGTTGAGTCCGACGCTCAGCAGGCTCGGCATGTGGGCCACGCTCTGGTAGAAGGCCTCGGGCGTCTGCCCGGAGAGCGTGCGTCCGCTCATGTCGACGATCGTGCCCGAGATCATCACCGGCAGTTCGCGCCCGAGCTCCGCGAAGAGATCCTGCAGCGCGACGATCGCGGCCTTGCAGTTGAGCGTGTCGAAGACGGTCTCGATGAGCAGGAGGTCCACGCCGCCCTCGACGAGGCCGCGGGCCTGCTCGAGGTAGGCGCTCCGCACCTCGTCGAACGTGACGTCGCGGTAGCCAGGGTCGTTGACGTCCGGCGAGACGGAGAGCGTCTTGTTCGTTGGCCCGATGGCGCCCGCGACGAAGCGCGGCTTGTCGTCGGTACTGAATTCGTCGGCGGCCTCGCGGGCGAGTTGGGCGCTGGCCACGTTCAGGTCGTGCGCCGCGGCCTGCAGGTTGTAGTCGGCCTGCGCGATGGAGGTGGCGCTGAACGTGTTCGTCTCGATGATGTCGGCGCCCGCCTGCAGGTACTCGCGATGGATGTCGCGGATGAGGCCGGGCCGCGTGAGCGACAGCAGGTCGTTGTTGCCCTGCAGGTCGCCGTCTACGTCCGCAAACCGCTCATTGCGAAAGTCCTCTTCGGTGAGGGTGTGCCGCTGGATCATGGTGCCCATCGCACCGTCCAGCAGCAGAATGCGTTCGGACAGCAGGCGACGGAGCGTGGTCAGCGTGTTGTTCATGAGAAAAGGGGGCGTCGAAGGCAAACCGAAAGGTCAATATACCGACCTAGATTTAGGAGAATGTTATGGACCCTGTATTCGTTGCTTGAAATTTTGCCGCACTGCGGGCGGGGAGGCCTGAGGCGGGATCCGTGGGGCGGGATCCGTGGGGCGGGATCCGTGAGGCGGGATCCGTGAGGCGGGATCCGTGAGGCGGGATCCGTGACGGGCGAGAGAGGCAAATACGCCGTACCCCACAATCCACGCCACACAACGCGGAACCCACAACGCGGAACCCACAACGCACAACCCACTCAGTCGACGATCGCGCTCTGCTCGCGTTTGGGCGTCCCGTCGAGGCAAGAGGCAATGAGGTTGGACTTGGAGAAGTCGCCGCCGGAGATCCAGTACAGCCATCCCTCGCGTCCCAGAATTTCCCGCCGGATGTCGGTCGTGGAGCGTCTGTCGAAGCGGTAGCGCCGATTGACGACCCCGCACAGCGCCTCCAGGTATTTGGCCTTTTCGCGCAGGGCTGCCGTGCCGTCTTCAACGACGCCCCGATGCGCACAGAGCAGCGTGCGGACGTCGTGCTGAAGCACCGCGTGCAGGCTCTCGATGAGACGCGGCGCGTGCTCGTCGTAGCGGAGGTACTGCGGCCGCCGCGTGATGTAGAGGTCCGCGGTGAAGAGCAGCCCGTAGGCTTCGGCCAGGTAGCAGACCATGTCGTCGGCGTGGCCCGGCGCCGGAAGGGTGCGGAGCGTCGTGCCGTCTGCGAGGGAGAGCACGGCGGGGACGGGCTCGGCCTTGACGGGGGCGGGACGGCCCCACACGAGCCAGCGGTACGGCTCGATGGAGAAGCCGTCGCGCAGGCGTTCCAGGCTGGCCTCGGGCGCGTACACCGGTACGTCCAGCAGGTCCTGCACGCGGCCTGCGTTGCCGGCGTGGTCCTCGTGATGGTGCGTGACCAGCACCCGATCGATGCCGTGCGTGTCGTTTTGCTCCTGCACCCAGGGCCGCACGGTCGACCACTGGTTCGGGGCGCCCGCGTCGATCAGCGTGTGCCCAATCCGGTAGCACGCGACCTGCGTGTTCGTGCCAATTGGATATCGACCCGCTTTCAGCCCCTCGACCGGACCGTGCGAGATGTGCGAACTCGACATGAGGGTGCGTTTCTGGGTTGCGGATTCTGGTTTCGGGGATCGAGTTCAGGGTGCAGCGTTCGGAGCGGCTACTTTCTGGCGCCAGTGAATGCTCCGGAGGAAGAAACGATCGACGATGGCCCTCGCCGCCTGCGTCGCGAATCCGACCCCCGGCCCCCCGAACCCTAGACGTCGAACTCAATCCTGCCGCGTGGCCGCGTAGTCCTCGATGGCGCGAACGACGGTATCCACGTCGTTCGTGATCGTCAGATGGTCGCCGTGGGGTTCTCCTTCGGCCAGGGTTTCCATGAGGGGATAGACGGGCTTGGTCTCCGTCCAGTAGGTCTCGTCGAGGAAGACCATCGGGCTGGCCGGCCCGAAGGTTTCGTAGTGGTTCTGCGCGGCATCCATGAAGATTTCCTGGATGGTGCCCGCGCTGCCCGGCGCGTAGACCACGCCGCACGTCGCGATGGCGAGCAGTCCGTCCTCGCGGATGCTGTTGGCGAAGTACTTGGCAATGTGGGTGGAAAAGAGATTCGAGGGCTCGTGGCCGTAGAACCAGGTGGGCACGGCGAGGCTTTCGGTGCGGTCGGGGTACTGTTCGCGCACGTCGAAGGCCCGCTCGAAG
>Ga0207797_1001317_pt1 | contig 18054 bp, 15 predicted proteins | sample PRCRCaboRojoPR_6_FD_187275 | JGI IMG/M metagenome (GOLD analysis project Ga0207797, IMG submission 187275) | Marine sediment microbial community from Cabo Rojo, Puerto Rico - PR CR 10% Liquid 1 (SPAdes) | ecosystem: Environmental > Aquatic > Marine > Coastal > Sediment | place: Cabo Rojo, Puerto...
GACCGAGGGGCCGGTCGGAGCGGCGGCACCAACGTTTTATCGGCCGCCGATCGGATGGTCCGACGATGGATCCCGACCCCGACTCCGACCCCGACTCCGACTCCGACCCCGACTCCGACCCCGATCCCGGATCCGGCACCGCCGGGCTGATCGAGGACTGTGGTGCGATCAGGCGCGGCCGGTTCGAGCTCTCGGACGGCTCCCTGATCGACTACTACATCGACAAGTACGCCTTCGAGACCGACCCGGACGTGTTGTCGACGATCGCCGACGCCATCGCCGACCGACTCCGGGACGGCGACGGCGACGTCGCCGTGGACGTCCTCGTGGGGCCGGCGCTGGGCGCGGTCCCGCTCGTGACCGCCGTCTCGCTACGACTCGGCGTCCCGGCGGCGTACGTCAGGCTCGGCGAGAAGCGCCCCGTGACACAGGCCCGGATCGAGGGCACCGTCTCGAAGGGCCAGCGCGTGGCCGTCCTCGAGGACGTGACGATGACCGGCTCGACGATCACCGAAACCGCGGCGCTCGTCGAGGACACCGGCGCGACCGTCGATCGCCTGCTCGTCGTGGTCGACCGGAACGAGGGGGCCGCCGAGCGGGTACGGGACGCCGGGTACGAACTGGAGTGGCTCAGCCGGGTCGGCGAGGACATCGACGTCGACGGGGCGACGGTCGCGTAGTCACCTTCGACTCGATACGCAGCCTCTGGAGGCGAGACCAGTCGGGAGATGCCTTGGGATGCCCCGGTCGAGAGAGACGGCCTGCTGTACCCGAACTCGACGTATAGCGCCACGAAGCGACACACAGAGTGTCCGACCACGAGTGGCCGAGAGCCGCACAGTGTCCCGGAAATTGACCTCCGACCGATGGGCGCATTCGATCCCTTCGGCCGGAACGCCACAGTGAGCGTCGACCCGTTCGGAGAGCCAATCTCGGCAATCCAGTCCGCGTACGTGGCTGCGGAAGCGACTGCCTCAAGAGTATCGCGACTGGCCCTCGTGCTCGCAGACGGCCGTCATCACACCCGTGTGGATTGTCTTCCCGTGAGGGTATCCGGTGCGTACTACGGCCGACCGCCGGCTGGGGGCCGCGGCGGCGGTACCTGATACCACTCGCTGTTGCTCGCTGGCCCCGGGCCCACCCCATCGACTGCTACTCCCCGGTCCAGGTGCTCGTTGATACGTAACCCTACGTGTCGGTGGAGCGAGTGAACCGTCGATTTCGGTGACAACGATCCCGATGACGCCGCGGTGATGGTCAAGAATACCAATATGCGTGTCCTGTCGCCTCTGGACCCGCCGCTGGTCTCGCGTCGTGCTCTGCCCCGTCCGCCCCGGTCCCCACTCTTCGCACTACCTACGTCACTCAAAAATCGTATCCTCCAATGATGATCGTACCGCTGTGTGGAGCTTGTCATCGATTCCTACGGACGGTGAAAGTTCGTAGCCACGATCCTGTGGTCGTTGGCGCAGCGTTGTAGAAGTATATGATAAATATAATATTTACGTTCCCACTCTAGAAAAAACATGTATATACGCGAGCCGGTTTCCGTGTTTCTCGTATCCGAGATCGAGGCCGAGTCGGTCGAGCGAACTAGCGTGGTGAACCACGTCGTGACGAGGGACGCAGCGGACTCGGTCTGATGTTACTTGCGGAGTTCGTGAAGAAGCAGTACAGTGGCCGACGTCCTTGACGTCTGAAGCAGCCGAATATGGGCTATTTCGTCGTCACGGAGTCGACCGCAGCGAACGGTCAGTGACGCTCGTCGTTGACTTGAATCACCGTTCTGCCGAGCACAACACGATTCGACTCGGCGCCGTGTCCAGGCTGTGGATCGTGTTTTCGGAACACTCTCTGAATCGTGGTGCGACGCAACCGATATCAAAAGTTCAATAGCTAGTCTAATATATAAGATTGATAGATATCGGCGGAGAACCGAACGTTCGGCTCGATGGTTTCGGTGGGTGTCACCTCCCGCTCGGCAGATCCTGCATGGACCCAGTCGGTAGCATTGTCGAGGCCTTCGGTTTCGAGCGCGGCCGCTCGTGAAACGACCGACTCGCCCGTATCCTGACACTGCCAAGGGGTTTCGAGGGATAAGTTTACGTTGGGGCTGGCGAACACGTTTTGATACGCGAGGTCATGAACGAGGAGTATGCCCGGACCCAGGTGGTCGAGGCGGCAATGGTCAACTGGGAAACGATCCTTGAAGAGATGGAAGGGATGGCCGAGGAGTACGACACAGCTGGGTGGGAGACCGTCGTCCTCCACCCTGGCGATATCCAGATGGTGTCTAGCGAGTCCGTAAAGCCCGGATTAGACGTCTTGATTCCGGACGACGAGTATCGAGAACTCGAAACAGTTCTCGAGTCTGATGTCTCGTTCGACAGCTACGAAGTACACAAGGACCTGCTCGAAGGCGTCGTACATCTAATCGTCGTGATGGAGGACGACACCACCCAGACGGGGTTGTTCTATCCGGCCTACTACGACCCGAAAGACGCCAGTACGATCGATGATGCGAGCCAGGACGGACGGTTCCGAACGTATCTGCGGCGGCTGGACGGAGAGTACGTGGAACTCACCCACCACGAACCCGAGCTGTTCGCCCCACCGAACGAGTGACTGACGAACCGACGGCGGCCGAAGAGCCGGGGAAATCTATTAAACAGTGTCCCGAGAAGGACGGGTAGTGGATTCCCGTGACAGAGAGTCATGAAAAGACACTGATAGCTGGGGGTGCCGTACTCACCGTCGACGACGACCGACGCGTTCTCGACCCCGGTGCAATCGTCACAGAAGGTGATCGAATCGTCGCGGTCGACGACCGAGACACGATTATTGAGGAGCACACCGTCGACCGGACGATCTCCCTCGAAGGGTCCGTTATCCTCCCCGGACTCGTCGACAGTCACGGTCATGCTGGACACGCCCTGACCAAGGGGCTGGGTGTCGACGGCGAGGGTGGATGGATGAACGCCGTACAGGACGTCTATTTCCACGCTTCGACCGAAGAGTTCTGGGAGGTCGAGAGCTATCTCGCCGCGCTCGAACATCTCGAGATGGGAGTCACGACCTCGCTCTCCTATCCCGGATCATCGTCGCGCGTGGACGATCCGAAGTACGCGATCGCGGCGGCTACTGGCTACGAAGAGCTAGGGCTGCGACACGTCGTGAACATCGGGCCACCGAACCCACCGTATCCAAACACGTACACCGACGTTTCGACCGGGGAGACGGTGGAGGTTGACTTAGACGGTGCTATCGAGACTACCGAAGCAGTGATCGACGCTCTCGACGGGAACGCGGACGGACGGCTGTCGGTTTCGGTCGGCCCCTCGGCACTGGTGCCCGAGGTAGTACAGGATGGTGAAACACGGCTAGCGGGGATCGGGGCGCAGGGTTCGATCGAGCCGGACAGTCTCGAAGCGAGCGACCGTTCCGTCGAACAGCTCGAGAAGGTGTTGGGTCTCGCCAGAGAGAAGGACGTGAACATACAGGCCCACGCCTACGGGGGGCAGGTACGGGCCGCGGTCGATTCGGTGCCCGAGATCCTCGGTCCGGAGCTTTCGCTAGCTCACTGTGCAGGTCTCACCCACGATGAGGTCGACATCATGGCGGAACACGACGTAAGTGCGTCTCACGGCCCGCTGACGCATGCGTACGCGAGCGCGCGGTTCCCGCTCGTCGAGGCACTAGACGCGGGTGTCAACGTCGCTGTCTCTACGGACGGGGCCGCTCCCGACCGTTCGTTCGACCTGCTCTCTCAGGGACGAATCGCCGCCCAACTCCAGCGTGCTCATTTCAACGACACCGCTTTGCTCCCACACGGAAAGATACTCGAGATGATGACGATCGATGCGGCGAGAGCACTCGGGATGGCCGACGAGGTCGGCTCGCTTGAAGCGGGAAAGAAGGCCGACATCATCGCCGTCGACCTGGATACTGCGAAGCTCCGACCCCGCACGGCTCTCGCACACCGAGTCGTTCACTACGCCTCCGGCAACGACACCGAGTTCGTCATGACCGACGGAAACGTACTGGTCCGGGACCGGGAGTTCGAGGGGCCGGTCGCTGACACCCTCCCATCGGAGACGGGCGAATCCGTTCTCACGAGGGCAGACGAGGTGGCACGGGAGACGTTCGAGCGCGCAGGGCTCTCGGACGCCTTAGAGCCACACCCCAACGCCTGGAACGCCGTTCGGTACTGACCTCCCGGCTTCGGGTGTAGGGTCACGTTCTGGTGCGGGCCTATCGGTCCCCGGCCAGGGTGTGTCGGTAAGAAGTCACCCGGGGTGGGGAGTGATCCTACCGGACGGGCGTCAACTGTACAGGTGGCACGCTACGTGATGACCGGACTCCTGTAGGTCGGGATCATCCCGTTCACAGATGGTCGTGAAAGACTCTCGGAGGGTCGCAACGGCCTGTTCCTCGTTCCCGGAGCGGTACTGCTCGATACTCTCGCGAACGGTTTCTCGGGTACCGTCACGTGGCGGTTCAGAGAAGAACTCGTCGATCACTCTGTCCGCATCGGGTCGGTCGGTGTCCATATCGGCGTCGACGAGTAGTCCGTCGATGGTCGAGTCGGACCCCTGGAGCCGTTCCCGGAGCGTCATTAGCTCCCGGTAGGTCTCCTGCGGGATGTCGAGCCCGTCCGGGGGGATGACCGAGGGACATCGGGTCCGGAAGCTACATCCGGACGGGGGGTCCCGTGGCGATGGGACGTCACCCTCGATCGGATCCATCTCCCGATGCTGTTCCTCTGTCCGGGCCTGGGGAACGCTTTCGAGGAGGGCACGGGTGTAAGGATGTTTCGGGGCGGTGAACAGTTCATCCGCGGGCCCCTGCTCGACGATCTTCCCGAGGTACATGACCGCGACCGTGTCGGAGATGTGCCTAACTACTGATAAATCGTGCGCGATGAGGAGGTACGTCAGGTCGAGCTCCGCTTGAAGATCCGCGAGGAGGTTGAGGATCTGCGCCTGGACGCTCACGTCAAGCGCCGACACGGGTTCGTCGAGCACGATGAACTTCGGCTCCAGGGCGAGGGCGCGAGCGATCCCGATGCGTTGGCGTTGGCCGCCCGAGAACTCGTGTGGGTACCGATCGATATGATCGGGGGACAGGCCGACCTGCTCGAGCAGGTCCAGAACGCGTTCCCGGCGTTCGTCGCTCGTCCCGATGTCGTGGACGAGCATCGGTTCACGGATGATCTCGTGGACGGTCATCCGGGGGTCGAGACTGGAGAACGGGTCCTGGAACACGATTCCGGTTTGACGCCGGAAGTCGGTGAGGTCCTGCTGCTCGAAGACGTCCGTCTCCTCGAAACGAACACGACCAGCGGTCGCCTCACGGAGTCCGAGCAGCGTTTCGCCGGTTGTCGATTTCCCGCAACCCGATTCGCCGACGAGACCAAGCGTCTCCCCCTGTTCGATCTCGAAGGAGACGCCATCGACCGCACGTACGCGCACTGGATCACGGCGGAAGAGTCGGTCGAGCAGGGAGTCCTGATCGGTGTAGTGCTTCTTCAGGTTCTCGACCCGCACAAGCGGCTCAGTCATCGGACCTCCCTCGTTCGAGCTCCGCATCGGGTTCGTCGGCCAGGTAACACCGAACGGCGTGCTCGCCATCGAGTTCATACTCCGGTGGCTTCTCGAAGCACTCGTCCATCGCCTTCGGACAGCGGTCGACGAAGTAGCATCGATCGCCCATCTCGGAGTCGATGAGACTCGGGACGTTCCCGTCGATCGGTTGTAGCCGTGACGCGGTTCGATCCAGACTCGGCACACTCCCGAGCAGTCCCTCGGTGTATGGGTGTATCGTCTCGTCGAACACCTCCCCGAGAGTGCCTCGCTCGACGATCTCGCCGGCGTACATGACTCCGAGACGGTCACACATGTGAGCGATGAGTCCGAGGTTATGAGTGATCATCAGGATGCTCATGTCCTTCTCTTGCTGGAGCTCTTCCAGCAGTTCGATAATCTGAGCCTGGATAGTCACGTCCAGAGCGGTCGTCGGTTCGTCGGCGATCAGGAGGTCCGGCTCACCGGCCAGCGCCTGAGCGATCATGGCTCGCTGGAGCATCCCACCGGAGAACTGGTGGGGGTACTCCTGAGCACGTTCCGACGGGTCGGGGATCCCCACTTGAGCGAGGAGCTCGACCGCGCGTTTCCGACTTTCCGGACGGATATAGTCGTTGTTCGGGAGGAGGAGCCCCGACAGATAGTTCCCGAGTCCGTAGTTCTGGGTCTTGGATCGGACCGTTCTCGGATTGGACCGTGCCCGTCGCTGTGCTTCGACGGCCTCGGCGATCTGTGTACCGACGGTAAGCGAGGGGTTCATCGAAGCCATCGGGTCCTGAAACACCATACTGAACGACTGCCCCCGAAGCGATCGGCGAGCCTGCGCCGAGAGCGATCTGAGTTCCACGAAGTCACCATCGACCGCATCGGGGGCTTCCGCCCGTGTGGCCTCGGCGATGTCCGCGTTCCGGTACCAGATCTCTCCGTCAGTGATGCGGCCTGGGGATTCGATGAGGTCGATGACGGACAGGCCGAGAACGCTCTTGCCACTACCGGATTCGCCGACGATCCCGTATAGTTCTCCTTCCCGAATAGTGAGCGAGACGTCTTCGACGGCGTTGATCTGGCCTTCTTGCGTGAAAAACCGGGTGGAGAGCCCACGAATGCGGATGAGGTCGGTCGACATCAGGCCCCACCTCGGCTTTCGCCTTCGTCCATTTCCGGATCGAGGGCGTCACGCAGCCAGTCGCCGATCAGATTGATGCTGATGACGGCGAGCACGATGGCGATGCCCGGTACCATCGCGATCCACCACGATGAGGCCAGATACTGGCGTCCCTGTGCGATGTCGAAGCCCCAGGAGAGCGTCGTACCGGAGAACCCGAGGAACGACAGCGCACTTTCGAGTAACACGACACTCGCGACCAGGAGGGTCGCTAGCACGAGAACGGGCGTCACGCTGTTGGGAAAGACATGCTTCCGGATGATGAACGGGTTGTCCGCACCGGTTGCGTGTGCCGCTTTCACGTACTCCTGGCTGCGGATGGAGAGGGCTTCTCCCCGGGCAACGCGTGCGAACCAGACCCAGTTCACGAGTCCAGCGACGAGGATCACCGTCCCCGGGAGAGTGAACGTCTCCGGCATATCCTGGACGAACCCGAGGGCGACAAAGGGATCGGGGACCGCGATCGACGCCGAACCCCAGACGCCGACCAGCGCGATGGCGAGGACGAGTGAGGGAAACGCCAGCATCACGTCCGCCGTTCGCATCAGGGTGTCATCGATCCAGTTGTTGTAGTAGCCAGCGATCAGGCCGACCGTGACACCGAAGGTGGCAGCGATAGCCGTACCCAGAAGACTGACGATGAGTGAGGTTCTCGTCCCGTAGATTACTCGCGAGAGCATATCACGACCGAGGGAATCGGTTCCCAGAGGATGGGCAGCGCTCGCGTTGATCGTCTCTTCTTCCATGACGATCGTCATTTCTCCGTCCACCATCTCGCTCGTACTGTTGTTCTCGGTTATCGTAACTCCAACCGGGGGGAGGTGCGCTTGCTCCAGATCCTGCTCAGTCGGGTTGTGTGGTGCGATGAACGGGGCGAATACCGCTGTAGCGATGATTACGAGCATGAGGAGTACCCCGAGCTGTGCGAGCGAACTCCGCCGGAATTCGGTTTTAAGATTTCGTAGTGTTCGTGGAGAGATCATCTGTATTCCCCCCCGTGATGGCTGGCCTGATTACTCATTATCGATCTCCGGATTGAGATATGCGTACAGCGCGTCGACACCGATGTTCACGATGACGAAACCGCTTCCGATGACGATCAGACTCCCCTGGATGATGGGCCAGTCGCGTGCGTTGACCGCGTTGATGATCAGGGTACCCAGCCCTGGCCAGGAGAACACGGCCTCCGTGATGACGGCCCCCCCGATCACCGAGCCGAGCTGGAGACCGAGTACCGTGACGACCGGAATGAGCGCGTTCCGGAGCGCGTGCCGGTACTGGACGAGAACCTCCGGGATACCCTTGGCACGGACGGCGTTGATGTACGTCTTTCCCAGTTCGTCCAACATCTCACTACGGGTGAGTCGGGTGATGAGCGCGGTGAAATAGGTTCCGAGTGCGACCGCGGGGAGGATTATGTGCGAAAGCCACCTCACGATCGGATCGACGTTGAACTCGAAAAGCAGGCTGGCCATCGCGACATCGAGACCGATCGGTCTGCGACTCGTTGGGAACAGGTTGAACTCCACGGCAAAGACCAGCACCAGCATGATCCCCAGCCAGAAGTTGGGGGTACTGATGCCGAGCAAAGAAAAGAGGGTAGCACCGTAATCGGCGGGGGTGTTACGACGGGTCGCGGAGATAACACCGAGCGGGATCGAGAGGACGATCGCGATCAACGTGCCCGCGAATGCCAACTCCAGGGTGGCAGGTAGCTTGGAGAAGATTCTCGTACTGGCCTCCGTATTGCTGACGTACGAGTATCCCATGTCTCCGCGGAAGAGGCCCGCGATATACTCGGCGTATTGAACGTAGAGTGGCTTGTTCAGTCCGAGCTCGAGAGCGATGGCCTCTTTCATTTCGGGGGTCGCATCGATCGGTGCTACGACACTGATCGCACTCCCTGGTGCGACGAACCGCAGCAGGAACGCGGTCGTCACGACGCCCCAGACTACGAAGAGTCCGTGTAACGATCGCTTCGCAAGGAACCGCGCTATTCGCATCCTGTATCACCCGTCTCTAGCCGGCTTGATAGGCTGTTGAATGGCGGCTGGACCTGAACGAGGGAGACGCGCGCATCCCGTACTGTCAGTTGGACATCCCGTGGAAAGCGTCGAATCGCGACGGTCATACACCGAGTATGAAGCCGATCGTGTATATGCTTGAAGAGCGAATGCATCTAGCTCAGAACGTCCAGGTGTCTTATTTGAGGGAGAACGTGTAGGGGTCGATGTGGTCGTCGCCTCTGGCCGTCCAGTCCAGACGCTCTGACACCCCGTACAGGTTGGACTGCTGGTGGAGGAAGATCCACGGTGCGAGGTCGTGGAACTTCTGATTGAGCTCCTGAAGCAGCCGTTCTCGTTCGTCCTCGTCGGGCTCTGACTGTGCCTCCTCGAACAGCGTCTGGGTCTCCTCGTTCTCCCAGGAGGTACTGCTACCACCAGTGGTGAGGAGCGGTTCGATCACGTAGGAGGCATCGGAGATCGCGTTCGCGTAGCCAACCATGTAACACGCGGGCCCTTTATCCAGACTTGGACTCAGCTCACTGAAAAGTGAGTTGGTATCGCGCTGGTTGACCGAGGCGGTGACGTTAGGGAGTTCATCTATCTGACTTGCGACCGCTTGTGCAACCTCGACGTCCTTGAGGTACCGTCCTGTCGGCGTGTGGAGAGTGATCTCCGCGCCCGCATAGCCGCTCTCCTCGACGAGAGCTTCGGCACGGTCGTAATCCTGGGGGTAGTTCTCGACGTCGGGATTGTAGCCGAACACCCCCTCCTGCGTCGGCTGGTTCGACGGCTTGCCGAACCCGTTCAGCACGTTCTTCACGATGGAGACGTTGTCCACCGCCAGGTTCATCGCCCGACGGAATTCGACCGAATCGAACGGTTCTCTGGTGTTGACCATCGCGAAGAACGGCATCCGCAACGCCGCAACAGGATCGATACTCGTACCTTGGTTGCCTTCCACTCGGGAGACCTCCTGGGGCGGAATATTCACTGCGAGGTCGGATTCGCCAGCGATGAGCTGATTTACCCGGACACTGGCCTCCGGAGCTCCACGGTATTCGAGCTGATCGATGCCCGCAGGTTCGTTCCGATAGTCGTCGAACCGCTCGTAACGGACGTACTCGTCCTGTTCGAAATCCGCGAGTTGAAACGGGCCAGTCCCGTTCATCTCCACGGCGATATCCTCCGGGTCACGCTCTTCGACCCAGGACTTCTTCATGATCTGGCCGTTGTGGCTTCCGAGCGTCTGGAACACGATCGGATTGAGCCCATCGGAAACCACGTCGATAGCGAACTCCCCGTCTACGACTTCTGCTCGGTTGATGGGATTGAAATTCTGTGGACTCGCCAAGTCGCCGACGTCCTCGAGCATGATGCGGTTCAGACTGAAGGCGGCGTCTTCGGGGGCGAGCGTCGAGCCGTCATGGAACGAAACGTCCTCACGGATGGTGAGGCGAGCACGGCCGCTCTCGACGCGTTCCCACCCGGAGGCGAGTTCGCCGTAGAGTCGTCGGTCCTTGTCACGGAACAGCAGGTTCTCGTACGCCGCTAGAACCACATTGCTCGTGTACGTCGCACTGTGGTTGTGTGGGTCCAGTTGTGTCGGTGCCGGGCCCTGAACGACGGTCACCGGATCGGTATCCCCGGACGATCCGTCCTCGTTCGACTGGTTGTTCTGCTCGGCCGTCGACGTCGGTGTCGACCCCCCACCGTCGCCCCCATCGGTGCCGTCCTGTTCGTCCCCACCGGTGCAACCGGCCAATGTGACGCCAGCGACGGCGGTACCGGCGGACTGTAGAACAGTCCGTCTGCTAACATCGGGCATACAGCCTGACCACAGTCCACCACAATATATAATTTTGGGAGGACCTCGTAGCCCCGCCAACCGTGACGAGAGACGAGCCAGCTACGTCTCCGTCTTCACCCGGGAGGGTAACACGAGCGTCGTTCACCGCCATAGCGTGAGAAATGGAATCGAAACGCTGGATACAGGAACCCGAAGCCGAACGACGAGTTCTACGCGTCGCCGCCCGGTCGCGGTATCGTCACCACGGACGAACGATCTCGACGGCTCCCCTGGGTCCCGAACGTCCTTCCTCCGAGCTATCGGCGTCGACCTCGTCGGGTTTCCCGCTCGAAATCGCCCATCACGAAGGGAACGAACGCAGTGAGCCACGACCTTCTGGCGGGGCAGTACTGCGCCGCGGAAACCGGAAGCAAGAGCCCCGGCTCGGTCCTGAACGGGTCGAACCGGGCATCGACGAGTGATCGACCCAACGTTTCTCGCCCACTATCGCGTTCCAACCCGTCCGACGGCCTTCCACCGGGAAGCTCGTCGTCTTCGAGAATGCGGCCCTGGTGGGGGGAGTATACGATGTCCGGCAGACGGTTGCGGACTAACGGATCAGTCCCTCCATCTGGCTGGTTCGTGTTCCGGGAGTCTACTGACTTCGCACTCGGTTGTGGCCTATTGCTTCATCGAGACGTTCCAGAGACATCGAGAGCACGTCCACGACGTCCTCGACGTGGGATCGAGTGAGTTCGAAGCGGTACGCTGGTCCACCGACGGAGAATGCACCGATCACGTCGTCGTCCGTTCCGTGTACGGGTACAGCTATCGAACGATATCCGCGTTGGAGCTCCTGATCATTGACAGCGTGTCCGCGCTCTCGAACGCGATCGAGTTCCGTACGCAGGTCGTCTTCGTCGGTAATCGTATGTTCGGTCGTCGCCGGTAAGCCGTGTTCTTCGACGACGGTGCGTACGTCGTCGGGAGGGAACTGGGAGAGAACTGCCTTGCCCGCAGCCGAGTTGTGCATATTGTATTTGCTTCCGACCCTGATGAACCGACTGCCAGCCTCCGGATTAGAGGGGTTGGCATCTCCCATGACGTACTCGATAGTGTACATCAGGCCGTTCTCCTCGACGGCGAACACGGCTTCCTCGTTGGTCGCCTCGGCTAGCCGATACACTTGGACCTTCGCCGGCGTGTACTCAGGCCGTCGGTTCCGCGCGTACTCCCCGAGCTCGAGGAACCGAAGGGCCACGTGGTACTCCTCGCCTTGTTTCGTGAGGAAATATTCCTGCTGTAAGGTCGAGAGGTGATTGTAGAGCGTCGTCCGACCGAGATCGAGGGCGGCGTTGAGGTCGGCCAGAGTGGCGCCGTCCCGATCTCGAACCTCTTCTACAATCCGCATCGAGGTGATCGTCGTTTTGACAGGCCGTGACGGGGACATTACGATCTACCATACGACCGGAGCACAAATAAATTCGCAATGGGTGAACCGAGACGGATCTGCTCGTCAACTCTCTGGCAATCCTGGGGCAAGCTATTAATAAAACTGGCCTGAGACGTCCCGTGTGAACGTTGACACGCTCATCCAGGGAGGAGCTATTGTCACACCCGAACGCTCGATAGATGGAAATATCGCCATCAAAGACGGGAAAATAGCCGCAGTTACCGATGCAGATTCGGTGCCACGGGCGGAGGAGGTCGTCGATGCAGCGGACAAACTCGTGATGCCCGGAGTCGTGGACCCGCACGTACATATCGACGGTCACAATTCACGGGACAGTTACGTGACTGGTACGAAAGCGGCTGCACTCGGCGGCGTAACCTCCTGTATCAACTTCGCGTGGGAGGGATGGAACGACGAACGGAGAGCCTGGGACGGTGATGTGACGCTCCAGGAGGCGGTCGAGAGGCAGATCGAAAAGGGCGACGACAGTCTCATCGATTTCGGCCTCCACGGAACGATCACGCGCGGTGACCCCACCGTCCTAACCGAACTCGAGACGTTAGTGGAGGACGGCGTGACGTCGTTCAAGATGTTCACTGCCTACGAGTTCGGTCTGACGAACGGCTTCATCAACCGGGTGCTGAACCGGGTCGCGGAAACGGAGGCCGTCGCGGTGTTCCATACGGAAGACGAGTCCGTGTGTGCAGAGCTCACGGCGGAACTCGAGTCATCGGGGAAGGGTCATCCCAGGCATTATCCCTCGTCACGTCCGGATTACGCCGAAGCGATGGCCGCGGATAGCGCCTTACGGATGGCGCGCGAGGCTGGCGCAAAGTACTACGGGGTACACACGTCGTGCGAGGAGGCCGGACGCGTCCTCGAGAGCTATCAGCAGGACGGAAGCAGGGTGCGGGCCGAGACGTGTACGCACTACTTGACCCTTGACGAGTCGGCGTACGAGACGTCGGGAACGCTACCCGTGATCGCCCCACCCCTGCGGACGTCGCGTGATCAGGAACGTCTCTTCGACCAGCTCGAAAGCGGCGCACTAAGTGTCGTCTCTACCGACCACGTCGCAACGAAGCGGGCGAGCAAGGAGGTCAAGAATTGGTGGGAGACGTCGTTCGGGGCCAACAGTCTCCAGTACAGTCTCCCCGTGTTCTACGACGAGGCTGTGAACAGACGCGGGTTCTCGCGTCCGTTCCTGGTCCGACTGATGTGTTCGAATCCCGCGAAAACGTTCGGGTTGTCTCAGAAAGGGACACTCGAGCCTGGAACGGATGCGGATATCGTGATCTTCGACCCCGACGCCGAGTACACGATCGACGCCACTCGAAACGCGTCTATCGCGGACTACACGATATACGACGGACGAACGGTGACCGGGAAAGTCGATCGAACCTACCTTCGGGGAGAACTCATCGCGAAAGACGGAGCCACGACAGTCGAGCCCGGATACGGTTCGTTCGTCGAACGGGACATCCCCTCTTGGAGCGCGTAATCGGACGACCGAGACAGTCTTTAATGGGTCCACAGCGTTGCTGCCGGACGACGGCATCTCGGACCAGGTCCGTTGGAACGGTGGCCTGACGGCTCGCGGGTCGTACCGTCTGGCCGTACGGATCACGACAGCGGTATCGAAGAGTTCACGTATCGTGTATCGATCACGAACGTTGGTATTGCAGAAAGCATACAATGTGTCTGGTATTGTTGCTATACGAATATTGAGTTGACAGATTTAGTATAATCGACGATAGAACTCCAGCGAACAACTAGTATTGAACCTCGGGCCCCCTTCCGGTATTTTCCATCGTGCTCTGAATTCGTGCATTGTGAATTATACTCCAACCGGTAGGGCCGCACCGGACGACATCTTACAGTCGTACATGCGTAATTCAAGGCGGGGTCCGAAGATCGATTTACACATAGTGAACTTTTACTTTTTGAGGGGCGAAAATGCCGGGAGATGTCCATCTACATCCGCGATCCTTACGACCTGCCGAACGGGGGCAAACCATCAGACTCGTCGTGCGGAGAGGCCTGTTCGGTGCCGAAGATGCCGAATATCGGGACGCGTTCCTTCGCGGTAGCTCACTCGCGCTCACACGGTGGGGTTCGTCCCGGCCCTTTATCACAGCAAAGCAACTCACTCGTATCAACCGCCAACTGTCCCCGTCGACGGACGATTCAATGCATGCCCAACGGTTCGCTGGTATGAAACCTTTCAAACATTTCGTTTCAAGTACCGAAAGAGTATAATAAATACATTATTATAAATCATATTATGATTGGGGCTGTATACGGGGCTTCAGATGAGGTCAGGCCCGAAAGACCAGCGTTGATAGCGTCGTTCGTTCAGCGGTATCGCGGTGGAAGCTACGGCGTAGAATACTCGACCCCGGGTTTCCGGCGGCTATCGAGGGCGGAATCGAGCTATAGCGTTTGGAACCGATGATACACTCCGGGCGGGCGAGACGGACCCGTCCGTGAGTAACGACATCCGAACGCTACTGTAGCAAACCACACCCTGGAGTCGTCCAGGCCGAACAATCCGGCACAGGAGTTCCGACACGATTTCGACAGAAGTCCAGAGGGATAGATGCTAAGTCCTGTGTATCGGTCAAACCGGAACGTCCGTACGAGCCGAGCTGTGTGCCGTGTGGTTTCGGCGCGGCATGCGAGGGGTCGTCGGTCGAACTCGCCGAACCAAGCGGCAGAATGTACATGTTAGATGAAATCATCGAAGACAATAGCTATTATTGAAAATATTACAGAATATATCCACCCCATATATACTGGTAGATCATATTATCTGAAGGGGTCGAAAACGACCTGACCGTGGTACTGAACGGAGTGTCGTTCCTCTATAGTAGCGTTCGGAGGTCTTTATTCACGGACGGGCGAGATGATCCCGCCCGGAGTGTATCATCGGTGCCGAACGCCACTATAAGCGTCAGCCGTCACGGACCTCGTTATCCGTGGCGACCGGGCCGTCGTCGGCTCGCCGACTACTCACCAGAACTGAACCCTGTCAAGGAGTGGTGGCGACCGCCACAAGGGCCTCTCGGCAACCGTCCTTCGATCAGCGTGACGAGGTAACGGCAGCGACCGATATGGCTTTCGGTCGACCGTACACCCCCCGCGAGCAACAGTTCCGATGAATACCGTAGTCTTGCTCAGACCCAGAATATAGTTGAAATATAAAGTATTTTTCGGATATATTGCTACGGGATGCTTCACGAGGGCTCCGTGGGATCCGAAATGTCAACCGCCGGCTACACGCTTTCCTGTCCGAACTCCGCTCGCGTCAGACGGAGATCTCGATGGAAGGGCCCTGGACCGGAGGTGGGCACGAGCGGGGGCCTGCTGTATCTCGCGCAATCGACCCGTCGGTGACGTTCCCGGGCGCTGTGTCGAATTCGGTTTCGGGCCGTGATACCGGATACGTCATACGACTGAGGATTATTCGTGAACGCGGCCGACGACGGCTTCCCCTTGGCCGGACACATCGACCGTGCTTCGGGGGTCGCTCTCGCGCCGACCGCCAGTAGAGAGCTACGCTGCCGTGCTTCCGACCGCAACGGACGGTTTCGGGGAACCGTAACCAGTCGGATCTTTTTGATCTCGTGGCATAGCCGCCCCCGGTTAGCCGACTCGAACCACGGGATCGCTGCTACGAGGGCCGAACAACGGAGGAAAGTCAGCAACACCTCGCTGGGATCCAGTCGAAACGTCTCCCGTCCGGCTGACCACTTCGTTGCTGTAACCAGATTTCAACGTCGATAGAAGAGAATAGTTCATACTCGTCACAGTAATCACACAACGCGCGACAGCTCTCGACTCTGGGCCAATGCCTCCTCCCCGACCGAATAGTGTAAGTGGAGCCTCACGGAGAGGGACTGCATGCAGTACGGTACCGGCAAGCACTCCTACGAACTGGTCGAGGACTGGGCCCAGCTCCCGGACGGCGAGTCGTTCCTGGACGTCGGGAGCATCTGCACCGACGAGGACGACGACGTGCTCGTGTTGAACCGCGGGGGCCACCCCGTGATGACCTTCGACGAGGGTGGTGAGCGACTGTCGACGTGGGGCGACGGCCACTTCTCCGATCGCCCGCACGGGATGGGGCTCGACGCCGAGGGCGACGTCTACTGCACGGACGACGGGAACCACACGGTGAGGAAGTTCTCGCCGGACGGTGACCTCCTGCTGACGCTCGGAACCGAGGGCGAACCGTCGGAGACGGGGTACCGACACGCGCCGGACATCTTCGAGCGGATCGCCTCGATCGACCGGGGCGGGGAGCCGTTCAACGGACCCACCGGCGTGACGGTCCTCGATTCGGGGGAGATCTTCGTCGCGGACGGCTACGGGAACGCGAGGGTCCACCGGTTCGGGCCCGAAGGAGAGCTGATCGAGTCCTGGGGCGGACCGGGTGCGGGCCCCGGGGAGTTCAGGCTCCCCCACTCGATCTGCCACGACAGCGAGGACCGCCTCTGGGTGACCGACCGCGAGAACTCCCGGGTGCAGGTCTTCGACACGGAGGGGGAGTTCCTCGCCGAGTGGACGGACCTGATCCGACCGACCGACGTCGCCATCGACGGGGAGACCGTCTACGTCGCCGAACTCTGCAAGCGCCTCAGCGTGTTCACGATCGACGGCGAGCTGCTGGCGCGGTGGGGGAACGAGGACCACCCGGCCGACGATCCGCTGTTCGTCGCTCCCCACACGGTCGCGGTCGATTCGAACGGCGACCTGTACGTCGGGGAGGTCTCGTACACGTACGACGGGACCGACCGGGGCGCGCGGACGGTCCAGAAGTTCGCGAGGAGTGTGTAGCCGCGACCCGGCTCCCGGTCAGGGGCGCCACCGCTCTAGCACCCGCCGGTCGCCCTCCGATCGTTGCCAGAGGAGCGTCACTGCGGCCCGTTCGTCCGCGCGGACGATGCCGTACCCGCCGTCGACGAGCGTCGTCGCGGTCCACTGCACGCGCCGGTGCTGGCCGTCGACGGCCACGGAGAGGTGCTCGGATCGGACCGGTTCGCCGCCGGCGTGTATGACACGGACGTGACTCCCGTTGACGCGTTCGAGGGTCCAGTCGGCCTCGGGTCCGGGGGTCGACCCCTCCTGGACCGAGACGGCCCCGAGCCCGAGGAGCGCGAAGCCACCGACGATACCGAGGGCCAGCACGATCCCGAACAGATCCAGCATCCGGTCCCCGTCGAGGTCGATCACGGTCCCCCCGTCCGGCGCCCTCCCCGGACCGGCGACCGACCGGTCGTCCCGTGGCGCTCTCGTTCTGACGGGCGCTCTCGTTCTGACGGGGCGGACCGTGTCCCGTTCCCCGAAGCGGCGTTCCGTTCGGACCGAATCGCCGGGGTCGGCATTCCGCTCGCTACTGGACTCCCGACCGTCTTGAACTTCGGGGGCGACGCCGTACGGCCCGCGAGGAGCTCACCGGTGGTCGGACGGGCGTCCTCCGGTACGGCAGGTGGTCGTCCGGGGGCGGCGGATCCATCGTAGCCGCCCCCGAGCCGCGACTCGAAGCCCACCGCAGGGCGGGGGAGCCCGCGCGCCGGACCGAGCCCGCCGCGGGCCGCTCGCGATCCGGGCGTCGTCACGCCTGGGGTCACCCGAACGGTTATTCGCCGCGCGCCTGCCCACTCCGCACGCCCGTCGACTACGCGGAACTGGAGACGCTCGTCGAGGCCCGCGGCGCGCCCGGGAACGAGTACGCGGTGGCCGACCGCTTCGCCGACTATCCTGTGAGGCCCCGAGCCGTATATTTAATTATTTAATGTGGCAATATTTATTACGTGGTACCGCGTTGTCAGGATCGGATATGGTATCCAGTAACATACATCGGCGCGTGACCGGTCGTAGAGGATGGCTCGAGCGGGTGAGCGAGCGATGAAGAACGTCACCGACGAACAGCGCGAGCGACTCGAGGCGCTCCGGGAGCAGGACCCCGACCTGACCGTCGAGTGGAACGACGACCAGGGTGTCGCCGCCCGGGTCCGGGGTGAGCTGACACGGGGCGAGGAACCGACGGGGACGGTCCG
>Ga0207797_1001318_pt1 | contig 18040 bp, 12 predicted proteins | sample PRCRCaboRojoPR_6_FD_187275 | JGI IMG/M metagenome (GOLD analysis project Ga0207797, IMG submission 187275) | Marine sediment microbial community from Cabo Rojo, Puerto Rico - PR CR 10% Liquid 1 (SPAdes) | ecosystem: Environmental > Aquatic > Marine > Coastal > Sediment | place: Cabo Rojo, Puerto...
CCGCCTAGAATCTGGAGCCGTGGCGCTCGTAACGCGGCTCGCCCCCCTTGTTCAACAGCCTTCTAGCCGCCGTAGACCGATTCTCCACACGTGCGGAGAGGAGAGGAAAGAGGAAGAGGAGAAGTGTCTCTTTCAGCGCCTGGGTGAGTGGAAAGCCGGAGCCTCCGCACGCACGCGGACGAGAACGCTGGGATGACCTGGCCCAGGATGGGGAGGACGGAGCCTCCGCACGCACGCAGACGAGAAGGCCGGCTCGGCGTCGCGTACGGCAGGACCGGGCCCCTGATGGGGGGCAGGGGCACTCTGACGGAGGCCCCATGAAGGCCCCGCGGAGTCCCACGGAGCACCCACGAAACCCCCAGGGAGCACCAGGCAGAGTCAGATGCGGATGCCAGGGGGCTTGCGTATCCCGAGGAAGGCTCCGCTCCCGGGAGCAGAGACGCCGGAGATGCCGATCCCGGGGAACGCCCCGGGATCTCCAGTGTCGTGGAAGAGGTAGACTGCTCCCCTGTTTCTCACCCCCCGGAGGATGCCATGCTCCAGGCGTCGAGTGTTGCCCAGGCAGCCCAGACCGTGGGCGGAGTCCTCTCCTCTTCCCAGGAAGAGGTGGTCCTTCAGCTTCTCCTGGCCGCGTTTCTCGGAGGGCTGGTGGGCTGGGAGCGGGAGCTCCACGAGAAGGCTGCAGGACTCCGGACGAACCTCCTTATCTGCGTGGGCGCCGCCCTTTTTACCCAGCTTTCCGCTCACGTCTCAAGCCTGGGCTCCCTGCAGACACCTGCCGATCCCACCCGCATCGCCTCTCAGATCGTCTCGGGAATCGGGTTCCTGGGAGCCGGGGCCATCATCCAGTCCCGAGCCCAGGTGACGGGACTGACCACCGCCGCCACCATCTGGATCGTGGCGGCCATCGGCATGGGCGTGGGAGGTGGAGCCTACCTTGAAGCCACGCTGGCCACCGCCGTGGTCCTCCTGGCCCTCACCACCCTGGGGCTCCTGGAGCGGAAGACCACCCTGGGCTGGGTCCGCTTGCGGGTGGAGGTGACCCTGTCCGACGAACCCGGGACCCTGGAGCGTCTGAAGAACTCCATGGGTGAGCTGGGCCTTTCGGTGAAGCTGAGGGACGCCAGCCGGGACCCGGAGGCCTCGGAGCGGAGCTTCTCCTTCATGACCCGGGTGTCACGGAAGACCCTTCCCGACACCTTGGACCGGCTCCTGGATCATCCCTATGTGAGGGCGGTCCACCCCCAGTGAGGAGGAGGTCCCAACCCAGCGGCCTCTGGCCGGTGGCGGTCCCTCGGATCCATCCACTATCTTGGTAGATCAACGGCTCGCCTTGGGTGAAGCCTGGCGGCCAACCCTGTAATCTCCAGGGGAGTCGGAGTCGATTCCGCGTCATCCCGGCACTTCCGCCTCCAGCACCGAAGGACCCACCATGATCGAGATCTTCAAGGCTGCCATCGAGCGGGGCGCCAGCGACATCCACATCAAGTCCGGGGACCTGGTCCGGGCCCGCCTGCACGGCAAGCTTGTGCCCCTGACCCAGCAGAAGCTGAGCCCCGACCAGGTGAAGAAGCTGGCTGTGAAGCTCATTCCCCGGGAGGATGACCGGAACCGGATCGACGATCTCCTGGACTACGACTGTTCCTGGGGAGTGCCGGGATTGGGCCGCTTTCGGGTCAACATCCTCCGGCAGAGGGGGAGCTTCATGGTGGTCATGCGGACGATCCCCATCGAGATCCCCACCTTCGAGGATCTCAGAATCCCCTCGGTCCTGCACGATATCTCCGATGCGGAGCGGGGCCTGATCCTGGTGACAGGCGTGACGGGGTCCGGGAAGAGCTCCACCATGGCCGCCATCGTGCAGCACATCAACACCCGGTACCAGCGGCACATCGTGACCCTGGAGAACCCCATCGAGTTCCTGCACCGGGACCAGAAGAGCTCCATCACCCAGCGGGACATCGGGACGGACACCGACTCCTTCATGACCGGACTCCGGGCCGCCCTGCGTCAGGACCCGGACGTCATCCTCATCGGGGAGATGAGGGACACCGAGACCATCGACACGGCTCTGAAGGCAGCGGAGACGGGCCACCTGGTCATCTCCACCCTCCACACGAAGAATGCCTTCCAGACCGTCTCCCGCCTCCTGGCCGTCTTCAAGCCCGAGGAGCAGGAGATGATCCGCCAGCGACTGGCTGAGACCCTGGTGGCGGTGGTGAGCCAGCGACTCCTCCCCCGGAAGGATGGTCGAGGGCGGGTGCCTGCGTGCGAGATCATGGTAGTGACGGGCACCATCAGGGACTGCATCGCCGACCCTGCCCGGACCCACGAGATCCCGGATCTCATCGAGGAAGGCCGGGAGCACTACGGGTCCCAGAGCTTCGATCAGCACCTCATGGAGCTTGTCCAGGGCGACGACGTGGACTTCGAGGTGGCCAAGGCCAGCGCCAACCATCCCACGGACTTCGACCTGAAGATGAACGTCTTCGGGCCCGAGGGCTCCGAGGAGGAGAACGGTGGTGTGGGCCAGCCGGGCTTGAGCGAGGGCATCGGGGACCTGTACGGCGGCCCGTGACCGACGAATTTGCGACGGAAAAGCGAAAGAGAGAGGCACACCCCTTGATCGACATCAGTGGCGTACATATTCCCGCAGTCACTCCGTTTCGAGGCGAGACGGGGGAAGTCGACATCCAGGCCTTCAAGGAGAACCTGACGGGCTGGGCCCGCCATCCCGTCCACGGCATCGTCACGTCCGGGACCACCGGCGAGGCCGTGCTCCTTGACGAGGAGGAGCGTGAGGCCCTGGTGGTGGCCGCCCGGGAGGTCCTCCCTCCGGAGGTCCTGGTCCTGGCCGGCACCGGCTTGGAGTCCACCCGGGCCACCATGCGCCTCAGCCGGCGAGCTGCGGAGGCCGGGGCCGATGCCGTCCTCGTCCAACCTCCGGCCTACTACAAGGGAGCCATGACCCCGGAGGCCCTCCGGGAGCATTACCTGGCCGTGGCCGACACGAGCCCCGTTCCCGTGATCGTCTATCAGGCCCCTTTGCGCATGAGTACCCTGGACTTCCCCACCGGTCTGGTGGCCGAGCTGTCCAACCACGAGAATATCGTGGGCATCAAGGACTCCCGGGGGAAGCTGGAGCTGATGGGTGAATTGGTGGAGCAGTGTCGGGAGGATTTCCAGCTCCTGGTGGGCAGCGGGGCCCTCCTCTACCCGGCCCTGGAGGTGGGGGCCGCTGGAGGGATCGTGGCTGTGGGGAACGTGGCTCCGGCGGCCTCCGGGGAGATCTTCAAGGCGTTCCGGGCGGGCCGTATGCCCGAGGCGGGACGGCTCCAGGAACGGGTGGGGCCCCTTCATAACGCCCTGGTGGCGGGCATGGGAGTGCCCGGGGTCAAGGTGGCCCTGGACCTCCTGGGCTCCCACGGCGGTGATCCCCGACCGCCCCTCCAACCGCTGCCGCAGGAGGGGAGGACGAAGGTCCGTGAGATCCTGACCCGGGCCGGCCTTCTGGAGTAGGGTTTCCTGGAGCGGGTCCTTCCGGTACAAGACGCTCCGAGGCAGGACCTCCTGGAGCGGGTCCTTCCGGCACAAGACGCTCCGAGGCACGGATTCCTGGAGTGCGCCCTCTCGGGGGTGGGGCGCTACGGGATTTCCTTGACCCCCTCAACCTTCCCCTCTAGCTTGCCCGGAGGATAGAGAAGCAAAAGGTCCATCCCCGGTGGAGGGCCTTTTTCTATGTGCACCGGCCGAGTCCGGACCACCGGATCCGGCCCCATGAAGGAGCCTGAAGTCCCGTGTCCCATGACCAGAAGAGGGGGCGTTGCGTCCTCGTGGTGGGAAGCCAGTGGGGTGACGAGGGAAAGGGGAAGATCGTCGACGTCCTGGCCCGGGAGGCGGACGTCATCGCCCGGTACCAGGGGGGAGCCAACGCCGGACATACGGTCCACGTGGGAGACGAGGAGTTCATCCTCCACCAGATCCCCTCCGGGATTCTCCACACTGGAAAGCGCTGCCTCATGGGCAATGGGGTGGTCCTGGAGATGATGGGATTCTTCAAGGAGTATGACGAGGCCGAGGCCCGGGGAATCTCCCTGGATGGCCGGGTGGGCGTGAGCCTGAGGGCCCACCTTCTCCTGCCCTATCACAAGCTCCTGGACAACGTCCGGGAGGGATCCAGCACCCGTAAGATCGGCACCACGGGCCGGGGCATCGGTCCGGCCTACGAGGACAAGGTGGGACGTCGGGGTATCCGGGTCGTGGACCTGAAGGACCCGGACCGGGCCCGGGATCTTCTCAGCGAGGGCCTGGAGCGGACTCGTGCCCGGTTGGCGGAGCTGGGGCACACGGACCTGGGAGATGCGGAAGGGTGCGTGGAGGCGACCCTGGCCCTCCGGGAGCGAATGATGGAGCTGGCCACGGACGTGGGCCTGGAGATCCACGAAGCCCTGAGGGGGGGGAAGAGGGTCCTTCTGGAGGGTGCCCAGGGAACGGCCCTGGACGTGGATCACGGCACCTATCCCTACGTGACCTCCTCCACCACCACCGCCGGTGGAGCCTCTGCGGGGGCCGGCATCGGACCCAATGCGGTGGACGAGATCCTGGGTGTGGTGAAGGCCTACATCACCCGGGTGGGCAACGGCCCCCTGCCCACGGCCTTCTCTCCGGAGATGGACCAGAAGGTCAGGGAGCTGGGGTCTGAGTTCGGCGCCACCACCGGGCGGCCCCGACGGTGCGGCTGGTTCGACGGTGTGCTGGCCCGTTACTCCGCCAGGGTGAACGGCCTCACCGGCCTGGCCGTCACCAAGCTGGATGTCCTGGACACCCTCCCGGAGCTCTCCCTCGCCACGGCGTACCGGACTCCGGAGGGAGAGGTGGACAACTTCCCCGCCGACACGGCCTCCCTGGGAGAGGTGGAGCCCATCTACGAGACTCTCCCCGGCTGGGAGAGTTCCACGGCCGACGTCCGATCCCTGGACGACCTTCCCTCCAACGCCAGGGCCTATCTGGACCGGATCGCCGAGATCACGGAGACCCCGGTGCGCATGGTGTCCGTGGGCACCCGCCGGAGCCAGATCATCCGGGTGGATTGAGGACTCCGCTCCGGACTGGAGCCCCAGGGGAAGAAGCTGGCCCCGGCAGAGGGGATCAGGCCTCCCCGGGTCCTTCTTCGTCCAGGACCTCTCGGACCTTCGTTACCAGGCTGCTCACCGAGAAGGGCTTGTGGAGGAAGTCCACATCACGCAGGAGCCCCCTCTGGTCGACGATGGCCTCGTCGGTGTAGCCGGACATGTAGAGAATGCTGACCTGGGGGCAGATCTCCGAGACCCTGTCGGCCAGGACCTTGCCGTTCATCCCCGGCATGACCACGTCGGTAAGGAGAAGATCCGGTTCTTCCCGGGATTCCTCCAGAAGGGCCAGGGCCGTTTCCCCGTCCGGAGCGTCCAGCACCCGGTATCCCTGTCGGAACAGGATCGTCCTGGCCAACCGCCGCACCCGGCCGTCGTCTTCCACCAGGAGGATGGTCTCCGACCCCCGGAAGTCCTGTGATACGGCTTCCGGGCTTTCCTCTTCCAGGGTCTGATCCCGTGCCGCCGGGAGGTAGATTTCGAACGTCGTGCCCTGGCCGGGCTCGCTCTCCACCGAGGTGAGCCCCTGGTGCTGTTTCACGATGCCGTACACCGTGGCCAGACCCAGACCCGTGCCCTTCCCCTTGGCCTTGGTGGTGAAGAAGGGCTCGAAGAGGTGGTTTCGGGTGTGCTCGTCCATCCCGGTGCCCGTGTCCGTGATCCGGAGCAGGGCGTAGACTCCCGGAGGCGTGGTCTCGTGGCTCCCCCTGATGGCGGGGGCCTCGTCCAGCTCCACCTTCCGGGTTTCCAGAACCAGACGCCCCCCGTCCGGCATGGCGTCCTGTGCGTTTACGGCCAGGTTCATGACCACCTGCTCCAGCTGACCCAGGTCCCCTTGGATCAGAGGCAGGGTCTCGTCCGTCTCCAGCTCGATGGCCACGTCTTCCCGGATGGTTCGTCGCAGGAGCCCCTGGAATCGACCCAGGATCTTGTTCAGGTCGAGGGTCTTGAACTCCAGCACCTGCTTCCGGCTGAAGGTGAGGAGCTGACGAACCAGGTCCCGGGCCTTTTCCCCGGCTTCCAGGACCGCCTCGGCCGAAGCCCTCCGGGCGTCCTCGGCGCCGAGATCCTCCAGGAGCATCTCCCCGTAGCCCAGAATGGGGGAGAGGAGGTTGTTCAGGTCGTGGGCCACGCCCCCGGCCAGTCGGCCGATGGATTCCATCTTCTGGGCCTGCTGGAACTGTCCTTCCAACTCCTCCCGCTCCTTCGCCAGGCGTAGCTCCTCGGTGATGTCCCGGATCACGGCCACGTAGTTCACCAGCTCGCCCGAGGCATCGTGCACCGGTGAGAGGGTGGCCTCCTGCATCCTCTCCTCCCCGTCCTTCCGCTGGAGGGGGAACCGGCCGTGCCACGGTCTGCCGGAGGCCATGGCCTCTCGGAGGTCGGCCGGCATTTCCTGGTCCAGCTCTTCGGCCCGCCACACCTTCCAGCCGGTTCCCACGGCCTCGTCCCGGGTGTAGCCGGTGATCTCCTGGAAGGCCGGATTGACGTGCTGGATGGTTCCCTGAGGATCGGTGATGAGGATCCCTTCTCCGGCCTGCTCGATGGCCTGGAGAAGGCGCTCCCGTTCCTCCTCAGCCCGCTTCCGCTCCGTGACGTCCGTGACGATGGCCGTGAATCCCTGGACATCTCCCCCCTCGTCCCGGTTGTAGTCCCAGTCCACGTGGACGTCGATGAGGGTCCCGTCCTTGCGGACGTTCTGGGAGACGAAGGGCTCGGGGGCGGGCTGTTCCTTCTTGATATGCTCGAAGAAGTCCTTCACCTGCCGGGCCTGCTCCGGGGTGGGATCGTGGTCCCAGATGTAACTTCCCTCCAACTCTCCGGGCTCGTAGCCGAGAATCCTGTGATAGGCGTCATTCAGGTAGACCATACGCCCTTCCAGGTCCACTTCTTCCACTCCGTAGGGTATGGTCCCGAGGAGGTGGCGGTACCGGCTCTCGCTCTGCCGCAGGGCCTCCTCGACCCGTTTCCGCTCGGTGATGTCCACGTGGGAGCCCAGAGTCCTCACCGGGTGCCCCCCCTGGTCCCGGATTACCGAGGCGTGGGCCAGGATCCAGCGCCAGGAGCCGTCCTTGTGGCGGAACCGAAACTCCGTCTCGAAGCCCGCATCCGATCCTGCCAGGGTGGCCTGGATCCGGGCCAGGGTCGGCTCCAGGTCCTCCGGATGGACCCGGCTCTTCCACTCCTGGAAGTCATCCCCGATCTCCTCGTCCGCATAACCGATTTGCTCCTTCCACTCCCGGGAGTACCACACCCGGTCGGTGCGGAGGTCCCAGTCCCAGAGTCCCACCTGCCCGGCCCGCACCGCCGCCTCCTGCCGGAGCCTCGCTTCCTTGAAAGCCTCCTGTGCACGTTTCCGCTCCGTGATGTCCTGTCCCACCACCAGGACTGCCGGCTCCTGATCGAAGACCATCGGGACCGAGGTGGACAGGGACCAGAGGGTGCTCCCGTCCGGGTGGGAAAGCTCCAACTCCATGGGGGGATTCCTCCGGCCCCTCCGGGCCGCCTCCAGGCGCTCCTTCAGAACCTCCTGCTGATCCGGCGGAACCGATAGGAGTACGTCCCGACCCACGACCTCCTCCGGAGAGTCATACCCCAGCATCCGGGCCCCCTCCGGATTGCTGAGAACGTATCGTCCGTCCTTGATCACCAGGACGCTGAGGGGCAGGCCCTGCAGGAGTCCTCGGAACCGCTTCTCGCTGTCCTCCAGCTCGCTCTTGCGGCGCTTCCGCTCCGTGATGTCCCGGATGAAAGAGAGGAAGCGATCCGTTCGGCCCCAGTAGGAGGTGCTCACCTCCACGTCGTAGACCTGTCCGTCTTTCCGCCGGTGCTTCGTCTCGAAACGGTCCGATCCCGAGACCTTCACTGCGTCCATGTGCCTCTGGATTGCCGCAGGATCTTCCTCAGCTTCCAGCCCCGATACGTGCTTGCCCAGGAGCTCCTCTCTGGCGTATCCGCTCATCCGGCAGTACGCCTCGTTCACGTCCAGGAGGCGCCCGTCCTCGCCCACCAGCCAGAAGCCGTCCAGGGCGGTGGAGAGAAGGGTCTCGTACTGCTCCGCCCGGAGGGTCAGGTGTTCCCGGACCTTCTTCTGTTCCGTGATATCCCGGACCGTGCCCCAGACGTAGCGGAGCTCCCCGTTCTCGCCGGCTACCGTGTAGGCCTGGAGTTCCACCGGGAAGACGCTGCCGTCCTTCCGGACGTACTCCTTCTCGTAGATTCCGGAATACCCCTCCTTCATCAACCGTTTGTCCCAGATCTCCTCTTCCTCCCAGGCGTGCCAGCCCTCCGGGGTGAAACGGTAGAAGTCCTCCATGGCCCGGAGCTCCTCCAGGGAGTATCCCAGCATGTGGCAGAAGGCCTGGTTTGCATCCAGGATCCGGCCGTGGAGATCCACGAAGACGAAGCCGTCCCGGCTTCCCTGAAAAAGCTCCAGGTACCGGCGCCGGGCCTCCTCCAGGGCCCGGGCGTCTTCGATCTTCTGAAGTCCCAGGGCCAGGTCTCCGGCCAGCTCCTGGAAGAGGCTGAGCTCCTCCTGGTCCCGAGCCCGCTCGGCGGGCACGGACAGGGTCAGAACGCCGTGGGTCCGACCCCGGACCCTCAGTCGCCGGATGAGAATGGCCCGAGGTCCGTATTCTTCAGGGATGGGGCAGTCCACACAATCGGTGCCCGGATCCAGGATCACCCGGGTGTCACCGTTCCCGGCCAGGGCGCTCCGGAGGCATTCCGGGAAGTCGCCCTCCAGGAGTCTGTGTCGGAGGGCTTCGAATTGACCTCGGAACCCGGATTCGGCGCAGAGCCGTACGTCCCGGCTGTCCGGGTCCAGAAGGACGATCCAGGCGTGGAAGTAGCCCAGGGTGGAGGTGAGGGTCTCGCAGGCCTCCCGGATGAGGCGCTCCGGGTCATCCTCCTGGACGATAAGCTGGTTCACGTCCCGGATGGCCAGAAGGACCCTTTTGATGTGGTCCTCCTTTTCCCGGCTTCCAGGGGTCTCCCCCCGGAGGCCTCTCCCCCTCTCCTCGCTGGCCCGGGTCATCCTGTGGTGGCCTTCGCCTCGGTGCGCTGGGTCCCGGAGTCTCGAGCGGTCCTTGGAGTCATGATCCTCGGTCCTCTTTGAGAGATGCGGCCGCGCCGTGTCCGGCCCTGGGATTCTCCCCAGTTGATCAACTAGGTATTTTACAAGGTTGCAGAACTTGTGGGCAAGCGTGGCTTCTCCGGCGGCCGATCCTCCGAGAAGCCAGGGCCCCTTTCCAGGGGAAGTATCGGGCCGGCGGACAGGCGCCTTGAGGTGACGTGCGTTCCTGATTAACCTACTCTGCTTCCTTCTCGACGGGACGGGAGTGCCGAGACGGCCCCGAGGGAGCCTTGGGGGCTCCGAGTTCCCATGGGAGCGGAATGCAGTGGACACCGCTGGAGAGACCGGACCGATCCCGAGACCATGTTCGATGATCTGAGCAACAAGCTGGACGGCGTTCTCGCCAAATTCAGGCAGCGAGGGGTCCTCACCGAGCCCATGATCAAGGACGGGCTCCGAGAGGTCCGGAGGGTGCTCCTGGAAGCGGACGTGAACTACCAGGTCACCCGGGACTTCCTGAAGCGGGTCCAGGAGAAGGCCAAGGGGGACCAGGTCCTGAAGTCCGTGTCCCCGGGCCAGCAGATCGTCAAGATCGTCCACGACGAGCTCGTAACCCTCCTGGGCGGAGAAGCCTCCGGTGGAGTGGGCTGGTCATCCATTCCCCCCACCGTGATCATGGTTGTGGGCCTGCAGGGGTCCGGGAAGACGACCACGGTGGCCAAGCTGGCCAAGCGTTTCGCCCGGCAGAGCAAGAAGCCTCTCATGGCGGCCTGTGACCTCTACCGGCCCGCCGCCGTGGACCAGCTGGTGGATCTGGGTGAGCAGGTCCGATTGCCCGTCCACGCGCCGGACGGCACCTCCGCCAAGCCAGTCAAGGTGGCGGAAGAGGCCCTGGAGCGGGCCCGGTCCGAGCGGAAGCAGGTGCTCCTGGTGGACACGGCGGGGCGGCTGCAGATCGACGAGCCCATGATGGACGAGCTCCGGGCCCTGAAGAAGACGCTGGAGCCCCAGGAGATCCTCCTGGTGGCCGACGCCATGACGGGGCAGGAGGCGGTGAACATCGCCCAGGGCTTCGACGAGGCCCTGGACCTCACGGGGGTCATCCTCACCAAGATGGACGGGGATGCCCGGGGGGGAGCCGCCCTCTCCATCTACGGCGTGACGGGCAAGCCCATCAAGTTCGTGGGTGTGGGAGAAGGGGTGGACGCCCTGGATTCGGCGGACCCGGAGCGTCTGGCCGGCCGGATCCTCCAGATGGGCGACGTGGTGGGGCTCGTGGAGCGGGCCCAGGCCACCATAGACATGGAGGAGCAGGCCCGGCTGGAAGAGAAGGTCATGGGGAAAGGGAAGTTCACCCTGGAGGACTTCCTCGCCACCCTGCGCCAGGTCCAGAGGATGGGCCCCCTGGAGCAGCTGGTGAAGCTGATCCCCGGTGTGGGATCCAAGCTTCCCACAGCTGACATGGATCCCAAGAGGATCAAGCATATCGAGGCCATCATCCTCTCCATGACGCCGGAGGAGCGGCAGAGGCCGGAGATCCTAAACGGATCCCGGCGGGCTCGCATCGCCCGGGGAAGCGGGAGGCCGGTCTCGGAAGTGAACCGGCTCCTGAAGCAGTTCAAGGAGATGAAGAAGATCATGAAGCAGGTGAAGGGGTTCATGCCCACCTAGCCTGCCGGGACCGGTCTGTCGTGGGATGGATCGGGTGATTCAACACCAACGAGGTCAGATGCCCGTCAAGATTCGACTCCGGCGGATGGGCCGGAAAAAGCAGGCGCACTTTCGCATCGTCGTCACCGACACCCGGGCTCCCCGGGACGGTCCCTTCGTGGAGGCCCTGGGCCACTACCGGCCCCAGAGTGAGCCGGCACGCATCGTCGTCGACCTGGACCGGGTGGACTACTGGATGGAGAAGGGGGCCGAGGTCTCCGACACCGTCCGGACCCTCCTGAAGCGAGCCCGGGCCGGCGGCGACGAGCACCTGGCTCTGGGGGAGGTGGACCAGGAGGCGGAGAAGGAGGCCAGGAAGGAAGCCCTGGCCGCCCGACGCCGTGCCGAAGCCGAAGCCCTGGCTGCCCAGGAGGCCGAGGCAGCCAAGGCGGAGAAGGAGGCCGAGAAGGAAGCGAAGGCCGCTGCGGCAGCCGAGGCAGAGGCCGAGGCCGGTGAAGAGGAGGAAGGCGAGGCGGAGGTCGCCGAGGAAGAGGCCGAAGCCGAAGAGGCGGCCGAGAAGAAGCCCGAGGAGCCGGCCGGAGAGAAGGCCGCAGAGCCGTCCGAAGACGAGGCCGAGGACAAGAAGGAAGAGAAGGCCGAGTAGCTCTCTTCCTGTAAAGGAAGGGCAGGTAGCTCCACATGGCCCCGGCCGACCCGTCCTACCTGGTGGTGGGCCACGTGAACAAGGCCCACGGGACCAGGGGAGAGATCTTCGTCTGGCCCCTGACCTCTCACCCCGAGAGCAGCTTTGCTCCCGGGGTGATCCTGTACGTGGGAGACGAGGAAGGCGAGCTTCCCGATCCTCTCTGGCCCACCCTGTCCGTGGAAGGAGTCCGGCCCTTCCGCCGGGGCTATCTCCTCCACCTCCACGGTGTCACGGACCGGAGCGGAGCGGAGGAGCTCCGGGGACGGTACCTCCTGAGGCCCCTGGAGGAGCTGGAAGAGTTGGGAGAAGGAGAGATCTTCTACCATCAGCTCCTGGGGATGCGGGTCCGGACCACGGAGGAGGTGGAGCTGGGCGTCGTAGTGGAGGTCTACGAGCTTCACCCGGCCCATCTCCTGGAGATCCGGGGTCCCGGGGGAGTCCGTCACGTCCCCTTCCGGAAGGAGTTCGTGAAGGAGCTGGATGTGGAGGAGGGGATCATGCTTCTGGACCTTCCCGAGGGCTTTCTGGAGCTGTGAGGGATCCATGAGGATCAACATCGTCACCATCTTCCCTGAGGTCTTCCGGGTTCCCCTGGCCACGAGCATCCCGGGCCGGGCCCGGGAGAGGGGCCTGGTGGACTACCGGGTCCTGAATCTCCGGGATTTCACCCACGACCGGCACCAGACGGTGGACGACTATCCCTACGGAGGGGGGGCCGGGATGGTCATGAAGCCCGAGCCCTTCTTCGAGGCCGTGGAGAGCCTGGATCCCCGGGGGCCTGTGGTGCTCCTATCGGCCCGGGGCAAGCCCTTCACCCACGACGTCGCTGTCCGCTACTCCGTGGGGCCGGATCTCACACTTCTCTGCGGTCACTACAAGGATGTAGATCAGCGGGTAGCGGACCACCTGGCCACGGAAGAGGTGTCCCTGGGGGACTTCGTTCTCTCCGGGGGCGAGTTCGCCGCCCTGGCCATCACTGACGCCGCGGTCCGTCTTCTTCCCGGGGCCCTGGGGGACCACGAGTCCGCTGCCTCCGACTCTTTCTACGACCAGGGACTCCTGAGCCCCCCCTCTTACACCCGCCCCCGGGAGTACCGGGGTCACAGGGTCCCGGAGGTCCTCCAGAGCGGGAACCACGCCCGGATCGAGGCCTGGCGGCGGCGAGCATCGGAACGCCTCACCCGGGAGCGTCGCGGGGATCTCCTGGAGAAGGGGGAAGAGGAGTCCGGGGCTTGGGAGGAAGAGAAGGGGAGGGAGTAGGGCGTGCCCTCGCCCCTTCACCCCCGGAGCCCTGATCATTACATTACTCGTCTGTCTACAAGCCTTTACCGTCGCGAGTCCACCACATCCACCCGGACTCCTGGAGGAAACCACAATGTCTGATCTGCTGCGGGAACTGGAGCAGGAGCAGCTCCGGCAAGACATGCCCAAGTTCTCTCCCGGAGATACGGTTCGAGTTCTGTACCGGGTTCGCGAGGGTGAAAAGGAGCGTATCCAGGCCTTCGAAGGGGTCTGCATCGGTCGGCGGGGCGGGGGAACGGGCGAGACCTTCACGGTCCGGAAGATCTCCAGCGGCGTGGGGGTGGAGCGGGTCTTTCCCCTCCACGCCCCCACGGTGAAGGGCGTGGAAGTGATTCGTCGGGGGAAGGTGCGCCGGGCCAAGCTCACCTACCTCCGGGGTCTACGGGGCAAGGCCGCCCGGATTCAAGAGAAGCGCACCCAGTAGTCCGCGCCGGCAGGACCGCCGGACCATGGATGGAGCAGATCGGCTCCAGGACCTCCTCTCCTACGAGCGGGGATTCTGGAGCCGAGGTTTTTCCCACATCGCCGGTGTGGACGAGGCCGGGCGGGGGCCCCTGGCCGGGCCGGTGGTAGCCGCCGCGGTCGTCCTGCCTCCCGGGGCCATGATCCCCGGGGCCACCGACTCCAAGGTGTTGAAGCCGGACCACCGGGACGAGCTGTGCAGAGAGATCATGACCCGGGCCCGATGTGTGGCCGCAGGGGCCGCGTCGGTCCGGGAGATCGACCGCCTGAATATCCTGGTCGCCACCCGCCTGGCCATGGCCAGGGCCCTGGGCGCTCTCCGCGTTCTCCCCGAGCACGTAGTGGTGGACGGCCTACCGGTGAAGGATCTGGGGTGGGATCACCAGGCCGTGGTGGGAGGGGACGGCTCGGTCCACTCCATCGCCTGCGCCTCCATCGTGGCGAAGGTCCTCCGGGACCGTCTCATGCGGCGCCTGGCCCGGCGGTATCCCGGGTACGGCTGGGAGACGAACGTGGGCTACGGGACCCGGGCGCACGTGGAGGCTCTCCGGCGACTCGGGCCCACGCCCCACCATCGTCTCACCTTCAATGGCGTCCAGCTGGATCTTGGTCTGGGATAGGGAAGGGGCGGGGAGGGAAGGGTCGTGGCCGACCCAGGGCCGTGGCCGACCCAGGACCGTGGCCGACCCGGGACCGTGGCCGACCCGGGACCGCCGCGGCCCTGGCCCGACGGAGCCCTCCGGCCCATCTTGCCCCCTGAGCCAAGCGGCATCCGAGTGCACCTGCCCCCTTCGCCCCCAGGACTCCCCGGGTCGGGGCGGTAGCGTCACAGGAGCTTCACTCATCATGGAGTCACGCCTCATGGAGCCCCATCGTCTCGAGTCCTGTCGTCTCATCCCCCGGAGCCGGTACTGGCTTCCGGGTCTCGTGCTCACGATTCTGATCCTGGTCCTCCAGCCTCTTATTGCGCCGGCCGAGGCCCAGACCCTTACCGAAGACCACCTGACCGTCTTCGACTACCGGAGCATCGGGCCCACCCGGCGGAGCGGTCGGTTCGTGGACGTGGCCGTGCCGTCTCAGCGGCCCTACACCTTCTACATGGCCACGGGCTCGGGGCACCTCTGGAAGACGGAGAACCACGGCCTGACCTGGGAGGTCCTGTTCACGGACCAGGAGGTCTTCTCCATCGGCGACATCGCCGTGGCTCCCTCCGACCCGGACATCCTCTACCTGGGTTCCGGCGAGGCCAACAACTCCCGGAGCACCTACTGGGGGAACGGAGTCTACAAGAGCACCGACGCTGGCCAGACCTGGACCCACCTTGGGCTTCCCGAGTCCCACCACATCGGTCGGGTGGTCGTGCATCCCACGAACCCGGACGTCGTCTACGTGGCGGCCCTGGGGCATCTCTACTCCCAGAATCCGGAACGTGGCCTCTACAAGACCACGAACGGGGGTGAGAGTTGGGAACAGGTTCTGGCCCCGGAGGTCAGGGGCAAGACCATGGGCGTGGTGGACGTGGCCATGGATCCCACGAATCCCGAGGTCCTGTACGCCGCCACGTACGACAAGGTGAGGGTGCCCTTCTCCTTCGACCTGGGTGGGCCGGGAAGCCGGGTCTACAAGTCCACGGACGGCGGAGACAGCTGGGAGATGCTCACCAACGGTCTTCCCCAGGGAATGCTGGGTCGCATCGGCGTCGATATCTACCTCCGGGATCCGAACATCGTCTACCTCACCATCGAGAACGCCAACAAAGAGGGGATGAGCGACGAGGAGCGGTACCGGGAGCTCCAGGAGCACAAGTCCAGCGAAGGGATGATCGGCGGAGAGATCTACCGCTCCGACGACGCCGGAGCCAGCTGGCGGAAGGTGAGCCCCGACAGCCTGAGCATCGGGGGAAGGCCCGCCTACTACTACGGCCAGATCCGGGTGGACCCCAACGATCCCGACGTGGTCTACGTCCTCTCCATCCGCACCATGAAGACGGAGGACGGAGGCCGGACCTGGGACCAGGCGGCCTTCAACTTCGGTGGCGACGACCACGCCCTCTGGATCGATCCGGAGGACTCGGATCACATGATTCTGGGCTACGACCACGGCATGGGCGTGACCTGGGACGGCGGGGAGAACTGGTACCACCCGGACAACCAGTCCCTGGCCCAGTTCTACGCCGTGGGCTTCGACATGTCCCGCCCCTACCGGGTGGCCGGAGGACTGCAGGACAACGGCTCCCACATGGCCTATCACACGAACCCTGCCGGGGGGCCCATTCGCTTCGAGCAGTGGAACCGGGTGGGAGGTGGCGACGGGATGTACAACGAGTTCGACTACTGCAACAACCGCTACCTGTACAACGAATCCCAGTTCGGACCCATCCGGCGCCTGGACCTCTGGACCGGTGAGTCCCGGAGCATCCGCTATCGGGACCCGGAGCTCCGCTTCAACTGGAACGCCCCCATTCTGGTGAGCCCCCACGACTGCGACGTCATCTACCACGGCTCGAACAAGCTTCTCCGCTCTCCGTACCGGGGAGAGAGCTGGGAGGTCGTCAGCCCCGACCTCACCAAGGCCGACCCGGCCACCCTCACCACCGGCAAGGGAGGGGACGGGAACATCCAGTACGCCACCATCACCACCGTGGACGAGTCCCCCCTGGTGGAAGGGCTCCTCTGGGTGGGCACCGATGACGGCAACGTCCAGGTGACGGAGAACGGTGGGGACGACTGGACCCTCCTGAACGACCGCATCCCGAACAACCCGGAGTACTGGGTCAGCCGGGTGGAGGCGTCGAACCACGACTCCGCCACCGCCTACATCTCCTACACGGGTTACCGGCGGGACGACTTCCGGCCCTTCGTCTACAAGACCACGGATCTGGGGCAGACCTGGACGGACATCTCCTCGAACCTGCCCCAGGGGCCGGTGAACGTCATCCGGGAGCACCATGAGAACCCGGATCTCCTCTTCGTGGGCAACGAGTTCGGGGTCTTCGTCAGCATCAACGGGGGAGAGAGCTGGACGAGCATGAAGAACGACATGCCCACCCAGCCCGTCCATGACATGAAGATCCATCCTCGGGAGAACGACCTTATCGTGGCCACCCACGGCCGGGGCATCTACATCGCCGACATCAGCGCCCTGGTGGAGATCACCCCCGACCTCCTGGCCCAGGACGCCCACTTCTTCCGGCCCGAGTCGAAGGTGCGGTGGATTCAGGCCGACTTCACCGAGTACGCGTCGGACAACTTCGACGGGGAAAGCGAGCCCCAGGCCATTCCCTTCTACTACTACCTGGGCCAGGATCTGGGAGAGGACGCCACCTTCACCGTCTACCAGGGAGAGATCCCCATCGCCACCCTCACCGGATCCGGTGAGGCCGGACTCCACAAAGTGATGTGGCAGATGGACAGGCGTCAGGAGCGGAGTCAGAGGCAGCAGGAGCAGCTCCGGGAGCGCTACGCCCAGTGGGGGCGGGACGTGGACGAGGACCAGATTCGCTACTCCTCGGAGCCCGCTCCCATCGGGGAGTATACCGTGGTCATGACGGCGGGAGGTGAGGAGATGACCCGCGCCGTCTCCATCCTCCGGGATGAGTGGTGGATGGAGAGGAAGTAGCCAGGATGTTATCGTTGGTGTAGCCAGCTCGGGGCCCCGGAGGGTCGGCCGCCGGGGTCCCGGGTCCCGAGCCGGTAGCTCAGTTGGGAGAGCAACGGACTTTTAATCCGTAGGTCGTGGGTTCGATCCCCACCCGGCTCACTTCCACAACTACCAGAGAGAACGGTCTTCCGATGCGACGCTCTGAGGGAAGGCTTGAGGACCCGATTCGGAAGGGAAGCGAAACCGCACATGGGATCGAGCGGTCCTGGGTGCATCGCCCCCTGGGGGTTATGTTTGAATGCGAATCCCAATGCCCCCTCGTGTCAGGAAGGCCTGGATCCTTTGAGCATCCTGGGTCGAGATCCCGTTGTTCCAGCGGTCTCCTCGACGGTTAGCGTCGCATTCGCGCTTTTCCTCCTCTCCCCCTCCTCCTTCGGAGACCTGGGAGCCCAAGAGGTCAGAACCGGCTCACCGAGCTCGAGCGTCGGGGTTACAGTCCAGGGGGAGGTCGTGGAATACGAGAGCGGGGATCCGCTGCGGGCTGCGGCGGTTTCTCTGGGTGCCGGAGCCGGGAATCCCAGGGGGATGGGTACCAGGGTCACGGACGAAGCTGGTCGGTTCCTGTTCCGGGATGTTCCTCCCGGGTCGTATCGTCTCGTTGTCTCCCTGGCGGGATACAGGAGCATGGTAGACACCCTCAAGGTCAATCCCGACGAGGATTTGGAGCTCGTTCTTCCCCTCTCTTCGAAACCGGTACCTCTCGAACCTGACGTGAGAATAGCGGAAGATCCGGAGGAGGCCAGGTCCCAGCAACGGCGATTGAAGGGTGGCGGGCCCTTCGTTATCACCCGGGAGGAGATCGAGCAGGAGCAGCCCGAGAGGCTGACAGACATGCTGCGGTCGATCCCGGGTGGCCGGATCGTGCAGGCCTCCGGTTCCGGAAACGTCCTTCTTCTGCGGGGCGGGTGTCTTCCCGGCGTCTGGATCGACGGAGGAAAGATCCACGGAATGGGAAGCCTCGACGAACTCCTTCCCCCCAGCGAAGTGGAGAGGATCGAGGTCTACCATGGTTTCGATCTTCCAGTGGAGTTCGGGGTTGACCACTGCGGCGGGATT
>Ga0207797_1001319_pt1 | contig 18022 bp, 24 predicted proteins | sample PRCRCaboRojoPR_6_FD_187275 | JGI IMG/M metagenome (GOLD analysis project Ga0207797, IMG submission 187275) | Marine sediment microbial community from Cabo Rojo, Puerto Rico - PR CR 10% Liquid 1 (SPAdes) | ecosystem: Environmental > Aquatic > Marine > Coastal > Sediment | place: Cabo Rojo, Puerto...
CCGTGGCGGGCGGCCGGGGAGATGTCGTCCGGACCGACGGGGGGCGGACGAGATCGGAGCCAGGTGGACGCGCTGCCGCCGGGCGTGGAGACGGAGCTGGTCCACCGGGTCCTGGATCGTCACTATCGCGAGTGGCCCGACGAGCCCGTGCCGGCGCTGGGCGGCCGGACCCCTCGCGAGGCCGTGGAGGAGGGGGCGGGCCGGGAGCGGGTGGCCGTCCTCCTCCGCTCGTTCGAGGAGATGGAGGAGAGCAAGCCGCCGGGCGAGCGGTACGACTTCGGGTGGCTGTGGAAGGAGCTCGGCATCGAGGACCTGAGGTGAGGCGGGACCTCCGTCGCACCGGCAGTGTTCGGCGTGGAAGAGGGGCTCGAGGCAACTAGGGGCATCGCGGTGCTCAAAAGAGACCGGAGAACGATGGTCTCGGTTGCGGGTCAGATGCGCAGTCGAGCGGGACAACGTGGGCTTCCAGCCCGAGTGAGACGTCAGCAGCCGCGCTGGTCGCTCGATCGTCGAAGGGGAGCAGCGAGCGGGAGGAGAGCAGCGGGCGCGGCAGCGCCCACTGGGGTTTTTGCGCTTCTGAACCTGTCCGTCGACGTATCCGTGGCTTTTCGTCAGGCCGTAGCCGTAGGCAGCCCCCAGGGCAGGTAGGTCAACCTCCTCCCGGTACGCCCATTTGTGGCGAGGACGCGCCAGTGCAGACTCGATGGCATCCTCATCTCGGATGCCGTGCGACCCACCATGCTCCTCAATGAGCTCCCAATGGATGACGTCCACTTCCTCACGGAGAAGCCAACGGGGCTCATCCACCGCTCGGCGGCGTTATTCGGCGAGCTCGCGGAGGGCCTCCCGATACTCCTGGCGGATGGCAGCGACGCCCTCGAGGAACTCCTCCACGTCCGGTCCGGACCGGCTCAACAGGAGCCCACGCTCCGTCTCCATGGCCACGACCTCGTCCTCCGGGCCGCCTTCCAGGCGCTCGAGCATCCGCTCGGGGAGACCCGCATCTTGGAGCGAGCGCCGGATACCGGAGGACATCAGTTTCCGTTGCATCGTGTAGCTCCTGGCTGAAGAACGTCTCACGACCATGACACCCACGACGGCCCGCCCGTTCCAAGCCCTGCTGTTGCTGGTCCCCTCCGGCGCTCCGCGCTGATTGTCAGACATTCTCTACAACCCGAAGATGGTCCATCTTGCCACACAACGTCTCTCAGCGATGAACGACCGCAGTCCTGAGGCTCCAGGCTTCGATTCGCTGATAGCAGTGGGTCAGCATTCGCCCGGAAGAGCCGTCGTTGAATTCCAGTTCGGGGAAGCGGGCGAAGTGCCTCCTTTGCTGACGGAGTTGTGCTGTTATGTGCAGACGTCTTCCCAGGCTGACGTCCGAATGTGCCATGGACGGCGAGGCCTTCGATTCGGCTTCGATTTGAGACGGGAGGTGAACCTGACGCGGGAACCTGCACGTTGTCCCGGCCTACTGTAATACTGTGTAGTACAGCGCGCCTTCGCCCTACGAACAGGAACATTCATGCCGAGTCCCCTGACCGTCCGTCTGGATGAAGAACTGGAAGAAGCCCTCGAGCGGTACTGCCAGGAATCCGGACGCAGTCGAAGCGACGTGGTACGGGAAGCGCTTCGGCGGCAACTCACCCTCCTTCGGTTCGAAAAGGTCCGAGAGCGAATCCTTCCTTTCGCCGAAGCCCGAGGTTATCTGACGGACGAGGACCTGTTCGACGAGGTCTCGTAGGTGCGGGTCTTTCTCGACACCAACGTTCTGGTCAGTGCATTTGCCACCCGAGGTCTCAGCGCCGATGTCTTTCGACTCGTTCTGGCCGAGCACGAATTGATCGTCGCCCGGATCGTGGTCGATGAGCTCTTCCGCGTGCTCCGGCAGAAGATCGGGCTTCCCGAAAGCGCAGTCAGGGAAGTTCTCACGACCATCGAGGAGCATGAAGTCGTACCGACGGCCGAACCGGATCCCGGAGTGGAGGTGGATGATCCTCCCGACGCCCGAGTGCTGGCCACGGCGCTGGTGGCCACGGCCGATGTTCTGGTCACAGGCGATCGCGATTTTCTCTCCGTGAACGACCGGGTCGAGGAGCTGCGGATTCTAGATCCGCGAGGTTTCTGGGAAGAGCTTCGCTGATCGACTCTTGCCGCCCCGGCTTCGGTAGTTTCCCGCACCAAATGCCGACGCCTCCCGGGGAGTCACACCGAACGACCTGATGCGGGCCGATCTCGGATCTGGGTGCGGTCACCACGACACCTGGCATAGAATGAAGAGCGTCTGCCGATGCTGGCCGGTCGGCAGAAGGGCGAGAGCGTCCTGCGAATCCCATCGCTCGGCCCGATCTCAAGTCACGCCACTACCTCAGGTGGGAGACTCCCATGGATCTGAGCAGCTTCGTCCTCTGGCTAGTGATCGGCGGCGCCGCGGGTTGGATCGCCGGCACCCTGATGAAGGGGGGCGGCTTCGGCCTGTTCGGCAACATCGTCGTGGGCATTATCGGCGCAGTCCTGGGAGGGTGGCTCTTCGCTATACTCGGCGTGACCGTGGGCGGCGGCATCCTCGGCAGCCTGATCGTCGCCACCGTCGGCGCCGTTCTCCTGCTGTTCGTCGCGGGCCTCTTCAGCTAGCCCCGGGGCGCCGGGACGCCCGCCTACAGGTCGCTCAGCTTCAGGGCGCCGATCCGGGAAAAGTGGTCTCGGTTGCGGGGCAGAAGCTCAGCCGACCGGGACAGACAGATGCCAGCGATCAGATAGTCCGCCATACCGATCGGGAGCCCCTCGGCTTCCAGTGTCACCAACGGTCCAATTGTGAAAAGAACAGCGGCGTAGAAATGGACACTTCGAACAGTCGCACTCGCGACCTACTCCGTGGTGTCGTCCTCTATCAGTCGATCGATATCAGCCTGATCCTGCTTCCGGCCTAACGCCTGTTTGTTCTCGATGAGCTGAGCTCGACCGAGAATGGGTAGAGTCAGTCCGTCGATCTCCACCAGCTCCCGCTCTCTCCAGGCCTCGTCGAAGGACACTCCCGTGATCGAACTCAGGATGTCGATGCGTCGGGGCTCGACTCCGACCTGAAAGACGAGGTCGGGATCGGCGAGATCGCGGACCGACAGATCGTGGGTGGGGGCGCCGAAGGCTTCCAGTGCCCTGAATGCGCGGTCTGCGTTCTCGGTCGTGGGACGAATCCACAGGTCGAGGTCCCCGGTAGCCCGGGGCGCTCCGTGCGCTGCCAGCGCGTAGGCTCCTACTACGAGATAGTCAACGTTCTCGTCTTCGAAGGCGGACAGCATGTCTCGGTAGTCGGGATTCAGCATGGTGCCGTCCGTCCTTGAAAGCCCAGGCGTCCAGCGTCAGCTGCCACATGATAGACAGCCGCTCGGCGGGTGTCATCTCCTCGACTTCGCGGTGGTCCTCGTCTTCCGATCGGTCGACGATTCGGACCCGCCGTCGATTGTCGTGCTCCATGACGAGCTCCCATGGGAAGAGGCCACTGAGATCATGCCGGACTGTTCTCATACCCGAAAGAAATCGCATAGTGCGCCGTCGATAGGGGGAGAACTGAGGGTTTCGACGACTGTCGCCCAACGATTACAGGGCGAGAGCCGATCGCCCCACCAGGCTTCCGAAGCTCGGGGACAGCGCCCATCCCGACGCACACAGATCCGGACCCGCGTGACCGGAAGCGACCACTCGGCGAGCATGCGCCAGGACTGTGAGCAGTCACCGCGGCCGGACGGCGCAGGGCTTCGTGTCATGCGGGAGAGGGCGAGCTACCGTTGGGGGGAACGGTACGAACGTCCTCCTGCGTCCGGTGCTCCCACGTGAACGATCCGATCGCCCCGAGTCAGCTCGCCCCCGCCGAGGAGGTCTTTTCCCGCGCTCACCGCATGACCACACTTCGGGGGATCCTAGGCAGGTCGCGGGTGGCCACGACGTTCGTGGTGCTGGTCCCGACCGTGCTTTTCGGCAGGCTTCACGGATACCAGGGCGGATGGGTCGGGATGCTGGACACAGGAGTCTACGGTGGTGCGGCGCTCTCGCTGCTCTTCCTGTGGCGAGGTCGCCTGTTGCCGTGTGTCGTGGCTCACGCGCTCTGGAACACCATCGCCGCTGTGATCATCTTCGTCTGGTACTGATGAAGCCCCCTCGATTCGGAACCGGGGACGTGCCGCCGAGCACGGTGATGCACGTCGCTTCCGGGAAGAGGTCACGAGCGTGAGCCCGGACAGCGGCACGCGCGGCGAGAACCCCCTGGAGCGCCTCGTGCGCGAGCAGGGCTTCTTCGTGCTGGACGGCGGTCTGGCCACCACCCTGGAGGCGCGGGGGTTCGACCTCGACGATCCTCTCTGGTCCGCCCGTGTCCTGCTCGAGGCCCCCGGGGCGATCCGGCGGGTGCACCTCGACTTCCTGGAGGCGGGGGCGGACTGCATCGTGACCTCGAGCTACCAGGCCACCCTCGAGGGCTTCCGGCGGCGTGGGCTGAGTGACTCGGAGGCCGAAGAGCTGCTCCGCCGCTCGGTGCGGCTCGGGCTGGAGGCGCGCGACGCCTTCTGGAGCGAGCCCCGGAACCGGCGGAACCGCCTCCGACCGCTGGTGGCGGCCAGCGTCGGTCCCTACGGCGCGTACCTGGCGGACGGGTCCGAGTACACGGGCGACTACGACCTGAGCGACGGGGAGCTGCACGCGTTCCACCGGCGTCGCTTTCAGATCCTCGCCGATGCCGGCGCCGATCTCCTGGCGTGCGAGACCATCCCCGCCCGGCGTGAGGCCCGGGTGCTCCTCGACCTGCTGGAGGACTCGCCGGGCACGTGGGCGTGGATGAGCTTCAGCTGCCGGGACGGGACCCGCCTCAGCGACGGGAGCCGGTTCGAAGCCGTGGTCCGGGACTGCGAGGCGGCGGCCGGGGTGGCCGCCGTCGGGGTGAACTGCACGTCCCCCCGTCACGTCTCGAGCCTCATCGCCGAGGCGCGGCGGGCAAGGGACCGTTTCCTCCTGGTGTATCCCAACTCCGGGGAGACGTGGGACCCGTCCACGAAGACGTGGTCGGCAAGCCCGGACTCCCTGGACTGGGGCGCCGCGGCCCGGGAGTGGCACGAGGCAGGGGCCGAGGGGATCGGCGGATGCTGTCGGGTCGCGCCGGACGACATCGCCCGGGTCCGAGGTGTGCTCCGCGAGGGATGATCACCTCGGGGCTCACTCTTCCCGACGACCCCGGCCCTCATGCAGTGTTTCGGACGGGCCGCGCCGAAACGGATTCACGACGGTCATCCCCTCGACCTCCTGGCCGTGCTGCAGATCCTCCGTCAGGACATGGGCACAGTCCAGCCTCCGCGCGGCCGCCAGGATAAGGGAATCCCAGTAGCTGAAGCCGTACCGGTCTTCGAGGTCCCAGGCCGCGTCCAGGAGCGAGTGGTCGATCGACACGGGGTCCCAGGCCCCCAGGGCCCGGACGTCGGAGCGAGCTTCCGGCGCCGCGAGCCCGGGATCGAGCTTCCCGGTCACGGTCACGTAGAACTCCTCCAGCACCTGGACGCTCACTCGGCCGCGCCGTGACTCCCACAGTGCCCGGAGCCAGGCCCGTGCAGCCGGTTGCTTCTCGGGCTCGGACCCGTCCCGGCTGTAGACGAGGACGTTCGAGTCCACGAACACGGGACGTGCTCCTCGCTCCTCGGAGGACATGACGCCTCAGCGCCCGTCTCGGGAGTGGACCTCGTCGCGGTCGGGATAGCCGCCCGATCGCTTGAGTCGCTTCGGTTCACTCGAGAGGAATTCGCGCTTCGCCGATTCGTAGTTGCGCTCCCTCAGCATGTGCTCGTGCAGGAGGGAACCCACGAGTCGCGACATGCTGGTGTCCCGCCGGGCAGCCTCGATCCGAGCCCATTCGGCGGTTTCCTCGTCCAGGGTGATCGTGACGTTTCTCCTGGCCACTGGCTCCCTCCCGTGTCGTGAGCGCTGTCCACTGAATTCATGCTACACGAATTTCGTGCAACAGTGTCCCCGGGGGGGCGTGGCTGCTGGCGCGGCCGGCTCGCGCCTTGTCCCGTCGAAGGCGCTGCGACCGGTCGTCACCCGTCCATCTCCAGCTCGTCCAGCGGGCTCCGGATCTCCGCCAGGTCCCGTCCCGTGACGTGGGTGTAGAGCTGGGTGGTCCGGGCGGAGGCATGGCCCAGCAGCTCCTGGATGTACCGGAGCCCGGTGCCCGCCTCCAGCAAGTGGGTGGCGAAGGAGTGCCGCAGGGAGTGGATCCCCACCTCCTTCTCGATTCCCGCGGCGTCCCGGGCCCGGGCGAAGACCCGCTGGGCCGTCCGTATGCTGAGGTGCCGGCCGGGGCGCTGTCCGGGGAAGATCCATCGGGGGGAGGCCTCGACCTCCCGGTACTGCCGGACGGCGGCCAGGGCCCGCCCGGAGAGCATCACGCGCCGGTCCTTCCGCCCCTTGGACTGGCGCACGTGCAGGAGGCCCCGCTCCTCGTCCAGGTCCCGCGGGGCCAGCGCCACGACCTCGCTCACGCGAAGTCCCGCCGCGTAGGTGATCATGAGCAGCGCCCGGTCCCGGGGGCCCGACGCGACCTCCAGCAGGGAGGCGACCTCCCGTCGCGTGAGCACCTCCGGCAGCCTGGTCTCCCGCCGCAGCGAGGGCAGGGAGTCGAGGTCCACGGCGCCGGGGCACACCCGCCGGTAGAAGAACTTGAGGGCGCTCATGCACTGGCAGACGTAGGCCCGGGACCAGCCGTCCCGTTCCAGTCGGCGGACCACGTAGCTTCGGAGGGCGGCCTCGCCCGGCGCCCCGTCGAACGGCTCCACCGACGCCAGGTAGCGGCGCACGTGCGTGGCGTACGTCTCCCGCGTCCGGGGCGAGTAGCCGCCGAAGGCCAGCTCCTCCTCCATGCGGGCCATGAGCTCCCGGCGGCCCGCGGGCGGGCCGTCGGCGTCTGAGGGGGAGGGAGGAGCCGGAGTCATGACGTCGGGGCGGGCGGAAGGCAGGGACGTGGACGGATCCGCACCCCGAGCGTCCGCGTGCGCTTCATCGCCGGATCAAGGGGAGCGGCAGACGGACGGCGGGTGTCGGAGGTCGTTCGCCCTTCGACAGACCGGACCGTAGGTTAACGCCCTGAACCGGGCGCCTTCCGGTGTGTACGCAGCAGGCGTCCGATGACGTCGACCGGGACCCTCGACCCTCCAGAAGCGCCTCATGACACAGAAGCGTTCCAACTCCCTCCCGAGCGGGTTCCTTCCGTGCCTCGCCGCCGCGACCTGTCTAGCGCTGACCGGCTGTGCCTCGGGCGGCGGAGGTTCGGCCGGATCGGCGCCGTCGGCCGGGGCGCCGACCACGGAAGGGGCCGAGGCCGGGGAAGGGGCGGGGGACTACGTGCAGGCCGACGTGAACTTCATGCAGGGCATGATCCACCACCACGCCCAGGCCGTCGTGATGGCCCGCATGGCTCCCACTCGCGCCGGGAGCCCCGGCGTCCGCCGGCTCACCTCCCGCATCCTGAACAGCCAGAAGACCGAGATCTCGGTGATGTCGGACTGGCTCCGTGACCGGGGCGAGTCCGTGCCGGAGATCGCGGCCCTGGCCCGGGACACGTCGGAGGACGGTCGGGCCTACGGGCCCGGGAACCCCGGACCGATCCAGGGGTGGGACGAGGGACCGCAGATGGCGGGCATCCTGTCCGACGCCCGGATGAGGGAGCTGGACGCGGCCCGCGGGGAGGAGTTCGACCGTCTCTTCCTCGAGTACATGATCGAGCACCACGAGGGCGCCGTGACCATGGTCGAGAACCTGGTGGCCTCGCCGGGCGGGGCCCGCGAGGAGAGTGTCTTCCGCCTCGCCTCCGGCATCCGCTCCGACCAGGCCATGGAGATCGATCGGATGCGCCAGATGCTTCGGGAGCAGATGTTCGGCTCCGGGAGCCGCAGATGATCGTCCCGCCGGAGCTTCCGGCCGGGACACACGAACCACCACCGCCACGACTGGACGCACACATGCCGCATTCTTCCACGCGACTTCGCTCCACGATCACGGCGGCCGTCCGTTCCGCGCCGGCCGTCCTCCTCGCCCTGGCCGCCCTGGGGCTCTCCGCCTGCGCCACCGGAAGCGGCGGCGCCCCCGAGGCGGACCAGTCCCCCCGGGCCGAGGCCGCACCGGCGGCCGAGGACACCCGGATGACGCACGTCGAGTCGGGGACGGCCCCCGAGCCCGACCCGCGGGAAGGGCTGGAGGCGGGCCGGTTCGACGCCGGGATGGCCACGTGGAACATGGAGCTGGTCTCCACCACCGCGCCCCCCGAGCCCTACCTGAGCCACACCCACTCGGACCTGGCCTTCCAGGGCGACTACGTGATCCAGGGCAACTACGCCGGCATCCTGATCTGGGACGTCTCGGATCCCTCGGATCCGACGCTCCGGACGCGGATCCACTGCCCGGCCTCCCAGAACGACGTCTCCGTGTTCGGCGACCTGCTGTTCGTCTCCACCGAGGGGCTGGACAGCCGGGTGGACTGCGGGGACCAGGGCGTGGAGGCGCCCGTGAGTGACATGCGGATGCGTGGCGTGCGGATCTTCGACATCGGGAACCTGGACGAGCCGGAGCTGGTGAAGAACGTCCAGACGTGCCGCGGCTCGCACACCCACACCCTGATGGTCGATCCGGAGGACGAGGAGCCGGAGAACGTCTACGTCTACGTCCAGGGATCGGCTCCCGTGCGACCGTCGGCCGAGCTGGAGGGCTGCTCGGACGAGATGCCCGAGGAGGACCCGGGCTCGTCCCTCTTCCGGCTGGACGTGATCGAGGTTCCGGTGGACCGGCCGGAGGACGCCGAGATCGTCTCCAACCCCCGCATCTTCGAGGACCTGGAGCCGGCCCCCGAGCACGGGGAGACCGAGGCCGAGCGGCGACAGCGCCTCGAGAGGGTGGAGGAGGCCCGACAGCAGGGCGCCTTCATCGTGGAAATCCAGGGCCTGGAGCGCGTGGCCCCCTCCGGGTTCGTCAACTCGATGCTGGACAGCATCGCCACGGCCCGCCACGGCGGCCCGCCGCCGACGTCCGCCGACAGCGCCGAGCTCCGGGAGAACATCCAGGGCATCATCGACGACCTGGTCGGCGACCGGCCGCAGACCGGCCCCACCCAGTGCCACGACATCACCACCTACCCGGCCATCGGACGGGCCGGCGGGGCGTGCGAGGGGTACGGGCTCCTGCTCGACATCACCGACGCCGATCAGCCCACGCGGATCGACGCCGTGGCCGACTCCAACTTCGCCTACTGGCACTCGGCGACGTTCAACAACGAGGGCAGCACGGTGCTGTTCACCGACGAGTGGGGCGGGGGCGGCCAGCCCAAGTGTCGGGACACCGACCCCTACGAGTGGGGGGCGAACGCCATCTTCAGCCGGGAGGGCGACGAGCTCACCTTCGAGAGCTACTACAAGCTGCCGGCGGTGCAGACCTCCCAGGAGAACTGCGTCGCCCACAACGGGTCGCTGATTCCCGTCCCCGGCCGCGACATCATGGTGCAGGCCTGGTATCAGGGCGGCGTCTCGGTGCTCGACTTCACCGACCCGGCGAACCCGAGGGAGATCGCCTTCTTCGACCGCGGTCCCGTGGACGGGGACGAGATGGTGATGGGCGGCTCGTGGTCGGTCTACTGGTACAACGGGTACATCTACAGCTCCGAGATCGCCCGCGGCCTGGACGTCCTGGAGATCACGCCGAACCCCCTGCTCACCGAGAACGAGCTGGAGGCGGCCCGGTCGGTGCGGTTCGATCAGTTCAACGCTCAGATGCAGCCGCAGTACGAGTTCCCGCCGAGCTTCGCGAAGGCGCGCTCCTACCTGGATCAGCTCGAACGCTCCGACGGCCTGACCGACCGGCGGATCCGGGAGGCGCGGGAGACGCTGGCGGCGGCCGAGGCCGGCTCCTCCTCGCAGCACGGGCGGGCGCTGCGGAGCCTGGCCGACGAGCTCGAGACGTACGCCGAGCTGTCCGGCGACCCGGAGAAGGTGCGGGCGCTGGCCGGCGCCGTGACGGAGCTGGCGGGGACGCTGGGCGACTAGCTCCGGCGGGCGCACCGGCAGGCTGAAGAGGCTCCCGCGAAGGCGCGGTGGCGGCGAGGCGAGGCCGCCCCGCGCCGCTCAGGGGGCATCCTTCTCACGGAGACGCTCAACCTCGGTGATCGTGAGGAATGATGTCGAGTCGGATCCGCTCCGGGTCCGACTTTCGCTCCGCCCGCTCGTCCCGGCTCATCGCGCCTCCCGCTCCCGTTTCGGTCGTTTCTGCCGGAGGGTGACCTCCGGTGCATGTCCGCGTACAGGATGCGCCCCAGGATCAACGCGGAAGCAAGTGCGCCGGGGCACCGGTGGCGGCACCGGCATGATGGTCCCTTCACGTCCCCTCCCATGCTGGACGCAGAACGCCAGTGGGGCCGCCGGGTACGCATACTCACAGTATGATATGATAGTAAATCATATAGCGGGACGTACCATGCCCAGCGAGCGTGTCACGATCACCCTCCCCAGGGAGCTGGTCGAAGAGGTCGATCGGAGGGAGCGGAACCGGAGCAAGTTCGTCCGCGAGGCGATCCAGAACGAGATCGAGCGCCGGAAGCGGGCGGCTCTGCGCGCTTCTCTCCGGAACCCCCATTCCGAGAGCGAGGAGCTCGCGGAGCTCGGGCTGGAGGAATGGGCCTCGGACCTTCCGGAGGAGGGGGGCGACCTCGTGGACCCGGACGCCGGGACCCCGGTGGCATGGCACCCCGGCGAGGGGTGGAGCGAGGGGCCGCGATGAGGCTCGAGCGTGGGACCGTGCTACTCGTCTCCCTGGCGCCCGTGGAGGGCCACGAGCAGCGAGGAACGCGTCCCTGCGTCCTGGTGAGCGATCCGGAGGTGGCCGCGGATCAGCGCTTTCCCGTGGTCTGCGTCGTCCCCGTGACGAGCACCGCGGGGGAGGGGGCGCTCTATCCTCGCCTGAGCGCCGGGTCGGGCGGTCTCCGTCGAGACTCCTGGGCGCTCGTGGATCAGGTGCGGTCGATCGACAAGAGGCGCGTCCGCCAGGCCTACGGTCAGATCGAGCCGCACGAACTGGACGCCGTCGACGAGGGGCTGCGCCTGATCCTGGGGCTCTGAGGAGCACAGGAAGGAAGACGAGGGCGAGGCCCGGGAGGCACTGGCGGCGCGGCCCCGGCCGGCACGAGGCGAGTTCCGGGCTCGGCGGCCCGCGTCCTCCAGCGGTCAGTTGCTGATCGAGACGCCGCCCAGGATGCTGAGTCCCGTGAGTTCGAGCGTCGGGCTCCGGCCCTCGGCGTCCGGCCGATGCTCGGTCGTGTTCTCCCAGCCTCCGAGCAGCGGCGTCCCCGACACGACCACCCTCCATTCCTTCGGAACCCGGATCTCCGCGCCTCCGAGCATCGTCGTGGTCTCGAGAACGGCCCGGTCGCCCGAGATCTTCGCGCCGCGGAGATCCAGCTCGAGTCCGCCGAACATCGCGGTGATGGATCCTCCGCGGAAGTCCTGCGACTCGTTTCGGGTCTCGAGCCCCCCGAACGCCACGAAGTGCCGGATCTCGTCCTCGGTGGAGGTCGTCGGCTCGCCGCCGCCGCGGGATGCGATCAGCCACACTCCCCCGGCCACGAGGACGAGCGGCCAGAAGTAGTCGAAGAAGCTGCCCGGGAGCATCTCCAGGGCGCGGGCCTGGAAGAGCAGCCCGGCCAGGAGGAGGACGCTCCCGCCGATCGGCGTTCCGGTGATCAGCTTCACGCCGCCGACGCCGACCAGCAGCAGGGGCCACCAGGTGGAGAGGAGCCGCCCCACGTCCACCACCCCGAGCTGCTCGCCGAGCAGGGCGAGGCCGAACAGGAGCAGTACGGATCCGGCGAGGGTGCGTCCGCTCATGAGAACGGAGGGATACGTCGGGCGGACGATCCCGTCAACCGTCACCCGGCGAAGGCCTCGAGCTCCGACGTTCGGTTCGGGAAGCTGGCGCAGAGAGCCCGGTCGGCGGTGACCAGCGGGACGTCCAGCACCTCTGCCAGGGCCACGAACTCGCAGTCGTAGGCGCTCCGTCCCGACCCGTCCGCCAGACGCAGGACGTGTCCCGCTCGCACCAGGTGCTCGCCGCCTTCCATGGTTCGCTCTGCCTCCCCGGAGAGCCGCTCGGCCTCGGCCAGCTCAATTCCGCTCCGGCGCATCTGGAGGACGAGCACATTTCGGAACTCGCTGCGCCAGAGCAGAGGGGCGTGCCAGTCCGGATCGGCCTTCCACGCAGCCTCGGCGGCAGGCGTCCGCTCTCCCGAGAGGTGGAGATACGCGATGACGTTGGTATCGACCACGATCACGGGCGCCCCTCACTCCGGGCCCGCTCCAGGAGCGTGTCGTCGACCCGGACCCCGTCACCGAGTTCCCGACGGGTGGCACGAATGCGTTCCAGGTGCTCCTTCGGGTCGACCGCCGGTGCCCGTACGCTCGCCTCGATCCGGTGGACGATTTCCTGGTTGAGGCTCCGATGCCGTCGCTCTGCCTCCTCTTTCAACCGCTCGTACACCTCGTCGGGGATCCCTCGAACCGTGATGTCCGCCATGACGCCTCCAGGAAGTATGATGCGAAGTGGTATCAATATGATATCAACACAGGAGTGAGAGGATCCGCCGATACCGTTCCGACCCGGGACCGCGGCACGGACCGGGGCCCGTCGTTGCCGCGGCGTGCCCCCGATCGTAGGCTGAATCGGGTCGATACGTAGGAAGGGGACCAACCACCGCAGGAGACGTCCGATGACTGGATCAGCGTGGAGGAGAGCGGTCCGCGGCGCGCGAGGCTGGGGAGCGGTCGCCGCGGGCGTCCTGGCCCTGGCCGGCCTCGTCGCCGCCGCTGGCGCCACCGCCGCCCGGGAGGGCCAGGAGGCCGAGCTCGGCTTCTTCGTCACCAGCGAGGGGCCCGGCAACGGCGCCGACCTCGGGGGACTGGAGGGGGCGGACGCCCACTGCCAGGCCCTGGCCGAGAGCGTGGGCGCCGGGGACCGGACCTGGCGGGCGTACCTGAGCACCCAGGCCACCGACGGCCAGGGGGCCGTGAACGCCCGGGACCGGATCGGCGACGGCCCGTGGCACAACGCCGAGGGGCTCGAGATCGCCTCCGACGTGGAGGACCTCCACTACAACAACGCCGCCATCACCTACGAGCACGCCCTGGACGAGAACGGCGAGACGGTGGCGTCGGGCGCCCTGGGCGACTCCGTGACCCGCCACGACATCCTCACCGGCACGCGCATGAACGGGACGGCCTTCCCGCCGGGCGAGGACCGCACCTGCTCGAACTGGACCAGCAGCGGCGAGGGGCAGGCCATGGTGGGCCACCACGACCGGTACAGCTACGACACGCCGGGGAGCTCCTGGAACTCGGCCCACCTGAGCCGCGGCTGCAGCCAGGAAGACCTTGTGGCCACCGGCGGGGCGGGGCTCTTCTACTGCTTCGCGGCGGAGTAGGCTCGACGCCCGGCGACCGCTGACGGGGGAGTGCCCCTGTCCGGGGGGCGGGGGACTCAGGGGGGGACGCGTCGTCCGGCTGCCGGACTCTGCAAGCCAGGCGGCATTCTGCGGGATGCCGCCCGATCCTGCCCGCGGGGGTGGGTCGATCGTACCGGTGAGCACAATGGTTCTGAAGCATGTCCCGTCGGCACGGGTTGTGAACTCCATGGGCGACCGAGCCACAGACCACCGGTCCCTCCTGCCGGGAGCTGTCCATGCACCCCGTGCTGCAGCGCGCCGACGGCTATCAGGATCTCCTGGAGCTCAGGACGCACGACGCTCCGTACCGCTTCGACTCGATCTTCGGGGACGGGGACGGGGGGTGGTGGGCGCGGCTCCTCTCCCGGGGCAAGCTCAGACTCCTCCGGGGAATCGACGAGGAGCTGCGGGAGATGCTCGGGGAGGACGAGGAGGTCTACTTCCTCTCCTCCGGGAGCGATACCTCCGGGCTCGAGGCCTGGGTCCTGGGCTGGTGGCTCTACCTGCTCTTCCGGCGCGCCATCGTCCTGACGGACCGGCGGATCCTCTTCCTCCAGATCGACGTCCGCGGTCGTCCGAAGGAGCTCCGTAGCCAGCTCCGCTATCCGGCCATCGCCGGGGTGGGGAAGACGCTGCTCGGCCGGGCCGAGTTCGAGCTCCAGAACGGGGAGACCGAGGTCCTCGCCTTCGCGCCGCGTCGGGATGCCGACCGCATCCGCGAGATCACGGGGGAGATGCGGATGATGCCGGCGGGGTCCGCGGCCCGGACCGGCGGCGTCGAGCATCTCTGCCCTCACTGCCACGCCGTCGTCGAGGGGCGACCGGACCGGTGCTCCACGTGCGGCGGCTCCTTCGGGTCGGCCCGGAGGGCGGCGGGGCTCTCTCTCCTCCTGCCCGGGCTCGGCGACCACTACCTGGGCCACCGCTGGTACGCCGCCGTCGAGGCCGCCGTGAGCCTGCTCCTATGGCTCCTGTTCGCGATCATCGTCACCGCGGCGGAGGCGTCGGCCTCGACGGTCCTCCTGGCGGGAGGCGTCGTCTTCGCCGTCGTGCACGGCCTCGACGCGGCGGCCACCTGGTACGTGGGCCGGAAGGCGCTCTATCCCGGGGAGGAGAGCCCGGAGGAGGCTGACGCGCCGGGGGTGCGCCCGGCGACCGGGGCCGCCTGAGGCCGCACGTCCCGGCTCGCCCGGGCGCCGGGCGGGGGATAGACTGCGCGCACACGATCCCCCGGCAGGAGGCGCTTCCGTGACGACGGGGACCCGGGAGGAGTTCCTCGAGGCCCAGCGGCGCATGCTGTCCCGCTACGGGGTGCGGGCGGAGTCGAGGTTCGTCGACGCCCCGTCGGTGGACGGACGGGCCCATCTCCTGGAGGTGGGGCGGGGCCCGGACGTGGTGGTGCTGAACGGGATGGGGACGCCGGCGGCGATGTGGGCGCCCCTGCTGGCGGAGCTCGACGGGCTGCGGCTCCTGGCCGTCGACCTGCCGGGCTACGGGCTCACGGACACGGGGGAGCGCCTCGCCGAGGACCTCCGGGAGAACGCCGTCGCCTTCCTCGTGGACACGCTGGACGCCCTGGAGCTGTCCCGGCCCGCCTTCGTGGCGAACTCGCTGGGCTCGCTGTGGGCCATCTGGCTCGCCCTGGACCGGCCCGACAGGGTCGGCCCCACGGTCCACGTGGGCTGTCCCGGCGCCGCTCCCGACACCGTGCCGCCCCTGCCGCTGCGCCTGCAGGCGATGCCCGTCCTCGGCCGGCTCCTGGCGAGACTGGTGCCGCCCTCCGAGAGGCAGGTCGAGGGGCTGGCGAAGATGGTCCGGGAGCACCCCCTGACGCCGGAGCTCGTCGACCTTCTGGTGGCCACCGAGCGGCTGCCGGGCTTCATCGAAACCCTCCTCTCCACGCTCCGCGCCATGCTCCGCCTGCGGGGGTATCGGCCGGAGATCGAGCTCACCGGGGACGACCTGCGCCGTGTCGGGCAGGCGAGCCTCCTGGTATGGGGGGAGCGCGATCCCTTCGGCCCGGTCGAGGCCGGGAGGGCCATGGCCGACGCCATGCCCGACGCCCGATTCCAGCTGGTCGAAGGGGGGCACGCACCCTGGCTCGACGATCCGGAGCGCGTCGCCCGGCTCACCACGGCGTTCCTGGACAGATCCGACGGACGGTCGTGAGCGCCCGTGATCTCAGGCCTCCCGCACTTCGTCGATGAGCCGCCGCGGCGACACGACCGCTACGGAGTGAGTTCCGCTGATCGGATCGTAGTCCGGCTGATTGCCGGTTACCAGGAAGCGGGCCCGTCCCGAAGCTGCCACCTCCAGGAAGGGACGGTCGTCGGGGTCCGGCAGTTCGCCGCCCCAGGGATCCGCCGTCACCGCCTCGCCGACGGCCTCGAGCTGTTCGAGAAGATCGCGCACGTCTTCCCGACTGAATCCGAATCGTTCCCGGCGGAGGACGGCCCGGTATTCGGCGAGAATGCGGTCGTCGTAGAGGGGAGAAAGGGCTCCGTTCACGATGAGGTCCACCGTGCGACCGGGCGGACCGTGGGGCGAGAGAAGCCCGGAGACCAGGACGTTCGTGTCGACCACGACCCTCAACCGGATGGTCTCCGCTCGTTCCGGGCCTCCCGGATCTCCGTCTCGATCTCCTCTGCCGAGAGCTCGTCGAGCCCTTTCTCGGCGGCTTCTCGTCGCATCCGGCTCACGGCGAGTCGGGCTCGAGCCTCTCGAAAGGCTGCCGCCACCTCCTCGATGCGGTCGTCCTCCCCGATTCCGGTCAGGTAGGCAATGGGCTTGCTCCCGGACGTGAGCACGAGATCTTCCTCCTCGAGCAACTCCCGGACCTTGCCGGGCGTGTTGCGGAGGTCCCGGGTGCTGATCAGGCGCATGCTGGTACCTCGAACCAGGAGGGTGTGGGTGCTACGTACTCGCTACGTAAGCGCTACACCCCCCGCTTGGCGACAGTTCCCTGGAGCTGGCGGATCCCCGGTCGTCACGGGCGCGGTACCGTGCCGGAGAGGGGCAGTGTGACAGGGAGCAGCGACGGAGACGAGATGCTGGTCCTCTCCGAGGAGGACGTCCGACGCTCGGTGGACATGCCCGCGGCCATCGGGGCCGTGCGCCGGGCCTTCGAGCGGCTCTCCTCCGGCAGGGCCCGGGTGCCGGTGCGACAGGCCCTCGGGGGCGAGGGGGGCGACGTCCTCTTCATGCCCGGCCGGCTGGACGGCCCCGCCCGGATCGGCGCCAAGGCCGTCTCCGTGTACCCGGGGAACGCCGACCGCGGCCTGGCGCCGGTGAACGCGGCCCTGCTGCTCGTCGACCCGGAGACGGGCCGGGCCCGGGCGCTGCTGGCCGCGAATCACCTGACGGCGCTGCGCACGGGCGCCGCGTCCGGTGTGGCCACCGACCTCCTGGCCCGGGAGGACGCCTCGGTGCTGGCGCTGTTCGGCGCCGGCACCCAGGCCCGGACCCAGCTCGAGGCGGTGGCCGCCGTCCGGGAGCTGACCGAGGTGAGGGTGGTCAGCCGGGGCGGGGACTCGGCGAGGAGGCTGGCCCGGGAGCGGAGCGGCGCGGGCCTCCGGATCCGCGCCGTCGATGAGCCCGTCGATGCCCTCCGGGGCGCGGACATCGTCGTCGCTGCCACCGACAGCTCGAGTCCGGTCTTCGCCGGGAGGGACGTGGAGCCCGGGGCCCACGTGAACGGGGTCGGCTCCTACCGACCCGACATGCAGGAGGTGGACGCGGCGCTGGTGGGGCGGGCCACCGTGGTCGTGGACGAGCGGAATGCCGTCCTCGAGGAGGCCGGCGACCTGATCGTCCCCATCCGCGCCGGCGAGTTCTCCGCCGAGGAGATCCACGCCGAGATCGGCGAGGTCGCCGCCGGCGACGCGCCGGGTCGCACGGGCCGCGAGGAGGTCACCTTCTTCAAGTCCGTGGGCAACGTGGTGCAGGACCTGGCCGGGGGGGGCTGGCCCTGGAGAGCGCGCGGGAGCGGGGGCTCGGGACGCGGGTCCCGCTGTAGCTCCGCGGCCGTGGCCGCCTAGACGCGGCCCCTCTCCCGGAGGTCGCGCAGCACCCCGGCCCACCGCTCCATCTCCTCCGGCGAGCCCAGCGAGACCCGGCTCCGGCGGCGGAAGGGAGGGAAGGGGCGGCCGACCCGGATGCCGGCCTCCAGCATCCGCTCGTTGTACGTCTCCACGTCGGTCCCGATCTCGTGCATGACGAAGTTGGTGTGGGACCGCATGTGGGAGAGGCCCACCTCGTCCAGCGTCTGCCGCACGATGCGCTTCGAGCGGCGGTTCGTCTCCAGCACGCGGTCTACGAAGGCGTCGTCCTCCAGGGCCGCCATGGCGGCCACGTTCCCCAGGTGGTTGGGGCAGGTGATGACGGCCAGCTCGTCGAGCCGGGCCGCCGTGTCCGGGTGGGCCACGGCGTAGCCGACCCGGATCCCGGCCATGGCGAAGACCTTGGAGAAGGTGCGGGCCACGATCACGTTCGGGCGCTCGATGGCCAGCCGGTCCA
>Ga0207797_1001320_pt1 | contig 18013 bp, 16 predicted proteins | sample PRCRCaboRojoPR_6_FD_187275 | JGI IMG/M metagenome (GOLD analysis project Ga0207797, IMG submission 187275) | Marine sediment microbial community from Cabo Rojo, Puerto Rico - PR CR 10% Liquid 1 (SPAdes) | ecosystem: Environmental > Aquatic > Marine > Coastal > Sediment | place: Cabo Rojo, Puerto...
CCCAGGATGCCGGCCACGAGCACGACGAGGCGTCCTGCCGGGGGCAGCGGCAGCCATGCCGCGCCGGCCCAGGGTACGGCCATCAGCACGGCCCACGTGAGCAGAGCGCCGACGGACGCCAGGACGACCGGCAGGTAAGGATGCCAGAAGATCCAGCCGAACGCCACCCCTCCGGCCGTAACGAACGCCACAAACGCCTCGACCATTGCCCAACGGGGCCGGTTGGCGTCCAGGAGGCCAACCATCAGCGGGGCCAGCGCCAGCCAGGCGAGGGGGCCGAGGGGCGACGGCGGATAGCTTCCCCCAAGGAGAGCCCCGCTTGCGAGTGCGACAACGATACGCGTCCGAAACCCAGTTGGGGTCGTCATTCCATCACACGAGCCGTACGCAGAAAGAGGGGGCCGGCAGAGGCGAATTTGACACAGGCGCGCGGAGCATCTACATTTGCACGCAGAGCGAACCCGACGCCTTCGGTTCCGATCCAACCCGCGGAACCGGTCCCCCCCACGGAATGTGTGCTCGGGGAAGCCCGTTTTTGTTCTCAGCGCTGTCCAACATGACCGTACTCACCGTTTGCAACCACAAAGGCGGCACGGGAAAAACCACGTCCGTCATTCACATTGCTGCCGCCCTCGGTCTGTCCGGGCAGCAGGTGCTCGTGTTCGACCTGGATCCTCAGGGATTCCTGACAAGCACCCTCGACGTCAACGAGCCTCCACCCGAGGAATCGATTGCGGCCTTCTTCGATCCCGACCTGGATCCCGGACAAATCCGGCTTCACGAGGCCAGCGGGTTTGATTTGGTTCCGTCCTCCAGCACCCTCACGCGGCGGATGCGCCGCCTCAACAAACCCACGGATGTCCTTTGGGTTCGGGAGGCGCTGGGCGAGCTGTCGCTGGACTACGACCTGGTGGTTTTTGATACGGCGGCGGCCGTCACGGTCTACAGCCTGAATGCCCTCGTCGCCTGCGATCACGTTCTGATCCCGGTCCTGCCGGAGTATCAGGCGGTGATTGGAGCCGAGCAAACGTTCCAAACCGCCGGCATGGTGCACAAGAAGCTGAATCCGGCCATGCAGTCGCGTCTCATGCTCTTTACGCAAGTAGACGGCCGGAAGCGGGTGCATCAAACCTACCGAGAGTACATCCGCGGGAAGTACGGCGCGTCCCACGTCATGGATACGGAAATCCGTACGAGTACGTCGCTGACGCAGGCCCACGACGAAGGCGAAACGGTTTTTGACCACGACCCCAATGCCCGCGGCGCACGCGACTACGCCAACGCCGTCGATGAGCTGTGGACGCGCATGCACAGCGACGCAGGGCCGGACGAGGCGTCCGAGTCGGTCAAGTCCGACCAGACACCGCCCGAGCCCGGGTCCTCGCCGTCGGACGGCGACGGGACCGACTCGTATGCGCCCTCGCCGCCCGTTTCTTCCCGGTAACTGCTTGCCCGCCTGCGCTCGGCTATGACCTACCGTCGCCTTTTCGTGCTTCTCCTTGCGGGCGCGCTGGCCGCCGGCGTGGGCTACGGCCTGCAGGCTCGGATGGCGGGCGTCCCGCCCCTGGGAACGCTGCTGGATCCAGTTGATGGGCTCTACCGGACGGCCCGCATCGCGCAGTCGGAGGCCGCCACCACGTCGCTGACCCTCGACGCGCTCGACGCTCCCGTCACCATTGTTCGCGACGAGCGGTCGGTGCCGCACATTTTTGCGGAAAGCGACCGCGACGCGTTGATCGCCCTCGGCTACGTTACGGCGCAGGACCGCCTCTTCCAGCTCGACTTCATTCCGCGCGTGGCCTCGGGGCGGCTGGCCGAAGCCTTCGGGCCGAGCGCCGTGGCCTCCGACCGGTTCCTGCGCCAGACCGGGATGGAGTGGGGCGCGCAGAAGAATCTGGAGCGCATCCGGCGCACCGACGGCCTGGAGCTCGACCTGATCGAGTGGTACGGCGCGGGCGTCAATGCGTACCTGGACGGCCTGGCCCCCAACGACCTGCCGCTCGAGTTCCGTCTCCTCGGCTATACCCCCGATCGGTATCGGCCGATTCAGGCCATCCGGCTCCTGCAGTACATGAATTTCGACCTGACCTACCAGACCGACGCGGCGGCGTACGCCCGCCTGGAGCGTGCGCTGGATCCCGCGGCCTACCGTATGCTCTACCCCGAGCACCCCGCCGGGCTGTACGCGCCCATCATTCCGTCCGCGGCCCCGGCCGATGCGGCGCCCATGCGCGAGCCCACGTCGGTTCGCGCCGTGCCATCCGAACCGGTTTGGGCCGATGCCCGACGTGCAATGCAAGAGCGGGCGCAAATCCGTCGGTCGCTTCGCGGAACGCTTGCTGAAGGAGCGATGCCGGGGAAGGGCTCCAACAACTGGGCCGTCGACGGAACGCGCTCGGCCACCGGCGCGCCGATCCTGGCCGGCGACATGCACCTTTCCCTGTATCTGCCGTCCATCTGGTACGAGGTGCACCTCGTCACGCCGTCGATGAACGCCTACGGGCTCACGATTCCCGGTGCGCCGGGGCTCATCGAGGCGTTCACCGACCACATGGGGTGGGCGTTCACCAACACGGGCGCCGACCAGATCGACCACTACGCCCTGGCGATCGATTCCTCCCAGACGCGCTACCGCTACGAAGGCGAATGGCGCCCGCTGCGCACCGTGGTCGACACCATCCGGGTGAACGGCGGCGAGCCGGTGCTCGACACGCTGCGGTATTCGCACTTCGGCCCGGTGCACCTTCCGGATCCCGAGGCGGCCTCGGCCCCCGTGGCGGGCGCGGTGGCCGAGCGCTGGGTGGCCCACGAGCCAAGCCGCACGCTGCGCGCCCTCTGGCACATGGCCCATGCCGATTCGCTGGCTGCCTTCGACGAGGCGCTGCGAGACTGGGACACGCCCATGCAAAACATCCTGTACGCCGGGCGCGACGGGCACATCGCAATCCGCTCGACGGGCCACCTCCCGGTGCGCCGCTCGGGACACGGCCGCGGACTGCTGGACGGAACCACGGACGCCCACGAGTGGATCGGGCGGGTGCCGTTCGACGCGTTGCCGTACAGCCGCGACCCCGCGCAGGGCTTTCTCACGTCCTCGAACCAGACGCCGACCGGCCCAGACTATCCGCACTACCTGGGCCACGACTGGGGCGATGGGTACCGCTCCCTGCGCCTCGACTCCCTGCTGCGCGCCACCGACCGGCACACGGTGGCCGACTTCAAGCGCTACCAGGCTGACGTCGATGCCCAGCAGCGGGATGTGTTCGTCCCGCTTCTTCGACCGCTCGACGATCTCTCTCCCAAGGCCGATTCGCTGCGCCGCATGCTCCGTCGGTGGAACGGGGAGGCCACGCTCGATCGCTCGGAGCCGCTGATCCTTACGACGTTCCTCGACACCCTCCGCACGCTTGCGTGGGACGAGCCGGTCTTCGACGACGCCCCCCCTCCGGAGGATGCCCCCTTCGTGCAGCTGCTCCAGCGGAGGCCACAGTCCCGCTGGTTCGACGTGCAGTCGACGCCGCAGGTGGAGGAGGACGGCCCCGCGCTCCTTGCGAAGGCCCTGGAGGCCACGGCCGCGACCTTGACGGACCGGTACGGGTGGAATCCGTCGGCGTGGCGATGGGGCGATCATCACAAGGTCGTCTTCCGTCATCTGTCGCAGACCGCCGCCTTGCGCCCGCTGTGGCGGGGGCCGTTCCCGTATCCTGGATTCGCGGCCACGGTCTCCCCGGCGCGTGGCGACACGGCAACCCACAGTGCCAGCCAGCGCCTGATCGTCGATTTTTCCACCAATCCGCCGTCGGGCATCGGCGTCGTGCCCGGCGGACAGAGCGGCAACCCCTTGCATCCCCAGTACTACGACACCCAAATCCCGGCGTACGTCGACTTCGAATATTTTGACCTCCGCCGTCCCTCGACCCCCGCCGACCTGCCCGACGACACGGTGTCGCGGCGTACGGTGCTCACCCCCGACGACTGAAGAGCGGCCGCCCCGGGTCCATTCCTCCGCCAGCGGCCCTTCGACCGTTCGACCCTCACGCCTCCCCAGCATTATCGATCGCACCCCCGTATGGCTTCTTCTGACGATCAACGCTTTTCGTCACGCCTCGGATTGATTCTCAGCGTGCTCGGCATTGCCGTGGGCACCGGCAACATCTGGCGGTTTCCGCGCATCGCGGCCACCAACGGGGGCGAAGAAGGGGCCGGGGCGTTCCTGATCGCTTGGATCGTGTTTCTGTTCGTCTGGAGCATTCCGCTCATCATCGCCGAGTACGCCCTCGGTCGCAAAGGACGAATGGGGGTCATCGGGACGTTCGCCCGGGTGGCCGGCGAGAAATTTTCGTGGATGGGCGCCTTCGTCGGGTTTGTCGCCACGGCCATCATGTTTTACTATGCCGTCGTGGCCGGGTGGTGCGTGTTCTACTTCGTGGAGATGCTGACGAATCCGCTTCCGCTGACCAACGAGGCCTCCACCAATGTATGGGAGTCGTTTCAGGCGGGCGGGACGCCGGTGTACTTCCATGCCTTCGCAATGGTCTTGGGCGGGTGGGCCGTCTGGCGCGGCGTGGACTCGATCGAGCGCGTGAACAAGGTGCTCATCCCCACGCTGCTTCTGATCGTCATCGCCGCGCTGGTTCGGACGATTACGCTCGACGGGGCGTCCGACGGGCTGGCGTTTCTGTTCACCCCGCAGTGGGAACTGCTCGCGCAGCCGGAGCTGTGGCTGGAGGCTCTGACCCAGAACGCCTGGGATACGGGCGCCGGATGGGGGCTCATTCTCACGTACGGTGCCTACATGCAAAGCCGGCACGGCGTGGTGAAAAATGCCTTCATCACCGGCATTGGCAACAATACGGTGTCGCTGTTGGCGGCCATGATCATCTTTGGCACCGTCTTCGCCACGCTCGGCGACCAGATGTCGCAGGGGGAAATCCTCAGCCTCATGCAGACGAGCGGCCCGGCGGGCACCGGGCTCACCTTCATCTGGATGCCGCAGCTCTTTGCCGACATGCCGCTCGGCAATCTCTTCGCCATTCTGTTCTTCCTCGGCCTGTCGTTCGCCGCGCTTAGCTCGTTGATTTCGATGATCGAGCTGGCCACGCGGACGTTCGTCGATGCCGGCATCAACCGGCGCTCCGCCATTGGGATGGTCTGCGGCCTCGGCTTCGTGCTCGGCCTTCCCTCGGCCTTTAACCTCAATGTGCTGGCCAACCAGGACTTCGTCTGGGGCGTGGGGCTCCTCCTCTCCGGAGCGTTCGTGGCGTTTGCCGTCATCCGGTACGGCGTGCGGAAATTCCGGGCCGACGCGATCGTGCAGGCACGAGGCGATGTCGATCCCGGACGGGGATGGGACACCCTCGTTGGCGCCATCGTACCGATCCAGGCCGTCATCCTGCTCGGATGGTGGCTCTACCAATCGGCGGCTGTGTATGCGCCCGACACGTGGTACGATCCGTTCCAGCCGTACAGCGTCATGACGTGTCTGCTGCAATGGGGGCTCGTGCTCGTGGTGTTTGTGGCGCTCAATCGCCGGCTGACGCGCCGCACGCTCGGGTTCCGCCGGACCTAGAGGCCCAGATTCTGAGAATTCCGCACGCCCTTTGCTGATGCCGTCCGCGACCTCGCGCCCGGAACACGGGCCGCCATGGCCCGCGAAGGTGTGCAGAGACACGCCCGCGCAGAACCGGTTTTCTCCATACAGAAACATCTTGGTGGCTCTGGCGCTTCGAGGCGACACTTCAGAACGTCGGAGCGCCTCGGGGTCCGGGTGGTGGATTCGTTTGGCGGGAAGTTTGCAGGTCGACCCTCCCGCCCCGCTTCCGGATCAATGGGGCGCACGGGCTGAATGTGCAACCGCCTCCGTAAAACGGAAGAAATCCATAGGGGCGCAATGCGCGATGGCCAATGAGAGTTCGGCCTTCCCGCACCACCCGAAAGGGTCTCGGCCCGGCTTCGTATTCTCCCTGTACAAACAGGTCCCCGTGATGAGACGGTTTGCTGTGATTCTTGGCGCACTCGTGCTCACTTTCCTGCCCTACACGGCCGACGCCCAACCCGAAGAATTGCCGTTGGGGTCGTCGCTGCCATCCACCGATGCATCGCTCCAGCGCGTGGATGGCACGAGCGTGTCCGTGGAGGCTCTTCTGGGCTCCACCGCCACGGTGTTTATCTTTTGGAGCAATCAGTGTCCCTGGGTGAACAAGTATGAGTCTCGGGTGCAAGCCCTCGTGGAGGACTTTAAGGGGGAAGGCGTGCAGGTTGTCTTGGTGAATGCCAACGACGCCTCCGCCTTTCCGAAGGAGTCGTTGGCGGCGAGCCGGGCACGCGCGCAGGAGGCGGATTACACCGCCCCGTATGTCAAGGATGCCGGGGGAACTCTGGCGATGGCGCTGGGCGCTTCCCGCACCCCCCATGCGTTTGTGTTCGATGGCACCAACACGCTGGTGTATGCCGGAACGATTGATGACAGTCCCGGCGACCCGTCCAACGTCTCGAAGCCGTATCTCCGCAATGCGATCCAGGCCGTCGTTTCGGGGTCGGAGGTGCCGGTGGCCGACACGCGCGCCTTCGGCTGCATGATCAAGCTGCCCAACGGCTGAGCGGGCGCCCGACCCCTTCCGCGCGCCCTCGCATCTCGCCCGTCGCTCTTTTTCTGCACATGCCAACGATGAGCTCCCCGACGTACATCGACGCGGTGGCGCAGGTCGCCGCCCACTGGGCCGATCCCGATCATCCCCCTCGCACCGACGCCGCAGAAACCATTGCAGCGGCCTCCGACCGGCTGACCGAACCGGCCCTTGCCTTTGCCCTCAATCAGTTCATGGACGCCCTGGAGGCCGACCGTCTTTCGGCCTGGCTCGATGGGGCTGGCGCCGCGTCGGGTGCGGTTGGCGTGGTGGTGGACGACCCCGTGCCAACGGAAACCTTGCGCGTGGCACTGGCGGCGTGGGGGAGCGGGTACCGTGTCTTCGGGCGCCGGGACGCCCCCGGCATGATGCTGGCCCACGCGGTGGCCGCAGAACTTGAGGAGCACGGCGTTTCACCGTCTCTGCAGACGGGCGACGACGATCAGCTCTACGCGGAAACCGACGCAGTCGTCGCCCTTCCGAATCCCGAAACCCTGGACGCCGTACAGGCGCGCCGCGACGCACCGGAGACCCCCGCGGACTGGCTTCTCATCCCGCCGACCCACAGTGTGGCCGTGATTGACGGGGAGGAGACGGAGGCGGACCGGGAGGCGCTTGCGGAGGACATCCTTCTTTATGAAGGGCAGCATCGGCGCAGTGTAGCCATCGTGTGGGCGCCGCAGGACCTGAACCCGGATCCGTATCTGGAAGCGATGGCGCAATTTCGGGGCATCGTGCCGGCCCATGCGTCGACGCCGGGCGCGCTCGAAATGCCCAAGGCGTTCCTGGAGGCCCAGGACGCTCCGCATGCCTATGCTGACGGCCTGCAGTTTCTGCTGAGCCGGGACGATCCTGAGCCGCAGCCGGGCGCGCACATCCGCTGGACCGAATACGAAAGCGTCGACGCCGTCTCGGCGTGGACCCGTGATCAGGAGGCGCGGATTCATGCGCTCGTCGCACGCGATGGCCTCCACGGCACCTTCGACCCCCCCGTGCGATGGGCGCCGCCGGGAACGGTGCATCGCCCTGAGGTGCCGGACGACGACGATCAGGCGGTGGCGGCGTTTCTGCAGGCCCTCGGCCCGTCCTGACGGTGCGGTCTCGGTCGGCGTCGCCGGAACGCTCAGGAAGAGGGGTCCGACAAATGGGCCTCCAGGGTCGATTCCAACTTGGGAGCGAGCCGCGACCAGTCCGCCGCGGACGCTTTCGAAACAGTCACGAACTCCGGCGTGATGAACACATCCTCGACGCCGGAGATCGAGAACAGCCGCTCACCCAGCGGATGACCCTCGGCCTCGGAGGACGAGGCAAAGGCCTCCATGCCACCGTCCAGAAAGGAGCCGGCATCCGCGGTAAACTTGAGGCTGTTGGGGTTGGGCGTCGTTTCGCTTCGAATGGTGGGCATGACGAGGAGGGGAGTCGTCGGGGAAGAAGCGCTCGTGCAACGAATGCAGTCCCCCGATGGAGGATCCGTCCCCCGATGGAGGATCCGTCCCGCGGGCAACTTCGGGGCGGGACGACAGGATCACAACTGGACGCTGAATTCACTTGCGATCCGCTTCGGTTCCGCTATATTTACGGGTCCACGCCGGTTTGCAGCAGATCTCGACTGCCGATGGAGACGCCTCCCGATCGTTCCACGTCCTCCGATGAGCGGACCCCTGCCCGCAGGCCCGAAGGGGGAAAGCTCACGCGCATTGCCACACACACCCAGAATCTGGTCGAAGATCTGCGGGAGTGGATCGACCTGCGCCTGGACCTGGCTGTGCTGGAGCTGGAGGAGAAGGCCGACCAGTTGCAGAACCAGATTGCGCTCGGGATCGTCCTGGCCATCCTGGCGTTTTTCGCCGGGCTCTTCTCGCTGACCACCGTGGCGCTCGGCGTCGGCTGGCTGCTGGGGCATCCCTTCTTCGGCTTTCTGGCGGTCTCCGTCGTGCTGCTGATCACGCTGGCCGCACTCCGTGCAGCGAAGCCCGAACTCGTTCCGCCCTCGGGACTCTTCGAGCAACTGCGGGGCGAGGACGACGCGAAGGCCGCGGACGAGGCTGACCGTCCCACCCGCGATGCGGACGCCTCCATCGACGATACGCCGTGAGGCGGCCGCTGCGTCCCTGCGCCCGGCGCGACAGCCGCTCCCGGGCCCGCGCGACTTCCGACACACGCACCCCGACGAACGTATGGCCGACACTCCTCGAAAATCCGACGTTGAACAGCAACTCCGTCAGACGGCCGACGCCATGTCCTCCCGGCTGTCGTCTCTCCGGGAAGAGGTCTCGACCACCGGCACGTCGGTTCGAGACTGGATGAAAGACAACCCGCTGAAGAGTGTCGGGGGCATGCTTGCGGCGGGGCTGGCCGTTGGGCTGCTCTTCGGCGGATCGAAGCGCCGCCGCCGTCGTCGCCACCAGAAGCTGATCGATCAGTACATCGACGCACTCTCCGACGAGGTGGAGGCGGCGCGCGACCGGGGCGAAGAGCCGGCCCAGGCGCTCGAAAAAGCCCTGCGCGACCGGGTGCCCCTGGTCATCTACACGTCGGAATCCGATGCGTCTGCCTCGTCGAAAGGCCCCCTGCGCAATCTGCTCGGGGAAAGCCTTGAGATCGTGCTTCGCACCGCACTCAGCTTCGCGGCGCGGGACGTCATCGATTCGGTGCTCGGCACCATGAACGTTGAAGAGATGATGGACGACGACCTCCCCTGAGTCCTTTCACCTGCATTGCTGCCCTACAAACCGCGACCCGAACGTATGCGCATTATCATCTTTGGACCCCCTGGCGCTGGCAAAGGCACCCAAGCACGCCTCTTGGAAGAGCGCCGTGGCCTTCAGCAAATCTCCACGGGAGACATCATCCGCAATGCCATCAAGCAGGAGACGTCGATCGGCCTGGAAGCCAAAGAATTTGTGGAAGCCGGCGAGCTGATTCCCGACCGCGTTGTGCGCAAACTGGCGGAGCAGGCCATTGAGCTGACCGGGTATGACGATCTGATTCTCGACGGCTATCCGCGCACCGAGCAGCAGGCGGAGTGGCTGACCGAGTTCGGTCAAGAAAACAACTGTCCGATCGACGCCGTCGTCAGCCTGCACGTGGACGACGACGTGATCGTCGACCGGCTGTCGAAGCGTCGCGTCAACACCGAAACCGGCGACACCTACCATCTCGATCACAACCCGCCGCCCGACGACGTCGATCCCGACCACGTGGTGCAGCGACCCGACGATCAGCCCGACACCGTGCGCAATCGCCTGGAGGTGTACCGCGAGGAGACGCAGCCCCTCGAGGCCTACTACGAAGATCAAAGTCTCCTCGAAGTGATTGATGGAGAAGGCGACATCGAGACCATCTACGACCGCATTACCACGACGCTCGATCACGTGGACCGCTCCGACTGACGCCTGCTGGTTGTCTCTCCCGTAACGCTGGCCCTGCTTGATGGATTGCTCGTCATCTGCCGTGACGCCCTCGTCCCGCGTCGATACGCTGCGGGGCCGTATCAACGAGGCGCTCCCCGATCTGGTGGCCGATCGTTCGCCGGCTGCCCTGTACGACCCGGTACGCTACGTGCTCGCCGGCGGCGGCAAGCGGCTGCGTCCCGTCCTTCTGCTGCTCGTGGCCGAATCGTACGGAACCCCGCCGAAGGACGCCCTGCCCGCGGCACTGTCGGTTGAGGTCTTCCACAACTTTACGCTCGTCCATGACGACATTATGGACGACGCCCCGGAGCGCCGCGGGCGGCCTACGGTCCACGAGCGCTGGGATACCGGCACCGCCATTCTCGCGGGCGACCTGCTGATGGGCCTGTCGTACGAGCTGCTGGATCGCCTGGACGACCCGGCGGCGCGGAAGGCGTGCGCCGTCTTCCATCCCATGGTCGAAAAGCTCTGCTCGGGCCAGGCCCTCGATGCTTCGTTCGAAGCCCGCGACGACGTCTCGGTGGACGAGTACCTGTCGATGATTGACGGCAAGACGGCGGCCCTGCTGGCTACGGTGTTCGAACTGGGCGGCATCGTGGGCGGCGCCTCGGAGACCGCCTGCCGCGCCCTGCACGACGCAGGGCAGGCCGTGGGCCGCGCCTTTCAGATTCAGGACGACCTGCTCGACGTAACGGCCGACTCGGAGGCCTGGGGGAAAGCCGTCGGCGGCGACCTGGTCGTGGGCAAGAAAACCTTCCTGACGCTCCGGGCCCTGGAGCGGGCCGAAGGGCCGGAGTACGACTGGTTCCGCCGTCTCGTGACTGAGGGCGGTCTGCCCCAATCCGACGTGCCCGAGGCCCGCGAGCGCATGGCCGACCTTGGTGTGTTCCAGGAGGCGCGCGACGCCGTCCAGACCCACACCGATGCGGCGCGCGATCATCTCGCGGTGCTGCCGGACACCGCGGCAGCCACCACCGTACACTGGCTTCTCGACCGGATGCAGGCGCGCACGCACTGACGGGCATCGGTCGTCCGGACGCCGGCCAAGCCGTGGCCCGGCATCAAAAACCCTCCCCTCGGCCGCGGCCAAGAGGAGGGAGGACGTGGGCTGAAAAGGCTGTGCGCTCAGGAGGATTCGAACCCCCGACCTTCGGAACCGGAATCCGACGCTCTATCCAACTGAGCTATGAGCGCAGACAGGCACGGCGGCGGAGCACCATGCGCCACAAGACAGTTCATTATCGGTCTGTCCCACGGAATTGTTCCGTCGAAGAATCCGCGAACCGGGGCGGTGGACCGGCTCGACCTGGTCGCTGCGGTCTCCAGGATCCCTACGGCCGGGGCTGATGGGACGCACGCTGCCGGAAGCCGGGAAGGAATTGGGAACCGAACAGGCGCCTCCATTCGTTTGGCGACCCGGTCCGAAGCTGCTTCTGCGGACCTCCGCCCCTGCTCTCGTGCTCGCTCCTGACGTATATGCCTACCTCACCTGACGAATCGGAGTCCCCGCCTGCGTCCAACTCGCCCGGTCCGGAGTTGCCGGATCCCTGGGATGTCCGTGGGGGCGTGCGTCTCGACGGAGGAATGGAGCGCACCTCCTTCCGTCCGAAGACGGTTGCGCTCTTCACGGGCCTCTTTGCATTGGGGGCGGCATTCATCCTGTTCCAGGTGATTGTCACGCCCATCGCGCTGATCTCTCAGATCGGCCTCGGCAATCTCCAAAACCTCGCCGCCGATCCGAGCGACCTGCTCGCGACCTACACGCGCGAACTCATTGTAAGCAACAGCGCCGGACAGATCTTCGGGCTCGCCATTCCCGCGATGCTCTTTGCGCGTCTGCACGCCTCGCGCATCTCCGGCTTTCTGCGGCTCCGGGGCACAGACTGGGGCCTGCTGGGCTGGTCGGTGGGCGGTCTCATTGTGCTGCAGCCGCTGGTGCAGTGGCTGGCGGAGCTCAACCGAATGCTTCCGGTGCCCGACAGCCTTCGTGCCCTCGACCAAAGCCAGATCGAGCTCATCATGGAGGTGCTGCGCAGCGACCTTGGTCTGGCCTTCACCGTTGCGATGCTGGCTGTGGTGCCGGGCATCTGCGAGGAGCTTCTCTTTCGCGGCTACGCCCAGCGCCAGTTTGAGCGCGCGCTCGGCGTCAGTGGTGGCATCCTTCTGTCGGGCGTGCTGTTCGGCATGTATCATTTGCGGCTGTCCCAGCTGTTGCCGCTGTCGGTGCTCGGCATTTACCTGGCGTACCTGACGTGGCGTACCGGCAGCCTTCTTCCGGCCATCGTGGTGCACTTTCTCAACAACGCCGTATCGGTCGGCGTGGGGCGGTACATGGAGGCCAGTCCCTCCTACAGTGCTGCCTCGCTGCAGGAGCTTTCCGTGCCGTGGTACCTGGCGATGCTTGCACTCGTCTTTTTCGCGGGCGTCCTGTATGTTCTGCATCGCCGCGGTGGCGAACTCCGCACCGCTCATGCCGAGCACTGGCGCGACGCATAGCGCAGGATCCTCCCCTTTCTTTGATCCCACAATTTGCAGGTTCCACCGCCATGAGTACGTACGAAGACTGGATTTCCATTTTCCGCACCGGCACCGACTATGAGGCCGATCTCGTGCGTGACCGGCTGGACGACAGCGGGATTCCTGCCGTCGTTCTCACGCAGCGCGACCACGCGTTCAATCTGAACGTGGGGGACCTTGCCGACGTGCACGTTCTCGTTCCCCCGCAACGAGTGGATGAGGCCCTTCAGCTTCTGCAAAATCAGTTGACGGATGAGGAGCTCGAAGAGGCGGCTCTTGGGGCCGATCCCGATGCGCCCTCCGCGAACACACCCGAAGAGGACTCCAAGCTGGACTCCGGGCACGAGCACATGAACCTGAGCGACGTTCCTGATGACGAGGACGAGGAGTCAGCGTCCTGACCGCCGTGCAGGTACGAACCGGCGTGTCCTGCCTTCTGGCGTGCCTCGCGGTGGCCTCCCTCATGCCTCCTGCTGACTTCAGTTTTCTGACGCGAACGTGAGTGAACAACGTCGTCGCATCGGCACCGCAGTCGTGGCAGCGCCCGCGTTTCTGGGCGTCACCTATGTCGGGGGCTGGCTGTTTGCGGGGCTGATCGCGGCGATTGGAGTCGCGGCGCAGTGGGAGATGTACGGCATGGCCCGGTCGGCCGGTCTGCGGCCGCTGCGGGTTGTTGGGGCGGCGCTGGGGGCCGGTCTCGTTCTGGCCATGCAGGCGCCGATGCTTGGGCCGGTGGTGCTCGCCGCCGGGGTGCTGCTCCTCCCGCTCTCGCCCTGGCTGGTCCCGCGGGAGCGCTTCCTCGACAACCTTGCGGTAACGGCCTGGGGGGTCGTGTATCCGACGGGCCTCCTCGGGGCCCTCGTGGCGCTGCGTACGGCCCGCGGCCCCGCTGTGGACAGCGGGGATGCCTTCTGGCTGGTTGTGCTGACTCTGTTTCTGGTCTGGGCCACCGACATCTTTGCCTACTACACGGGGAAGAGCCTGGGGCGCCGCCCGCTCGCACCGACCATTTCGCCCAACAAAACGTGGGAAGGAACCGCGGGCGGAGCGGGTGCAGCGCTGCTCGTTGCCATCGTCTTCAAGCTGGTCGTCCTGAACGGGTTGTCCTGGGTCGACGTCGTGGTGCTGGCGGCGATCGGGGGCGGGCTCAGCCAGGCGGGCGACCTCGTGGAGAGCCAGATGAAGCGAGCAACCGGCACCAAGGACGCCGGTTCGCTGCTTCCCGGCCATGGCGGCATGCTCGACCGCTTCGACTCGATGGTGGTCGCGGCGCCGCTCGTGTACCTGTACCTCCGCCACGTGTCGGGACTTCTTTGACTGGCCCGCTCGGCGCGATCCCCTGCACGGTTCGGCAGGAAGGCGCGCCCCGCGGGTCGAGGGCGCAGCACCGGCGCCGGCCCGCCAGGAACGCCCCAAGAGGCCCAATCGTTATCACCACGTAGCGATGCACCCTTCCATCGGACCCTGGTCTCATGGGCATTTTTCGTCCCGGCTCCCGCCGGAAAAACAAGTCGTTCAGCTACGAGCCGCGGCATTACAACCCGGATGAAGACGAGGACCTGAAGCGCCGCATGCGGTCGAAGCGTCGGGCGCATCGGCGGCGCAACCCGATGAGTCTGCTGTACCTCATCGGTCTGTTGCTTTTCGCGCTGTACATTTATCAGGCCCTCGGGTAGGGCGAACCAACACGCCGCTGCCGGGCGGCTGCACGGCGGGATCCCCGTATCGGCTCTGTCTCATGAATGCCGTACACTGTGACTGACGACAACGGATCTTCCGACGGCATCATTCACGTCATGTCGGACCGGCTGGCGAACAAGATCGCCGCCGGAGAGGTGGTCCAACGACCGGCGTCGGTCGCCAAAGAACTTGTCGAGAACGCGTTGGACGCGGGGGCCTCCTCCATCGAGGTCATCCTGCGCGACGCCGGCAGCACGCTCGTGCAGGTGGTGGACGATGGCTGCGGGATGAGCGCCGAGGACGCGCGCCGCTGCTTCGATCGACACGCGACGAGCAAAATTCAGTCGGTGGACGATCTGGAGCGGATCCGGACTCTCGGCTTTCGGGGCGAGGCGCTGGCCTCGATCGCGGCGGTCTCGCAGGTGGAACTGAAAACGAAGCGGGTGGAAGATGACGCCGGGACGCTGGTTCGCATCGAAGGAGGGGACGTCGCTGAACATCGCCCGTGCGCGGCTTCGAACGGCACGTCGGTGGCTGTCCGCAACCTGTTCTACAACGTGCCGGCCCGACGCAACTTCCTGAAAACCCCGGCCACCGAACTCAAGCATCTGACCGAAACGGTGCAATTTCTGGCGCTCTCGAACCCTTCGGTCGGGGTGCGCCTTACGCACAACGGGCACGAACACTACGATCTCTCGGCCGCCCGCAGCGACGACTTCTTCACGGCCACCCGAGAGCGCATCGTTGGGCTGTTCGGCGAAGACCTGGAGGACCGTCTCGTGGAGGTGCAGGACCGGACGGGCGACTTCACGATTCGCGGCGTGGTTGGTACGCCCAAGGCCCATCGCAAGACGCGCGGGGAGCAGTTTCTGTTCGTCAATGAGCGCTACGTGCGCGACCGTTATCTGAGCCACGCCGTCAAGAAGGCGTACGGCGATCTGCTGCCCGAGGACAAGGCGTTTCCCTTTTTCGCACTCTTCCTGCAGATGGACCCGCGGCGGGTGGACGTGAATGTGCACCCGCAGAAGGCCGAGGTAAAGTTCGACGATCAGAGCGGCCTCTACGGATTCATTCGCGCCGCCGTCCGTGCCGCCCTGCGCGAGGCCCAGCTCACGCCCCAGTTTTCCACGACCGGGGCCGAGTCCGGCGTAGAATCGTCCTCCGACTCCGCCGACGGTTCGGCCCCGAGCGGATCGCCCCGTTCGTTCCAGCCCCGCTCGTCCGGCACGTCCTCCGCGTCTGGATCGTCCACCGGCGACCGGGGGTCACCCCGGCGCGCCGCCGGCCCCTCTGCTCGTTCCATGCCCGAGGAGGGGGCCACGCGCCTGTCGCCGGGAGAGCAATCGGACGCGCTGTACCGTCCGCCCGATACGGACGATGCAGGGGAGGTCTCACTCGTCCTGCCGGACACAGAGGCCGCCTCCGAAGACGCGCCCTCGCGGCCGGTCTGGGGCGTGCACGACACCTACCTGCTGGTTCCGACCGACCACGGCCTGATGGTGGTCGATCAGCGGGCGGCCCACATCCGGGTGCTCTACGAGCGGGCCCTGGCGCGCCTGCGCCGGGGCGAGGGAGAGTCGCAGACGCTGCTGTTTCCGCGCACACTGGAGCTCTCGCCCGGCGATGTGCAGCTGCTGGACGCGCTCCTGCCCGACCTGCGAGCCCTCGGCTTCGACATCGAACGGATGAGCGGGCGCACCGTCGCCGTCCGTGCCGTTCCGGCGGACGTGTCGGGGGAGGATGAACAGCCGGTGCTGGAGGCGCTGCTTGAGCAGTTCAAAGCGGAGCAGGACCGGGTGGAAGACGAGCGCCGCAAGCATCTCGCGAAACGCCTCGCCCAGCAGAGCGCGGTGGAGCGCGGGCAGGCGCTCTCGAACGCCGAGCGACGGGCGCTCCTGCAAGACTTGTTCGATTGCGAAATGCCGTACGCCGACCCGTCTGGGCACGCCACCATTTTGCAACTCTCGATGGAAGAATTGGCCAAACGCTTCGAGGAGGCCTAACCGTTGAGGAAAGCACCGGTGCGGGACGCAACGGGGGAAACGGATCACATCGCGTCGAACCGCCATCCGGCGTCGCCGAGGGTCCGGAGAATGGTTTCCAGCGCCTGCGGGGTCACGTCCTCGCAGACCGGATTGTCGTGAAGCACCACGATCGAGCCGGGGCGCACGGTGTCGATGACAAAGTCCGCTACGCGGTCTGGGCGCGCCGAGCGGAGGTAGTCGCCCGGCATGACATCCCACATGACCATGCGCTGGTTGCGCTCCGCGCACCAAGTTCGCATCGGCCCCGTGAATTTGCCGTACGGGGGACGCATGAACCGGATCGGTGCGCCGACCTGATCCTCCAGCACCGTGGTGGTTCGCGACAGCTCGCGCCGAACGGCGTCCTGCGGGGCCGACCACGGATCCAGGTGGCTCAACGTGTGATTGCCGATGCGGTGGCCGGCCTGATGGATGGCCGTCACCAGATCGGGATGATCCTGGGCATGCCGTCCGATGAGGAAAAACGTAGCACGCGCGCCATGGTCTGCGAGCAGGTCGAGGAGGCGCTGGGTCCCGGCAGGAGTCGGGCCGTCGTCGAACGTCAGATAAACGACGCGTTGGTGGGGCTCCATCCGCCAGAGCATGTCGGGGAAGAACTTCTGAAACGGCCGCACGCCGTGAGTGGCGGCATAGGGGATGAGGGAGCGGATCATGGCGGTGTACGGCACTCCGATGCGGAACGAGGGTCGGAAGGGCTGCGGGTCGTTACTCGGGACCGTGGTGGCCCGGACGAAGCCCCCGAAGCGACTGCACGAACGTGAAGCGCACCCCGGTCACGTCCTCGGGCGACACGCCGACCGCGACGTCCACGTAGGTCTCATCCCGAAAGAGGGGACCGATGCGAAGCCCGGCGGAGGCGGAAGGGCGGAAGGGCGCATCCCCGGCTCCGATTCGCTCTTCGAAGGAGAGATCGAGCGACCAGTCGTCCCCGAGGTCGTCGTACACGGTGGCCGCGTGAGCGCCCACATGGCCTTCCAGGGTGACGAGGTCGCGAAATTGGGCGATCGGAAAGCGGTACACCAGGCGGACGGACGCCAGGTCGGAGCCATAGAAGCGATCACGCGCCCATCCCGGCGCCGTGTGCCCGTCGAGCTTCGGGAGCAGATAGAAGGGGAGGCGGCGGTTGCTGCGTCGGTCGGTGAGGGCGGTACGAAGGCCGAGAGCAAGGCGGTGCCGGCCTCCGAGGGGCAGAAAGCCAAATGCGCGAAGATCAAGGCGATGGAAGCGCAGATCTTGATCCAGGGCCTCGTAGGTGGACGCCGTGCCCTGAAGCAGGACCCCGCGGCGGGCACCGTATGCACGCTCTCGCGTATCCACAATCACGTCCACGCCGGCCCGGATGCCCACCTGTCGGGCATCGGCGGGGCGAAGCGCAGACGGAGACGGGGCGGTGGGGGCCTGTCCGGGAATTGCGCGCCGTGAGGCGGCGGACAGGCGCGACAGTGCATCCGGGGTTTCTTCCGATAGGCCATTCACGTCATGCTGCATCAGCGTGAGGTGCGGCTGAACGGTCGCGGGACTGGCGCCCAGGCGCTGACCCACACGCAGACGCGTCCACCACGCGTTCATGTCCAGCGCGACCTTCGCGTCCTTGCGGCTGCCGGGTCCGAGCCCGTAGAACCACTGCCGGGTGGTGGTGGCAGCGCGGGCGTCCAGCACGACGTAGGTGTCGGCCTCATGCGGATCTGCCGAGGCCAGCGACAGCGTGCCGACCGTCTCGTGGGCAGCAGGG
>Ga0207797_1001321_pt1 | contig 18011 bp, 16 predicted proteins | sample PRCRCaboRojoPR_6_FD_187275 | JGI IMG/M metagenome (GOLD analysis project Ga0207797, IMG submission 187275) | Marine sediment microbial community from Cabo Rojo, Puerto Rico - PR CR 10% Liquid 1 (SPAdes) | ecosystem: Environmental > Aquatic > Marine > Coastal > Sediment | place: Cabo Rojo, Puerto...
AGCCCGGGAGCTACCGCGGGAGACGCTTCCCGGCGTCGGCCCGGTGCCCGAGCGGGGTCGCGGACCGGCCGGCCGAGCGACCGATCACTGCCAGTCGGAGGGCATGCGCTCCTCGCGAGCCTTCTCGACCTCGGGGGCCTCGCGTTCGAGGTCGGCGGCGGGCACCTGCTCGTCGATGCGGAGGAAGTAACAGGTCAGGTCGGTCGCCCCCGACCAGATCTCCCGCTTGATCCCGACGGGGTCGACGATCCCCTCCTCGACGACGTCGACCAGGTCGCCGGCGAGGCAGTCGACGCCGGTCGCGTCCCGGCCCTCGTGGTGGGCGACGCGCAGCCGGACGAGCGAGCGTCCGCCGTCGAGGCCGGCGTTCCGGGCGAGCGTCCGCGGCACGGCGGTGAGCGCGTCGCCGAACGCCTCGACGGCCAGCTGCTCCCGGCCCGACACCGATCGCGCGTGGTCGCGGACGTCGCCGCCGGCGGCCGTCTCGATCGCCCCGCCGCCGGGGACGACCGTGCCCGTTCGGCGCGCGCTCGTGACCGCCGCGAGGGCGTGTTCGACCGAGCGCTCGAACGACTCGACGGCCCGCTCGTCCGGCGCCCGACAGAACAGCGTGTAGACGGGGGCGTCGCCCTCGGCCTCGACGACGGTCATGTCGCGACCGGCGCGCCGGACCACGCGCGCGGTGCCGTGTCCCAGCGTCCCCTCGTCGACCTGTGCCAGCCCGGGGACGACCGTCGCGCCGGTGGCGCGTGCGAGTCGCGCGACGTCGGCCTCGTCGACCTGCTGGATCGCGAGCACGCCGTGGTTCGCCAGGGTCCGTTCCACCCGCTCGTTGATCCCTCGCTCGGTGAGGATCACCCGGAGCCCGGCGTCGATGGCGTCCTCGAGCTGCTCCCTGAACCCCTCGCGCTCGCGCTCGCCGATCGCCGCGCGGTCCTCGAACGACTCCGGCGAGAAGCGGAAGTCGAGCGACCGGTCGTCCGACGGCCCGCCGGGTTTTGGCACGTCGACGGTCTCGGAGACGACCGCGATGCCGACGTCCCTCAGAGTCCGCGGCATCGCCTCCGCGACCGGGTCGCGGTCCATCACGACCCCGTGGACGAGCTCGGTCTCGGCCTCGCTCCCCCCGAGACGCGCGACGACCTTCACCATGTCCGGGTCGAACTCGCCGGTCTCCGCCTCGATCGCCTCGACGACCTCGGCCAGGTACGAGCCGAGCTGTGTACGGACCTGCGGGTTGCGCGTCCCGGTCAGGGCGCTGCGGGCGACGGCCGCAGGCCCGACCGTCTCGAGCGGCCGTGCCCGTCGATCGATCGAATCGAGCGCCCGCGACAGCCCCTCGCGGAGGCCGTGCTCGATGGCCGTCGGGTGGAGTCCCATCCCGGCGAGCCGGTCCGCCTCGTCGAGGAGGCCGCCGACGAGCGTGACGAGCGTCGTCGCCCCGTCGCCGTGGCGACGCCCGAACCCGGTCGCCGCCCGCCGGAACGTCGTCACTGCCGGGTTCTCCACGTCGAGCTCCTCGAGCACGATCGATCCGGAGTCCGTCGCGGTCACGTTGCCGTGTCCGTCGACGACGAGTTTGGTCGCGCCGAACGGCCCGAGCGTGGAGCGAACGATGCCGCACACGGCGTTCGCGTCGCCCGCGAGGGCGGTCAGCGCGTCGTCTGTCATGCCTTCCCCGAGTGGTCGGGGGGTATTATCGGTGTTGGAATCGGGGAACGGCCGTCCGGGACGCCCGTAGAGTTAAGCCCGGCGTGGGGGTAGACGGCTATCTATGACCGAGTCGGACCTGCGGATAACCGACGTCGAGACGCACGTCGTGGCGAACCCGTGGAAACCGTGGGTGTTCGTCCGCGTGGAGACGAACGAGGGCTACCACGGCATCGCCGAGGCGACGTCACACAGCAAGCCGTTCACCGTCGCGGCCGCCGTCGAGGAGATGTCCAGGTACTTCGTCGGTGCCGACCCGTTCGACACCGAACGGCTCTGGCTGGAGATGTACCGGGACGAGTGGTTCTCGCGCAACGTGATCAACACGACGGTCGTCAGCGCCGTCGACACCGCCTGCTGGGACATCAAGGGGAAGGTGCTCGACCGGCCGCTGTACGAACTGCTGGGCGGGGCGATCAACGGGACGGTCCTGCGAGCCTACGCGAACGGGTGGTACACCGACGCGGGCGGCGAGCCGGAGGGGTTCGCCCGCGCCGCGGAGCGCGTGGTCGACGACGGCTACGACGCGATGAAGTTCGATCCGTTCGGGGCCGCCTGGCAGCGGATGGACCGGGGCGAACTCAACCACGCGGTCGAGAACGTCGGCGCGGTCCGGGAAGCGGTGGGTCCGGACGTCGACCTGCTCATCGAGGGCCACGGCCGGTTCACGCCGGGGACGGCGATGGAGGTGGCCGACCGGCTCGAACAGTTCGACCCGACGTGGTTCGAGGAGCCCTGCCCCCCGGACAACGTCGACGGCCTGCGCAAGGTCGCCGAGCGCTCGCGGATCCCGATCGCCACCGGCGAGCGCGGCGTCACGAAACACGCCTTCCGGGACCTGGTGACCGACACGGACGTCGACGTCATCCAGCCGGATCTCGCCAACGCCGGCGGCGTGACCGAGGCGAAGAAGATCGCCGCCATCGCGGAGGCCGAGCACGTCAGCTTCGCCCCGCACAACCCCCAGGGGCCGGTCGCGACGGCCATCTCCGCGCACGTCGACGCGACCGTCCCGAACTTCATGATACAGGAGGTGTTCGAGGACTACGACGTCGAGTGGAAGACGGACCTGCTCGAGGAGCCGATCCGAATCGAGGACGGCCGTCTGCACGTCCCGGAGGGGCCGGGCCTGGGCGTGGAACTGAACATGGACGCCGTCCAGGAGCACGAGTACACCGGCGACATGGACACGCACCTGAACCTGTTCGAGAAGGGCTGGGAGAGTCGATCGCTTCCGAGCCGGGACGACTGACCGGAGTACCGGAGCGGGAGGTACCCGAACCCCGCTCGGGTTCGAGGTCCACGGGAACGGGCCCGACCCGGCAGGCCACCCCCGCCCGGACCGGTCCCGCGATGGCTACGACGCCACCCGCGAGACGGCACGACGACCGACGATCGCGAGAACGCCCGTACCGAGGAGCACGACGACGAACCCGTAGGCGGTCGCCCAGCCGGTGGTGTCCGCCAGGGTACCCACCACGACGCTCCCGAGCGACCCGAGGAGCATGTAGACCGTCCGGACGAGGCCGAACCCGCTCGCCCGCTCGTCGGCCGGGAAGTGGTCCATGAACAGCGAGTGGAGCACCCCGCCCCAGCCGAACCCGACGCCGGCGAGGCCGACCCCGGCGAGCGTCGGCGAGAGTCCCCCGCCGAGGACGAACAGCGCCAGGCCACACCCGGCGGTCCCGAGCGCGCCAGCGAGGGTGAGGTCCCTGGGAAAGCGGTCCGAGAGCCGACCCAGCACGGGGAGGCTCACCACGGAGATGATCATCACCGCCCCGAAGAGGAGGCTCGCACGCTGTGTCGGCAGCGCCCGGTACTCGACGAGGAACGTCGGGAAGAACGAGGAGAACGACTGCCAGGTGAACGAGGCGACGACGCCGAGGAAGGTGGTGTGGAGCAGCGCCCGGTCCGAGAGCGGCCCGAACGCCTGCCGGGGGTCGAGCCGCTCGGCCAGCGGCGTCTCCGGGCGCATCGGGTCGGTACGGTGGACGTAGCGGGCCGAGAGCACGAGCGCCGGGAGGAGCACCGCGACGCCGAGCAGGATCGCCGCCCGCCAGCCGTAGCGGACGCTCACCGCGGCCGCCGCGACCGGCGCGAGCAGGCCGGCGAACGCGCCGCCAGCGGTGTGGAAGCCGAGCGCCTGGCCGGTGTTCTCGTAGAGCCGCGTCAACAGCGAGGAGGCCGCGGGGTAGTAGAGCCCGGCGCTCGCGCCGAGGACGACGACGAACGCGCCGAACAGGAGGAACGACGGCGACGCCGCGAGCAGGACCACCGCGACGCTCGCGGCCCCGAGCGAGACGAGGACGACGCGCCGCTCCCCGAAACGGTCGCCGAACACGCCGCTCGGGTACTGGAACAGCGCGTAGGCGGCCCACATACCGGTGAGCGCCAGCCCGACGAGGCTCTTCGAGACCCCGAACGCCACCAGCACCGACGGGACGAGCGGGCTGATCAGCAGGCGGGTCCCGAGCTGGCTGAAGTTCGCGAACACCGCGAGGGCCAACACCGTCTCCTGGTACCGCCACTGCACGCGTCGGCCGACTCCGGGCACCCATATCTACCCACCGATGTCGTCGGTTCCGACCGGGAGCCCCGCGGTGTCCACGTCGGCCCGCGGGACGGTGTCCCGACCCGGAACCGCCCCCGCGATTTATGCCCCGGCGCGCGGAGTAGCGCCTGTATGTCCGAACGCTACAGCATGGTCCGTGTCGAGGACGTCGAGGCCGAGCCGTCGGAGATCTCGGGGACGGACCACGTCGGCCTGGTCGAGGAGCTCGGCTGTACGGAGATGCGCCCGAAGGTGTGGTACCTCTCGCCGGGCGACGCGCTGAGCCACCACCGGCAGACCGAACAGGAGGAGTTCTACTACGTCCTCTCCGGTCCGGGTCGGATCCGGATCGACGGGGAACTGATGGACGTCGAGGAGGGGACCGCCATCCGGATCCCCCCGGAGACGCCGCGGCAGGTGCTCAACGACACCGAGGGCGAGCACGTCTGGCTGATAGTCGGCGCCCCGCCCGTGGAGGGCGACGGTCGACCGGCGTACGACGAGTAGCCGGTCGGGACTACTCCCCGTCCAGCTCCTCGGCCGCGGCGCTGAGGTTCAACCGCTCCATCGTCCGCCGTTCGGCCTCGAAGAACTCGCTGTGCTCGTACTTCTCGTAGAGCCGCTTGAGCCCGGGGCGGTCCAGTGACTGCTCGGCCGACCACTCCCGTGCGAACCCGCCGTTGTCGATGTGCTGTAGCTGCTCCTCGAACCACTCGACGAGGGGGCCCTCGTCGAACTCGTCCATCCGGCTGAGCTGGCCGTACTGGCTCGTCGGCGAGTGGAACGGGAGCTGTCCGAGGTAGCCGTGGCGGGCCATCTCCTCGAAGATCTCGGCCATCTCGTGGGAGAGGTAGAGCTCGGTCATCACCATCTCCGGTGGGATGCCGTGGGCGACCTCGACCCGGAACTTCGCGAGCATCGCGTTCGCCCAGATGGGAAAGAGCGCCTGCTCGGTCAGCAGGTCGGTGATCGTCTCCATGTCGGCGGTCCCCTCGACGACGCCCGCCTGGGTGGAGCCGATGGCCCTCGCCATCGCCAGCGCGGTCGCCTCGGCCCCGCCGGTGTGGTCCTGTTCGACCGCGAGGATCGACGGGAACCCCTGCCCGGACTCGTAGAGCGTCCGCACTGCGGGCCCGCCCATCCTCGGGGCGACCATCACGACGTCGATCCACTCGGGGTGGCCGAGCAGGTCGTAGGTGAGGTTGTAGCCGTGCGAGACGTAGAGGGTGTCCCCCTCCTCGAGGTTCGGCAGGACGTGCGATTCGAACACGTCCGGCGCCACCTCGTCGGGGACGAGCAGGCAGACTACGTCGCCCTGCTCGACCGCCTCGGCGATGGAGTGGGGCTCGAAACCGTCCTCGCGGATCTGCTCGCGGTAGCCGTCCTCGCGGTTCCCGACGACGACGTCGACGCCCGAGTCCCGGACGTTGAGCGCCTGCGAGCGGCCCTGGTTCCCGTAGCCGACGAACGCGACCGTCCGGTCCTCGAGCACCGAGAGGTCGGCGTCCTCGTCGTAGTAGATGGTCGTCTCTGTATCCGACATCGGATGCGCGTCCGTCGGCGGGCCTCAAGTGTGTACCGGCGTCGGGGAACGAACGCCGTCGAGTCCACGGTCCCCACTCGACGCCGTCGGACCCCCGTCCGTTCCCCGTCTCAGTCGAACGTCACGAGGTGCTCGGCCTTCGCGTCGGGGTCGATCCGGTAGCCGTGGCCCGGTTCGTCCGGGAGGTGGACGCGGCCGTCCTCGACCACGGGCTCCGGGTCGAGCAGCGGCCCGACGTCGTACTCGGGGATGTACTCGACGATCCAGCCGGTTGGCGCGGCGCTCACGACGTGCGCGCTGAGGACGTAGTAGAAGTGGGTCGCCAGCGGGACGTTGTGCGTCGCGGCGAGGCGGGCGACCGCGGTCTGTCCGGTGATCCCTCCCGCACGGATCAGGTCCGGCTGTGCGACCTCCATCCCGCCGCGCTCTAGCAGGTGCTCGAACTGCTCGGGGCGGTTGACCATCTCGCCGGTCGCGAGCGGCGGCTCGATGGCCGCCGCGACCCGCTCGTGGCCCGCGTGGTCGAACTCGGAGATGGGCTCCTCGACCCAGCCGATCCCGTGGGGCTCCAGTTCCCGGACGGTGCTGATCGCCTCCTTGACCGTCCAGGCCTGGTTGGCGTCGACGAATATCTCCGCGTCGTCGCCGACGGCCTCGCGGATCTCCTTGATCCGTCGGGCCTCCTCGCTCGCGGGCTTGTCGCCGACCTTGGTCTTGAACGCGGTGAACCCCTGGTCGGCGAAGCTGCCGTGGAGGTCCGCGAGTTCGTCGAGCTCGTGGTGTGAATCCATGCTCGAGGCGTACGCCTGCACGGAGTCGTCCTCGCCGCCCAGCAGTTTGTAGAGCGGCTGTCCGGCGGCCTGGGCCTTGATGTCCCACAGCGCGACGTCGATGGCGCCCCGCGGCCACGCGCTCATCCCGAGTTCGCCGTAGTAGATGGTCTGTGTGCGGAGCCGCTCGCGGATCGCCTCGGTCGCGAACGGGTCCCTACCCACGAGAAGGTCGGTGAACTGCGAGTCGACGAACCGCTCCAGCAGGTCGGGCGCGAACCCGAGCGAGCCCATCCAGCCGGTCCCCGTGTACCCCTCGTCGGTCTCGATCTCGACCACGACGGGGTACATGTCGTCGATGGCGAGCCGGGAATCGCCGACGGTCCGGTCGATGGGCAGGTGCAGGGTGTACGTCTCGACGCCCGTTATCTCCATACCTCGTGGGTCGCGCGACGGGTGGGCATAAAGCTGTTCTGCGCCCCGTCGGCTGGCCGACACCCCGGGCTCCTGTCAGCGTCGGTGTGACGTGGGCCCACGAACCGGAAGGGGAGGAGGCTCTTCTACCGAACGAATGCCGGATATGTCCCAGAATATCCGAATAAGGTTATATTTTCACGGTCGTTACCGATAGAAGGTGAACGATAGTGAGTTCTGAAACCCTCGAGCCGGCTGCGATGGCGTGGACGCCCACTCGGCTGTGGGGCGGCGCGGCCGCGGGCGGACTCGTCGCCGGCGTCGGCATGGGCCTCGTGATGCACTTCGTGATGGGCGCGATGCCCCTCGTCGGGGCGCTCGTCGGACAGCCGACCGTCCTGGCCGGGTGGACCCTCCACCTGGTGATCAGCGTCCTGTTCGCGCTGGTCCTCGCCGCGGTCGTCGCGAGGACGTCCTTCCGGGAGTACGGCCTCCTCGGGATGATCGGTCTCGGCGCCATCTACGGTATCGTCCTCGAGGTCGTCGCGGCCGGTTTCGTCCTGCCTCTCTGGGCGAACGCCGTGGGCGCCGGGCCGCTCCCGGTCCCGTTCCTGGTCCCCATCGGGTTCCTCACCCACGTCCTCTACGGCGTGCTCCTCGGGGCCGTCTTCGGGTACGTGGTGACCCGCGACCGGACGGCGTCGATGACGGAGGACCGGGTCGAACGTCCCGCCGCGTGACGGCGGGCGCTCCCCCGTCGAGCCTCGTGAACCGGAGCCCCCGATCTGGCCGATTGTTCCTCACGTGCCCGAGACCGAGTCCCGTCTACCGGACGGCGGGGCACGGGTCGCCGTTCCTCGGTTCGGTCCCCTCGACGACGGTCCGGGCCCTGCGCGCGAAAAGAGCTTTCACCCCGCTGCCTGACTCCCGGCCATGGGAGACTACGAGCACACGCCGGTCTCGGTCGAGGGCAAGCGCGCGGTCGTGATCGGTGGAACGAGCGGTATCGGGCGCGCCATCGCACTCGGGTTCGCGGCCGACGGGGCCGAGGCGGTTGTGGCGACGAGCCGAACCCCCGAGCGGGTCGAGGCGGCAGCCGAGGCGGTCCGCGAACGGGGCGCCGAGTCGCTCGAGACCACCTGTGACGTCTCGGATCCCGACTCGCTGAGAGCGCTCGCCGACGAGACGGTCGAGGCGTTCGGCGGCGTCGACGTCCTCGTCAACTCCCCGAGCGCCATCGCCCGGAAGTCCGTTCTGGACGTGTCCGAGGAGGAGTGGCAGGACGTCCTCGACGTCCAGCTCGACGGTGTCTACCGCGCGATCAAGGTGTTCGCCGATCGGATGGATAACGGGAGCATCGTCAACATCGCGTCGCTGTCCTCGGTGCTCGCGCTCCCGGACCTGAGCGCGTACTCCGCCGCGAAGGGCGGGGTCGAGTCGCTCACGCGCGTCGCCGCGAAGGACCTCGCGCCGGACATCAGGGTGAACGCCATCCGCCCGGGCTTTTTCATCACCGAGCAGACGGAGGACGCCTACGCGGAGGGAACCGACCGACACCGCGAGGTCACCCGCCGGTCGATGCTCCCCCGGTTCGGCGACCCCTCCGAGCTCGCGGGCGCGGCCATCTACCTCGCGGGCGACGCCGCGAGCTACACCACCGGCGAGGTGCTCACGGTCGACGCGGGGTTCAGTTCGAGTACGTTCTGAGCCGTCGGGTCGCGAGCGGGCCCGCCGGACCGTCAAGCCTCGGTCCTCCGCCGTTCGGCCCCCTCGGATTCGAGGACCGCCTCGGAGAGTTCGGTCCCGAGGCCCGGCCCCTCCGGGAGGAGGAGTCGCCCGTCCTCGGCCCCCGCGGGCGTCGTGACGAGGTCGCGGTGCCAGCCGTTGTAGCGTCCGCGGACCGACTCCATGATCATCAGGTTCGGCACCGCCGCGCCGAGGTGGAGGTTCGCGAAGTGGAGCACGGGCCCGCCGCAGTTGTGCGGCGCGATGGGCACCTGCGCGGCCTCGGCCATCGACGCGACCTTCCGGGCCTCGGTCAGCCCACCCACCCACTCCAGGTCGAGCATCACGACGTCCACGGGGACCGTCGAGAGGAGCTCCTCGTAGTCGTACTTGGTCATCAGCCGCTCGCTCACGTTCACCGGGAGGCTCGTCGAGCGTGCCACCTCGGCGTACGCCTCGAGGCTGCCGATCTCCAGTAGCTCCTCCAGCCACATCGGGTCGTACTGCTCCAGGTGGCGGGCGATACGCTTGGCACACTGGGCGTTCCAGAGGCCGTGGAACTCCATCGCCACGTCCATCTCCGGGTGGGCCTCCCGGATCGCCCGGAGTGGCCCGGCCCCCGCCTCCAGGTCGCTCGGCGAGACGTAGTTCCCGCCGTTCTCGTAGGCGATGTCGTCGTACGGCCAGATCTTCATCGCCTCGATCCCCTCCGAGAGCAGGCTCTCGGCGAGCTCCACCGGTTCGTCCATGAAGCTGAACTCCCCCTCGTAGCAGGTGTTGTACGTCCGGAGCGACTCCCGGGCGGGCCCGCCGAACAGTTCGTAGATCGGGAGGCCGGCGCGCTTGCCGGCGAGGTCCCACAGCGCGACGTCGACCGCGGAGAGCGCGCGCATCTCGCTGCCGCCGAACCCGCCCCAGTAGTTGGCGTGCCGGTAGACGTCCCGCCAGATCCCCTCGATCTCGCGGGCGTCCCGCCCCAGTATCTCGGGCGCGACGTGCTCGTGGACCGTCTCGGCGTCGACTGCGGGACGGGGGTAGGTCTCGCCCAGGCCCACGAGCCCCTCGTCGGTGTGGAGGCGGACGAACAGCAGGCGGCGGTAGTCCTCGGCGATCTCGCCGACCCAGCCCGTCTCCTCGAACTCCATCTCCGAGAGCGCGACCGTCTCGACCGCGGTGATACGCATACCCCCCGTTCCCGATGTGGTTCCATATAGGTTGAGGGGGCTACGGACCGGGCCGTGCTCGGTGTCGACCTCGACGTCGACGGCCCGTGGGAGCGGGAGACCGGCGGCCCTAGAACTTCCCGTGGCGTTCGAACGCCTCGAGCGGGTCGACGCCATCGCGTACCAGTTCCCGTATCTCGTCCTCGGTCTCGACCGTCTCCTCGGCGCGTTCGAGCACCTCCTCGGCGACGTCCCGCGGGACGCAGACCACGCCGTCGACGTCGCCGACGACGACGTCGCCGGGGCGGACCTCCACGCCGCCGACGCGGGCGGGGACGCCCCACTCGTCGAGCCGCCAGCGCGGCGGGGCGTCGGTCGGCGTCCGATAGCGCGCGAAGACGGGGAACCCCTGTTCGAGGATGAACCGGACGTCCCGGATACCGCCGTCGATGACCGCGCCGCGACAGCCCCCCGCGGCGAGCGCGGTCGTCGAGAGTTCGCCCAGATGGGCGGCCTCCTCGTCGTTCGTCTCGTAGACGACGACACTGTGTTCGGGGGCGTCCCCGAGCATCCGGAGGAACCGCCGGATGTTCTCGTCGTAGTCCGCGGTCTCGACCGGGTGGCCGCGAACGGGGTAGGCGATGCCGGCCACGCTCGTCTCGTGGGTCAGCCCGTCGATCGCGCTCGGGAGCGTCCGCCGTTCGTAGCCGAGTTCGTCCAGGCTGTCGGCGACCGCACCCGGATACAGGTCCTCGTACCGGTCACAGAGTCCCGCGTCATCGAGTGCCATGCCCCCCGCTGGCCGGCGGGCGCGAAAAAGGTTGGGTGGGCGCGGTCTACTCGTCGTCCGTGGACCACGGCGGGTTCGGCCGTGGGGGGCTGAACAGCTCGACGCCGACCGCGGCCTCGTCGCCGGTCGACGTGGCCGCGTGGACCGCGTTCCCCGGGATGACGTACGAGTCGCCGGCCTCGACGGTGTACTCCTCGCCGTCGACGGTGAACAGGATCTCCCCGCTCACGAGGTAGCCCGCCTGTTCGTGCTCGTGGCTGTGGTCGTCGACGCCCGATCCCGGCTGGATGCGGAAGTGCTGGACGCTCATCCGCTCGCCCGCGGCCAGCTGTGCGAGGAACACGCCGTTCCGGACCTCGGGGCTGTCACGCTCGTCGACGTTCACGACGTCCATACGGCCCCGGTCGCGGTTCCGCAACCTAAAGCTTCCCCCGTCGCCCACCCCCGGGAAGTTATATCGGGGCGGGCGGTTGGATCACCCGTCATGGGAGACATGGACGGTCGGACGGCCATCGTCACGGGTTCGAGCGGCGGCATCGGGAGGGCCATCGCCGAACGGTTCGCCGAGGAGGGGGGGAACGTGGTCACGAACTCGCGCTCGGAGGAGCGCGCGGAGGCGGCGGCCGAAGAGATCCGCGAGGCGGGCGGGTCGGCGGTCGGCGCGGCGGCGGACGTCAGCGACTACGAGGCGGTCGAGGGGCTCGTCGGGGCCGCAGTCGAGGAGTTCGGCGGCCTCGACGTCTTCGTGAACAACGCGGGCCACAGCATCACCGGGCCGAGCGAGGAACTCGACCCCGCCGACTGGCGTTCGGTCGTCGACGTCGACCTCACGGGGGTGTACTTCGGCTGTCGAGCGGCGGGTCGACAGTTCATCGAGCAGGGGGAGGGTGGCGCAATCGTCAACGTCTCCAGTATGATGGGCCACCAGGGGCTTCACGAGCGGGCGGCCTACTGCGCCTCGAAGGCGGGCGTCGACAACCTCACCCGGACGCTCGCGGTCGAGTGGGCCGAACACGGGATCTACGTGAACTCGCTCGCGCCGGGGTACATCCTGACCGAACTCGTCGAGCAGACGATGGAGACCGCCGACTACGACCGGGACGACATCCAGAACCGGACGCCGCTGGGGCGGTTCGGCACGCTGGAGGAGATGGCCGAGTGCGCGCTGTTCCTGGCCTCGCGGAACAACTTCGTCACTGGCGAGGTGCTCACGGCCGACGGCGGCTGGTCGGCGTTCGCGTGGGGGAGCCGGGGGGACTGAGGCCGCCGGTCAGTCCGCGGCGACCTCCGTCGGCAGTTCGCCGAGCGCGTCCTCGAAGGCGTCGACCAGTCCGTCGAGTTCGGCCTCGCCCATCGGGGTCGAGATGTTGCCCATCCCCCGCGGAGCCACGAACACGCCCCGGTTGCGCATCTCCATGAACAGCCGGCGTGTGGCGGGCGCGCCAGCGGCCGAACTGGCGTGGTCGGTGACGGGCCCGTCGGTGGGGTGGACGTTGAAGAACGAGCCGTCGCCGGTGACCTGCATGGGGACACCGGCGGCGTCGGCGGCGTCGGCGAGCCGTTCCCGGGCCGTCGCCCCGAGGTCGTTCAGCCGCTCGATGGCGTCGGCGTCGAGCGCGTCGAGCGTGGCGGCGCCGCCGGCCATCGTCGCCGGGTTGGCGTTGAACGTCCCCGAGTGGGTGACCCCGTCGGCGTCGGGGTCGAACACGTCCATCACGTCCGCCCGGCCGCCGAACGCCCCGGCGGGGAGACCACCGCCGATGAACTTCCCGAGCGCCGTCAGATCCGGCCGCACGCCGTAGCGCTCCTGTGCGCCGCCGACCGCGAGCCGGTAGGTCATCACCTCGTCGAAGGCGAGGAGCGTCCCGGTGTCCTCGGTCAGGTCGCGGGCGGCGTCGAGGTACTCGCGGGTGGCGGGCACCATCCCCGCGTGACCCATCACCGGCTCGACGACGAAGCACGCCAGGTCGGTGCCGTGGCGCTCGAACGCCGCCGTCAGTGCCTCGACGTCGTTGTACGGCACCGTGTGGACCCGGCGCCCGACGTCCCCCGGGACCCCCGGCTCCGGGCCGTCCCCGGAGACGCCCACCAGCGCCGTGTCGTGGGTCCCGTGGTAGCCGCCGTGGACCTTCAGTACCCCCTCGCGGCCGGTGTGGGCCATCGCGGCCCTGATGGCGTTCATCGTCGCCTCCGTACCCGAATTGGCGAAGCGGACCCGCTCGATGGAGGGCGTCCGCTCGACGAGCCGGCGGGCGAGCCCGGTCGCCTCCCGGGTCGGCGCGGCGAACCCGCTGCCCCGCCCGAACCGCTCGGTGACCGCCTCGACGACCGGCTCCGGCGCGTGCCCGAGCACCGCCGCCGTGTAGTTGTTGAGGAAGTCGAGCAGCTCCTCGCCGTCGGCCGTCGTGAGCGTACAGCCGGAGGCCTCCTCGACGAACGATGGGTAGGGAGCGTGGTGGGTCACCTCCCGCGTGTCCCCGCCCGGCAGGTACCGGCGGGCCTCCTCGAACAGTTCGCGCGACTTCGGCGTCCGGCGCTCGTACTCCTCGGTAGGGTCCGACATGGCACGCGGTTCACGGACCGGGGCTAAAAGCCTGTGTGTCGGACGGGGGCACGGCGCACACCCGGGGCCGTCCGGCCGTCGACGGGCGCGGGGTAGCTATTAGTCCGGCCGTGTCCTCGTCCGAACATGACCGGACCCACCGTCGAGAGCGTCGAGGCGATCGGCGTCGAGGCGCCGCTCGAGGAGCCGTTCGGGTACGCGCAGGCCTGGGTCGACACCCGGACCGCGACGCTCGTCCGCGTCGCGGCGAGCGACGGGACCGTCGGCTGGGGGGAGTGCTGGGGCCCCGTCGCCGGGACGGTCGAGACCGTCGAGGAGGTACTCGCACCGCACGTCCTGGGGGAGGACCCTCGCGAGGTCGAGCGGCTGTACGACCGGCTCTACGACGCCGGTCGGGCGACCTACCAGACGGTCGTCCCCCTGCCGGCCATCTCGGGGATCGACCTCGCGCTGTGGGACCTCGCGGGGAAACTGCGAGGGGAGCCGGTGTCGACGCTGCTCGGCGGGGCGAGACGGGAGGCGGTCAGGCCGTACGCGACGGGCCACTACTTCCCGCAGGTCGACGACGTCGAGGACGTGTACGAGTCGGTCGTGGAGGAGGCGACGGCCAACGCCGACGCGCTCGGGGCCATCAAGCTCAAGACCGGCCTCTCGCTGCTCGGCTACGGTCCCGGGGAGGACGTCGAACTCGTCCGCCGGGTGCGCGAGGCGGTCGGTCCGGACGTCACGGTGATGGTCGACGCCAACTACGCCTACGACCGGACCGACGCGCGGCGGGTCGGCCGAGCGCTCGCGGCCGAGGGCGTCCACTGGTTCGAGGAGCCGGTCGCCCCGGAGGACGTGGAGGGGTACGCGCGGCTCGCGGGGTGGCTCGACGTCCCGGTCGCCGGCGGGGAGTGTCACACGCCCGCCGAGTTCGACCGGCTGTTCGAGGTCGGCGGGCTCGACGTCGCCCAGCCGGACGTCTGTATCGTCGGCGGGCTCACGCCGGCTCGACGGATCGCCCGACGGGCACGCGATCACGGCGTCCCGCTCGTCCCGCACGTCTGGGGGACGCCGGTGGCGCTGGCCGCGAGCCTCGGGCTGATCGCGACGCTCCCGGGCGAGCCGTGGCTGGAGTTCGACCGCTCCCCCAACCCGCTCCGGGAGGAGCTCTCGGTCGGGTCGTTCGCCCCCGACGACGACGGGCTGGTCGTGATCCCCGACGAGCCGGGACTCGGCGTGACGCTCGACGAGGACGCGATAGAGCGCTATCGGGCCGAATAAAACCGGGAGGGGCACCGGAACGCCCGATCAGCACGGAAGGAGTGTGCGTGAAGAGGCTCGACTACCGCCCCCTCACTTTAAGTCGCCACCTGCGTATCACCGTCCGAACACGATGAGCGCGATACAGTCAGTCGAGACCAGGCACGCCGACGCCGGGTTCCGCGACTACCACTTCGTCCGCGTGGCCACCGAGGACGGCGTCGTCGGGTGGAGCGAGTACGACGAGAACCTGGGTGCGACCGGCATCACCACCGTCGTCGAGGACATGGCCGAGACGGTCGTCGGCGAGCCCGTGGAGGCTATCGAGCGGGTCCGTGCGAAGCTCGTCCCCCGGGTACGCCAGTCCTACACCGGTGTCGGGGCGATGGCCATCGGCGCCATCGAGAACGCGTTGCTCGACGCGAAGGCGAAGGAGATGGGCGTCCCCTGCGTGGACCTCCTCGGCGGCGCCGTCCGCGAGGAGATCCCGGTCTACTGGTCACACTGTGGCACCTGGCGGATCCGCTATCCGGAGCTGTACGAGCCGGTGGAGACCCTCGACGACGTGGTCGCCCTCGGCGAGGAGGTACGTGACAGCCAGTTCGGGGCCCTGAAGACCAACCTCTTCGACTTCAGGGGCGACGAGCCGACGGGATGGGCCCCCGGATTCGGCCGTCCGTTCCACCCCTCGCTCACCATCGAGGACGACCAGCTAGAGGCACAGCGGGAGTACCTCGATGCCCTCCGGGAGGGGGCGGGACCGGAGACGGACATCCTCCTCGACCTGAACTACAACATGAAGCCGGAGGGGTACATCCGGACGCTCCGGGCACTGGAGGAGTTCGACCTGTTCTGGGCCGAGATGGACCTGCCGGACGCGGAGTCGCTGGCCGACGTGCGCCGGAAGAGCCCGCACACCATCGCCTCCTGCGAGGCGCTGGTCCCACACGAATCGTTCGTGCCCTACCTGCAGGAGGGGGCGACGGACGTGGTCATCATCGACGCGCTCTGGAACGGCGTCCAGCTGACGACGAAGATCGCCTCGATGGTCGACGCGCACCAGCTCCACGTGGCACCGCACAACTACTACGGCCACCTGGGGACGTTCATGAACGCACACTGGGCGGCGGCCGTGCCCAACCTCCGGATCATGGAGACCGACGTCGACCGGCTCGACTGGGACGACGACCTGTTCACGACCACCCCGGAGTACCGCGACGGGAGACTGCAGTTGCCCCGGGAGCCCGGCTGGGGCTGTGACGTGAACGAGGACGCGCTAGAGGAACACCCGACGGATTCCGAGTACTGATCCGGGCTCCTTTCGGGCTCCCGGCCGCCGTGTGACGGGGTCCTCGCGGCGCGCGCTGCGCTCGGGTGCGAGCTCCCGAGCGTGGCCCCCGTGGGAGGGATGAGCACCGCAGAAGTGAGCGAAGCGAACGACGAGGAGCACGGCGAGGCCCTCGACCCGAGCGCCCGAGGGCTTCGGTGTGCCCATCATCACCCGCTATCCGGACCAGACCGTCCAAGCTCCCGGTCTCCGCGAGCTCGGGACGGCCTCGGGGATTCATAACCACCCTCGTCCAACCGGCCGAACCGATGCCAGTAGTCACCGACCTGCGGACCGGCCTGTACGGCGTCCCGAACGAGGAGCCGTTGGACGACGCGACGCAGTCGTTCGACGAACTCGAGCTGATCGTGGTCGAGGTGGCCTGCGACGACGGATCGGAGGGGCTCGGGTTCACGTACACCATCGGCGAGGGCGGGAGCGCCGTCCTGGAGTTCGTCCGGACGACGCTCGAACCCCTCGTCGTGGGCGAGTCGGCCGCACCCCGCGCGGCGACCGACCGGATGCGCGCCGGGACGACGTTCGTCGGTCGCGCGGGCGTCTCCGAGCTCGCCATCGCCGCCGTCGACATCGCGCTGTGGGACGCGCTCGGGCGGCGGGCGGGCGAGCCGCTCTACGCGCTGCTCGGCGGCGAGCGCCGCGAGATCCCTGCCTACGAGACCAACGGCGGGTGGCTCGGGTTCGACGAGGACCGACTGGTCGAGAACGCCCGGGAGGCCGCCGAGGCGGGGTTCGTCGGGATGAAGATGAAGGTCGGGCGCGGCCACGCCGAGGACGCCCGCCGGATCCGTGCGGTCCGCGAGACGCTCCCCGAGTCGATGGACCTGATGGTCGACGCCAACTGCGCGTACACGGTCGCCGAGGCGCGCCGGTTCTGCCGGCACGTGGACGTCCCGCTGGACTGGCTGGAGGAGCCGCTACCGAAGGACGACTACGCGGGCCACGCCGACCTCAGGTCCCGCGTGGACGTCCCCATCGCGCTCGGGGAGAACGCCTACGGCGAACGCGAGTTCGCACAGGCCGTGCGACTGGACGCCGCCGACGTCCTCCAGCCCGACGTCTGCCGGGTCGGTGGCGTCACCGCGTGGGTGGGGGTCGCCGAACTCGGCCGCGCCGCCGGCCTCCCGGTCGTCCCCCACTACGTCGAACCGCTCCACGTCCACCTCGCCGCCGCGTTCGGGAACGTCCCCTCGATCGAACACCACTCGACGGTGCTCGACGGGGTGCTCGAGTCGCCGCCGCTCCCCGAGGGAGGTCGGTTCCTGCCGCCCGAGGACCCGGGCCACGGGATCCGGTTCGCGGGGCTGGAAGGGTACGAGAAGCCGGTCTGAGACGCCGCGAGCGGCGTGTATGTCTCCGCTTTGATGTTAATGAGAAACTACTTGTCGTTCGCATCTGCCACATCGTACCATGCGTTACTACCGGTATCCATCGACCGACGGGGACCGCCTGGTGGTCGAGGCGGACGACGGGAGGTACGACCTGACGGCCGTCAAGCCGGACCTGCGGTCGTTCGGGGACCTGGCGCGTGCGGCCGCCGTCACCGACGCCGGCGTCGACGAGGTGGCCGAACGCCTGCTCGACCGGGCGCCGAGTCACGACGGGACGGGCGCGCCGCGAGCGCCGGAGGCCGAGGAGGTCTGGGCCGCCGGCGTCACCTACGGGATCAGCGAGCAGGCCCGCGAGGCCGAGAGCGGTATGCCCGAGATGTACCTCGACGTCTACGAGGCCGAGCGCCCGGAGGTGTTCTTCAAGGCCACGCCCGGCCGGACCGTGGGACCCGGCGGGGCCATCGGCGTCCGGGGGGACGCCGACTGGAACGTCCCGGAGCCGGAGCTCGGCGTCGTGCTCCACCGGGGGGAGATCGTCGGTTACACCGTCGGCAACGACGTGAGCAGCCGCGACATCGAGGGGGCGAACCCGCTCTACCTCCCGCAGGCGAAGGTGTACGACCGGTGCTGCTCGCTCGGTCCCTGCGTCGCCTCGCCGGGGACCGTCGGCGACCCCCACGACCTCGCGATGTCGATGACCATCGAACGCGACGGCGAACACGTCTTCGAGGGGTCGACCTCGACGGGGGAGATGGTGCGGTCCTGCGAGGAGCTCGTCTCATACTACACGCGGCACAACGCGGTCCCCGAGCGCGCGGTCCTGCTGACCGGCACCTCGATCGTCCCGCCCGACGAGTTCAC
>Ga0207797_1001322_pt1 | contig 17991 bp, 16 predicted proteins | sample PRCRCaboRojoPR_6_FD_187275 | JGI IMG/M metagenome (GOLD analysis project Ga0207797, IMG submission 187275) | Marine sediment microbial community from Cabo Rojo, Puerto Rico - PR CR 10% Liquid 1 (SPAdes) | ecosystem: Environmental > Aquatic > Marine > Coastal > Sediment | place: Cabo Rojo, Puerto...
CTCCAGCACGGAGTCCTGCGTGTACTTGATCACGTCGACGATCATGTACTCGGTCTCGACGATCAGCTCTTCGGTGTAGACGATGCGGTCGGCCATCTCGCCGATGCGGTCGGCCATCTCGCCGATCTCGTCTTCGGTGTAGAGGACGCCGTCGAGACTCTCCAGATAGAGCACCTCGCCGGTCTCCGAGAGCACCATCACGACCTCGTCGACCTGCAGGCCGTTCTGCTCCTGGAACAGGTAGTAGGTGCTGCCGTCGGGCAGCGGCGCGTAGATGAACGACTCGCCGTAGTACGTCTCCGCGTAGGAGAACGTCGTGCCGTCTTCGATTTCTATCTGGTAGTCGTCGTCCGCGGCTGTCGCGCTGCCGGTCGCCGCGGCGGTCGCGCCGCCCGCGAGGGCGACTGTGCCGAGTTTCGAGAGGAACGTTCTGCGTTGCATTGGTGGATCTGGCCCAACCGTCCCGTCTCCGGTGTTGGGCTCTATTGTACGTATAGTACAATACGTACTTTAGTGGCTGTCGATTCGAAGGGGGAGAGAAATCCAAAATACAGTCGTCGGGCCAAAGATCGGGAGAATGCTGCGAGCGCTCTTGCGGGGTTAGCGAACAACGATCGACAGAGACCCGGCCGCGATTCAGACGCACCCGGCCGGACGTTGCTCTGCCGGAGGCCGCCGACCCGGCGGGACCGCGTTCTCCCCGCGCTTTTTCTCGATTCGGCCCGAGGGACCGATATGGAGCCGATCCGGAGGCTGATCGTCGACGTCCTGAAACCGTACGAACCGACCGCCGTCGAACTCGCCCGCGAAGTGGCCGCGTGTCCCGGCGTCGACGGCGTGAACCTCTCGCTCATCGAGACGGACAACAAGGTCCAGAACGTCAAACTCACCGTCGAAGGACCCGACGTCGACTACGAGGCGGTCACCCAACAGGTCGAGGAACTCAGCGGCAGCGTCCACTCGGTAGACCAGGTGGTCTGTGGCGAACGCGTCGTCGAAGAGCGCGGCACGCCGCAGGACAGACACGAGATCTGACCGGGACTCACTGGTAGCCGAGCGCCTTCAGCCGGTCGTTGACCTCGGAGGGCGGCCCCTCACGGTCGGCGTTCCCCGCCTCGCGCTCGCCCAGCCGAGACGCGTACCGCTCGGTCGCGGCCGCGAGTTCCGCCGGTTCGGGGTCCTCGCCGACCTCGTCCCAGACGTTCTCCCGTTCGTCCGGGTCGCGCTCGCGGTCGTAGAGCTCCCGTCGTTCCGACTCGGTGTGGTAGACGTAGGTGTAGCGGCGGGTGCGACCGCTCACGAGGAGTTCGCCGTCGTCGCGGTGACGGGGGATCGGCTGCTGGGTGACGTGCTCGCCCCGCACCGCCACCGAGAACACCGGGTCGTCGGCGAGCGGTTCGTCGTCGACGACTGCACCGAGCAGGCTCTCGCCCCGGTAGGGAGACGTCTTCGCGCCCATCGCCTCGGCGACGGTCGGCGCCACGGCGTCTAACCCGACCGGTTGGGCCAAGCTGCCGCCGTCGACGTCGGGGTGGTCGACCACCAGCGGGACGTGGATCAGTTCCTCGTAGAGCTTGGGGTAGTGGGCGAGGTGCCCGTGTTCCTGGAACTCCTCGCCGTGGTCGCCGGCGAAGACCACGAGCGTCTCCTCGCGGAGGCCCAGGCGTTCGAGTTCGTCGAGGAGTCGGCCGACGCTCTCGTCGACCTGGTAGTTCGCCCCGCGATAGAGGTTCCGCAGGTCGGCGAGCGCCGACTCACCGACCTCGCGGCCGAGTCCGGCCCGCACGTGCGTGCGGAGCATCTGGAGCGCGCCGACGCCGCCCCCGGCGGCCTCCTTGACGTACCGCGGCGCGGGCACGTACGGCGTGTGGACGTCCATGTAGTGGACCCACAGGAAGAACGGCTCCGACGCGGATTCGAGAAAGGAGACGGCTTCGGCCTCCAGGTCGTTCATGCGAGAGGTGTTCGTCACGTGGTCGACGTCGCGACCCCGGAGCCGGTCGGCGAACCCCCGGAACGGCGCGCTCGCGAACTGGAACCACGCCTGCACCGTCGGATGCGCGGTGAGATAGCGGCTGTAGACGCTCTCCCCCGCGTCGGAGGTGAAGGTCTCGAACGCGTCGAAGCCGCGGTCGTAGCCCCAGTAGGGCGTCAGAAAGCCGTTCGCGGCGTTGAAGCCGGCCGTCTCGACGCCGACCTCCGAGAGGGTCTCGGCCAGCGTCGGGCCGTCGCCGACCCCGATGTCGCCGTCGGCGGCGAAGACGTGGTCCGACCCGAGGATGCTCGGAAAGGAAAACGGCGTCCAGTTGCCGTGCGCGAACGCGTTCTCGAACGTGGTTCCGCGGTCGGCGAGGTCCGCGAACGACCCGGAACGTCGCGTGTCAGCACCGTCCAGCGCGTCTGCTCGCAGCGAGTCGACGGTCACCAGTACGGTTCCAGAGATGTTGCCGGTCGTCATCGTGTCTGTGTCCACCGTGTCGCTCTCGCAGTTCGGCGTACTGCGTACTGGGGGCGGGAATGTAAAATACTGACCGATGCGCAGGTCGGTGGGGCTCCCGACGGTACGTTCGAATACTGTCCCCTCCCAAACCGATATAGTGAGAAAGACTTTCACATACGAGACGCCCCTACGATGACAATGAACGAGGAGGTCGACGCCGTCGACGTCGCGGCCGTCGTCGGCGCGAATCTCGGCTCGCGGCCGGTCGAGGTGACCGAACTCGACGGCGGCGAGGTCGGCCGCGTGCGCCGGGTGGAACTCGCCGACGGCCGAACGGCGGTGCTCAAGACGGGCGAGACGCCGCTGTCGGTCGAAGCGTCGATGCTCCGCTATCTCGCCGACGAGACAGACCTCCCCGTGCCCGCGGTCTACGCCGCCACCGACGAGTTCCTGTTGCTCGAATACGTGGCCGGCGAGGACGACGCGGCGGTCACTCCGGCGGTCGAACGCGACCTCGCGGCCCACCTCGCTTCGCTCCACGACGTCACCGCCGAGCGGTTCGGCTTCCCGTTCGACACGCTGAGCGGTCCGCTCACCCAGCGGAACCCCTGGACCGACTCGTGGGTCGAGTTCTACCGCGACCAGCGCCTCATGCCGGTCGCCGACGAGGCCCGCGAGTCCGGCCGACTCGGACTCACCGACTACGAGCGGGTCGGGTCGCTGGCCGCCGACCTCCCGGACCTGATCGACGAACCCGAGTCGCCGTCGCTGGTCCACGGCGACGTCTGGCGCGGCAACCTCGTGCTCGACGGGGAGCGAATCGCTGCCTTCCTCGACCCGGCGGTCTACTACGGCCACCACGAGGTCGAACTCGCCTACGTCGACTGGACCGGCGTCGGCGGCGAGACGTTCTTCGAGGCCTACCGCCGCCATCGAGGGGTCGCGACCGGCTTCTTCGAGACCCGACGCGACGTCTACGCGCTCTATCCCGTCCTCGAACACGTCTGGTACTTCGGACGGTCCTACCACGACGACCTCGACCGGTTGCTCTCCCGACTGGGCTACTGACCGCCCGAGTCACGCCCGTGGATGCGACCGCCTACAGCATCCGGTTTGTCAACTCCTCGTCGGCGAGAAACCGCTCGTAGTTCTCCGCGAAGATGTCGGCGCAGCGTTCGAGGTAATGGGGCGTGCGCCCCGCCGTGTGGGGCGTGACGACCACGTTCGAGAGGTCCCAGAGCGGCGAGTCGTCCGGGAGCGGCTCCTCCTCGAACACGTCGAGGGCCGCGCCGCCGATGCGGTGGCGCTGGAGGGCGGACTCGAGTGCCGACTCGTCGACGACGCGGCCGCGTGCGATGTTGACGAGGACGGCGTCCGAGGGCATGAGGCGGAACTCGTCGCTCCCGATCAGCCCCTCGGTCTCGTCGGTGAGCGGGCAGGCGAGGACGAGGTAGTCGGCGCGGCGGACGACCTCGCGGTACTCGTCTGCGCCGTAGAGTTCGTCGACGCCGTCGGGAACCGTCGACGTGTCGCGTTTCGTGCCGAGCACCTCCATCCCGAACGCCGACGCGAGTTCCGCCACGCGACCGCCGATGGCTCCGACGCCGACGACGCCGACGGTGCCGCCGCGGAGTTCGCCGCCGCCGACGTGTTCCCAGTGGCTCTCGGTCTGGTTGCGGATCGCGGTGTGGAGCCCGCGCTCGAACGCGAGCATGTAGCCGAGCACCTGCTCGCCGATCGGTTCGGCGTGGACGCCGGAGGCGTTCGTGAGCACCACGCCCGAATCCGCCAGCGCGTCGAGGGGGTAGTGGTCGACGCCCGCCGAGAGCGCCTGTACCCACTGCAGGTCTTGGGCAGCCGCGAGGTCGTCTTCGGAGAGCCGGTAGGTGACGACCACCTCGGCGTCCGGCAGGTGCGAGGCCGTCTCCTCGGGCGTGTCGGCCGAGACGAGGTCGACGTCGTCGCGGCGGGCCGCTATCTCGGCGCGGAGCGTCTCGGTGGCCTCGGGCGATACGTAGTGAGTGAGAAGAACCGTCGGTTCGTCGGACATGCCCGAGACGTGGCTCCGGGCGGTCATATAGTTCCGGTCCGCGGCGATCCGCGGGCGCGCACGCCACCCGGTGTGACGAACTGCGGACTCACCGGTGATCGGGACGCGTCGTCGCCGTCACTCTTCGTCGGGGTCGAAATCGAGCGCGACGGAGTTGATGCAGTAGCGCTTGCCGGTCGGTTCGGGGCCGTCGTCGAAGACGTGACCGAGGTGGCCGCCGCAGTTCGCACACAGCACCTCCACGCGACGCATCCCGTGGCGGGTGTCGACCTCGGTCTCGATGCGCCCGTCGGGCACGTCGGAGAAACTCGGCCAGCCACAGCCGGCGTCGAACTTCGTCTCCGAGTCGAACAGCGCCGCGCCACAGCCCGCACACCGGTAGGCGCCGTCCTCGTCCCGGTCGACGTGCTCGCCGCTGAACCGGGGTTCGGTGCCGCGCTCCCGGAGGACGTGGTACTCGTCGTCGTCGAGTCGCTCGCGCCACTCCGCTTCGGTTTCGGGGACGTCCTGGCTCATGAGTGACGGTACGGTCTGGAAACCCATAGCCTGCCCGGCGACGCTCTTTTCTCCGTCCCGTCCCGTACGTCCCTCGATGGAGACCATACTGGAACGCTCGGGTGGTCGGCGGTGCGCGTGACGCCGCAGGTCGCGGTCGTGGGCGCCGGCGCGGCCGGCGTCGGCGTCGCGGACGCGCTCGGCGAGGTCGCGGTCGACGCGACGCTCTTCGAGAAGGCGCGCGGCGTCGGCGGGCGGGCGGCGACGCGCCGAAAGCACGGCTGTCGCTACGACCACGGCGCGAACTACGTGAAGGAGGCCGACGACCGCACGGTCGAACTGCTCCGCTCGCTCGGCGAGGACGGCCTCGTCGACGTCGGGAAACCAGTCTGGACGTTCGACGCCGACGGCCGGATCGAGCCGGGCGACGAGGGGCGCGGACACCGCGGGAAGTGGACGTGGGAGGCCGGCATCACCCAGTTCACAAAGCGGGTGTTCGCACGGAGCGGGGCGACGCTGCACACGAGCACGCGGACCGAGTCGCTCTCGCGACGCGACGGCGACTGGTGGCTCCGCGACGCCGGCGGCGGCGACCACGGCCCCTACGACGCCGTGGTGCTCACCCCGCCCGCGCCCCAGACCGCCGCCCTCCTCGACGCGACCGACTGGGACGACCCGCGGCGGGAGCGACTCGCAGACGCCGTGCGCGCGGTGCCCTATCGCTCGATCCGGTCGTTCCTGCTGCACTACGACTTCGAGCGAGAGTACCCGTGGTACGGGCTCGTGAACCCCGACCGCGAACACGACGTCGGCTGGCTCTCGCGGGAGGAACTGAAGCCGGGACACGTCCCCGACGGGGAGAGCCTGTTCGTCGTCCAGACGAGTCCCGAGTGGTCGGCCACACACTTCGACGACGACCGCGAAGCCGTCGCGCCGGACGTGGCCGACGCCGTCGCCGAGCTGCTTGAGGAACCCGACCGGCGCGACCCGGACTGGGTCGACGACCAGCGCTGGCGGTACGCGCTCCCCGACGACGCCGTCGACGCCGACGCCCTCGCGGACGGACGGGCGGCCGGGCTGTTTTTCGCGGGCGACTGGCTGGTCGGCGAGGGGCGGGTCCACGAGGCGTTCTGGAACGGCGTCGACGTCGGGGAGCGCGTTCGGTCCCACCTCGAAGGAGCGAACTGACGGCTCGGCAACCGTCGCGCCTACTCTACGGAGAGGTCCTCACCGACGGTGAGCAGTGCTTCGAACGCGTAGCCGGCGTCCCGCACGTTCGTTTCCGCGCCCTCGTTGCGGTCGACCACGGTCAGTATTCGGTCGACGAGGCCACCGCTTTCCTCTACGATGCGTGCGGTTTCGAGTGCTGTTTTCCCGGTCGTCGTCACGTCCTCGACGACGAGTACGCGCTGTCCCTTGCCGATTTCGCCCTCGATACGGGCCTGCGTACCCCGCAACTGGTCGCCCTTCCGGACGAAGGCCGACTCGACGCCGAGTTCGAGCGAGAGCGCCGTTACCAGTGGCACGGCTCCCAACGCCGGGCCGACGATGGTGTCGATCGCGTCCGTGTCGACGCGCGCCGCTAGCTCCGTCGTCACGGCGGCGAGAACGTCCGGACGGGTCTCGAACACGTACTTGTCTATGTAGTAGTCAGTGAGCGACCCGTCCGAGAGAGTGAACCGCCCCCGTTTGATCGCACCGGTCTCCTCGATTCGGTCTGCGATCTCACTCATCACTGTGAAACCGCCCGCCAGAAGGTTAACCGTTGTTCCCAAACTATTTTGTCATCACAGGACCATTAACTGGTCTTCATAATGCTGGAAGACGTCATCGACGTCGACCGCATCCAACGTCGCCTCGACGACGTCTGGGCCATCGGACGCACCGAGGAAGGCGGTGTGACGCGGTTGGCCTACTCGGAGGAGGAGCGGGCTGCCTTCGAATACCTCGAGTCCGAACTCCCCGGTGGGTACGACGTCGAGCACGACTCGATGGGAAACCTCTACGCCACGCCGTCGCCGGACACTGACCGAACCACTCTCGTCGGTAGCCACCTCGACACCGTCTTCAACGGCGGTCGCCTCGACGGCGTCCTGGGCGTGATGGTCGCGCTCGAGGCCATACAGGCCGTGGACGCTCCGATCGCAGACCGCGGATGGGCGCCGACGCTCGCGGTCTTCCGCGGCGAGGAGTCCGCCCGGTTCGGACAGCACACTATCGGAAGTCGCGGCGCGCTCGCACAGCTCACCGTCGACGACTTCTCGCGTACAGACCAGAACGACGTACCGCTCTGGCTCGCCATGCAGCGCGTCGGCCTCAAGCCGACCGATCTCTCGGAGCCGACGATCGACCTCGATCGGATCAACCGCTTCTACGAGGTGCACATCGAGCAGGGACGCGTCCTGGAGGCGGCCGAGGAGACGCTCGGGGTCGTCACGAGCATCCGCGCACCGGTTCGTTATCGCGTTACCGTCTCTGGCGCGTACGACCACTCCGGAGCGACGCCGATGGAACTCCGGTCGGACGCTGTCGCCGCCGTCGCCCGACTCATCACCGAGGTCGAACGTGCCGCGACAGACGACGCTGCCGAAGAAGTCGTCGCGACGGTAGGTGACGTCGCGGCTCACGACGGCGCAATCAACACAGTCTGTGGCGAAGTGACGTTCCCGCTCGACGTCCGGAGTCACGACCGGTCGGCTCGCGCTCGGGTCGAACAAGACATCCTCGACCGGTTCCACGAGATCGAGTCAGTCCGTGACGTATCGGTCGAATTGGAGGAACTCGACCGCACCGACCCCGTCAGACTCGACGGCGACGCCGTCGATGCGCTCGACGCCGCCGTGGACTCGCTCGGGGTGCCCTATCGGCGAATGCCGAGCGGCGGCGGTCACGACGCCATGAACTTCCAGACGGCGGGTGTCCCGACCGGAATGCTGTTCGTCCCGAGCATCGATGGCGTGAGTCACAGCCCCGACGAGGCGACGCCGACGGAGTCGATCCGAACTGCCGCCACGGCGCTCGCTGAGACGCTCGCTGCCGAAGGGGATCGGTCGCGTCGCGGCGACGCCTAGGGGCCGACGCTACCGGCCGTTAGACGTGTTCGTCGAGGAACGCCACGATGCGGCGATACGCTGTCACCTGATTCTCGAGCTTTGTGAACTGATGTCCTTCGTCGGGGAAGTACACTGTCTCGACAGGCACGTGCTCGCTCGCGGCGTCTGCGAGCTGTCTGGACTCTTCTACCGGAACGCGAGGGTCGTTCTCGCCGTGGAGGACGATGAGCGGGGCCTCGACGTTCTCGATGTTGTTGATCGGACTGATATCCTCGAGGAACGCTCTGTCGTCCTCGAGGCTGCCGTACTCCGCGGCCCGGTGGTCCTGTCGCCACGAACTCGTGTTCTCGAGGAAAGTGACGAAGTTAGCGATACCGACGCGGTCGACACCGGCAGCCCAGAGATCCGGGTACTCGGTGAGACTCGCGAGAACCATGAAGCCGCCGTAGGAGGCTCCGAAGGCGGCTATCCGGTTCGGATCGACGGCTCCCTGGTCGTGGAGCCACTCCACGCCGGCTTTCACGTCCGCGACCGAGTCCATGCGGTTTTCCACGTCGTCCAGCGCGGCGTACTCTTTCCCGTAACCGAACGAGCCTCGGACGTTGGGTTCGAATACCGCGTATCCCGCGTCCAGCAGGTACTGTCGCACCGGGCTGAACCGTGGTCGGCGCTGGGACTCGGGGCCCCCGTGGATGTCGACGACCACGGGCGTCTGCCCGCTCGCGGCGTTCTCCGGGAGCGAGAACAGCGCTGGGATTTCGAGGCCGTCGAAGGATTCGTAGTGGACCAGTTCGGGTTCGTCGAAGTCGCTCGCCGGCACGCCCGCGGTTGACGGCGCCGTCCACGTGCTCACCTCTTCACGCTCGACGTCGATGACGTAGACGGCGGCGGGCGAGTCGGGACGCTCGTAGGCGACAGCCACGCGTGCGCCACCCGGACTGAAAGTCATCTGTCCGTCGGGACGGAATCCTGCGAGGACTCCCTCGGGAAGCGTCGGCGTAAACAGCTCACGGAGGTCGGTATCGCCGACGAGTTCGTGAACGTGGATCTCCGAGTAACCCGCTCTGTTCCGGCTGTACGCGACTCGGCCGGAAGCAGCGTCGAACGCGACTGTCTCGATGTCCCAGTCGCCCCCCTCGACGACGGGTTCGACGTCGTGCGTTTCGAGGTCGAGCCGTCCAAGATACATCGTGTCTGCGCCGGCGTTCGTCGCCAGGTACAGCGCGTCGCCGTCGGCGTTCCAGTGGGGTCCCGCGTAGCGATTCTCGCCGTCGCTAGTCGTGACAAGAGACGCTTCTCCGGTTTCGACGTCGATGACTTTCAACTCCTGATCGAAGCTCGCACGTTCTAGCCTGGCGACGACACGCGTGTCGTCGGGTGACCAGCCGTAGAGCGTCATGCGCTCGTCGCCTTCGTAGACCCGCCGAGCATCGTCGAGGTCGGCGTCACGACTCTGTACGTAGAGGTCGTACACGCTCCGGTCACGCCTGTTCGACGCGAACGCGAACCGGTCGCCGTCGCTCGTCCACCCGCCCCACTCGTGTTTGTGTGATGGCGAGTCGGTGAGGGGGGTTACCGTCCCCTCCTCGACCTCGTACCGATAGAGTTGATCACGCTCGTTGGCTCCCTCGTCCATCCCGAACGCGAACTCGTCTCGCTCCGGCGACCAGTCGACGAAGCTCACGCGTTCGTCGAAGTAGGTTCGCTGGACGGGCCACTCGGACGGTCCGTCGACTGTCCAGACCTGCGGCGTCCCGGTCGCGTTCAGCAGAAACGCCAGCGTCTCACCCGTTCCGTCTATCGCCGGATCGGTCGTTTCCTGCGCGTTGAGATACTGTTCTATGTCGTGTTTCGGTCGGGTCATGTCTCGCTCCGATCTGTGTGGTCGTACAGCGCAAACGTGGCTGGGAACAGGGTGCGGTTCAGCACGATCCACGTCAGGATCGTGACGAGGACGACGGCTGAGAGCCGCACGAGCCCGTTCAGGTGCGGTGCGAACGCCTGCTGATATCCCCAGACGAGGGGATACGTGAGCGCGAGCTTGGTCGCGGACTGTAGGTCGAACGGGACGAGTTTCTCGTCGGTCATGGTTTCGAGATTTTGAAATCCTCGACAGCGTACCGATCCGTTCTGTCTTCTTCGATGGGGATGCCGCCACCCGGCTCGAACTCCCTGGCGTAGTGGCACGCGGCGAGATGTCCATCGTTCGCGCCGACGACCGATTCGAGAGATGGATCGTTCCGTGCGCACTTCTCGGTCGCTTCCTGGCACCGAGTGTGGAACGAACAGCCGGAAGGCGGGTCGAGCGGCGACGGAACCTGCCCTTCGAGCGCCTCCCGACTTCTCGCGAGATCCGGGTCCACTTCGGGTATCGAGTCGAGGAGACTCCGCGTGTAGGGGTGTTGGGGGTCGGTGAACAGATCTTCGGTCGGGGCGATCTCGACAATCTCACCCAGATACATCACCGCGACGCGGTCGCAAACGTGTCGAATCACGCTCAGGTCGTGAGCGATGAACAGGATAGTCAGGTCGAACTCGTCTTGGAGGTCCTGCAAGAGGTTCAGGATCTGCGCCTGGATGGACACGTCGAGCGCGGACACCGGCTCGTCACAGACGAGCAAATCGGGCTCTACTGCCAGTGCTCTCGCGATGCCGATGCGCTGGCGTTGACCGCCCGAAAACTCGTGGGGATAGCGATTCGAGTGCTTGGGAGAGAGCCCGACCGTCGATAGCAACTCGTTGACGCGCTCGTCGCGTTGGCCCTCGTAGAGGTCGTGGATCCGCATCGGCTGTTTGATGAGTTGCGAGACGGTCTTTCGCCGGTTCAGGCTCGATGCCGGATCCTGGAAGACCATCTGCATCTGCTTTCGCATCTCCTTGAGTTGTCCGCTGGAGAGCGAACCGAGTTCCGTGTCGCCATACCTGACCGCTCCCGCGGTCGGTTCGTCCAGACGGAGAAGCGCCCGGGCAGTCGTCGACTTTCCGGATCCGCTCTCGCCGACCAGTCCGAGCGTCTCACCTTCCTCGATGTCGAACGACACGCCGTCGACCGCCCGTACCGTCTCGGTGTTCTGGAGGAGACGGTCCAGTATCCCGTCGTTTTGGACGAAGTGCTTCTTCAGATCCGACACTCGTAGGAGCGGATCGGACATCACTCCTCACCTCCGTCGGCGACGGTCGACTCGTGTGGCTGCCCGTCGACACCGGAGACGGTCCCGTATCCCTCTGCACGGAGGCAGGCGGCTTCCTGCTCCGGAACGACCTCTCTGAGTTCAGGGTCGTGTTGCTGGCACTTTTCGGCAACGTGCGGACAGCGCGGGTGGAACGAACAGCCTCGCGGAAGCGATGCCGGATTCGGGACGTTCCCCTCGATCGGTGACAACTGGTCGGTATCCGACCGCAGTTCTGGAATCGACCGCAATAGCCCCCGCGTGTAGGGATGGCGAGGTTCGGTGAACAGATCGCGGGCGTTTGCCTTCTCGACGATGCGGCCGGCGTACATCACGTTGACGCGGTCACACGTCCCGGCGACGACACCGAGGTCGTGGGTGATGAGGATAACGCTCATTCCGTAGTCCTCCTGCAGATCTTCGAGCAGTTCGAAGATCTGGGCCTCGATCGTGACGTCGAGCGCGGTCGTCGGTTCGTCGGCGATGAGTACGTCCGGCTCACAGGAGATCGCCATCGCGATGAGGGCGCGCTGGCGCATCCCGCCCGAGAACTGGTGGGGATAGTTGTCGATGCGGCTCTCCGGTTCGGGGATGCCGACCTGTTCCATCAGCTCTATGGTCTTCTCTCTGGCCTGCGACTTCGAGAGGTCCTGGTGGGTGCGGATGACCCGAACGATCTGTTGGCCCACGGTGGCAGTGGGGTTCAGGCTCGTCATCGGGTCCTGGAACACCATCGCGATCTCGTTGCCCCGAATCGACTGCATCTCCGATTCGGGTCTGTCGAGGAGTTCTTCCCCCTCGTACCGCACTGTCCCCCGCTTGACGTTACCGGCGTTCCCGACGAGACCCATGACGCTCATCGCGGTGACACTCTTTCCGGAACCGCTCTCGCCGACGATTCCCAGCGTCTCGCCCTCGTCGAGGTGGAACGAGACGCCGTCGACTGCTTTCACTGTTCCCTCTTCGGTTTCGAAGTGGGTCGTGAGGTTCTTCACATCCAGGACGTGACCCGTCATCCTTCACCTCGTGTCTCGTATTTGGGATCGAGCGCGTCGCGCAGTCCGTCACCCAGCAGGTTGAACCCGAGAATGATGATGACGATCATCACTCCGGGGAACGTCGCGAACCACCACTCGCCGCTGTAGATGTATCCGCGGGCGTTCGAGAGCATGACACCGAGCCCTGGCTTCGGAGGCTGGACGCCGAGTCCGAGGAACGAGAGCCCCGCGCTGACGAGCACTGCCGTTCCCATGTAGAGCGTGCCCTGAATGACCACGGGTTGAATGCTGTTCACCGTGACGTCTCGGACCAGAATGCTGATGTCCCCGGCACCGAGCGACTTGAGCGCGTCGACGTAGTCTTCTTCCATCTCTCGGATCGTCGCACCCCGCATGACGCGAGCGAACCGAGGGATGTAGACGATCGTGACGACCAGAATCATCTTCAAGATATTCGGTATCGTCACGGATCCGAGGACCGCAAACTGGTAGGTCGTTTCGCCGATACCGATCGCCCCAAGCAGCGCGATGGCCAGAATCAGGCTCGGGAACGGGAATATGATGTCCATCACCCGCATTATCGTCTCGTCGATCCAGCTGTCTCTGAAGTAGCCTGCTAGCCCGCCGAGCGCGGTTCCGATCACCATCGCCGCCAACACGACGCTTATCGCGATGATCAGCGTCGTGCGGACGCCGAAGATGATCCGCGAAAGGAGGTCTCGTCCGACGTGGTCGGTGCCGAGAATCGCCGTACTTCGCTGCTGGATCTCGCCGTCGTTCGTGAGGATGATCTCCGAACCCGGCGGCATCGGGTGATACTTTTCCGGAGGACTGTCGAACTGGACAGTCGGGTCGTGGGGAGCGAGAACCGGAGCCAACAGCGCCACGATCAGTACGGCTCCGATGATCGCCCCACCGAACGTCGAGAGGCGGTTTTTCTTGTACTGTCGCCAGAACTGCTGGATCTGTGACCGCTGGACGGTCGATTCAGTCGTCTGTTCGTCTCTGGTTCCGACAGTCGTGTCGTCGGTCGCCACAGTCACTCACCCCCCAACCGTATCCGCGGATCGAGATACGCGTACAACACGTCGACGATGATGTTGACGAAGACGTACACGAACGCGATGAAGAGGATGACTCCCTGGACGATGCGGTAGTCGCGCCTGTCGATTGCGAGAATCAACAGCTTTCCGACTCCCGGGAGGTTGAAGACCGTCTCTGTGAGGACCGCGCCGTTCATCAGTCCCGCGAGTGCGAACCCGATGACAGTGAGCACGGGGATGAACGCGTTCTTGACCGCGTCGGTCAGAATCACCCGCCATCGAGGGACGCCCATCGCTCTGGCGGTCCGGATGTAGTCCGCGCCGAGGGTGTCGAGCATCTCCGAACGCATCATGCGAGCGATCAGCGAGGAGACCGCAGTCCCCAGCGCGATCGTCGGTAACAGGAGGTTCTGCAGATTGGCGACCGGATCCTGCCACGGCGGGACCCAGCCACCTGCCGCCCATTTGAACTGGAACTCGACGGCGAAGACGACGATGAACATGATGCCCAGCCAGAAGTTCGGAACAGAAATCCCGGTCAGGGCGGCGATACGAGTGAAGTGATCCGCGAGTTGGTCCTGGTAGACAGCGCCGACGATTCCAGCCGGAACGCCGATCGAAACCGCAAGCGTCAGGCTGAGGATCGCGAGCTCGGTCGTCAGAGGTAGCCGATTGACGATGAGTTCCCGGACCGCCGTTCCCTGGGTGATCGTCCACGAGTTACCGAGGTCGCCGCGTAACACGTCGCCCAGCCACGCGAAGTACTGGACGTGGAGCGGCTTGTCGAGGTTCAACTCCGCACGGAGGCTGTTTATCATCTCCTGACTCGCAGCGTGAGGGCCGAGCATCACGTCGATCGGCCCACCAGGTGCGAGATACATCATTCCGAAGATGATGATGCTCACTCCCAGCAACGTCGGAATTGCCAGTAACAATCGCTTGACAATGTATTTCCACATAAATGTCGTGGGGGGATTACTGGTTGTCCTGGATGTCGATGGACCTGTACTCGTACGAGAAGGTACCCATCTTGTATCCTGTCACGTAATCACGCCACGCTTCGATCCGGTCGGCGTACAGGAGATCCGTCTGGATCACCTTGTCGACGATGTACTCCTGGAGCTCGAACGCGATGTCTCTCTGTTTCTGTTTGTCGGTCGTCTCGAACGCCTGCTGGAGGCGGTCCCTGTACCACTCGTGACCCGCACCGGGATCGGTGCCGTACTCGTCTTGATACTCCTCGGGGGGATTCGGGCCGCTCGGTTTCCACGGGTCCTCCGCCGGAGCGTGGTGCCAGCTGTTGTGGTTCCGCTGCGGCGAGAAGCCCGCGAACAGCCACCAGAAGACGTGAGGGATGCTCTGTCCCCACCCGGCCAGGGACATGTTCCACTTGACGGTGCCGTACAGGCGGGAGAACAGTGAGCCGGTGTCCAGCAAATTGATGCTCACGTCGATACCGATCTCCTGTAGTTGGCTCTGGATGATCGTCGCGGACTTGCTGGCGACGGAGTTGTTGGACGCCATCAGGCTGACCTCGAAGCCGTCCGGATTCGGCCCCTTCTCGAGTTCGGCCTGTGCCTTGTCGGGATCGTACATCTGCATGTTCTTGAGGCTCTCCGGTACCCAGTCACTGTCCGGGAACCAGGGTCCCTTCTGGACGACACCCCGTCCGCGATACACTCGATCGAGGATCTCACTGGCGTCGACGCCGTAGTGTACCGCCCGGCGATTGTGGAGATTGGACATCGGATTGTCTTCGGTGTCGACGTGGTTGTGGTAGATGACCTGACTCGTCGACCCCGGGATGGACTTGGCCGTCACGCCGGGGGCGTTTTTCGTCGACTCGAAGTTCTTCGGTGGGACGTCGACGATGAACCCCACGTTGTCGGCACGGAGGCGGGAGACGCGCGTGGTCGGCTCCGAGATGAACTGGAACTCGATTTCGTCTATCTTCGGGATGTCTTCCCGGAAGTGATCGTCGAACGCCTCACACCGGATGTAGTTGCCCGCCTCCCACTCCGTCAGCTCGAACGGACCAGTACCGATCGGCTCGGTCGTCAGGTCGGTTCCGATCCCTTTCGGGCCTTTCGCCTCGGTTGCCTCGCCCCGCGAGTCCTTCGGTACGAGACCGTTGACGACGCGGGTCATCCAGTAGTTCCAGAGCCCGTGGGGTTCGGTGAGGTTCAGCCGGACCGTGTACGGGTCCTGAATCTCGGTCGTCGCGTTCTTGAGCTGTGGAGCGTATCCGAGCGTCGCAGCGTTGTTATCCGGGTTCGCCATCCAGTCGAGGGTGTACTTCAGGTCCTCCGCTTTGGCTTCCTTGCCGTTGTGGAACTGGATCCCCTCCTGAAGCGTGATGTCGTACACTTTGCCGGCGTCGTCGACCGGCTGGGCGAGTTCGCTCGCCAGTTCCGGTATCGGCGTGTTCTCCTCGTAGTGGAGTCCGATGACCTCGTCGTACACGATGTTCTGGACGTAGTTCGACGCGGCGTCCGTGTGGAGCGCCGGATCCATGTTCCACGGCTCGAACGCGAGTGCGATGATGAGCTTCTCGTTCTTGTCGCTGCCGGCGTTCGACGAGGTGGTCGTCGTTTGGTCGTCGCCACCGGTTTGTGTCGTTCCATCCCCGGTTTCCGTGGTTCCTCCCCCACCGCCGGAACAGCCTGCTAGCCCGCCAGCACCTGCGACTGCGCCCAGTACCTTCATGAAGTCGCGTCTGTTCTCGGGGCTGGCGCGGTATTCGATCGTATCGTCTGTCTCCGTGACCTCGATCTCTTGTCTGTCGCTTGGTGGCATGTGCCATGCGAACGAACTAAACGACAATAATTCTTCCTATCTGAACGACATGATTGGGGTACCTACCTGGTTGAAGCGCCGACTCGTATCGCATACGCGTATTTATCAGAGTCCGCTACGGTTCGCAGTCGAACATCTGATCCCGGTCGGCCTCATACGAAGTCAAGAGACCGAGGCGCAGTGGGGGCGAGAAAGAAACGTCTCGTCAACCGAGAGAGTCGGTGGTTACTCCAGCCGCATCGCGACGCCGACGAGCGTCGAGCCGGCGGTGACGGTCGCCTCGCGGGCGACGGAGTAGACGATGCCGTCGCGGTCCGCCTCGACCTGCTGGAGCTCCTCGAACGTCGTGGGGTGATAGAGCGTTCCGAGACGGTCGCCCGACTCGACCTCGTTGCCGAGGTCGGCGGCGTCGTTCGGGAGGAAGAGCCCCGAATCGGTCGCTTTCACGCGTCCGAGGTGGTTCTTGGCGGTGGTCGGGTCGGCCGGGGCATCGGGATCGCCCGAGAGCATGTCCAGTTCCTTCAGCACGTTCAGGACGCCCGTGACGCCGGCCTCGATGGCGTCTTCGACCAGCTGTTTGTTGTGTGCGAGTTCCGGCGTGACGCTCGGAATCCCCTCGCGGGTCGCGGCCACGCGGAGCTTGCCGCCGAAGTTCCGCTCCTCCCACTCGGTGTCGGCGTCGTCGCCAGCGGCCTCCGCGAGCAGGAGGTCGGACCCGAACGCTTCAGCCAGCGCACGGCACTCCTCGTCGCCCGCGAGATAGACCGTGTGGGTCAGCATGTCCGGACTGCCGGTGTGCAGGTCGACGATGGCGTCGGCCTCGCCGGCGTACTCCCACAGTTTCGCGGCCATCCGCTCGTGGAGCGAGCCCTCCTCGTCGCCCGGCCAGCACCGGTTCATGTTCGCGTTCACCGAGTCGAGATTCTCCGGCGTCGTGTAGGTGACGTGGTCGAAGGTGAGCGGGTCGGCGACCGGTACGGAGACGAGCGTCCCCGAGATCTCCTCGTCGGCGTCGAGGAGACGTTCGTGCACGCGACGGAGGACCTCCACGCCGTTGACCTCCTGTCCGTGCTGTGCGGCCTGCGTGTAGAGCGTCGGCCCGTCGCCGTCCCCGTACGTGTGGACCGTCGTCTCGATTTCGACACCCGAGGGGAAGCGAGCGAGGGTGAGCTGTCGTGCCTCGTGCATACACGGCACCTCGATTTCCAGCGATTTGTATTCATGGGTAGCAGAAGGGCAACGTTTTGTCCCCGGGCGTCCACCACCGGGTATGAGCAATCCGACCGCGACCCTGCACACGAATCACGGCGACATCACAGTCGAACTGTTCGAGGAGCGCGCTCCGCGGACCGTGGAGAACTTCATCGGGCTCGCGACCGGCGAGCAGGAGTGGGAGGACCCCGAGACCGGCGAGACCCGCACCGACCCGCTCTACGAGGACGTGCTCTTTCACCGCATCATCGAGGACTTCATGATTCAGGGCGGGGACCCGACCGGCACCGGACGCGGCGGCCCGGGGTACACGTTCGACGACGAGTTCCACCCCGAACTCCGCCACGACTCGGAGGGGATCCTCTCGATGGCCAACAGCGGTCCCGACACCAACGGCTCGCAGTTTTTCATCACGCTCGGTCCCCAGCCCCACCTCGACGACCGTCACGCCGTCTTCGGCAAGGTGATAGACGGGATGGACGTCGTCCGCGAGATCGGCTCGGTCCCGACCGACCGCAACGACGAGCCGAGAGAGGACGTGGTCCTCGAGTCCGTCGACGTCGACCGCTGAGGCGGGTCGACCGCGCTGGACGCCCGGCCGTCGACCGAAAACGACTTTCGGGGGAGGCGTGAAGGTCGCCTTGCGCGAGGGTGGCTGAGCCAGGCCAAAAGCGGCGGGCTTAAGACCCGCTCCCGTAGGGGTTCGGGGGTTCGAATCCCCTCCCTCGCACTCT
>Ga0207797_1001323_pt1 | contig 17984 bp, 21 predicted proteins | sample PRCRCaboRojoPR_6_FD_187275 | JGI IMG/M metagenome (GOLD analysis project Ga0207797, IMG submission 187275) | Marine sediment microbial community from Cabo Rojo, Puerto Rico - PR CR 10% Liquid 1 (SPAdes) | ecosystem: Environmental > Aquatic > Marine > Coastal > Sediment | place: Cabo Rojo, Puerto...
CCCCGGCCCCGGTCGCCTGCTTGTTCTCGCGCAGGACGTGGTGGGGGAACTTCCGGAGGATCATCTTGTAGTTGTTCTCGCCGGCGTTCTTGAGCATGTGCCGGTTGGCCGACAGGCGCGAGGCCTCCAGCGACCCGTGGCGGATCTGGCATTCCTCTTCGGCGACGAGGCTGATCTGAATGGGGTAGTCCTCGGGCTCGGCGTCCGCGTCGCCCATCTTGTGCTGTGCGATCTTCGACCCCGGGATGCCCGTGATGTACTCCCGACGGGTGTAGGCCGGCCCGTCGATTTCCCGGTACATGGAGGCGGGCTTCTCTGACATGGTTATTACGCGAGTCTGAGTCGGAGTGTAAGGATAAACCCTTCGAAGCACGGAGGCGAGCGCCGGCGTGCGGGTGTTTCTCGGGGATCGCGAGCTACTCCGTCCGGCCCCTACGCCAGGGGTACCGAGGGCGTCGATTCGCGAACGTACACCACTCCGTCGAACGATTCGGGGAGGATCGTCCGCTGGTAGCGTTCTTCGGACGGTGCGGACGGTGAGTAGACCGATCCGATCCGCCGGATCGCCTGGGGGCGGGCGAACCAGGGCTCCAGATTGGCGTCATCGCTAGCGCTCGCCAACTCGAGGAACGACGGCGAAACGGCCATGGCATCGAACGTTTCGGTTGCGCTTCCGTCGATCGGTCCTTTCGCGGTGAAGGTCCCGACGCCGTCCACGTCGCTCCCCTCGCCACCGAGGGCTCGAAACGATCCTCGTCCGAAGTCGAACCCCAGGGGAACGTATCGGTCGCCGAACCCCCGACGGAGGTGTTCGCCCATCGCCTCCTCGTCAGTCCAGTCCTGCCCGTCGTCGAAGGTGCCTCGCTGGACGTGGCTGTTGTGCGCCCACACGACGACGCCCTCGCCCCGATCCCGTTCGGCCGCCCACGCGACGTTCTCGGCCATGAGCCGGTCCCTGGTCGCCATGCCTGCCGGGTGTGGGCCGTCGTGTTCGTGGCGGACCCGATGCCACTCGCAGTTCCGTTCGACGACGCGGCACAGATGGCGCGCTGTCCGCCACGATTCCACGGATCCCGGGTCGTCGTCGGGTGGTCCGCCCTCGGTCAGCCGGCCCGCGATGGCGGCACACCGTGTGAGCGCGTCGTCGAGTCGTCGGCGCCGCGATGCACCGTCCGCTGACACCTCCAGCGACGTCAGGGCTGTCATCGCGTCGGATTCGGCGAGGTGCGGGTCGAACTTCCGGAGCACCGACTGGAGCCGTTCGGCTGTCGCCGAGGGGGTGCTCAGGTCGATGCCGCGAACGCGGACCCGATCCGTGGGGGGTCGGCCCTCGTTGAACGACCGCACCCACTCGAGCAGGTCCCGTATCGCTTCGGTCCCCCACTGCCACCGGTTCATTTCGGCCAGGCTCCCCTCGGCGGTTCCCCTGCCATCGAAAACGTACGGGTCGGCGGGCATCGTCCCGGCGACCGGCGCTTCGATGGCGATCGTTCTGAACCCACAACGCTCGACGAGAGCGCGTATCACCCGATCCTTCAGACGAAAGAACTCCCGCGTGCCGTGCGTGGCCTCACCGAGACCGACGACCGCCGACTGCGCGAGCGGAGCGAGGTCGAGTTCGGAACGGTCGAACGGGACGGTCGGGGCCGTCGTTCCGAGCGGGACCGCGTACTCGCGGACGTCTTCGGAGCGGGATGGCGGCGGCATACGTCACCCACCGAGTCGATCGACGACGAAAAACCTTGGTCCGTCGGCGTCGCTCAGAACTCGAACGGCCCTTCCTTGGCCTCGGCCAGGCGCTCGAACTGCTCGTCGGTCAGCTCGACCTCGGCCGCGCCGAGGTTCTCCTCGAGTTGTTCGACCGTCCGCGCGCCGATCAGCGGCGCGGTCACCTGCGGGTGGTGCTGGAGCCAGGCCAGCGCGACCGTCGCGGGCGTGGCGTCGACCTCGTCGGCGACCTCGCGGAGGACGTCCAAGACGTCGAAGTTCGCCTCGGTGAGGTAGTTCTCGCGGAACCGCTCCGTGGCGGCCGTCGAGTCCTCCGGCACCTCGCCGTCGCGCTCGTACTTGCCGGTCAGGAAGCCCTGGCCGAGGGGGCTCCACGGACAGATCCCGATCCCGTAGTCGGCGCACATGTCGACGTAGGTGCCCTCGATCTCGCGGTCGACCAGGTTGTACCGTGGCTGGGCGACGGTGAACGGCTCGTAGCCCTCCTGTCGGGCGATCTCGTTGGCCTTGGCGACCTTCCAGGCGTTCGGCGCGAGGGTGGAGGTGCCGAGGTAGTTCACTTTCCCGTCCCGGACGAACTCGTCGAGGGTGCGCATGAACTCGCGAGCGGGCGTGTCGTCGTCCCACCGGTGGATGTACAGGAGGTCGACGTAGTCGGTCCCGAGGCGCTCCAGGATCTCGTCGATCTGTCGTCGCAGGTGCTTGCGCGAGAGGCCGCGGCCGTTCGGGTCGTCCTCGCGGGTCGGCCAGTAGATCTTGCTGGCGATCACGAAGTCCTCGCGGTCGCGGTCGGACAGCCAGTTGCCGATCCAGCGCTCGGACTTGCCGCCGCCGTAGACGTCGGCGGTGTCGATGTAGAAGCCGCCGGCGTCCTCGTAGGCCGAGAGCAGTTCGTAGGCGCGCTGCTCGCCGATCTCGAGGTCGCCCTCGGCGTTCTCGCGGCCGAAGCGCCACGTGCCGAAGGCGAGTTCGCTGACTGTCGTGCCGGTGCGTCCGAGGGGGACGGTGTCGAGTTCGACGTCCATGGACGTGGAGTGGTTCGACATCCTCCTAAACCTTGCAGGCCCGGCCAGGCTGGCCGCTATCGGCGCTATCGGGGCTATCGGGGCTATCGGCGCTTTCGGCGGGTCCGGAATAGCTTCGTTGGCGCCCTCAACAACAGAGATCCCGAACGATCTCGATGACCTCGTCGCCGCGCTCGGTCGGCGCGTAGGTCACGTAGTTCCCGTCCCGGTCGGCGGTCACGAGGCCGGCGTCCTTGAGCACCTGGAGGTGATAGGAGAGTTTCGAGTACTCGACGTCGAAGATCGCGACGAGGTCGCAGACGCAGAGGTCGGACTCGCCGAGCAGACGCATGATGAGGATGCGACGCTCGTCGGCGAGGGCCTTGAAGATGCCGAGTGAGGGCTCGGGGTCGGCCCGCTCGACGATCCCTTCGAGTTCGGTCATCGTCTCCGGGTCGACCCGGAAATCGTTCGCTTCCGTGGCCATGCGATACCGAGCGTCCCTACGGGACGGGGGCAATTCAATGGTCGGGTGCCGGCCTTGGGCGCACGGCCCTACGCCGACTGGAGGACCTCGACGAGCTGGTCGACGGACGGGACCTCGCCCTCCGTCCTGACTTCGCCGTCGACCGCGACGGCGGGCGTGTGCATCACGCCACGCTCGATGATCTCCGTCTGGTCCTCCACCTTCGAGATTTCGGCGTCGGGGCCGCCCTCGATCCGCTCGAGTGCCTTTTTGACGCGCTTTGCCGTCTTTTCGCACCTGGGGCAACCAGGGCCGATGACTTCGATGTTCATGGGTCGTGTTGAGTTTCGGTTGGGGTCGGTTTCGGTTCGATCCGGGGCATTTCGGTCGAGTCCCGTCGATTCGTGATCGATACGTCTACACGATCGTTCCCCACAGGAGGCCGGCGACAGTGGCGGCGACCGCCACGAGGGCGACGTACAGCGCCGTGCGCTTCGTGCCGATCGTCCGCCAGATGACGATCATGTTCGGGAGCGACAGCGACGGCCCGGCGAGCAGCAGCGCCAGCGCGGGGCCGTCGGCCATCATGCCCTGCGTGTAGCCGAACAGCGAGCCGACGATCGGCACTTCCAGCAGGGTGGGCATGTACAGGATCGCGCCGATGACCGACGCGAGGCCCGCCGACAGCAGGGACGTCTCGCCGAAGATCCCCTTGGTCAACAGGCCGGGCGCGACCTGGTGGGCCGCGAAGGTCTCGCCGCCGTAGGTCACCTGTTCGAGCGGGGCCATCCCCTGGGCGATGGCGGCGATCGCGCCGATGATGCCGATGACGAAGGTGCCGACGAGCAACAGCGGGAAGATCGCCCGGGTGAAGAACCACGTCTCCTCCAGCCACTGCTCGATCTCCCGCCGTTCGAAGTGGGCCCACAGCAGGTAACCGAGGGCCGCGAACGCCGGCGCCAGGAGGGCCACCTTGACCGGCAGCGAGATGAGCCCGGAGGCCCCGATCAGGAGGATCGCGACCATGCTGGCGAAGAAGCCGGCGGTCACCCAGCCCGGATGCTCGGCGTCTGTCACCGCCGCCCCGCCGTCGGTCATTGCCTTCGAGGCCTCGGTGCTCTCGGCCTCGTCGCTCTGTCCGAAGGCGAACGCCATCGTCAGGCCGATGATTCCGGCCATCGCCACCGCGAAGAACGCCCTGGCGCCCCCGAGCGGGAGGCCGAGGACGCCCGCGGTGAACACGATGGCCAGCACGTTGATCGCCGGCCCGGAGAACAGGAACGCCGTCGCCGGGCCGATGCCCGCGCCTTTCTTGTACAGTCCCGCGAACATCGGCAGGATCGTACAGCTACATACCGCCAGGGCCACGCCCGAGACCGACGCGATGCTGTACGCCTGGAGCTTGTTCGCGTCCGCCCCCAGGTACTTCGTCACGAACCGGTCCGACAGCAGCGCCGAGATGCCGCCGGCAATGAAAAAGGCCGGCACCAGGCACGTCAGGACGTGCAGCGTCAGGTACGACAGGGTCTCGTCGATCCCGGCGCGGAGTACCGACACGAGGAGGTCGATCGGTGCGGCCATTCCAAATAAAATTAGAACGGCTTCGGATATAGGCGTACCGGTTTCAAATTGTGTTGGAATGGTTTTTCGGTAGGGGGCGAAACGGAATACGCGGGAGACGATCGACCGGGTTTGATCAGTCTGGCGCGAACTCGGCAGTGTCGAGTTCCTCGAGTTTCTCCTCGGGGGACGGCCGTCGTCCGTCCAGCCGCGCGGGTCGTAGTACTCCCCGAGCATTGTCTCGAAGTGGTCCCTGGGGTGGCGGCAACTATCGACCCGGGGTTCCAATCACTCCGGCTCGTACGGGTTCGTCGACACGTCGAGTCGGTCGACGTCGTCGATTCGGTCGAAGTCGTCGTCGAACGCGTAGAGGTACCCCAGCCCCTCGCGTTGCATGTACGCGACGAGACACGCGTCGACGAACGAGAACGCCGGCTGCTGGCGGAACAGTGCCTTCGCGCCCGCGAAGGCGTCCGTCGCGAGGGACTCGACGTGAAATCGGGTGTTGGCCTCGATTCGGTCCAGGAAATCGACGGCCGCGTCGTGACCAGCGTGCGTAATGAGCCCGTTCAACGTCTCGGCGAGGACGTAATCGAGAACGACTGCCTCCGGAAGCGTCCCGTCGTCCACCCCCTGGAGGATCGGGAGTGCGTCCTCGTGGGCGGCGTCACGTCGATAGGTGGCTGCGAAGAGAACCGAAGTATCGAGTAGAGCCCGCGGCATGATCCTACTCGACACCCCACTCGTCGTGTTCCGACGTCGCGTCGGTTTCGGTGGACCCTCCGTAGCCGTCGAAGTCCGCGAACGTCCCCGACCGCTGCTTGACCACCTCGACGCGGACCGATCCCTCGTCGTCCAGCGTCCACCGCAGGTAATCGCCGTCTTCGACGTCGAGCGCTCGACGAATCCGGGCCGGGATGTTGGCCTGGTTGCCCGAGACCTTGCTCTCGGCGTCGACGCGGTCGGTGCTCATGTTCGACGATTAGACGGAGAGCGGTTTAAGTCTAGTGTGGAGCCACACTAGAAAGACAGAATGGCGAAATCGGGAGCTGAGACGCGCAGGATCGAAGAGAGAGAAACCCGCCGAGTGTGATCAGTCCGCCGCGAACTCGGCGATGTCGAGTTCTTCCAGTTTCGCCTCGGACGGGCGGCCGTCCTCGGTCCAGTCGCGCAGGTCGTAGTACTCCTCGAGCATCGTCTCGAAGTCCTCCCGGGTGAGACGGCTCCCGTCGGCCGGCCCCCCGGCCTGGAGGGGCTTGGTCATGCGTTCGGGGAGTTCGTCGTCCTCGCGGTCGAAGCCCTCTCGGACGTTGAACAGCCGAGTCATGTTGTAGGCGCGCTCGCCGACGGTCTTCAGGTCGTCCACGTCGACGTCGTAGCCCATCGCGTTCAGCCACTCGGCGGAGCGCTCGTAGTCGTAGCCGGTGAAGTCACAGGTCACCATGCTGAACAGGAGCGCCCCCTCGTTCTGCCCCTCGACGACGGCTTCGGCGTGGCCCTCGGTGTCGAGCGGGTCGCGCTCGCTACCGAGCGCGTCGGTGCCGATGGGGAACGCGCGCTGGTGGCAGGCACCCCGGTCGGAGGTGGCGTACGCCAGGCCCATGCTGTAGGAGGCGCGGGGGTCGTAGGCCGGCGGCTCCATGCCCTTGACCTCGACCGCGGCCTCGCGGGCGTCCGGGTCGCCGTCGGTCAGTCGCTCGGCGGCTTCGGCGACGCCCAGCGCGAGGTCCTCGCCCACGCCCTCGCGGTGGGCGATCTTCTCGACCAGCTCGACCGCGGCCTCGGCGTCGCCGAACGCGATGTCGTAGTCGATCAGGCCCTCCTCGGCGCACTCCATCGTGAAGGAGACGACGTTGCCCAGCGAGATGGTGTCCATCCCGAGCGTGTCGGCGTGGTTGGCCAGTTCCGTGACCCCGGTGACGTCCTCGATGCCGGTGTTCGAGCCCATCATGCCGATGGTCTCGTACTCGGGCCCCCAGCCGACCTTGGCGTCGGGATACGCGCCCTCGACGCCCGAGCCCTCGAACTGGGTGACGTGGCCGCAGGCGACCGGGCAGGCGTAACAGGAGTCGGTGTCGACGTGGGCAGGCTCGAAGGCGTCGATGTTGAGGTCGTCGACGTCCAGGGGCGTGCCCCGCGTCCAGTGGCGGTTCGGGATCGCGCCGACCTCGCTCGTCCAGTCGACGATCAGCTGGGTGCCGCCCTCGCGGGCCCACTCGACGCCGTCGCCGGTGCCGAGGCGCTTCGTGTGCTCGACCGTCAGGTCCCGGTCGGGCGTTTCTATCTGGTCGGTAGCGCGGGCGACGACCGCCTTGAGGTTCTTCGAGCCCATGACCGCGCCGACGCCGCCGCGGCCGGCGTGGTGGGTGCCCTCGTCGCTGGAGATGGTCGCGAACCGAACCCGGTTCTCGCCGGCCGGGCCGATCGCCGCGACCTTGGTGTCGTCGTCCGGGAACTGGCGGGCGGTTTCGTCGGTCCGCATCCCCCAGAGGTCGGTCGCGTCCTCGATGCTCACGTCGCCGTCGTCGATCTCGAGGTAGACCGGGCGGTCGGCCTCCCCCTCGAAGGCGATGCCAAGGTATGAGGGCAGCGCGAACCGACACCGGGCCGGGAAGTGGCCGCCGGAGTAGGAATCGACGAACGTGCCGGTCAGGGGGGACTTCGTGACCGCGGCGTAGCGGGAGGTCCCCGGCGCGACGGCCGACATCGGCCCGAACATGAAGAACAGCTCGTTCTCGGGCGAGAGCGGGTCGACGCCCGGTTCGAGCTCCTCGAGCAGGTAGGCCGCAGCCAGGCCCTTCCCCGAGAGGAACCGGTCGCGCCACTCCTTCGGGACGGTCTCGGTCTCGACGGTTTCCTCGGCGAGGTTCACCCGGAGCAGGTGCTTCATCTCCGGTACCCCTTCCGTCGTGTCTACGTCATCTGATGGCATAGCTCGTGATTGGAGTGGCGGCGTGAAATATCCACCTGAACGGTCGTGCGTTGTATCATATTCAACACAACGTCCGGTGGGGTGCCGTTCCCGATCGCGACGACGGACGTCGCTCCGGGAGTAAACAAGACATATACCGCTCGACCGGGACCGCGGGAACATGCCCGGTCCCACCTTTCTCGACGGCGACGAGGTGACCCTCCGGACGGTCGAGGAGGAGGACATGGGGTTCGTCCAGCGTTGCATGAACGCCCCCGAGGTGTGGCGGCCCGCGCTCGGGGCGGAACCGATGAACGGCGAACAGGGGACGGAGTTCTTCGAGACCGTCGTCTCGGCGGAGGGCGACGTCCACTGCCTGATCTGCGACGACGACGAGCCCATGGGCATCGTCTCGCTGACGACGTCGCAGTACGGCCCTGGCGAGACGGCCCGGTCGCGCGACGCGGAACTCGCGTACTACCTCGCGCCCGAATTTCACGGGCAGGGCTACGGCTCCGACGCCGCCGAGACGATGGTCGAGTACGCGTTCGAGGACCTGAACCTCCGCCGGGTGAGCGCTCGGTGCGGGAGCTTCAACGAGGGATCGGCGGCCCTGCTGGAGTCGCTGGGATTCGAGCAGGAAGGCCGGCTTCGAGAGGCGTCGTGGTACCGCGGCGAGTACCACGACACGCTCTGGTACGGCTTGCTCCGGCGGGAGTGGCGCGAGCGACGGGGGAGAGGTGACGAACCGTAGCGCTACGGCCGAACCGTCATCGGGTCCTCCGCCCCGATCACCGTTTCGCCGTCGACCTGGAGGTCCACGGTGCCGACGTCGCCGTCGTCCATCCCGATCGTCGGGGCCGTCGGAATCCCGTAGTCCGCGGGCGAACGGTAGCGCAGTGCGATGACCCACTCCGGCGTCGGCCCGTAGTACGAGGATCGACAGGAGAGTTCTTCGGGCATTGGCAGGGATCCGAAGCTACTCGACCGGACGTAATGAAAACAGGTGAATCGGTCGCGCTTTAGTTAAATAGTAATCCGATCGGGTTAATTCCTCGTGGTTACATCCCGTTCACCCCGCCGAGCGGTTGGCCGGGACGGTGTCCTCCCTGATGGAGTCGAAACTCCGGATGGAGAAGCGGGAACGGCGTCGGGACCGCGGGCCGACGCCGCGTCCCGGAGGATAGTTCGGGGTCCGGGTCGCCGCCGCGAGCGGCGGGGTCACGACGGGCGATGGCCGGCCTAGAGCGCGGCCTTGACCTGTTCGAGGAACTGTTCCGGCGGGAGCGCGCCGGTGAACTGGTTGGCGTCGCCGTTGACGTTGATCTGGGGCACCGACCGGACGCCGTACTCCTGGGAGAGTTCCATGAACTCCTGGGACTCGACCATCTCGCCGGTGATGTTGTCGTTCGCCATGGCGAACGAGTGGGCCGTGCGCACCGCTCGCGGGCAGTGGGGGCACGTCGGCGTCACGAACACGGTGATGGTGACCTCCTCGTCGATCGCCTCGAGTTCGGAGACCAGGTCCGCGTCCAGGCTGGTCTCGCCCCTGGACACCTCGACGATGTCCTCGAGGTAGCTCGGGAACTCGTGACCCGACGGGATGCCGTAGTAGCGCACGTTGCTCGGGCCGTCGCGGGAGATGATCGCGACCGGGCCGCCGTCGTACTTGTCGGCGCCCCACTCCTCGGCGACGTCGCCGCGGAGGTCGTGCTGTTCGAGCGTGAGGTCGTCGTGGAACGCGACGAGTTCCTCGTTGAGTTCGACGGTCTCCTCGCAGTACTGGCAGTCGTCCTCGGTGAACAGGTGGATCGTGACGGGGGCTTCGATTCCTTCGAGCTGCTCTTTGACTTCGGGACGATCGTCCTCGGAAATGAATGCCATGTACAATACTCTAACCGACCGGGTCGTTTAAAGCCTGTCGTTACTCGGTTCCGGTGCTATTCTCCGCCCTGTGGTTGCGACAATATTACAATATTGTGGCCCCCTCGCCACCCGTCCCTCCCGTCGGGATTCCGGCCGCCGTGACCCGATCGGTCGCGGACGCCCGGCGAGGATCGCCGGAGAGCGCGGCCGCTCCCCGGGTAGTACCGTAAAACGGCGTTTCTGTGCCGATACCGCGACTGAGAAGCCTTACAGGCGAGTCAGGTTGGTCGCTCGCGGACCCTTCTCGGCCTGCTCGATGTCGAACTCGACTTCCTGTCCTTCCTCGAGGTCGGGGCCGCCAACGTCCTCCATGTGGAAGAAAACGTCCTCGTCCGCGTCCTCAGTGTCGATGAAACCGTAACCGCCCGTGTCGTTGAAGAAATCAACCGTACCAGTTGCCATTGCACTCGACCGGAGTCGGCGCCCACGGATAACCCTTCCGTTACGGGCCGAAAGCCGCGCTAAACGGTACCACGGGGCTGTATTTCGGCCGATTCCGGCCCCCTCCACCGCGAATGTCGCCTCTCGAAACCGGCTCACGCGGGATGGCCGACGGGCAACACGTACAGCGGGCGCTGGTCGGCCGGCGCGCCGACCGTCTCGCGGACGGCGTCGTCGTCGAACGCCCCCACGGCGACCGTCGCCAGGTCCAGTGCCTCGGCCTGGAGGTAGACGTTCTGGGAGAGGTGGCCGGCCTCCATCGGGACGTACCGGTCGGCGCCGCGGTCACCGTACTCCCTCGTCGTCCGTTCGTCGACGGCACAGACCACGAGGTCGACGGCAGCGGTCTCCACCCACGACTGGTCGTAGGTCGCCTCCCGGAGTTCGGCCTGGACGTCCCCCTCCTGCAGCAGGCCGAGTTCGTGGGTCTCCGGTCGGTACCGGTAGACGCCGGGTTCGAGGAACTCGACGCCCGGTTCGCCCACGACCGCGTAGAGTTCGATCGGAAACGTCGCGCCCGCGCTCGGGACGGCCCGGAAGCCGGACTCGTCGTCGGTGATCCCCTGGGCCGCCCAGAGCAGTTTGGAGAACGCACCCTCGTCGATCGGCGTCGACTCCAGTTCGCGCCGGGACCGCCGGTGGCGGATCGCCCGCGTGACCGTCATCTCGCCCTCCCCGTCCGGTTCTGGAAGTGAGACGACCGATTCCGGTTCGACGCCCCCGTCCGCCAGGACCGTCGGGGCTGATGGCTGTCGATCGAAGGGCATCGTCCGGGAAACGTCACCGCCGGACAATAATGGCGCCCCCCGATTACCGGTCGGCGAGAACGGGCGGGAAACGCGGGCCGCCGGCTCAGTCTTCGAGCGACAGCGTGGCGGGCGTCTCGGCCTGCAGGTTGTCGCTTACGGGGCAGCGCTCCTCGACCGCGTCGAGCCAGGACGCCAGCGTCTCGCGGTCGGCGTCCGCGTCGACGTCCACCTCGATCTCGAACTCCTGGAACCCGGCGCGTTCGTCGCACTCCTCGCCCATGAACACGGCCGGATCGTACTCGCCGCCGACGGACACTTCGAGGTCACGGATGTCGATTCCCATCTCGTCGGCGACCTTGTGACCGGTCGCGTTGATGCAACCGGCGAACGCCGCGAGGAGGTGATCGAGCGGACTGGCGTCGTCCCCGACGACGAACTCGGTCCCGCCGGTCTCGACCGCCATCCGTTTCGGACTCCGACTCCGTCCCCTGACCGCGACGCGATTCAGGTTCGCCTCTGACGGCTCCTTCGTGGCCATACTTACTCTCGGGAAAGCGCCGACAAAGGGCTTGATATTCGCTCGTGGTTCGGGTATCGTTAGCACCTGGCTCGCGATGGCGGCAGCGCCTCACTCGAGCAGCCGCCGCACGAAGGGCTCGTACTCCGCGGGGATCGCGTCGGCGATCGCGTCCGGATCGGTTTCGCCGTCGAGGTTGACGAGGTAGGTTCGCCCGGGATCGTCGCCGTAGATCCGCTGGAAGTCGTAGACGAACCCGTAGACGTTCGCGTCGTCGGGCACCTCGTCGGACTCGCGGAGGAACTCGACCTGGGCGTCGACGTTGTACTCGACCAGCTGGTTCACGACCGCCGCGTCGTCGACATCCGTGTCCACGGCGTCGCTCGCGAGCCCCTCCTCCACGACGGGGGTGAGCAGCCGCACCCACTTCGCGATGCCCGGGGGTTCGTCCGCGCCGTCGCCCGTAACCGCCTCGTAGGTGGCCGTGACCGCCCCACAGCCGGTGTGACCGACCACGGCGATGGTGTCGGTGCCGGTGTGGGCGACGGGATACAGCAGGTTGCCGTTGACGACCAGTTCGCCGTCCGCCTCGTCCCAGGCCTGGTTGCCGATGTTGCTCGGGGTGAACAGCCACCCGGGCTCGTCGACGTCCCACATCCCCTCCTGTGAGACCCGGGAGTCCGAACAGCAGATCGACACCGCGGGGGGGTGCTGGGCGTCCTGCACGGCCGAGAAGTGGTCGTCCGGGATCGATTCGGTGTGGGCGCGGTTCCCGTCGAGCAACGCCAGCAGCGTCTCGTCCGTCATGGTCGAGTGGACTCCGTCGGCCCGCAAAAAGGGCCACCATTCGGATCGGACGAGCGGTCGTCGTCGACGCCGCTCCCCGGGCGAGGATCGGCGATCCGGGCCCCCGGAAGGCCGGTCGCTCAGGCTGTGGGCGCGGGTTCGATCCGGGCGTCCATCCCCTGTTGTTCGAGTTCCCAGTCGAGGTACTCGCGCACGCCGTCCTCCAGTGGCCGGTGCCGGATCCCGAGTTCGCGCTGGGCCTTCGAGTTGTCGACCAGGACCGCGCCGCTGTCGAAAAAGCGGAGCATCTCGCTCCGCAGGCCTTCCGGCGACCTCGTGAATTGCTCGACGGCGGCCATCGGATGGCTCAGCCAGCGAAGGAGGGTGCTCGGCACGGTTCGCGGACCCTCGATGCCCGTCAGCCGTTCGGCGACCTCGAACACCTCGACCAGGTTCCGGGGCTCGCTCGCGACGATGTACTCCTCGCCCGGTTCCCCCTCCGCCATGGCCTTGTGGAGCATCCGGGCCGTGTCCTCGACGTAGTCGAACGACAGCACGAAGTCGTCGGGGAGCATCGGCAGGTCCCCGTTGAGATAGTCGACGAACGCGGTCCGCGGCGTCCCGCCGTAGTCCTTGTCGCGAGGGCCGTAGATCGCCCCCAGCGTCGTGATCACGAGCGGGAGGCCGTCGTCGATCATCGGTTCGGCCACCTCGTAGTGCGCCCGCCACTTCGTCTCCTGGTAGACCGACGGGAAGTCGTTCGGCGACCGGTAGGTCTCGTCGACCGTTTCGCCGCCGGTGTTCCCGTAGGCGCCCACCGTGCTCGCGTAGACGCCCTTCGGAACGTCGAGCTCGTCCATCAGCGCCAGGACGTTCCGGGTCCCCTCGACGTTGATCCGCTCGGCCTTCGCCTCGTTCCACGGTCCGGGGCCGATCTGGAACCAGGCCGCGAGGTGGAACACGCCGTCGACGCCCTCCATCCCCTCGCGCATGCTCTCCTTGTCGGTGATGTCCCCCTCGACGACCGTCACGTCGTCCGGCAGGTCGGCGGCGTTCGATCGGGACCTGGTCAGGACGGTCACGCGGTGCCCGTCGGCGACAAGTCGCTCGACCAGGTGCGAGCCGATGAACCCCGTTCCCCCGGTGACGAAATGCTCCATCCGTATGTGCCTCCAGGACCGACCCTCGCAAACCAGGGGTAAAAATAATGGGGGCATTCGCCAGGGGCCCTTACCGACGGTCGAATCTTCCCGGCGGGCCCTCCCGGGATTCTGGGACTCGCTCCCGAGAGATCGGACCCATCCAAGCGGATATGACCCTCCCGGGCCAAGGTCGAGGAATGACCGAGTACGCGGCGCGAGCCGAGTTCGACCCCCTGAACGCGGTTCGGGTCCACACGCCGGGCCTGGAACTGTGGAGCGGCGCCCTGGATCCCGCGGCGAACCTCTTCGAGGTCCCCGTCGCGCCCGAGCGCGCCCGACGCGAACACGAGCGCCTGATCGAGACCTACGAGGCCGCCGGCGTCGAGGTGCACACCCTGGCCGGCGACCTCGCGACCGCCGGCGTCCTCGACGACCTGGTGCGCGAGTACGTGACGATCCCGGAGGACGCCGCGGTCGACCTCGACGCGACCCTGTCCGCCCTCGACCCCCACGAGAAACTGGGGCTCGTACTCGCGCGGGCCCGCCTCGAGCGGCATCCGGACGCGGCCAGCAGCGTCCACGTCGAGCGCCCGATCTCGAACATCTACTTCCAGCGTGACACGACGATCCTGGGCGACGAGGGGCCGATCCTGTGCGCGATGGCCAAGCCGGTCCGCCGGCCGGAGATCCCGATCGTCCGCCAGGCATGGGAGGGCATCGGCGCCGAGGTCGTCCACGAGGCGACCGTGGGCCCGATCGAGGGCGGGGAGTTCATGCCGCTCGGCGAGTTCGCCCTGCTGGGCGTCTCGGCGGTCGTCGACGGCGAGGAGGAAGTCCTCCGGACCAGTTACGACGCCGGGCGGTCGCTCCTGGAGGCCGGCGCGGTCGGTTTCGACGAGTTCGGACTGGTGCGGGCGCCGCTGGAGCGGGAACGGGCGATCCGTCGGGATCGGGGCGGCGAATCGCGCCTGATGCACCTGCTGGGCTGGTTCAACGTCGCGGCCGAGGGACTGGCCGTCGCGTTCGAGGAACTCGCCGAGGCTGCCACGGTGGACGTCTACGAGCGCGGGGGCGGCGGTTACCGAAAGACGCGGTCCCCAAGCCTCCTCGAGTACCTCGACGACAAAGGCTACGACGTGGTCGGGGCCGACTGGGCGGAACGGTGGCCGACGAACTTCGTCGCGGTCGACGACGGCGAGATCGTCGCGCTGTACGAACCCGATGACGACGGCGAGTACCGACCCGGAAACAACCCGACGATCGAGGCGCTGAAGGACCGCGGCGTGACGGTCCTCCCCGACGGCGAAGGGCTGCCCACCGGGGCCCTCACCAACGGTGCCGGCGGGTTCCACTGCATGACGACGCCCGTGAGCCGAGGATCGGAACGATAGCCGTCGGTTCTCGATCTATCTCGGTGTCGTCGAGCCGGAAAGCCCGTGCCCGTTCGACGTCGTTCTACCTCGTCCCACCGAAGGATGTGCAAGGTTTGCACATACGCCGAAACGGTTATCCGTCCATGTGCAGAACTTGCACATAGAATGAGCGCGAGCGACGACCCACGACGAGTCCATTTCCAGTCTCCGGAGTATCTCGTCGACCGACTCGACGCGATTGCGGAGCTCTTCGACAGAGACCGGACGGATCTCCTCGTCGAGGCCATCCGCGAGTACATCGAAGCGACCGCCGACAGTGAGACGTTCCAGGAGCTGGTCGCGACGAAGTACTACGACGACCAGCTCGAGTTCGAGACGGTCAAGCAGTTGGTCGGCGCCGAGAGCGCCCAGCGATTGCGCCTCCTCAAGGCGGACCTCGAAGGCGAGCCACTCGATCTCGCCGCCCCCGGCGACGTCGACGTCTACGATGGCGACGCGACGACGGCCGACACCCCGGCCGACAGTGATCGATGAGCGACCGCCCGCAGTTGCGAACGGTCGTCGCCGACACCAGCGCGCTCGTCAGCCTCGCCGTGCCCCGTGCGGACGCGGCCATCGACGCCGACGTTCCGGACCCGTTCCAGTACCTCCTCACCTCGTGTGACGTGTTCGTGCCGCCGGAGGTCGTCGCGGAACTCCGCGATATCACCCAGTATCAGGACATCCACGGCACGGCTGCGAACAACGTCCTCGCGGCCCGCGACCACTACACGGTCGACGATCCGTACGAGCGCCAGGATACCCCGGACGCGCGACCGACGTTCGGCCTCGACGACGGCGAGACCGACGGCATCGTCCTCGCGAACGCGCTTGCCGCCGACGGGTTTCTGACGGACGAGTTCGGCGGGACGACCTTTCCGCTCATCCACGCGGTCCTCGACGGACCGCGTATCGTCCCGACACCGCGGCTCATCCGCGACTACGCTCGGAACGGCCACATGAGCGACGAAGCGGCGAGAACGCTGATTGCTGCGATCAGCCCCCACCGAAGCGGGGATAACAGTCCGTACGTCGCACAATTGCTCCAGCGCTTCGACGCGCAATCCGATTGATTCGACGAACGTGGAAGCGCGTTTCCACTATTCTTAAGCGTCGCACCCGTGAAAGACTCCCCCATGGGATCGGACATTTCCGGATTCTACAAGCTGAGCATGGACGAGCGCCGCGAGAAGGTCAAGGAGTTCGCCGACCTCACCGACGAGGAGGTCGCGGCGATGGCGGAGCCGGCGCTGGACGAGCGCCGGGCCGACACGCTGAGCGAGAACGTCGTCGGGACGCTCGAGTACCCGCTCTCGATCGCGACGAACTTCGTGATCGACGGCGAGGACAAGCTGATCCCGATGGCGGTCGAGGAGACGAGCGTCGTCGCGGCGGCCTCGTACGCGGCCAGCCTGGCCCGGCCGACCGGCGGGTTCACCACCAGCGTCAGCGGCCCGCGCATGATCGCCCAGATCCAGGCGGTCGACGTCGAGGACCCGCAGGCGGCGCGGCTTCGCATCCTCGAAGCGCAGGAGGAACTCAAGGCGAAGGCCGACGAACAGGACCCCGTTCTCGTCGAGCACGGCGGCGGCTGCGAGGAGGTCGAGGTCCGGGTCATCGACTCGCCACGCGGCCAGATGGTCGTCACCCACCTGATCGTCAACGTGCAGGACGCGATGGGCGCCAACGCCGTCAACGGGATGGCCGAGGCGCTCGCCCCCGACATCGAGGAGCTCACCGGGGGCGAGGTCGAACTCCGCATCCTCTCGAACCTGGCCGACCACCGCCTCGCGCGCGCCTCGTGTACGATCCCGGTCGAGAAGCTCGAGGACAAGGGCAGCGGCCTCTCGGGCGAGGAGATCCGCGACCGCATCGTCGACGCCTGGGCGTTCGCCGAGGCCGACCCCTACCGCGCCGCGACCCACAACAAGGGCATCATGAACGGCATCGACGCCGTCACGACGGCCACGTTCAACGACTGGCGCGCGATGGAGGCCGGCGCCCACGCCTACGCCTCGCAGGGCGACGGCTACGGCTCGCTGTCGACGTTCGAGGTGGACGAGGACGGGGACCTCTCCTGCTCGATCGAGATTCCGATCCAGATCGGCATCGTCGGCGGCGCGACCCAGCTCCAGCCCGCCGCCCAGGCCGCGATGAAGGTCCTCGACGTCGACTCGACCGAGGAGCTGGCCGGAATCTTCGCCGCGGTGGGCCTCGCGCAGAACCTCTCGGCGCTCCGGGCGCTCGCCAGCGAGGGCATCCAGCAGGGCCACATGAGCCTCCACGCGAAGAACATCGCCATCCAGGCGGGCGCGCCGAAGGACCTCGTCGACGAGGTCGCCGAGCGACTGGTCGAGGAGGACGCCGTCCGGCAGGACCGCGCCGAGGAACTGATCGACGAACTGGGCGACTGACACGTCCGATAGAATAGCGGGGTCGTCAGCCCTCGCTTCCGCTCCCCTCCTCCGGGACGAAGCGCGAGGCGACCCACCCGAATGCGGCGGCGATTCCGGCCGGCAACCCCACGAAAACGGCCAGTACGACGAAGAGGCCGCCACGTTCCTGGATACCGCCGTCGACGCCCAGGACAGGACTCAGGGCGATCACGGGCACCAACAGTAAAACTGCTGCCGTCGCGTACCCGCTTTTCGCCACGGCCTCCTGGACCGTCGATCGGCGGACGAGATACGCCGTGGCACCGAGCCACGCGACAAGGCCGAGGAGGACGGCCCAACCGCTTCCGGTGAGGGCCAGCAACACGGACGTCCCGATCACCCCCACGACGATGCCGCCGACGATGCCGACCAGGACGGTGAGCGTATTGTCGAGGAGTCCGTCCGGCGCCAGCAACTGTTCGGTTTCCCTGCCGGCGGCGCCGGCGTTGATACCGACGGTGTCCATGGTGGCCGTTGCGGTCCCCGCGATCGATCCCTCGGCTTCCTCCGACGACGCGCTGGGCATGGCTGTGTCGCCGGACGCGTCCGCCGTCGCTGCTTCGCCCTCGTCCCAGACGCCGTCCTCGTCGGCGTCGGCGCCCTCGAGTTCCTCGGTGAGGTCGGCAGAACAGTGCATGCAGTAGGTCGCCGTCTGTCCGATCGGTTCGCCACACTCCGGACAGCGTGGATCCTCGGCGGTGTCACTCACGGTACGTCCCCCGTTCCTGGCCGCTGAGTCGAGTGCTCACGATCCCTCGTCCCCCTGGTGCGTCTCATACTCCTGCAGGTCCTTCACCATTTGGGGGTCGGTACCGGTCGTGTTAAGTTAGGAGTGAGGCGGTCGTAGCTTTGGATGCCTATGGCCAAAACCGACCGCCTCACCGGGGCTACCGGGTGGATCGACTTG
>Ga0207797_1001324_pt1 | contig 17960 bp, 14 predicted proteins | sample PRCRCaboRojoPR_6_FD_187275 | JGI IMG/M metagenome (GOLD analysis project Ga0207797, IMG submission 187275) | Marine sediment microbial community from Cabo Rojo, Puerto Rico - PR CR 10% Liquid 1 (SPAdes) | ecosystem: Environmental > Aquatic > Marine > Coastal > Sediment | place: Cabo Rojo, Puerto...
CGCGAGCGCGACGACGATCTCGAACGGTCGTCCGAACGCGAGTTGCCGGCCCCGAGAGTATGTCTCAGCTATCCCCATAGGTAACTATCCTCATGATAACTGCGTCCACGAGACGGTGATAAACCTTTCCTAAGCCGCCGCAGTATCGAACGCGACGGAAAGGCCCATTGTCGGTGCGGTCGTGGGTTCTCCCTGACCGCCGTCCGTGGCGTCAGCGCCGCTTCACCATGCACGTCGAACCAGCCGAGATGGACGACCTCGACGACCTCGCGGACCTCTGGGTCGTCCTCGCAGACGGACAGCGCGCCCACCAGTCGCACCTGCTGGCCAGGCAGAACCGCGAAGCGATCCGCGAATCGCTCGCCCGTACCATCGTCACCGACGGCGTCCGCGTCGTCCGCGACGACGAGGAGGTCGTCGGATTCGTCATGTTCAGTCTCGAAACCGGACGCTTCGATCAGGACGTGACTCGCGGGGTCGTCCAGAATCTCTTCGTGCGCCCGTCGTATCGTGACCGCGGCCTCGGGAGCGAACTGCTCGGCGTCGCGGAGGACGCGCTCGCGGACGCGGGCGCTACCGTCGTCAGTCTCGAAGCCATGGCCGCCAACGACGACGCCCACCGATTCTACGAGCGACACGGCTACCGCCCCCACCGGATCGAGTTCGAGAAGCGGGTCGAAAGCGATACACACTCAAATGTGGACGAGCAACCGGAGTAGTGAGGACCGACGCGCCAGGAGAGCATGGGCGGTTCATGCACTCGACTTGTAATCGAGATTCCGTGGGTTCGAATCCCACTCCTGGCTTCCTACAGGTAGTTCACATCCGAAAGCGAGCGGACTGCGGTCAGTTCTTCGGTCGTCCTCTCACTTTCGAAGGACAGTCGACGTCGCGCTCGAGCGGCGGTGTGTGACCTGACAGTCGGCGCGTCTCACGACTCCGCGCGCCGGGGCTGCCGCTGACCCGGACGTCGTCACGCTCCGACGTGTCTGGCACCCCGTCGCAGATCGCGACGCGGCCGTCGTCGGCGGTGACCCGCTCGCGGTCTCCGCGTGCTCGGCGGACTCACGCGGGAGACCGGCCCTCCATGCTAGGGGATGCTGTTAAGACCGGCTGTTCGGATGGACACGTATGTCTACTCGCGAGTCGCTTTCGGCTGACAGCCGTGACCGCATCGAATCGTTCGTCGACGAGTGCATGGTCGACGACGACTTGCCGGGGATGAGCGTCGCCCTCGTGTCCGAAGACGAGGTGCTCTACGCGAACGGATTCGGCGCCCGGGACCTCTCGGAGAACGAGCCGATGACGCTCGACACCCTCTACGGAATCGGCTCCTGTACGAAGTCGTTTACGACGCTCGGAATCATGCGGTTAGCCGAAGAGGGATCACTCGACGTCGACGATCCCGTAAGCGACTACGTATCCGTCTACGAGGGGGCCCCGGGTGACCAGATCACCATCCACGACCTGATGTGCCACGGGTCGGGAATGCCCAGCGATGCGACGGCGGTGGCCCTCATCACACGATACGTCACCGGCGACCCGATGGCGACTCCTCTCAGCGACCGCGACGACTTCGATCGGCACGTTCGCAGCTCGCTCGACACGCGGGCGGTCGAGCGAGAGGAGCCGTTCTTCTACTACAACTCCGGCTACACGGTGCTCGGAGAGGTCATCGAGGCCGTCTCCGGGAAACCGTACCGCGAGTACGTACGCGAGGAGATCCTGACTCCTCTCGGCATGCACAGATCGACGTTCGACGAGGGAGCCGTCGAGGACGACGACGACGCGATGACCGGCTACTACAAGGACGACGGTGAGCTGGTCGAGGGAAGCTTCCCCCACGATTCGGTCATCGACGCCCCGGGCGGACTGCTGAGTTCTGTGCGGGAGATGACGAGATACCTCCAGATGCAGATGAACGGCGGCGAGACCGGGAGCGGTCGGCTCGTCACCGAGGACAGCGTGACCGCCATGCACACCCCGTACACCACCCGCGAAGTTCGCCTCGACGGGACGCCACAGGAGTACGGATACGGCTGGATGATCCAGGAGTTCTTGAACGACCGACTCGTCGAGCACGGCGGAACGATCAGCGTTTCGACAGGCTACCTCGGATTCCTCGAGGAGGCCGGTCTGGGCGTCGTCGTCGGAAGCAACACCGCGTCGACCGTCCACCCGATGTTCGTGGGTCCGGCGATTCTCGCGATCGCGTCGGGCGAAGATCCGACCGAAGTTCCGTTCTTTGCGCTCCGCGAGAAGGCAAAGGCGGTTACGGGGACCTACGAGTCACACCGCGGACTGGTCGAAGCCACGGTCGAACAGAACGGCGCGGCGTTGACGCTGTCGATGGCGGACCAGGAGTACGGTCTCCATCCGAAGTCGACGGACACCGACGATCTGACGTACGAAACCGTGACGCCGTCCGGTGCGACGGCGCCGGTGGAGTTCGAGTGCCACGGGGACGGCGTCGACCTCTTCTTCCAGCGGTGGCGGCTTCGGCGCACCGACGCCTGAATGGACAGTCGGTCCGCGGTTGGGAGCGTCGGCGGACGGTCTCACGCCGACGCCGACCGACGAGCGGCCGCCTACAGTCGGTGTCGCCGCGGCGTGTTCGCTCTTCTTTCGATCGGACGAGTAGGCCGCGTTATCCCGGTGGTCGTTTTTTTGGACTGGTCACGCGTTCCGTCTGCATGGAAGAACTGTCAAACGTCCGTACTCGTCCGGATCTACTGATTCCGGTCGGAGACGAAACTGTGGCGGCGACGCGATACGAACCGACTGACGTGGAGGGCCCGGTTCCATCGCTCGTGATGCACGTCCCGTATCACAAGGACGACCAGATAACCTACGGCGCGTACGATCCGACGATCCGATATCTCGCCGGACACGGCTACGAAGTCGTGGTCTCGGACGTACTCGGCACCGGCGCGTCCAGCGGACGGAAAGACGACTCGCTGACCCGAGCGGAAGCGGCCGAAAGCGCCGCAGTCGTCGAGTGGGTCGCAGAGCAATCCTGGTGTGACGGGTCGGTCGGCATGTTCGGCAAGTCGTACGGCGGTGCGACGTGTCTCAAGGCGGCGGCCGAGCGCCCCCGGGGGCTGAAAGCGATCGTGCCGATTCACGCTCCGCACACGGGCTATCGGGACACCTACGAGGGCGGGACGTTCGCGATGTACGGGATGGGAGGCCACTGGACACCGCTGATGCAGGCGCTACAGGCGCTACCGCCGACGCGGCGCGACGAGGGACGGTGGTCGAGGGTCTGGCGGGAGCGACTCGATGGACTCGCGGATCGCGAGCCGTGGTTGTTCACCTATCTGGAACACGAAACTCGCGACGAATACTGGCAGGGACGGGAGATCCCGGTCGAACGCATCGACGTCCCGACGTTCGCCGTAAGCGGATGGCGCGACAGTTACCCCGCGACGACCGTCGAGTTTATCGAGTCTATCGACGCGCCGACGCGACTCCTGCTCGGCCCGTGGCGTCACACCATGCCCCACCGAGGTCGCGAGACCGCGATCGACTTCCGGCGACAGGTCCTCGAGTGGTTCGACTATCACCTCAAAGGGATCGAGAACGGTGCAGACGAGCACGCCCCGGTCGCGTTCTGGACTGAAACCGGTGGCGGCGGGCGCGAGGAGGAGGGAGTCTGGCGAGAGCGCGATAGGTGGCCGACCGGCGGTGACGAGGCGGTGTCGTTCGCCGTCGCCCCGGACGGCCTCGTACGGACGCGTAGCTACACCGAGGGTACGGTCGACCGTCACTACGACGTGGACCACACCGTCGGCGTCGATTCCTTCGACGTGGACGCACCCCCCGAAACGACACCGGACGACGTCCGGTCGCTGTGTTACGAAACCCCGACGCTCGATGCCCCGGTCGAGTTCACCGGAACGGGGTCGGCGACGGTTCGGATCCGCGCCGAATCGCCCGACCCCATCGTCGCGGTGCGCGTGATCGACGTCTCGCCCGACGGAGACGGAACGCTGGTGACCCGAGGCGTCTTGCGCGCGAAGTGCCGGGACGGCTTCGAGGCGTCAGGCGGCCTCGAAGTGGGCGAAGAATACGAGTTGGATGTCCCGCTGAAACCGACGTCGCACCTGTTCGAGACGGGACACCGAATCAGGGTCGCTATCTCCGGTGGGATGTTCCCGGTCGCGCTCCCGACCCGCGACGGCGACGCGTTCGCGCTGGTCTCGACGCCCGAAGCCCCCACCCACGTCTCTATCTCGGGGAAAACCCACGGGGCGGACGGTCCAGCTTTCCCGGAGGCGTTCGAGATGAGCGGACCGGACGAAGCCGTTCCGCCGACGCCCGAGTCGGTGACCGATTCGAGTTCCACGTGGTCGGTCACGAGGCACCGACACGACGACGCCGTGACGGTGACGACCACCGCCCGGTCGACCATCGACCTCCCGCACGCCGATCGCATGACGTACGCCCAGGAGATCGAAGCCTCGGTCGAGGCGGACGATGCGTCTTCCGCGTCGGTCGCCCGTACCACCGAAATCACGGTCGAGTACCCCACCGAAACGGTCGTGGTCGAGGCGTCGAGTAGAGCGGCTCGCGACCAATCGTCGGCCACGACCGTCGTCACGGTCGACGGTGAGCGGGTCTTCGAGCGAACGTGGACGCGACCCTAGTCGTAGAGGTGGCAGGCAACCGTTCGTTCGCCACGTTCGCCCTTTCGCGACCGCAGTTCCGGATCGACCCGATCGCACTCCGTCATGGCTTCCGGACACCGCGTCCGGAAACGACACCCTGACGGCGGATCGATCGGCGACGGTACGTCCCCCGTGATCGGGAGCTTCGAGAGGTCCTCGCTCGCTGCCGAGTCTGGCAGGAGGATCGACTCCAGCAGCCCCTCCGTGTAGGGGTGACGGGGGTCCGCGAACAGTTCGTCCACGGGCGCGCGCTCGATGACTTCGCCGAGGTACATCACGGCGACTTCGTCGCAGACGTGGCGCACCACGTTCAGGTCGTGTGCGATGAACAGGAGCGTCAGGTCGTACTCCCGTCGCAGACTCTCGATGAGGTCGAGGATCTTCGCCTGAACCGAGACGTCTAGCGCGGAGACCGGTTCGTCGAGCACGATGAACTCCGGATTGACCGACAGCGCACGTGCGAGCCCGATGCGCTGCTGCTGACCGCCCGAGAACTCGTGGGGGTAGCGGTTCAGGTGGTTCCGATTGAGACCGACGCTTTCGACGAGTTCCGCGGTGCGCGCTTGGGCTTCTTCGCCCTCCGCGATCCCGTGGAACTCGATCGGCTTTCGGAGCAGTTCGCCGACCGTCTGGCGCGGGTTGAGCGACGCCTGCGGATCCTGGAACACCATCTGCATCTTCCGGCGGTAGGGGCGCAGTGCCCGCTGGCTCAGGTCGGTGATGTTGTCGCCGTCGAAGTACACGTCGCCGCTGGTCGGTTCGTGGAGGCGGAGGAGCGTCCGGCCGAGCGTGGACTTCCCGCAGCCGGATTCGCCGACGAGACCCAGCGTCTGACCCCGCTCGATGTCGATGCTGACGTCGTCGACTGCGTGAACCGTCTCGTCGGAGAGTAGCCGCGTCAGTACTCCCGAATCAGTCGAGAAGTGTTTCGTGAGCTCGTCCGTCTCGATCAGTGTCATCGTTCTTCCTCGAGCAAGTAACACGCGGCGCGGTGATCCCCGTCGGGGCCGACGTTCGCGTACATCGGCGGATGCGCCTCGCGGCATCGGTCGTGTGCCTCCGGACACCGGTCGGCGAAGACGCATCCCGGCGGGAGATCCGTCGGCATCGGTACCGACCCCTCTATCGCGTGGAGTTCGTCGTCGGGTTCGTCGTACCGGGGCACCGATTCGAGCAGTTCCTCCGTGTACGGGTGTCGTGGATTCGAGAGCACCTCTTCGACCGGCCCCGACTCCATGACTTTGCCCGTGTACATCACGATCACTCGGTCACAGAGCGCAGCCACGACCGAGAGGTCGTGCGTAATCCAGAGCGCCGCCGCGTCCCGGTTGTCGACCAGGTCACGGAACAGCGACAGGATCTGGCGCTCGATGGTGACGTCCAGCGCAGTCGTCGGTTCGTCGGCCAGGATGAGGTCCGGATCGCAGATGGTCGCCATCGCGACCATCGCCCGCTGCAGCATCCCGCCCGAGAACTCGTGTGGGTAGTCCCCGTATCGTTCCTCGGGGCTGGGGATGCCGACCGCGTCGAGTGCCTCGACGACCTCCTCACGGAACTCGGGGGAGTGGTCGCGACCGAGCAGTCGATTCGTGATGCTCACCGGTCCCTCGCGGTGAGTACGAAGGACGTCGTGTAACTGCCGCCCGACCGTCTGCGTCGGGTTGAACGCGGACATCGGGTCCTGGAACACCATCGAGAGTTCCTTGCCCCGGAGCCGGCGGATCCGCTCGCCCGAGAGGGCACGGAGGCTGTCGCCCTTGAACTCGATGTCACCGTCGACGATCTCGCCCGGCGGCTCGATCAACTGCATGATCGAACGTGCGGTGACGCTCTTTCCACTGCCGGACTCACCCACGAGTCCGACGATCTCGCCGGGTCGGATGTCGAGGTCGACGCCGTCGACGGCTTTGACTGTGCCTTCTTCCGTGTGAAAGTGGGTCCGAAGGTTTCTGACGTTGAGCAGGCTCATGACTAGATTCGGCCCTCCCCCTGTTCCTGCGGGTCGAGGGCGTCGCGCAAGCTGTCGCCGAGGAGGTTGAACCCGAGGACGGTCACCATGATCGCGAGGCCGGGGAACAGCATGTACCACCACGCGTCGGTGATGTACGGCTTCCCCTTCGAGAGCATCATTCCCCAGGTCGGCGTCGGCGGTGAGACGCCCAGACCGAGGAACGACAGGGCTGCCTCTGCGATGATCGCGAGTGCGATGCTGAACGTCGCCTGAACGATGATCGGGGTCAGGCAGTTCGGCAGGAGTTCTTTGAGGATGATGTTCCGGTCGGGATAGCCGACGACGCGTGCCGCGTCGGCGTACTCCTGCTCTTTCTGTGAGAGCATCTCGCTCCGGGTGACCCGGGCGAAGGTCGGAACGTACACCACTCCGAGGGCCAGGATGATGTTTTCGAGCCCCCGCCCGAGCGTCGCCATCAGCGCGATCGCCAGCAGGATGGCAGGGAACGACAGGAGGACGTCCATGAGCCGCATCCCCGCCATGTCGACGATCCGGCCGTAGTACGCCGAGACGCTCCCGATCGCGACGCCGACGATACTGGCGAACGTCACGGAGAGGACGCCGACGATGACGCTGGTCTTCGCTCCGTAGATCACCCGCACGAGGATATCGCGGCCCTGTTCGTCCGTCCCGAACGGGTGCACCAGCGTCGGTGCCTGTAATCGATTTTCGGGATGCGTGGCGTACGGATCGTGTAACAGGGTCGTGATGAGCGTCCGGTTGAGGAGATGCCGGTCGACGAGTGTGACGACGGTGAGCAGCAAGAGAAACACCGCGATCGACGCACCGATCATCGCGAGCGGACTCTGGCGAACCTGCGAGAGAACACGCTCTCTCGCGGTCGAGTAATCGCGTTCGGTGTGTGCGTCCCGGTCGCTGTCGGGGTCTGTACTCTCGGTCACGGTGCTCATGTACTTTCACCTCCGAGCCTGATCCGCGGGTCGAGGAAGGCGTACAGCGTGTCGACGAGGATGTTCACGGCGACGAACACGGTCGCGACGAACAGCACGACGCCCTGGATGACCGGGAAGTCCTGCTTGAAGATGGCGTCGAGCGTCATCTGCCCGATGCCGGGTATCCCGAACACCGTCTCGATGACGACGCTCCCCCCCAGTAGGTATCCGAGTTGCAGGCCGATCACCGTGATCGTCGGAAGCAAGCCGTTCTTGAGGACGTACACGTACATTATTTCGTGTTCCGCGATGCCGTAGGCGTTCGCCGTCTGGACGTATCCCTTGTTGATTTCGTCCAGCAGACTGCCCCGTAGCATGCGCATGATGAGTGCCGTCAGCGCGGTTCCGAGCGCTACCGCCGGAAGCAGCGTCGACAGGAAACCGGCTAGCACGTTCTCCGTCACGAGCGTCATCCCGTATATCGGGACGACGCCGACGTGCACAGCGATTAGCAGGATGAGCATCAGTCCGAGCCAGAAGTTCGGGATGCTGATCCCCAGCAACGCGACGATCCGGCTGACGTGATCACCGAACTCGTTCCTGTTGAGCGAGGCGTAGATGCCCGTCGGAAGTCCGATGCCGAGGGCGACGATCAGGCTGCCGACGGCGAGTTGCAGCGTGTACGGCAGTCGCTGAGCGATCATCGTGGCGACTTTCTGCTGTGACCGGTAGGACCGGCCGAGGTCGCCGACGGCAGCGTCGGAGAGATACCGCCAGTACTGGACGTAAACGGGCTTGTTGAGCGCCATCTCCTGACGCAGCTGTGCCAGCTGTTCCTGCGTGGCCCGGCGTCCGAGGATGATCTGCGCCGGATCGCCCGGGGCGAGGTGGATCAGGATGTACGAGAGGAACGACGCGCCCAACAACACCGGAACCGCCCACAGGAATCGCTTACCGACGTAAAACAACAGATCGTTAGAGTCGCTCATGTATCGGTATCAGTTCTCGTACGTGACGTCGGACAGGACGGAGGTGAGCAGACTCGGATGTTGCTTGAAGTGCTGGACTCTGTTCTTGAGGCCGATCGACGACTCGAACGTCTTGATCGGCTGACAGGGACACTTCTTCATCGCCTCGATCTGGAGCTCCTTGTAGACCTCGGCGCGCTCGTCCTGGTCGATGGTCTGGGCTCCTTCCTCGAGCAGGGCATCGATCTCGTCGTCCTGGATGAACGCGAGGTTCGTCGCCCCCGCGTTCTCCGACGCCCAGACGAACTTGAGGATGTCCGGATCGAACCACGCGACGGTCGCCATGAAGACGTGCGCGTTGCCCTTCCCGAACTCGTTGTACGCCGTGTTGTACTCGAACGACGTGAGGTTGGCCTTGACGCCGACTTCGGCGAACATCGAGACCATCTCCTCGGCCGTCTGGAGCCGCGCCGGCGGTGAGTTCGTCGAGTACAGCTCGATCTCGAGTCGGTTGCCGTCTTTGGTGCGGTAGTCGCCGTCCATCGTCCAGCCGGCTTCGTCGAGTAGTTTCCCCGCCTCCTCGGTGTCGTAGGCGTAGCCCACCTGCTCTTTGACCTCTTGGCCCGCCCACCCCAGCAGATTCTCGGACATGGGGGCCCAGTTCTTCTTGCCGAGCCCGTTGTAGATGTCGTCGATGATCCGCTCTTTGTCGATTGCGTGGGCGAAGGCCTTCCGGACGCGGAGATCGTCGGTCGGGGGCTCCTGCATGTTGAAGACGACGTACGAACAGTTGTTGGAGGTGTACGTCTTCGCCCGCGTGTTCTCCTTGTCGTCGATCTCGCTGACGTCGCGCGGTGGGACGTCGGTGATGATGATGTCCACGTCGCCGTTGTACAGTGCCTGTACCCGGGGCGTCGCCTCCGGGATGATGCGGAACGTCACCTGCTCTGGAATCGGCGGCTCGTCGGCTTCGATCTCTGGGTACGACGGCGTCTGCCAGTTTTCGTTTCGCGTCAGCGTGACGTGGTCTCCCTGGACCCACTCTTCGAGCTTGTAGGGTCCGGAACCGACCGGCTCCGTTCCGAACGACTCGCCTTTCTCCTCGACTGCGTCTTTCGGAAGAACGCCGAAGTACCCGCTGTTCGACCCGGAGTAGGTCTTCCAGGGTGCGTACGGAGCGTCGAAGGTGAACTTCGCGGTCGTATCGTCGACTTTCTCGACGGAACTCATCGGACCGGCGGCCCACTTCGAGAGCGACTCCTCGAGGAATCGTTCGAACGTGAACACCACGTCGTCGACGGTGACGTCCGAACCGTCGTGGAACGTCAACCCGTCGGTGACTTCGATCTGCCACTCGGTGCCGTCGTCGCTGATCTCCCAGCCCTGTCCGACCGCCGGGTGGAAGTTCCCGTCGAAATCCATGATGACCAGCGGATCGTAGAGGTACGTCATCACCTGGCTGGAGTACGCCGCGGTGGTCTTGTGCGGATCGAGGGAGTCGCCATCGCCAGCGCGAGCGAGGATGAGTTCGTCCGGGGCGGACCCCGAAACGCCGAGGTCGCTCGTACTGCTGTCGTCTCCGCCGCCCCCTCCCTGGGAGGCACAGCCAGCGAGACTCGACCCGAGGATCATCGCACTACTACCCGCGGCGAGGCGGCCGAAAGCGCGCCGGCTCAGCGCGGTATCGTCCAGTTCGTCGGGGTCGCTTACGAGCCTGGCATCGTCTGGCACGTTCATACGTCTCTACCATTGTGTCGACCACATAAGACCGCCGCCTATCATGAAAGCGGGTCTCGAATCGCCCGGGTGGAGCGTGCTCGGATCGTCGGAGCGCGACTCCCGACAGGTCGAGACGTAACCCGGCGGCTCACACCCGTTTCCGGAGTTCCGGACCGTGCTGGTCGACGCCCCCGCTCTCTGAGAGCGTCACTCCCGTCTCCACCGCCTACCCGGACGCGCCGGAACCGGTCTCGTCCCGTCCGGCCTCGGGAGCGCGACTCACCGAGCGCCGACGAAGTCGGTCGATCCCGCTGACGGCGGCCGCGAGTCGGCGCGCCGAGTAGGCGGTCAGGACGAACACCCCCCACAGCGGGACGTCGACGGTCTGAAACAGCCAATCAGCGGCCATCGTCTCTCCCCCGCTGGTTGCGCTCGCGTTCGTCGTTCCGATCCGCGGCGTCGCGTTCATCGCGACGTAGCACCGAGGTGGCGATCGGAGACGAGAGAGCCGATTCGGTCTGCGGTCGGTCGGACGCGGTGCGTCGGGACGTGACCCGTGGTGCGACCATCATCACACGTGAGAGCAGCACCGTCGCGAGGATAGAACGCGGCGCTCAGCATTGAACGGTCCCGTCTCGGGGTTCGTCTCGATATCTAGCCCGGCCCAGGATACGTCGGTTCGTGCGGTCCCGAGGTCGAACTCGTCGGGACGCGGCGTGCGTTCGATCCGCCCGACGACCGGTAGGCGGTCCGACGGTCTACTGTGTCGTACAGTGTCATATGAGGCACTTTGACGTAGCTCTTTAGTGTCACTCGGTGCATCTCGAAGTAGACAGCTATCGACGATGGACGACCCAGACTTCACCGACCCGCAGTACTATCTCAACCGAGAACTCTCCGAACTCGCGTTTCAGAGACGCGTGCTCGCAGAGGGGCTCGACGAGCGCAACCCGCCGCTCGAACGGGTCCGCTATCTCGCCTACTTCACCAAGAACACGGACGAGTTCTTCATGAAACGGGTGGGTGGACTCAAACAGCAGATCGACGCCGGCGTCACCGAGACGACGCCGGACGGGCGGACGCCCGAACAGCAGTGGCGCGAGGTGCTCGACGCGGCGCGGCCGCTGTTCCGCCGGCAGACGGAGTGCTGGGAGACCGACCTCCGCCCGGCGCTTGCCGAGGCCGGCGTCGACGTCTACGACTACGACGACCTCACGCCGGTCCAGCGAGGCGGTCTGCGCGAGTACTTCGAGGAGTCGATTCTGCCGACGCTGACGCCGCTGGCGTTCGACCCGGCGCATCCGTTCCCGTTCATCTCGAACCTCTCGCTGTCGCTGGCCGTGCTCTCGGAGGGAGAAGACGGCGAGGACGTGACGTTCACGCGGATCAAGGTGCCGCAGAATCAGCCCCGGTTCGTCTCTATCACCGACGAGACACACGGCTACGTCCTGCTCGAAGACCTCGTCGAGGCGAACCTCGACCTGCTGCTCCCGAACGTCGACATCGTCGACGTCTCGAAGTTCAAGGTGACGCGCAACGCCGAGGTGCGCCGCGACGAGGAGGTGGCCGAGGACCTCATCGACATGATCGAGACGGTCATCGAACAGCGACGGTTCGCGACGGTCGTCCGACTCGAGGTCGACGCCGACATGCCCGAGCGGTCGGTCGCGGTGCTCAAAGAGCACCTCGACGTGACCGAGCGAGAGGTGTTCTACCGCGACGGCCCGATCGACTTCCACGACTTCTTCGAACTCGCCGACGTCGATCGACCGGATCTGAAGTCGCCGTCGTGGACGCCCCAGCCCCACCCGCGGCTCGGGACGGCCGGCGGCGTCGACCGGATCGACGACGCGGACGACATCTTCGCGGAGATCCGGAACGACGACGTCCTCGTCCACCACCCCTACCACACCTTCGAGGGGACCGTCCAGCGGTTCCTGGAGGCGGCGGCGAACGACCCCGACGTGCTCGCGGTCAAGGCCGCGATCTACCGCACCGCCAGCGACTCGAAGGTGATCCAGAGTCTCATCGACGCCGCCGACAACGGCAAGCAGGTGGCGGTGATGGTCGAACTCAAAGCCCGGTTCGACGAGCAGAACAACCTCGAGTGGGTGCGCCGCCTCGAGGAGGAGGGTATCCACGTCGCCTACGGCACTGTCGGGCTGAAGACCCACACGAAGACCGCGCTGGTCGTCCGGCGGGAGGACGACGGGGTGCAACTGTACTCTCACGTCGGGACGGGGAACTACCACTCCGAGACCGCGAAAGGCTACGTCGACCTCGGGGTGCTGACGGCGGACCGGGACATCGGACAGGACCTGGCCAAAGTGTTCAACTTCTTCACCGGACCGACCTTAGACGACCAGTTCCGGAAGCTCCTGATCGCGCCGGTGACGATGCGCGACCGGTTCACGCGCTACGTCCGACGCGAGGCCGAACACGCACGGGCCGGCCACAGAGCGCGCATCGTCGCGAAGGTAAACGGGCTCGAAGACCCCCAGATCGTCGCCGAACTGTATCGCGCCTCGATGGCAGGCGTCGAGATCGACCTGATCGTGCGGGACATCTGCCGGCTCCGCCCGGGACTCGACGGCGTCAGCGAGAACGTCACCGTCCACTCGGTCGTCGGGCGGTTCCTCGAACACTCCCGCATCTTCTACTTCGAGAACGGGGGCGACCCCGAGTGGTACGTCGGCTCCGCCGACTGGATGACCCGGAACCTCGACAACCGGGTCGAGGCGGTCATGCCGGTCGAGACCCGCCACGTCCGACGCCAACTCCGGTTCGTCCTCGAAGCGACCCTCTCGGACAACCGCCGTCGGTGGCTGATGGACGAAGACGGCGGCTACGAGCAGGTCACGCCTGGCGAGGGCGAACCGGTCCGCGACGTGCAGGAGATCCTGATGGACGCGACAGAACGTGCCGTCGAGGAGGGGGCTCACGCCGGCATGTCGGTCGACGAGGACCTGATCGGCGGCGACCTGCTGATCGAACCGACGTCGGAGTCGCCCGACGCCGCCGAGCGACCGTCCGTCGTCGTCGACGGTCGCTCGGCGGCCGACGCCGACTCGACGGAGACCGACGCCGGGGCCACCGCCGACAGTCCGAGCGAGGACGGCTCCGAGGAGTCCGTGTTCGAGGCGCACCCGGACCGGTGGTACCGTCCGGACAGCGAGCGCTACGAGTGGGCGGTCCGGACCGTCGACGGGGGCCGTCGGTACTTCGAGACCCGGGAGGGCGCGGCGGAGCGACTTCGCGCCGAGTACGAGTAGTCGGCGGTGCGCCCGGAGAGACGGCGGACTCGTCCTCGTTCGGCCGGGAGGATTCGGTGGCAGGCGCTCGGTCGGCCGCGTCGCAGTCGCGGCGAGCGACTTTGTCGACGACCGAGCCCCCGGTGTCGGTGACAGCCACCAGTAGCGTCCGGGAACCAAGATTCAAGGCCGGCCTCCGCCTTCTCGAAATCGAGACCATGTACGACTCGATTCTGGTGCCGACCGACGGGAGCGAGGAGTCGATGGACGCGCTCGAAGAGGCGATCGAGCTCGCGAAACTGACCGACGCGACGCTCGACGTGCTGTTCGTCGCGGACACGGCTCAGGACAGCGTGACGGTCGTCGGAACCGACGTGATCGACGCGCTGGAGCGCGAGGGCGAGGAGATCGTCGGCGAAGTCGTCGAACGCGCCAGAGAGTCGGGCGTCGACGTCGAGAGCGAGGTCGTGCAGGGCGACCCTTCGCGGGCGATCGTCGACCACGCGGAACGGATCGGGGCCGACGTGATCGTCATGGGGACCCACGGCCGGCGCGGACTCTCGCGCATGCTCCTCGGGAGCGTCACCGAGGCGGTCATCCGCACGTCGCCGGTGCCCGTCCTGTCGGTCCGTCCCGAAGACAAAAAAGCGGAGTCCGACGGCTGACCGCGCGAACCGGGCCGCGCTCGGTCTGCCGGGTCCCGACGCCGGGCGCACCCGCAGACGAGGAAGCTCACGCCGCGGACGCCCGAGAGGCACAATCGTTATCTTTCCCAGCGAGAATGTACAGCACGGGGGGAGACAGCATGCCGCTCGTCCCGTATTTCCCGTCAGACGAGCCAGAAGAGGAGGACCCACCGGACCTCGACGACCTGTTCCACCGCATTCTGAACGGTGGCGACGACCCGACGCCGGCGCCCGCCGGGGGCTGAGACCCGGCGTCGGTCGTCCGGCTACCCGATTTTTCCGAACGGCTCCGGAGGCGATTCGTAAACCTACTTGCCGGGCGGGTCCTATCCCGACGCATGAGCGATCTTCTCGTCCGCGCCGCCCGCGGGGAGCGCACCGAGCGGCCGCCGGTCTGGATGATGCGTCAGGCGGGTCGACACATCCCCGAGTACCGGGAGATACGCGAGCAGTACTCGTTTCTGGAGGCCATCAAGAATCCCGAAGTCGCAGAGCGCATCACGCTCCTGCCGTGGGACCTCTATCGCCCGGACGGCGTGGTGATGTTCTCCGACATCCTGACGGTCCTCGAACCGCTCGGCTTCTCCTATCACATCGAAAGCGGCGTCGGGCCGGTCGTCGAGAACCCCGTGGAGGGCCCCGAAGACGCGGCGCGGAGTCACGGCCCCGTCGAGGAGGAGATCGACTACGTGGGTGCACTCCTGAACCGCCTCCAGGGTTCGGTGGGCGACGAGACGGCCATCGTCGGCTTCGCCGGCGGTCCGTTCACCCTCGCGTCCTACGTCGTCGCCGGCGGCGTCGACCACCGCCACAACCAGGTCCGGCGCTTCCGGGCGCGCCACCCCGAGGCGTTCCGCGACCTGCTCGAATCGTTCGCCGACGTCGTCGCCGACTACCTCCAGTATCAGGTCCGCGAGGGCGCAGACGTCGTCCAGCTGTTCGACACCTACGCGGGCGTGCTCCCGCCGGCCGACTACCGGGAGTTCGTCCAGCCGCTCCACGAGCGGATCCTCGCCGCCGTGGACGCGCCGACCATCGTCTTCGTGCGGAACATGGCCGGTCACCTCGACCTGCTGGCCGAGACGGGGGCAGACGTGGTCGGCCTCGACTGGACCGTCGACATGGCCGCGGCCCGCGAGCGACTCGGCGACACCCCCGTCCAGGGGAACCTCGACCCGCAGTATCTCTTCGGCGACGAGTCGTTCGTCCGCGAGCGAACCCGCGAGGTCATCGAACGGGCGGGCCCGGCGGGCCACATCCTCAATCTCGGCCACGGCGTCAGCAAGGACACACCGGTCGAGAACGTGAAAGCGTTCTTCGAGACGGCCCGCGAGGTCAGTCGCTGACCGACGCCGGGGTCGCCCGCGAGTCGGCGCGTTCCGCGAGTTCGCCCGCGAGCCGCTTCGCCTGACGGACGCGACTCGGAACGCCCATCCGGGCGGTGTAGTTGGTCGCGAGCGTGACTCCCTCTGGGAGCGAGACGCGGTCGAGCGCGCTCCAGGACACGTCCCACGCCGGGAACGCGTCCGGGATGGGCGTGACGTTCAGCACGTCCGCGGACGCGCCCATCACGTCTTCGAACTCCTCGGCGGCGACGCGACCCTGCCGCGTCTCGGACCACTCCATCGCTTCGGGGTGGTCCATCCCGCCCAGAAAGACCGTGTAGACGCCCTCTCTCCCGGTCTGCCGGGGCGGTCTGTCGGGCGCGCTCGCGGAGCCGTCTTCGACTCCGACCGGGCGGGCGGCCGACGCGTCGTCGAAGAGGCTGTCGTTCCACGAGACGCCGAGCGTCTGGAGCGGTTCGTCGCGGCGCACCTGGTAGCCGAACCCCTCGCGGTCGACGTCGGCGAGCAGGTGGACGTAGACCAGCGAGTTGTAGTCGAGTTCGTCGAGGGCGGTCGCCGAATCGGCGTCCAGGTCTGCGAGCAGGTCGGCGGCTCGGTCGGCCCGCACCGTGACGACGACGTCGTCGACGCGCACCGACTCGGCGGGCGTCTCCAGCACGTAGCCGTCGCCGTCGGCGCGGACCGACTCGACCGCGGTGTCGAGCGCGATCCGGTCGTCGTGGGCGGCGTAGAGCGCTTCCGGGAGCTGTTGCATCCCGTCGAGAAAGGAGATCGGCGGCGGCGTGTCGCCGCCCGAGCGCACGCGCTTCAGCGCGGGCTTCAGCAGGTTCCCGTGTTTCGCCTCCATCCGCAGCACGCCCGAGAGCGCGTGTTTCGCGGGCATCCGTGCGGGGTCCGAGCCGTAGATCCCGCCGAAGAGCGGTCCGATCAGGTTGTGGTAGGTCTCGGCGCCGAACTTCCGGGTGAACAGTTCCGCGGCCGTCTCCTCGGGGTCGCCGTCGCCGGTCAGCGGTTCGGCCAGCAGGCGGACCTTCGCGGGCCACGTGAGCAGGTCGGTCCGGAGGAAGGCCGGGATCGACCGCGGCACTTCCCGGAGCCGTCCGTCCACGTAGACGTACAGCGGCAGGTCGTCGTCGGCGACCAGCAGGTCCTCGCGGAGTCCGAGGTCGTCGACCAGGGCGGAGATCTCGTCGGTGAGTCGGACGCGCTGCGGGCCACACTCGAGGACGCGGCCGTCCACGCGCCGCGAATCGATGGCACCGCCGGGTTCGGACGCCGCCTCGAAGGTCGCCACGTCCACGCCGCGCTCCGCGAGGTAGTGCGTGAGCGCGAGTCCGGTGATGCCGGCACCGACGATCCCGACGCTCATTCTCCCATCGGAGCGTTCAGACACATCGTGCCGGGTTCGTCGCGACACTGGCACTGCCGGAACTGGTAGTAGGAGGGGTCGAAGCCGGCGACGAACGGCTCGACGAGGTCCGACATCACGTCGGCGAAGCGGTCGTCGCCGTGCGGAATGGGGGCGCGGTAGAACTCCAGCCCCTCGGCCTCGGCCTCCTCGCGCAGTTCGATGTCGAGTTCCGAGAGCGTCTCGGACTGCTCGTGCATGAAGCTGATCGGTTCGACGAGGACCTGTTCGGCGCCGTCGAGGTTCTCGACGACCTCCTCTACGTCGGGTTCGGTCCACGGGATGTCGCGGTTCTCGTGGTTCTGGTAGCCGAGTTCGTACTCCCCGACGCCGAGCAGGGAGGCGACGACCTCGGTGAACTCCTCGACGTAAATCTCGTAGCGACTGCCCTGTTCGAGGTAGTACTGGGGGGTTCCGTGCGCCGAGAAGACGAGTCGCGCGTCGCCGTTCAGATCGAGGTCGTGCTCGTCGGCGAACGACCGGATGTTGTCCGCCCGCAGGTGGTTGTAGCCGGGGTGTTTGTGCCAGCCGGTTATCTCGTCGGTCTCGACGTCCCAGTCGAGGTCGTCGATGGCCTCCTGCATCTCGCGCAGCGAGGCGACGTTCGTGGAGGGGCCACAGAGGGGGTAGATCGGGAGGCCGATCAGGTGGTCGACGCCGTCGGCTTTCGCCTCGGCGACGGCGTCACCGATGAACGGTTCGGTGAACTGCATCCCGAGGTAGGTGTTGACGTCGTACCCCCGGTCGCGGAGCGCCGCCTCGACGGCGTCGGCCTGCTCTCCCGCGTGGATGTTCAGCGGCGAGCCGCCGATCTCCTCGTACTCCTCGATGAGCGCCGGAGCACGTCGCTCGGCGAGCTGACGGGAACGCTCGCGAGCCTCCTCCTCGGTCGTCTCGCCCTCGATGTCCCGGTTGTTGAAGAAGATCCGTTCGAGGTAGTCGACGACCGCCTCGCGCTCGGGTTCGCTCGGCTCGCCGAAGTTCAGCAGCATGACGCCGGTGGTCATG
>Ga0207797_1001325_pt1 | contig 17953 bp, 20 predicted proteins | sample PRCRCaboRojoPR_6_FD_187275 | JGI IMG/M metagenome (GOLD analysis project Ga0207797, IMG submission 187275) | Marine sediment microbial community from Cabo Rojo, Puerto Rico - PR CR 10% Liquid 1 (SPAdes) | ecosystem: Environmental > Aquatic > Marine > Coastal > Sediment | place: Cabo Rojo, Puerto...
TCCTCACGCAACCGGGGATCGACGTCCACTGGATCGCGTCGTTCTACGGCCAGAAACCGGCGAAGATCCAGCGATACGTCTCCCGGGTGCGAAAGCGCGCCGCCGGGATACGCGACGGGGCAAAAGAGCAGGGACTCGTCTGAACCCTCGACCCCGTTCAGTCGTCGGCCGTGTGGTCGCCAGGGATCAGAGAGTCGAACGCGGCGATTTCGTTCCAGTTCGGCCCCGGTGCAACCGTCTGGCTGTCGCTGTCGACCTGGACGTACCCGAACGCTTCGAGCTTCGGGAGGTGGTGGTGGTGGAGTTCTATCAGCACTCGCTCGCCGTCCGATTCCCTGTCGATCGCTTCGACGAGTGCATCGATATGTAGCGGGTCGCCCGTTCCGGTCGACGTCTCGGCCAGTTCGGCGAGCAGGTCGCGCCGGTAGCGATGTGACAGCGCATCGAACTGCCGATCGACAGCATCGGGAGTGGTCATCCTGCCGTTCGCAACGTCGCCCGCGGGCGTAGAACCCGACGCTACACAGTTAGTGTCACCACGGGATCCCCTGTGAAACGGGGCTCTTCCGAGCGTGTTTCGGCGATACCACGCAGTGGCAGTCCACGGGGGTACTGTGCTGTTACGGACTGGTACCGGGCGCCGCTCACCCCCGTAGCGCGGCCGCGATCTCCTCGGCCTTGGAGAAGGTTCTCGTCTGGAGAACGAAGGCGGGGTTCTCGCTGAACTCGCCGGACTCCATCATTTCCGCGAGCCCCGTGGACATGCCGGCCGTGTAGACGATGTCGCCGTCGACGACGGTGTGGAGGCAGTAGCCGGGGTCGTCGGGATTCGACTCGTACCGACAGGCACTGACTCCCTCTCCGCTCGTGAAGCCGCGTTCACGCAACGCGGCGACGAAGTCCTCCGCAGCGGCGTCGGTGAGGGTGACCGGGACGCGTGGTGGACGACCCTGGCCCGCCTCCTGGGCCGAACCGACGCTGGCGAAATCGTCTTCGGTCAGTACCGTCTGCTGGCGCTGTGCTGTCGTCTCGTCGTCCTGCTCGGGATAGCTGGCGACGATCTTTACCGTTCCGGCCGTCGCTGTCGCCGTCGCAGTGGGCGTCATCGTCTCAGTCGTGCGCTCGTCGTCGTCGGCGGGCTGGGCGGATTGGAACTGCGAGCAGCCAGCCAACCCCCCCGCCAGACCGAGGCCGCAGATCCCGAGCACGCGTCGACGTGAAGTCAGTCGCCTGGGCATTGGATTCGACTGTCGTCGCTGCCATCAAAATAACTGTCAGCTAATCATTTAGTGTTTCCCCGAAGGTGTATGAGCGATGCATCCGAAAATAGAGGCAATGGTGTCTATCGAGGGTGTCTGGTCACGGGACGAGACCGAGGCGTTTCTGGACGCGGCTATCGTCCCCGTCAGGATCGGCTGTCACAATCCCAAAGGCGGGCTCTGGATGCTCTCGCTGTGGTATCGCTATCACGACGGCCGGATCCAGTGTGCCACGTCGAAAGGCGCGGACGTCGTCGGCTTCCTCCGGAAAAACGACGAGATCTGTTTCGAGATCTCGACGAACCTCCCGCCGTACATGGGCGTCCGCGGTGCCGGCCGGGCGTCGATCGAGGCTGCGGGCGGAAAGGACGTGCTGCGCAGCCTCGTCGACCGGTACCTCGGGACGCGCGAAGCCGAGATGGCGCAGTGGCTGCTGAGCGACGAGCGCGAGGAAGTGTCGATCACGATCGAGCCGTCTCGGCTGTACACGTGGGATTTCACGCCGCGGATGCAGTCCGTCGTCGAACAATCGCCCGCGGCGACGCGCGGTGAACCGTCCTCGCCGAAGTACGACTGAGTTAGTCCGCCGATGGCTCGACGTCGGTGTCCTCGGTCGCCTCGCCGTCGAGGCGTTCGCGCTCGCTGCTCGGGAGCGCGTCCCGAAAGCGGTGGAGGATCCGGGCGGCCTCGGCACACTCGGCGTGGCCCAGCGCGCGGACGAGCGCCAGCGCCCGCTGTGCACGGGTGCGACGCCACGACTCCTCGCGGTTCTCGTAGGTGCGGATCGAGCGCATAAAGTCGATCTTGCGGAACTCCGGCCAGTACGGGGCACAGAAGTAGACGGCGGCCTCGTTACCGTTCGCCTGCCAGGGCAGGAAGTTCGAGGTGCGTTCGTCGCCGCCCGTTCGGATGATCAGGTCGACGTCTTGCGTGGGGCCGTCGTAGAGTGCGTCGGAGACGGTACTGTCGTCGACGGCTTCGGGATCGAGGTCGCCGTCAGCGACCTGTCGGGCGACGTCGCGAGCCGCACCGAGCATCTCCGCCCGGCCGCCGTAGGCCAGCGCGACGTTGAGGTGTAGCTGGTCGTAGCCGGCGGTCTGCTCGTCGGCGTAGTCGATGGCTTCCTGCAGCCGTTCGGGCAGGCGGTCGGTTTCGCCGATGGCGCGGATCCGCACTTCGCCCTCGTGGACGCGGTCGGCGTCGGCGAACTCGTAGAGCTTCGCGGTCACGAGGTCGAACAGCGCCTCCAGTTCGTCCTCGGGGCGCTCGAAGTTCTCCGTCGAGAACGTATAGAGCGTGACCTCCTCGATGTCGAGTTCGTCACACCAGTAGAGGATCTGCTCGGTGGTCTGGGCGCCTTCCCGGTGGCCCTCGGTCTTCTGTTCGCCCTGTTCGGTCGCGTAGCGACGGTTCCCATCCATGATGACCGCGACGTGGGCCGGCGTCTCCCCGAGTTCCCATCGTAGCACGTGCTCGTACGCCCGGTCAGCTAGCTGACGGAACCGCGACAACATCGTGCCAAGGATATCAGCCTGCCGATAAGAGTCTTGTGGAAGTCCGACGGATTAGGCTGTTCCTGAACCCGTAGAACTTTAATGCTCGCCCGTCGTCTGGGTAAGTGCAATGGCGAAAGGTACGGTTGACTTCTTCAACGACACCGGCGGTTACGGCTTCATCGAGACCGAGGACGCGGACGAGGACGTTTTCTTCCACATGGAAGATGTTGGCGGTCCTGACCTCGAAGAGGGACAGGAAGTAGAGTTCGACATCGAAGAGGCAGAGAAAGGCCCGCGCGCGACGAACGTCACGCGCCTGTAACACGGACGGCTTTCTGGCTGTTCGTCACGACTGGCGTCGAGAGCCACTGCGGTATCGGCGCCGAGACATCGACCCGACCAGCGACAGCGCCGCAATCGTGAGGCGTTTACGCGCTGCCGAGAACCGCTACGTATGAGCGATAGCGACCCGGATCTGCGACAGCGGACGTGGCAACTACTCCAGCCCGGCGACATCGAACTCGACGGACTCGTCGTCCACACGGAGTTCGACGGGAGCGGGGAGACGCAGATGCACCAGGCGACGGTCGAACTCGGTGACCTCATCGCCGAGTACGCGGGCTTCGACCCGACCGACACGTTCGTCTACTCCGGCACGGACGACTCCGATTTCTCCTCGAATCAGCATCAGGGGCTGACACTCGACGGCGAGGAGTTCGTCTGGGAGTGTCAGCAACTGCTCCGCGAGGGGACGTTCGACATCGTCTTCTACTTCGAGGCCAGCGCCGACACGGCAGGCCTGGTGGACGCGGTGCGCGAGGCGGGCTACGACGCGACAGCGGTCGCCGGCGACGCCGAGAGCCCCGACCAGGCGGTCATCGAGTAGACGGCCGGGATTCCTAGGTCGTTGGTATAGGCGAATAGTTTAACTTTGTTCCTAGAAAATCTCCGTTTAATACACTCTCTCGAATGATCCCTCTCTTGCACGACTTTACGGGGCAGACGGTGCTCGTCTTCGGCGGCGGCACAGTGGGCGCTCGCAAGGCCCGTCGGTTCGCCCGCGAGGCCGCCGTCGTCGTCGTCAGCCCCGCCTTCGCGGACGCGGACTTCGGCGGCGCCGAGCGCGTCCGCGAGGCGCCCGCTCCGGATGACGTCCCCGGGTGGCTCGACCGCGTCGACCCGGCACTGGTCGTCGCTGCGACGGACGACGGCGACCTGAACGCCGCCGTCGAGCGCGCTGCGCGCGAGCGCGACGTCCTCGTGAACAGAACCGACGAGTCCGGGGGGCGGGACTGGCACAGCGTCGTCGTGCCGGCGACGGTTCGAGACGGGCCGGTCACGGTCGCCGTCTCGACGGACGGTCGGAGTCCGGCGCTCAGCCGCTACCTTCGCGAGCAGATCGAACCTGTCGTCGAGAACGCCGGGGCGATGGCGACGCTGGCCGGCGATCTTCGGGCGGAACTGCGTTCCTACGACCCGCCAACACGCCGGGCGGCGCTGCGTGCGGTCGTGCGGGACGACGTGCTTTGGAAGGGTTTAGATAGCCCCAGTACAAACTCTCGGCAGAGAGCATCGGACGTGATCAGGGACGTGACAGGTGATTTCTCGTGACAATCGGTACTGGCGTCATTACGGGTGTCAGCATCTCGCACACTCGAGCGTCCGTCGACGAACTCGAGCGCTCGGCGGCGCGGAGCCAGCGCGCAGCAGTCGCGACGCTGCTGGACGACCCCACTGTCGAGGAAGCGTACGTCCTCCAGACCTGTAACAGAGTGGAGGGGTACGTCGTCGCCGACACCTTCGACGCGGGTCGGAGCGCCCTCGACGTCCTGACGGGGGACGTCCCTGCCGACACCGTCCGTGAGTACGACCACGAGGAGAGCTTGCGCCATCTCCTGCGCGTGGCCGCCGGCCTCGAATCGCTCGTGCTCGGCGAAGACCAGATCCTCGGCCAGGTTCGCGACGCCTACGAGGACGCACGCGTCGAGGGTGGCATCGGGCCACTGCTTGAGGACGGCGTGACGAAGGCCATCCACGTCGGCGAGCGGGCACGCACCGAGACACGGATCAACGAGGGGGTCGTCTCGCTGGCCAGCGCGGCGGTACAGCTCGTCGACGACGAGTGTCACCTCCACGACGCGACGGGCCTGGTCGTGGGTGCCGGCGAGATGGGAACGCTCGCGGCCAAGTCGCTGGCCACCCGGCTCGACCGGCTGCTCGTCGCCAATCGGACGGTACCACACGCCGAACACATCGCGAAGACGGTCGACGTCGACGCAAGCGCCGTGGCGCTGAACGCCTTGCCGGCGGCCGTCTCGGAGGCCGACGTCGTCGTCTCGGCGACCGGCAGCCCGTCGGCCGTCTTCGACGTCGAGACGCTGGCCGAGGCGGGCGAGACGTTCCTCGTCGACATCGCCCAGCCGCGCGACATCCCGCCCGCAGCGGAGGATCTGGACACGCTGACCGTCTACGACCTGGATCGGCTGGAAGCGGTGACCGAGAAGACGCGCCGCCAGCGCGAACAGGCCGCCGAGGCCGTCGAGCGCATCGTCGACGAGGAGTTCGAGCGCTTGCTGCGACAGTACAAGCGCAAACGGGCCGACCGCGTCATCTCGGCGATGTACGAGAGCGCCGAGCGCGTCAAGGCCCAGGAGGTCGGTACGGCACTCCAGAAACTCGACCTGGACGCCGAAAGCGAGGCGGTCGTCGAGGCGATGGCCGACGCCATCGTCTCGCAACTGCTCGCCGCGCCGACCAGCAGTCTCCGTGACGCCGCCGAGGAGGACGACTGGTCGACGATCCAGACCGCACTGCAGCTGTTCGACCCCAACTTCGGGCCGGAGTCGCCACCGCCGGAGTTCGTCGCGAGCATGAACCCCGAAGACATCCCGGAGGAGATGCGCGAGGAGATGCCGGCGGCGGTGCTCGACCAACTGGACGACTGACGACAATCGTTCTGTACCCACCTATCTGCATCCGGCAACTACTGCTTTGCCGATTCGTGTGAAAAGATAGCATGCTCCGGCAGCCGCCGGGGGCATCGACATGACACTGGAATCACTCGCACGCGACCGTGAGGAACTGGTAACGGCCGGGCCGGGAACGACGGCGGCAGACCTGGCGGATCTGATGAAGGCCCACCGGGTTGGCAGCATCGTCGTCGAGGAGGGCGACAGACCGATCGGCATCGTGACCGACCGTGACCTGGCGCTGGCGGTCGTCGGCGGGCGGCGCTCGGCGACGGAGACGACGGCGCGCGACCTGATGACTGGCGACCTGGTGACCGCCGACATCTCCGACGGCGTCTTCGAGGTGTGTCAGAAGATGAGCGAGCACGGGGTTCGACGGATGCCGGTGATGGACGAGGGTCGGCTCGTCGGCATCCTGACGCTCGACGACCTGGTCATCCTGCTGGAGGACGAGATGGGACAACTCTCCTCGGTCATCCAGGCGGAGTCACCGCCACACCAGTCGTAGCGACCTGGGTCAGCGCCCCGACGCCACCCAAAGTATCTTCGGCCTCCCTGCCCTCTGTTTCACCATGGCAGACCTGCTTACTGACGAGGAGATCGACGCACAGCTTCCCGACGAGTGGCACCGCGAGGGCGACGAGATCGTCCGCACCTACGAGTTCGACTCCTACCTCGACGGCGTCGGCTTCCTCTCGGGGGCCGGCGGCGTCGCCGAAGACGCCTGGCACCACCCCGAGATGACGATCACCTGGGGCGAAGTCGAGGTGCGCCTGACGACCCACGACGCCGGCGGGATCACCGAGAAGGACATCGACCTCGCAGGGCGATTCGACAACATCTACGAGTGAGATAGTTCTCAGACCGTTACGTTCGGTAGACAGATACTGGTCGGTGCGTTGATGAGATCACCGGTTATATTCACCGGAAAGTACTTACCTGGAAATAGCGTAGTACGTAAATCCGATGGCCAGCCGCAACTACGATTTCTGGCTGTTAGACCTCGACGGGACGATCGTCGACATCGAACAGCCCTACATCCACGACGTCGTTCAGGAGGTGGGGGCACGGCTCGGACACGGCTTCACCGACCACGAGGCCGAACTGCTCTGGTACGGGCTGGGGAACGCCCGCGAGGAGCTGTTGTCGGCGGCCGACATCGACCGCGACCGGTTCTGGGACGTGTTCCACGAGGTGGAGGATCCGGTCACGCGTGCCGAGTCGACGTACGTCTACGACGACGCAGTCGAGTTCGTGACCGACCTCGAGACGCCACTCGGCGTCGTCACGCACTGCCAGGAGTACCTGACCGAACCCGTCCTGGAGCGTCTGGACATCGCGGACTGGTTCGACACCGTCGTCTGCTGCTCCGACGAGACGGGCTGGAAGCCGAACCCCGAACCGGTCGAGAGAGCCATGCGCGAGCTGGGCGTCGGCCACAACGGCCACGTCGGCGCGATGGCCGGCGACGACTCCGCCGACGTCCAGGCGGCACACAACGCCGGTCTGGACGGGATCCACGTCTCCCGGCCCAATCGCAACTGGGACGGCGAGCGCGTGCTGGGCGACCGTCGCGTCGCCGAACTCACAGACCTCAGCGGCTGACTGCGGCGCCTGCTGACAGTCTCGATTGCGAGCGGTATCGGGGCCTTTTTCGCTTTTCCGCTCCAAGAACCGGCTATGTCTGCGCTCCGTGACGCGTTGCGTGACCTGCCCGACGCCGTGTACGCCGACCTGTTGGAGGGCGAGGACGCCTACCTGCTGGTCATCGACCTCCCCGGAACGACGGGTGACACGGTCGACGCGCGCGTCGAAGGTGGCAAACTAGTCGTCGAAGCGCGCCGAGAGAAGGACGTCCCCCCGGAGTTCAGGTACGTCGAGGAAGACCGGTCGCTGTTTCTGGACGCAGAACTCCCCCTCCCGCCGGACGCCACCGGTGCCGACGCCGAGGGATCCGTCGAGCGTGGCGTCCTCGAACTCCGCCTGCCGAAGCAGTCGGCCGCGCCGACCACAACAATCCCGATCGATGACTGATACTGGCGGCTGCGCGCGCGTGAACCGTTTCGACACCTCGGGGTGTCGAAACCAGTCACGTCGGTGTACCCAACAGTACGGGGTGCCACGGTGAATCTGCGCGCGTACTGGCGGTTCATCATCGTTGCCTACCAGTTTCTGCCCCTCATCGTCGCCTACGCACGCGACCGGCGCCGGTTCATCCTCTTCGGGCGTTCCCGCGACGTCTCGGCCGAACAGCGCCGCCGCCGCGCAGCCTCGCTGCTCGACTCGCTGCTGACGCTCGGCCCGACGTTCATCAAACTCGGGCAACTGCTGTCGACCCGGCCGGACATCCTGCCCCCGGAGTACATCGACGAGTTCGCGAAACTCCAGGACAGCGTGCCCCCGGCGTCGTGGGACGAGGCCCGCGTCGTCCTGGAGGAGGAACTCGGCCCCGTCGGCGACCGCTTCACCGAGTTCGACACCGACGCGATCAGCGGGGCGAGTCTCGGGCAGGTCTACTACGCCGAAATCGACGGCCAGCAGGTCGCGGTGAAGGTGCGACGGCCCGGCGTCAAAGAGCTCGTCGAGGCCGACCTGAAGGTCATCCGCTGGTCGCTGCCGTTGCTCATCCGCTTCATCGGCGAGGCACAGGCGTTCTCGCTGGAGACGCTGGCCGACGAGTTCGAGCGGACGATCCGCCAGGAGATGGACTACAACCGCGAGGCGCGGATGCTCAACGAGATCAAGACGAACTTCCAGCAGGACGACGACATCCGCATTCCCGCGGTCATCGGCACGCACTCGACGGGTCGCGTGCTGACGATGGAGTACGTCCCCGGCACGAAAATCTCGAACGTCGAGCAACTGGACACGCAGCGCCTCGACCGGTCGGCTCTCGCGAAGACGCTCCAGCGCGCCTACCTGAAGATGATCATCGACGACGGCGTCTTCCACGCCGACCCCCACCCCGGCAACCTGGCCGTCCAGGACGACGGCACGCTCGTGTTCTACGACTTCGGGATGAGCGGCTACGTCGACCCGTTCATCCAGAACAAGATCGTCGACTTCTACACCGCCGTCGCCGCCCAGGACATCGACGCCATCCTGGACGCGCTCATCGAGATGGGGACGCTCTCGCCGGAGGCCGACCGGCAGGTCATGGGCGAGGTGATGGAACTGGCGATCGCCGACGCCCGCGGCGAGGACGTCGAGCAGTACCGCGTCCAGCAGATCGTCCAGCAGGTCGAGGACACCATCTACGAGTTCCCGCTGCGCCTGCCGTCGAATCTCGCGCTCGTCCTCCGCGTCGCGACGGTCGTCGAGGGGGTCTGTGTCACGCTCGACCCCGAGTTCGACTTCATCTCCGTCGCGACGCAGTACCTCCGCGAGCAGGGGTACATCGAGGAGGGTGTCCGGGACTTCGTCGAGGACCGGGTGCAGGAGGGTCGCGACGCCGTCGAGTCCTCGGTTCGGATCCCGCCGAAACTGGAGGACGCGCTCGACAGGGTCGACCGCGAGGACTTCCACATCCGCGCTGACATCGAAGATTCCGAGCAGAACCTCGAAAAACTGGGGCGACGCCTCGTCCTCGGCCTGGCGCTGGCGGCCGGCGGCATCTCGACGGCGATGCTGTACTCCTTCCGGCCGGCACAGCCCGTCGCGATCGCCATCGCGGGCAGCCTGACGCTGATCGTGGGCTTTCTGCTCTTTCGGTCGTTCCGCCAGCGCCGGGGGATCCGCGCCCAGCCGCAGTTCACCAGACAGAACCTCCGCGAGATGGAAGGGGGCGAGGAGAGCGCAAGCGGCACGCTCGGCTTCGGCGACGCCGCAGTCCAGCAGTCCGGCGAAGACTCCGACGAGCAGTCCTGACGCCGCGCCATTCCAAACCGTTTATACTCGCAGGTGGATAATCCGGGCACATGCCACGACAGCAGACGGAAGTTCGGGATCTCGACGAGGGAAGCTACGTGATGATCGACGACACTCCCTGCAAGATCACCTCCTACTCGACGGCCAAGCCCGGCAAACACGGCAGCGCGAAGGCCCGCATCGACGCCAAGGGCGTCTTCGACGGCAAGAAACGCTCGCTGTCCCAGCCGGTCGACGCCAAGATCTGGGTGCCGATCATCAACCGCAAGCAGGGCCAGGTCATCGACGTCCGCGACGGCGAAGTACAGGTCATGGACCTGGAGACCTACGACAACTTCGTCATGCGCGCCGGCGACGAGAATCTCTCTGCCGACGACGAGATCGAGTTCCTCGAGTACGAGGAACAGCGCAAGATCGTCTGATGTTTCCCGGCGCCGCGGCCGACCGGGCCGACGCCGACTACGCCATCGTCGGCGCGCCGCTGGACGCCTCGACGACGTTCCAGCCCGGCACCCGCTTCGGCCCGCGCCAGATACGACATTTTGCCACTTCCTTCGAGGACTACGACCACCACACCGGGCAGCACTTCTCCGCGCTCGCTGTGCACGACCACGGCGACGTCGGGCCGGGCAGCGACGCCGCGGAGTATCTGGACTTCCTCTCGGGTGTCGTCGCCGACTACGCCGACGCGGGGACGGTGCCACTGGTCGTCGGCGGCGAACACACCGCCTCCGTCGCGCCCGTTCGCGCCCTCGACCCGGACGTCTTCGTCTGTCTCGACGCCCACCTCGACCTCCGGGAGGCCTACGCCGGCGACCCGCTGAGCCACGCGACGGTCACCCGTCACGCGCTCGACCACGTCGATGAGGCGGTCGTGCTCGGCGCGCGCGCCGGCTGTGAAGCCGAGTGGGAACGCGCCGAGGCGGGCGACGTGACGGTCGTCCCACCCGGGGCGGTGTCGTCGTGGGAACCGGACTTCGGGGGTCGGGACGTCTACCTGAGCGTCGACGTCGACGCCGCCGACCCGGGCTACGCGCCGGGGACGGGGACACTGGAGCCGTTCGGCCTCGACCCGGCGACGATGCACGGCGTCGTCCGGTCGGTCGCCCCCCATTCGGTGGGCTTCGACGTCGTCGAGGTCAACGACCGGGACGACGGCCAGGCGGCGACGCTGGCGGCGAAACTCCTGCGTGCGTTCGTCTACGCACACGCCGACGCGTAGCTCCCGCCGTTGACTTTTTAGTGGCGGCCACTATCTGTGCGCACATGAATCACCTCTCCTCGTGTTACTTCTGCGGGACGGCGCTCGACGACCCGCTGCAGGAGTACGCGGTCGTCCCCGCCGCCTTCCGCGGCGACGACGCGGCCGAGACGACGGCGACGCTGTGCCCGACCTGTCACCAGAAACTCGAAACCGTCCTCGACGCTGTCGTCGAGGCCGCCGAGGACGACGACGCTGCCAGCGTCGACGCCGCCACCGAGACCGCGGACGAGTCCGCTGTGACCGAGGACGCGTCTGCCGCGGAGACGGTGACCGTGGCCGACGACGCGACGAGCGCTGGCACCGCCGTAGACGAGGGGGGCGACGACGAGATCACGGCGGACGACGTGGCGGCGATGGCCGGCGACCTCGACTCGCGGATCGTCGACGAGTCGACGGCCGAACCCGACGACGCGGACGCCCTGGAACCGGACGCACCGGGTCAGTTCGACGAGGCAGAACCGGAGGAGACGGCGAGCGAAGCCGAGTCCGCTGCGGAGACTGCCGACGGGACGGTCGGTCGGGAGACTGACGAGGAGATAGAGAGCACGGACGACGAGGACGATGGCGAAGCCGACGACGGTAGCGACGTGTCGAGTCCAGACGACGAGATCACGGCCGACGACGTGGCGGCGATGGCCGGCGACATCGACGAGAGCATCCTGGACGACGATGACGAAGACGACGCCGACGACGACCTGCGGGACGCGATGAGCGCGGACGTCCCAGACGCGTTCCAGACCGGCGGGCGCGACGCGGGTGACGCGGGCGAGGACGCCGGCGGCGAATCACCCGACGACGCGACGGCGACGAGGGCTACCGACGATCCGCTCCGTGACTCGCTCGGTGACACGGACGCGACCGAGACGCCCGACGAACCGGCGACCGCGGGGAGCGACGACGACCAGTCCGCGGCCGAGGAGAGCAGCCAGGGGGAGGATCCACCGGCCGAGGACACGGCGACGGCCGAGGCCGGAGCGGATGGCTCTGACGACGGGGCGAGCGACGCTACTGCGGACGAGGCCGACGACAGCACGACGCGGACGAGCATCTCCGCGCTGGAGTACAACAAAGTCATGCGCCTGTTGCAGAACCGCCAGTTCCCGGTCGAGCGCGCGGAGATCGAGACGGTCGCGGCCAGCGCCTACGACCTCTCCCAGCGGGAGTGTGCCGAAGTGATCGACCTGGCCGTCGACCGCGGGCTCATCGGCGAGTCCGACGGTCGACTCACGCGGCCCGAGTGACCGTCGGCAGACAACCTTACAGGGTGTCGTCCGCAAGCGGCGGACATGCACTGCGAGGACATCTGCCAGCGACTCGACGCGGAACTCGACACCGGCGCGTACGCCGACGTGGACGCGAGCGCGAACGGCCTCCAGGTCGGGCCGGCAGCGATGGCAGTCGACCACGTGGCCTTCGCCGTCGACGCCGCCGTCGAGACCGTCGACCGCGCGGCCGAGGCGGGCGCGGATCTGCTCGTCACCCACCACGGCCTGTTCTGGGACGGCATCGAGCGACTCACCGGGAAGCACTACCGGCGCATCGCGCCGCTTCTCGACGACGACCTGGCGCTGTACGTCTCCCATCTCCCGCTGGACGGGCACCAGTCACTCGGGAACGCCGCGGGTGTCGCCGACGTCCTCGAACTCAGCAACCGCTCGCCGTTCGGTGCGATGGGCGACCAGTTCGTCGGCCAGCGCGGTACCGCCGCCGACCCCTTCACCGCCGCCGAGTTGCGGGACACGCTCGCGGCCGAACTCGACACCGGCGGCAAGGACGTCCAACTGCTGGATTTCGGCCCGCCGGAGATCCGCGAGGTCGCCATCGTCACCGGCAGCGGCGTCGACTGGCTGGACGAGGCCATCGAGGTCGACGCCGACGTGCTGATCACCGGCGAGGGCAAGCAGTTCGCCTACCACGAAGCCCGCGAGGCTGGTATCCACGTCGTGCTCGGTGGCCACTACGCCACGGAGACCTTCGGCGTCCGGGCGCTGCAGGAACTGGTCGCCGAGTGGGGGCTGGCGACGACGTACATCGACCACCCGACCGGCCTGTAGTCAGACCATCGCGTCGTCGGTCACGTCGGGGTTGGCCCGCATGTACGCCACGAGGTCGTCGATGTACGAGGCGAGCGGCGGGCACTCGAGGTCAGTTCCCGACAGCGCCCGCGTCGTATTCGGACAGACGTACCGCGTCGGGTGCGCGAGGTAGTCGAGCGACGCGGGTTGGACACCCAGTGCGTTCTCGACCGCCGGCAGCGACTCGACCAGCCGCCTGCTCGCGCGGGCGTGGATCGGGACGCGGACGACCCGGCTGTCGACCGCCGAGGCACAGAGCGAGACGAGGCGTCGTACCGTCGGCGGACTGGGATCGCAGAGCTGATAGACCGTGTCGGCGGTGTCCGCCCGGCCGCTCAGGTGTGCGATGGCGTCGACGACGTAATCCCGCGGGACGGCGTTGAACTCGAAGCGTCCCGACGGCGGGTGGACGGGTGCGACGGCGAGGCGAAGCTGGCGGGCGAGCAGTCCGAGCAAGTAGTACAGCCCGTCGTACTTGTCGGTCGCGCCGGTCTCGCTGTCGCCGACGGTGATCGCCGGGCGGTAGATAGTCGTCGGAACGGCGTCCATCCGCTCCTGGACGGCGACCTCGGCTTCGAACTTCGTCGCCTCGTAGTGATTGTTGAACGACTGGCCGACGTCGAGGTCGTCGGGGCCGAAGACGCCGTCGTGGCGGCCGCTGACGTAGCAGGTGCTGACGTAGTGGAGTCGGTCGACGCCCGCCCGCTCGGCGAAGTCGAGCACGCGTTCCGTCCCCGCGACGTTGACGCGTTCGGCCGGGTCGCGGTCGACGCCCAGGTCGTAGATGGCCGCGAGATGGTAGACTTCGTCGGCCGCTTCGCGGTGTCGCCGTGGGTCGTCCAGTCCGAGGGCCGACTCGGTGATGTCGCCCGTGACGAGCGTGAGCCGGTCGGTCGGGACGCCGACCCGGTCGCAGAGAGCCGCTGCGCGCGTGCCGGCCTGCTCGCGGTAGCGGGGCTGGACGAGGCAGGTGACTGACTGGCCGCGGGCGAGCAGTCGCTCGGTTAACGCGGATCCGAGAAAGCCGGGAAACCCTGTCAGGAAGGCCGTCATCGCAACCCCAGCCGTCGTGCGAGCGCGACGAACGCCGAGACGCCACGAGCGGCCACGCGGTTCGAGACGCCGGGTGGTGGTGCCAGCGGGTGCCCGCGCTGGACGACGACGCTCTGGGACTGGGTGTACCTCTCGAAGCCCTCGTCGCCGTGGCGGCGACCGACCCCCGAATCTTTCTTTCCGCCCATCGGCGCGTCGGTCGACCCCCACGTGGCGATGTGGACGTCGTTGACCGCGACGGTGCCACACTCCACTCGGCGCGCGATCTGCCGTCCCTCCGCTGTATCGTCCGTCCAGACCGTGCCGTGCAGGCCGTAGTCCGTGTCGTTTGCCCGCGCCACCGCGGTCTCGTCGTCGGGCACGGACTCGACGGTCACGACCGGGCCGAACGTCTCCTCGCAGGACAGCGCCGCGTCCGCGGGGACGTCGGTCAGTACCGTCGGCTCGTAGACGGAGGGGCCGACATCCGGCCGTCGACGGCCGCCGGTGAGCAGCGTCGCGCCCGCGTCGACGGCGTCCGCGACCTGGGTCGCGACTTTCTCGACCTGCCGCTCGGAGACGAGCGAGCCGACGTCGGGGCCGTAGTCGAATCGGGTGCCGACGTCCAGCGCCCGCGCCCGGGCCACGAGTCGGTCGCGGAACGTCTCGAAACGCGATTCGTGGACGTAGACCCGCTCGACGGCGATGCAGAGCTGGCCGGCACTGGCGAAGGCACCCCGGATCGCCCCCGTGACGGTGCGGCCCATCGGTGCGTCCTCGCGGACGAGCATCGGTCCCTTCCCGCCGAGTTCCAGCGACGCGGGGACGAGTTCGCGCCCGGCGCGTGCGGCCACCTCCCGGCCGGTCGCGGTACTGCCGGTGAAACTGACGTGGTCGACCGACTCGATCAGCGGCGGGCCGAGCGCCGGGCCGTCGCCCGGCACGACCTGCACGCAGTCGTCGGGAACACCCGCCTCGCGGAGCAGTTCGGCGGCAAAGAGTGCGGTGTGGGGCGTCGCCTCTGCGGGCTTGATCACGACGGCGTTGCCGGCCAGCAGCGCCGGCAGCGCGTCGGAGACGGCGAGCGTCAGCGGGTAGTTCCACGGGGTGACGAACCCCGCGACGCCGTAGGGATCGCGGTGTTCGCGCACCCGCGTCACGAGCGGAACCAGGCCGCCTCGTCGCTCGGCGGCGAGATAGCCCGGTGCCTCGTCGGCGTAGTGGCCGGCGGTCAGTTCGACGTCGAGTACCTCTTCCATCGCGTCGTACCGGGCCTTGCCGCTCTCCAGCTGGACGAGGTCGAGCAGGTCGTCCTGCCGGTCGCGGACGAGCGACCCGAACCGCTCGACCACCGCCACGCGCTCGGCGACCGGTCGCGCTGCCCACGCTGTCTGTGCCTCTCGTGCCCGCGCGGCTGCCCGCCGCACGTCCGCGGACGTACACGCTGGCACGTCCCCGATCCGATCGCCGGTAAACGGGGCTTCGACGGGGAGCGTCTCACCACTGTCCGTGTCGACCGTTCCGGCGAGCGACGCGAGCGACGGGCCATCGTAACCGGCGGGTAGGTCGGCTGTCACTCCGCTGTCGTAGGAGCGCGGTCATCAAACCTCTTGCCCCGGAACCGCGCCGTTGAAACCCCCTGCCCTCGCAGACCCGAGCAATGACAGACGACTCCGACCGCGAGGCCTTCCAGCACGACCCCGTCGGCCACGCCCAGGTACGGGCGGGCATGAGCGTCGGCGACCTGGCCGACGCCTACGGCGACGCCGGCATCGGCGCCACGGCCGTCCACGAGGCCGTCGACATCACCGCCGAGATGCTGGGTGACGACGACGTCAGCGTCTTCCTCGGGTTGGCCGGCGCGATGGTGCCGACCGGAATGCGCGCTATCGTCGCTGATCTGATCCGCGACGGCTACGTCGACGCGCTCGTCACGACCGGCGCGAACCTCACGCACGACACGATCGAGGCTATCGGTGGGAAACACCACCACGGTCACGCCGAACCGCCCGGCGTGACCAGCTCACACTCGCACGACTCGCGTGAACACGGCGAGGAGACGCCCGAAGGATCGACGATGCGCGACCACGACGAGCAACTGCGCGACGAGGGCGTCGACCGGATCTTCAACGTCTACCTCCCGCAGGAGCACTTCGCCGCCTTCGAGTCACACCTCCGCGAGGAGGTTTTCCCGGTTCTTGCCGACGAAGGCACCGTCAGCATCCAGCGTCTGACCGAGGAACTGGGGCGGGCCAACGCCGCGGTCAACGACCGCGAAGGGGTCGAGGAAGGGGCCGGCGTCGCCGCGGCGGCGTACGAACACGACGTCCCGGTCTACTGTCCGGCCGTCCAGGACTCCGTGCTCGGGATCCAGGCGTGGATGTACTCCCAGACCTCCGACTTCTCGCTGGACGCGCTGGCCGACATGGACACGATCACCGACCAGGCGTTCGCTGCCGAGGAGGCCGGCGCCTTCGTCGTCGGCGGCGGCGTCCCGAAGAACTACGTGCTCCAGACGATGCTCGTCGCGCCAGACGCCTACGACTACGCCGTCCAGTTGACGATGGATCCGCCACAGACCGGCGGGCTCTCCGGCGCGACGCTGGACGAAGCCCGCTCGTGGGGCAAACTCGAGAAGGCCGCACGCAACGTCTCGGTCTACGCGGACGCGACGATCACGCTCCCGCTGGTCGTCGCTGCTGCACGCGAACGCATCGAACAGTAAGTGGGTCGGTTACTGGTCGTCGCCGTCGCTGCTGGCCAGCGGGTCGCCACTGCCCTCGCCTGTCGCGTCGCTACTGTCGCCGGCCGCCGCGTCGCTGCCTTGCTCGGGGGCAGCGTCGTCGGTGTCGTCACCGCCGACGTCCAGCGGTTCGACGCCCTCGCCGCCGGAACCCGGCGGCGCCTGCTCCGCGGTCTGCTCCTGTGTCGGCGACTGGTGGTCGGCTGGCTCACCTGCCGGCTGGTGGGCCTGTTGGCTCTGGGTCTGGCCGCCGCCGGCGCCGGTACCGGCAGGGGCGCCCTCGGTGCCGGTCAGTCCGGCGAGATACCCCTGTCGGTCGGCGACCCACACCAGGATCAGCACGACGCCGATGCCGGCCAGCACGAGCGACTGCGAACTGAGTGCGCCCAGCACCTGGTCGACCAGCCCCGTCGCGATATCCCGGATCGCCGCTGCGCCCTCACCGGACAGCTGGTTGCGGATGGCGTCTTTGGCCGGCCCGCCGGCGATGGTCGCGCCGGCGAACGTTCCGACCCCGACCAGTCCGACCGAGATGCCGGTCGTCAGCGCCGTCGTCCCGATCGACCGCGTGAGTAAGTAGATCAGGCCGACGATCAACAGCGCGGCTATCGGCAGTGCGCTGTTGACCGTATCGACCTGCTGGACGCGGTTCGAGAGCGTCGTCAGCTGTTCGCGGTCCTGCGCCGACAGCTCCTCCGCCACAGAGATGTTGTCCGGCACTTCCTGGTCGATCTGCGCGGCGGCGAGTCGGCCGGCTTCGTTCGCCAGCGTCTGTTCGGCGGCGTCGACGCGCGAGCTAAACTCCTCGTAGCTGGTGTCCGTCGCCAGCCCGTCGATGACGGCGACCTGCAGGTCGATGGCTGCCCCCGTCACGTTCTCGGAGTACTGACTGGTCGCCTCACGCGTCTGCTGCCGGACGCGGTCTTTGGCCTGTTGGGCTCTGTCTGCCAACTCTTCGTCTATCGCCTGGCTGATTCGGTCGCCCTCCTCCTCTTCGATCCGCTGACGGAGCTCCTGCCGGATCTCGTCCTCGCGGTTCTCGACGATGCGCTGTTTCTCGGCGTCGGTGTACTGTCGCGGATCCTCGCCGATGAGCACCAGCAGCTCGTCGTTGCTCGCCCGCTGGAACGCCTCGTCGACGAGCCGGTCGAGGACGAGCTGGCGCACCTCCTCCCTGAAGTTCGCCCGCACCTCCTGGTAGCCGGACTGGCTCGACCGCATCTTCCGGACGCGCTCGCCGGTGACCTC
>Ga0207797_1001326_pt1 | contig 17953 bp, 15 predicted proteins | sample PRCRCaboRojoPR_6_FD_187275 | JGI IMG/M metagenome (GOLD analysis project Ga0207797, IMG submission 187275) | Marine sediment microbial community from Cabo Rojo, Puerto Rico - PR CR 10% Liquid 1 (SPAdes) | ecosystem: Environmental > Aquatic > Marine > Coastal > Sediment | place: Cabo Rojo, Puerto...
TCCACCGCGGCCAGGGCCGCCAGCACCACGGCTCCGGCCACGACCAGGCTCCAGCCGGCGGGCCGGACGATCCGCCGCCGCACCCCGTCCCACACGCCGCCGGCCTCTCCGGTGTCCTCCGCGCTCATGGCATCTCCCATGGTCTCGATGGCGGCCAGCTCCCGCCGGCACTCGGTGCACGTCTCCAGGTGGGCCTCCACGGACTCGGCCTCCTCCGCCGGGAGCTCCCCGTCGGCGTAGGCGCTCAGCTCCTCCTCCGGGTGTCGGCTCTGCATCGTCACGTCGTCACGTCCTCCACGGTGAACCCTCGCTCCTCCAGCACGTCCCGCAGCTCCCGCCGTGCGTGGTGGAGTCGGCTGGAGACCGTGCCCGTCGACAGCTCCAGCTGGTCGGCGATCTCCCCGTAGCTCATCTCCTCCATCTCCCTCAGGACCAGGACCGTCCGCTTCTCCGGGGCCAGCTCCTCCAGCGCGGAGCGCACAATGCGCCCCAGCTCCTGGCGCTCGACCCGCTCGGGCCCGTCCGGCTGCCGCGATCCGCGCTGGCCGCGTGCCCCGCCGCCGGGGCGGCCGTCGCCGCGACGCACGTCCCGCGAGACCTCGCGGCGGCTGCGGGCAGAGCGCAGCTCGTCCAGGCATCGGTTCCGGAGGATGGCCCGGAACCAGGGCCGGAACGGACGACCCGGCTCCAGGCTGTCCAGGCTCCGGTAGGCCCGGACGAAGGCGTCCTGCACGGCGTCGGCGGCGGCGTCGCCTCGTCCCAGCATGGCGCCGGCGTAGGACAGCGCCCACCCCTCGTGGCTCCGCACCAGGGGCTCGTAGGCGCCCGTCTCCCCGCTCCGGCAGCGCCGGATCAGCCTTCGCTCCTCGTCGCCGTCGACGATCGTCCCCTCTCTCTCCTGGCTGGAGCTCTCCGCCGGGTCGACCCGCCGCGTCCGATGCCCGACGGGCTCGTCTCCCGGCTCCCTCTTACCCTACGTTGCGGGCTGGCGATTTCTTCAATGCCGCCCCCGGGGCCGGACCGCCGGCTGCCGACGCCCGGGGCGGCGCACCACGGACAGAGAGCGAGGCAGGGCAGCGTGAGCGACGGAACGGAGCGGCGAGCGGGAAGCGGGGAGGCGGACCGCCCGGAGCGGGGCCCGGGCACGACGGCGGTGTGGGCCGGCGACGGCACCTGCGCCCACGAGGGGGCCACGGTGCCGCCGGTCTTCCACGGGGTGACCTTCGCCCACGACGACCTGGACGAGTGGCGGGCCGTGGCCGAGGGCCGGCGCCGGGGACACATCTACTCCCGCAACACGAACCCCACGGTGGAGGCCTTCGAGGAGAAGGCCCGGGCCCTGGAGGACGCGCCGGCGGCCACCAGCTTCTCCACGGGCATGGCGGCGGTGAGCAACACCCTCTCCTCCCTGCTCTCGCCCGGCGACCGGGTGGTGAGCGTGCGGGACAGCTACGGCGGCACCAACCGGATCTTCGAGGAGTTCCTGCCGGCCTGGGACGTGGAGGTGGAGCTCTGCGACACCACGGACCACGCGGCCCTGGAGGCGGCGATCGGCGAGGGATGCGACGTCCTCTACCTGGAGTCGCCCACGAACCCGACGCTCAAGGTGGTGGACCTGGCGCGCCTCTCGGCGGCGGCCCGGGAGGTCGGCGCCACGGTGGTGGTGGACAACACCTTCGCCACGCCGCTGAACCAGCGCCCGCTGGAGCTCGGCGCCGACCTGGTGCTCCACAGCGCCACCAAGTTCCTGGGCGGACACTCCGACGCCCTGGGGGGCGTGCTCTGCGGCCCGGAGGAGCCGGTGCGGGACGCCTTCCACGTGCGGGAGATCAACGGCGCGGCGCTGGACGCGGGCTCCGCCTCCCGCCTGCTCCGGGGGATGAAGACCCTGCAGCTGCGCGTGGAGCGTCAGAACGGGACCGCCCTGCGGCTGGCCCGCTGGCTGGAGGGGCGGCCGGAGGTGGCGGAGGTCTTCTACCCGGGCCTCCCCTCGCACCGGGGCCACGAGATCGCCCGGCGACAGATGTCGGGCTACGGAGGCGTGCTGAGCTTCGAGCTGGAGGGGGGCATGGAGGCGGTCCGCGGCTTCCTGGCCGAGCTCCGGCTGGCCCACCGGGCCGCCAGCCTCGGATCGGTGAGCACCCTGGTCGGGCCGCCGGCCACCACGAGCCACGTGGAGCTGTCGGCCGAGGAGCGGGCCGAGGCCGGGATCCCGGAGGGGCTGATCCGCTACTCCGTGGGCATCGAGGACCCGGAGGACTTGGTGGCGGACCTGGAGCAGGGCCTGGAGGCCGTGTGAACGAGCGCCGCGTCCTGGACGCCATCGACCCGGAGGCCCTGCTCTCGCTGCTGGAGGAGCTGGTGGCGGTGGAGAGCCTGGGCGGTGAGCCCGGCGAGCGGGAGGCCGGGGAGCTGGTGGCCCGCCGGATGGAGGAGCGGGGGCTCGAGGTGGACGCCTGGGAGATCGACTTCGGCTCGCTCCGGGACCACCCGGCGTACGCCGCGGACATCGAGCGGGACGCCGGGCTGGGCGTGGTGGGCGTCCTGGGCGGGCCGGCGGAGCCGGCGGGCGGCGACGGAACGGGGAGCGCGGACGGCCGCACGCTGGTCCTGAACGGCCACGTGGACGTGGTGCCCGCCGGCGAGCGGGAGCGCTGGAGCTCGCCCCCCTTCCGGGCCACCCGGCGCGGCGGCGAGGTCGTGGGGCGCGGGACCGCCGACATGAAGGGAGCCCTGGCGGCGGCGGTGACCGCCGCCGCGGCCCTCCGGGAGGCCGGCGTCGAGCTCGGCGGGCGACTGGAGCTGCACGCCGTGCCCGGCGAGGAGGACGGCGGCGCCGGCACCCTGGCGGCCCTGGAGCGCGGCCACGGCCGCGGCGCCGACGGGGCGGTGGTCATGGAGCCCACCCGCATGGCCGTGGCGCCGGCCCAGGCCGGGGCCCTCAACTTCCGGATCACCGTGCCCGGGGAGGCGGCCCACGGCGCCCTGCGCACCGAGGGGGTGGATCCGGTGGAGAAGTTCCTCCCCCTGTTCCGGGCCGTGCGGCAGCTGGAGGCCGACCGGAACCGCCGGCTCCGGGCGCCGCTCTTCGACGACTACGAGCTGCCCTTCGCCGTCTGCATGGGGAAGCTGCGGGCCGGCGTGTGGGCCTCGACGGTGGCCGAGTCCCTGGTGGCCGAGGGACGCTACGGCGTGGCGCCGGGCGAGGACCTCGACCGGGCGCGCTCCGAGCTGGAGGAGGCCGTGGCCGAGGCGGCGGCGGGCGACCCGTGGCTGGCGGAGCACCCGCCCCGGGTGGAGTGGTGGGGCGCCCGCTTCGAGCCCGCCCGGACCGACCCCGGGGCCGACGTGGTGCGCGCCGCCCGCTCCGCCCACCGCGACGCCGCGGGCCGGGAGCCGGAGGTGCGGGGGATGACCTACGGCGCCGACATGCGGCTCCTGACGGGCGTGGCCGGGGTGCCCACGGTGCTGTACGGACCCGGCGACGTGCGCCGGGCGCACCGCCCCGACGAGGGCGTGCCCCTGGACGACCTGCTCACCGCCGCCCAGGCTTACGCCCTGCTGGCGCTCCGCTTCTGCGGCGGCAGGGACGCCGCCCCGTGACCCGGACGCGCCCGCCGGATCTCCGACGACTCTCGACTCCCATCACCGACCACCGATGACCGGGACAACCGACGTCCGCTCCACGATCCTCCGCCTCTCGCTGGCCCTGGCGGCCGGCGCCGCCCTGGCCTGCGCGGGCGGCGACAGCCAGGCGCCCGAGGTCCAGGACATCCGGGGCACCTACGAGGGTCTCTGGGACATGTCGATGCAGACGCTGGACGGCTCCAGCCGGCAGGGGGCGGAGTGCCGGGGCACGGTGACCGTCTCCTCGCAGACGGACACGTCGTTCACCGGATCCTTCCGCGTGGACTCGGCGGGAGAGGCCACGGGCGACCTGTCGTGCGAGGTGGTGGAAGGGCAGGTGGTGGAGGGGCGGCACGGCAACTCCGGCCTGGCCAACTTCCACCTGGAGAGCGGCGACGGGGGGGCGGCCGCCGCCCTCTCCGGCTGCGAGGGAGGCGCCATGTGGCAGGGCGACTTCACGCTCACCCCGGACCGGCCGGAGGAGGGGCGCCTGGACGCCGGCTCCCGGTTCACCCTGCGGTGCGAGAACCAGGACGGCTCCACGCGGAGCTGGGACACGGAGATCCAGTTCCGGGGCACCGAGCCGTAGCGGGTAGCGGAAGGCCGGTCCGCCCCGGGGGCGCACGCCGGGAACTCGGACCGGCCGTCGAGAGCCCTGGCCGGCCGCCTACTCCCCGCCGCCCACCGGCGGCTCCTGGCCCGGAGGCAGCGGCGACTCGTACTCCTCGTCGCCCATGGCCTCCTCGAAGAAGGAGCGGGCCTCCTCCCGCAGCTCCGGGCTGGTGAGCAGGTCGGCGCCGGTGGCGGCCATCACCTTGGCCGCGGTCTCGGCGGCCAGCACGGCGCCGTCGCGCCCGTGGGCGGCACTGGTGGCCCAGCTGTGCCAGGGCACGCCGGCCGGCGCCGAGGTGACGCTGAAGCTCACCGTCGGCGTGATGCGGCTCACCTCGGCCACGTCGGTGGAGCCCCCGCCCCCGGCGCCGGGCTCGTCCTCCAGCGGCTCGATCTCGGTGTCCAGCCCCTCCTGCTCGATCTCCAGGCCCGCCTGCATCTCCTCGGCGAAGCGGTGGAAGGACTGCGGGTAGTCCGGCGTCCCCACCCGCTCCAGGTTGGCCTGCACGGCCTCCTGCAGCGGCCGGTTCAGCAGGGTGGCGTGGACGCCGGTGACCATGGTCACCTCGGCCTCGGTGCGGGTCCCCCGGGCGGCCCCGCGGGCGATGTTCTCGATCCACTCGTAGTGGGCGTCCACCGACGAGCGGGCCGTGTCCCGGACGAAGCCCCAGATGCCGGCCTGCTCGGGCACCACGTTCGGGACGTCGCCGCCGTTCTCCACCACGTAGTGGATGCGGGCCGTGGGCCGGACGTGCTCCCGCATCAGGTTGATGCCGTGGGTGGTGAGCTCCACGGCGTCCAGGGCGCTACGCCCGTTCCAGGGGTCGGAGGCTCCGTGGGCGGCCTGGCCCGAGAAGCTGACGCGGAAGTTGTTCATGGCCAGGCTGGTGCTGTTGCTCACCCCGGTGTCGGTGCTCGGGTGCCAGACCAGGGCCGCGTCCAGGTCGTCGAAGAGCCCCTCGCGGGCCATGTACACCTTGCCGATGAGCGTCTCCTCGGCCGGGGTGCCGTAGACGCGGACGGTGCCGTCGATGCCCTGCTCCTCCATGGTCCGCTTGAGCGCGATGCCGGCGGTCACGGACCCGGCCCCGAAGAGGTTGTGGCCGCAGCCGTGGCCGCTGGCCACGCCGTCCTCGCGGGGCTGTCGCTCGGGCACCGGCGCGTTCCCGACGCCGGGCAGGGCGTCGTACTCGGCCAGGATGCCGACCTTCGGGCCGCCGGAGCCCCGGGTCCACTCGGCCACGAAGGCCGTGGGCATGCCGGCCACGCCCTCCTCCACCTCGAAGCCCGCTTCCTCCAGGTGCCGGACCAGGTGGTCGGAGGACTGCTGCTCCTCCAGCGCCGTCTCGGCGTACTCCCACAGGGTCATGGACATGTCGTGGACGGTGCCCCCCAGCGCCTCCACCTCGTCGATGGCGGCCTGTCGGGCGTCGGCGTCCTGGGCCGGCGCCGGGGCGGCGGCCACGAGGACCAGGGCGGCGGCGACGGCCGCGCCCGCTGCGGAGGAGAGGGGACGGAGAGAGGTCATCGGAGGGCCTCCTGTGCTGCGGCGGCAGGTCGGGCGACGCGTCGGGGGGCAATCTTCGCGGGCCGGCGGCGGCCGGCAAGCGTCGGCCGCGGCGCGGGCCTTGCGCGTCGGTCGGGGCCCGGGGAGGTTCCCCGGCCGACGACGAGAGCGAACCGGGCGGAGCCCATGAGACGCGCACCGACCACAGCGCGGACCGACGCCTCGACCCCCGTCGGGGGGCGCACGGGCCCGCTCGCCCCTTCCCCCTGTTCCCTCTCCTGTCGCTGTACCTCCTGTCGCTGCGGCATGGCCATGCCGTGTCTGCCCGCCGCGGCCCCCTGTCGGCCTCCGACTCCGGAGCTGGAGAGCTGTAGCTAGCCTCCGCTGAGGAACAGGACGGACGCCGACACGGGCCGCTCGAGAGGGCGGCCCGTTTTTCTTTGCCCCCGTGTTCATCGTCCCCGTGACCCGACCCGCATCTGTTGGAGGAGACCCGTGAGCGACATCGAGCGGCCCATCGCCGTCTTCTACGAGCACCCGGACTGGTTCCGGCCCCTCTTCGACGCCCTGGACGACCGGGGCGTGCCCTGGACCCCGGTGGACGCCCGGAGCCACGCCTTCGACCCGGGGGGCGAGACGCCGGAGTGGTCCCTGGTCTTCAACCGCATGAGCCCCTCGTCCTACCTGCGGGGGCTGCCGGGTGGGGTGGCCTACGCCCGGGCCTGGCTGGCGCACCTGGAGGCGCGGGGCGTCCGGGTGGTGAACGGCACCGACGCCTTCCGGGTGGAGACCTCGAAGGCGGTGCAGCTCTCCCTGCTGGACGGGCTGGGCCTGGACTTCCCCCCGTCCCGGGTGGTCCACACGCCGGGGGAGGTGGCGGCGGCCGCCGAAGAGCTCCGCACCCCCGTGGTCGTGAAGGCCGACCTGGGCGGGAGCGGCGCCGGCATCACCCGCTACGACGACCCGGGCGAGCTGGAGGCCGCGGCGGAGGACGGCGAGCTGGACTTCGGCCCCGACGGGACGGCCCTGGTGCAGGAGTTCGTGCCCCGGCGGGACGGGACGATCACCCGCGTGGAGACGCTGGGCGGCGAGTACCTGTACGCCATCCGCGTCCGGGCGGCGGAGGACTGCTTCGACCTGTGCCCGGCGGACATCCCCTCCGGCGACGGCGGGGAGGCGGACGAGCGAGGGCGCGCCGTGGAGCCGGTGGAGCCGCCGCCCGGCGTGATCCGGGACGTGGAGCGGATCGTCCGCGCCGGCGGCCTGGAGGTGGGCGGCGTCGAGTACATGGTGGACGACCGGGACGGGACGGTCCGCTACTACGACGTGAACGCCCTCTCGAACTTCGTCGCCGACGCGGAGGAGCTGCTGGGCTTCGACCCCTTCGGGCGGCTGGCCGACTACCTGGTGCGGGAGGCGCGCCGGGCGGAGCGGCCCGGCCCGCGGTCCCCGGGTCGCCCCTCGGCGGTCCCCTACTCCGCGGCGGTGGAGGCCACGGTGGACGCGCAGGGACGCGGGACGCGGGAGCGGACGTGAGCGGCCGGCCCGAACCCGAGGACCCCGCGACCCCACGGAACGCGAAACGCTGACGGAACCGACTCACACGACACACACGGAGAACACGATGCGATACGGATACTGGCTCCCCGTCTTCGGCGGCTGGCTCAGGAACGTCGAGGACGAGGGGATGGACGCGAGCTGGGAGTACGCGGAGCGGCTGGCGCGGCGGAGCGAGGAGCTGGGCTTCGACCTGACGCTGATCGCCGAGCTGTTCCTGAACGACATCAAGGAGCCGGACGCCCCGGCGCTGGACGCGTGGAGCACGGCGGCGGCCCTGGCGGCGGTCACCCGGACGCTGGAGCTGATGGTCGCCGTGCGGCCCACCTTCCACCCGCCGGCGGTGCTGGCCAAGCAGGCGGCCAACATCGACCGGATCTCCGGCGGCCGCCTGTCGCTGAACCTCGTGGCCTCCTGGTGGGAGGAGGAGGCGCGGAAGTACGGCGCCGAGTTCGACCGCCACGACGAGCGCTACGACCGGGCCGCCGAGTGGCTCCGGGTGGTGGACGGCATGTGGAGCGAGGACCGCTTCTCCCTGTCGGGGGAGTACTTCGACGTGGAGGACGCGATCCTGGAGCCGAAGCCGGCCTCGGAGCCCCGGCCCACGGTGTACGCCGGCGGCGAGTCGGAGGCCGGCAAGGAGATGATCACCTCCCTGTGCGACGCCTACGTGATGCACGGCGACCCGCCGGGCCGGGTGCGCCGGAAGATCGACGGCATGCGCCGGCGGCGGGAGGAGAAGGGGCTCGAGCCCATGCAGTACGGCGTCTCCGGGTTCGCCGTCGTGCGGGACACCGAGGAGGAGGCCCGGGAGGAGCTCCGGCGGATCACCGGCGCCGGCGACGACCTCTCCTACCACTCCTTCCAGGACTGGGTGGACGGCACCCACCTGGAGCAGGACCTGAGCCCCGAGGACTACGCGGTCTCCAACCGGGGCCTGCACTCGGGCCTGGTGGGCACGCCGGAGCAGGTGGCCCGCCGCATCGACGAGTTCGAGGAGGCCGGCGTCGACCTGCTGCTGCTCCAGTTCAGCCCGCAGCTGGAGGAGATGGAGCGCTTCTCGGAGACGGTGATGCGTCTCCGCGGAGACGGGGCGTCGGCCGGGGCCGCCAGCGCCGCCTGAGGCCGGCGGCTCCCGGGCTCCGGCTCCGGTCCCCCCGCGGTCCGGGTCCCCCACCGGCCGGCCCGCGCCTCAGCGCAGGTCGCTCCGTGCCCGGGCGCTGATCATGTCCACGGCGAAGGTGAGGACCACGTAGCAGCCCAGCGTGGTGAGCACGGCCGAGTAGTCGAAGCTGCTCAGCTGCTCGGTGAGCAGCACGCCCAGGCTCCCGGCGCCCACCACGCCCACCATGACGGTGCCGCGGATGGAGACCTCCCACCGGTAGAGCACGTAGGAGAGGAACTTCCGGGCGGAGGCCGGGAGCACGCCGTACAGGAAGACCTCGGCCCCGGAGGCGCCCTGGGCGCGGAGCGCCTCCAGGGGGCGGCGGTCCAGGTTCTCGGCCACCTCGGACATCAGCCGGCCCAGCACCCCCATGGTGTACAGGCCCAGGGCCAGGGCGCCGGGGAGGATGCCGGGGAAGAAGAGGAAGAGGAGCACCAGGGCCCAGACCGGGGCGGGGACGGCGCGGAGCACCAGGAGGACGGCCCGGGAGAGGCCGAAGGCGGCCGTGCCGACGGCCTTCCACGCCCGGCCGGCCCCGTCGCCCAGGAGCACCCCGCCGGGCAGCGACAGGTTGCCGGCCGCCGGGAAGGCCAGCAGGAGCCCGCCGGCCGTGGCCAGGGCGATGGCCAGCACCGACATGGCCAGGGTGCCGGCCGAGAGGTCGACCAGCTCCAGGGCCGTGAGGCCGCCGGTGGTGGGCGGGAACGACTGCTCGGCCAGCCGGGCGGCCATCCCGGCGGCCTCGGCGCTGAAGATCTCGCCCAGGTGCGGCCCGATGTAGACGGCGGAGACGACCAGCAGGAGCCCGGCGGCGGCCAGGGAGGCGGTGATGGCCGGGTCCCGGCTCGGGCGCTCGGGGCCCGCGGACCGCTCCTCCTCCGGCGTCGAGGGGGCCGCCCCGGGGTCCTCCCCCTCCGGGCCGGCGGGCGCGGCGCCGGCCTCCTTCAGGCTCAGCCGCGTGGCGCCGCCCAGCCGCCGCCGCACGAAGCCGCTCCACAGGTCCGTGGCGCCGGTGAGCGCGATGAGCGCCGCCAGCAGGGTCCACATCTGCGGGTAGCGCAGCGACTGCAGGCTCAGGAAGAGCTCGTAGCCCAGGCCGCCGGCGCCGATGATGCCCAGCACGGCCGCCGACCGGATCGAGCACTCGAAGCGGTAGAAGGCGTAGGAGAGCAGGTCCCGGAAGGCCTCGGGCACCAGCCCGTACATGAAGGCCTCCGAGGGGGAGGCCCCGGCGTTCCGGAGCGCCCGGAGGGCGTCCCGGGAGGTCTCGTCCAGGATCTCGGAGAACAGCTTGGCGGTGATGGCGCCGTAGGGGATGGCGATGGCCAGCACCCCGACGATGGGGTCCAGGCCGACGATGTTGATGAAGAAGAGGCCCCACAGGATCTCGTGGATGGAGCGGGGCACGGCCAGCGCGCCGCGCACCGCCAGCCACGCGGCCCGGAGCCGGCCGAGCCGCCCCTCGTCGCTGCCGGCGGCCACCGTGGACCACCAGACCTCGGAGCCGAGCACGCCGCCCACGGTGCCCAGGATCAGGCTGAGGAAGGTGCCCAGCACCGCGAAGGCCAGGGTCACGAAGGCGGCCCGGGCGGTGCGGGCCAGGAAGTCCGCCCCGGTGGCCGGGTGGACGACGGCGCCCAGGAACTCCTTCACCTGGCCCCACCCGCCGGTGTTCACCAGCTCGCCGGAGACCAGGCCCGCCTCCAGGGCCGCCCACCCGACCAGGAGGACCGCCGCCAGCCCCCACCAGCGGCGGGCGCCGTCCCTGGCGCTCATCGCTCGAGCCGGTAGAGCCGGTCGATGAGCTCCTCGCTCACCTCGCCCGCCGGGCGGTCGAAGAGGACCCGCCCCCCGCGGAGGCCGATCACCCGCTCGCAGTGGCTCAGGGCGTACTCGTACTCGTGCAGGCTGATGACGGCGGTGACGCCCTCCTCCCGGGCCAGCCGGCTCAGCAGGTCCATGACCTCGCGGCTGTTCTCCCGGTCCAGGCTGGCGATGGGCTCGTCGGCCAGGATCACGTCCGGGTCCTGGGCCAGCACCCGGCTCAGGGCCACCCGCTGCTTCTCGCCGCCGGAGAGGTCGCCGGTGCGCTCGTACAGCTTCTCGCCGATGCCCACCCGCTCCAGGATGCGCCGGGCCCGGTCGGTCTCCCGCGGACGGATCAGGGACCACAGGGACCGGAGGAGGGACCACTCGGCCAGCCGGCCGGCGTTCACGTTGTGGATCACGCGCAGGCCGTCCACCAGGTGGAACTGCTGGTGGATGGTCCCGATGCGGCTCTGGAGGCGCCGGCGACGCTCGGGAGCCAGCTCAGTGGGATCCTGGCCGAAGATGAGCAGGCGGCCGGAGGTGGGCGAGCGGGTGGCGTTCAGCAGGCTGAGGAGGGTGGTCTTCCCCGCCCCGCTGGGCCCGATGAGGCCGATACGCTCGCCGGGCTCGACGGCCAGGTCCACGCCCTCCAGGGCGGTCGTCTCCCCGTAGCGGCGCCCCACCCCCCGGAGCTCGAAGACGGGTCCGTCGCTCACGCCTCGCCCTCAGCCCGCCCGCCGGGAACGCGGCCGCCGTCTCCTCACTTGATCCGTCCGATCTGGCGGCCGACGGCCTCGATCTTCCTGTAGTTGGCGTTCTCGGTGGGGATGAACTCCTCGGCGCCGAACAGGTCGAGGATGGTCTTCTCCCGCTCCGTCTCGCCGTCCAGCGAGAGGAAGGCCTTCTCCACCCTCCCCACGAAGCCCTCCCCGTAGCGCTCCTCCAGGCCCGGGCGGATCACCCAGTGGTAGTCGTAGTAGGGCGGCGTCCGCCAGATCACCTGCACGGCGGTGGTGTCCACGTCGCCGGACTCGAGCCGGGAGCGCCACACCTGCTCGTTCAGGGCGCCGGCCTCGTAGGTGCCGGCCTCCACCAGCTTGATGGTCTTGTCGTGGGAGCCGGAGAAGCCGGGGTCGCCCTGGAAGTCGTCCAGCTCCACGCCGGCCTCGCCCAGGTAGTACTGCGGCATGAGGCGTCCGGAGGTGGAGATCTGGCTCCCGAAGGTGAAGCTGTGGCCCGCCAGCCGGGAGAGGCCGTCCAGGGAGTCGAAGGGGGCGATGCCGCTCCCCCGGTTGGCGATGAAGACGGAGTGGAACTGCTCGTCGATGCGCCGCTGGACGATGGCGCGGGCCCCCTCCACCTGGATCCGGGCCTGCACCCCGGTGAGCCCCCCGAACCACACCATGTCCAGGTCGCCCACCCGGAAGGCCGTCACCGCCGCGGCGTAGTCGGTCACCGGCTCGTAGCGGACCGGCACGTCCAGCTGCTCCTCCAGGTACGAGGAGAGCTCGCCGTAGGTGCGCTGCAGCCGCTCCGGGTCCTGGTCCGGGATGGCGCCGATGGTGAACGGCTCCGGCCCGGCGTCCTCCCCGCCGCCGCACCCGGCGACGAGGGCGCCCAGGGCCACGGCCAGCAGGGCCGCCAGGGTGGTCCCGCGGTCACGGATCTCCGAGATCGAGTTCATCACCGTCGTCTCCTCTACTGATCCGAGTGTGTAGCTCCGCTCCGACGTCGGTCCGGGGCCGCGGTCAACGGCCCGGGAGGCGTGTCGGTTCCGGGGACGCGCCGTCGCAAGGCACGGTCCACGGTTTCTTGCGGTCGGGCCGATCAGCGATCGTCGTCGGACGTCCCGTGCTCCGCCTTCCGGCCGCCGTTCTGCAGCGCCGCCAGCAGGTCGGCCCACTCCGTCCGCTCCAGCTCGGGGTCGGCCAGCTCCGCCCGCTGGCGGCAGGCGTCGCGAAGGGCCCCGTAGAAGGCATCGTCCTCCTCGGCGCGGCGGAGCATCCGGGCCAGGGCCCCGGTGTCGCCCACCGGGACGTAGCCGGGATAGCGCTCGCCCAGGAGCCCCACGGAGCCGTCGATCCGGGTCGAGATCACCGGGGTGCCGCAGGCCAGCGCCTCGGTGACCACGTTGGCGCCCCCCTCCAGGCGGGAGGTGAGCACCATGAGCCGGCTGCGGGCCAGCAGGCGGAGGGCCTGCTCCCGGTCCAGCTCGCCGACCCACCGGTAGCGGGGGTTCTCCCGCTCCTCCCGCCGGGCGCGCTCCTCGAGCCCCTCCCGCAGGGCGCGGCCGGCGTGGACGATCTCGATCCGGGAGGCCTCCGGCAGCAGCCGGGCGGCCTCGGCGGCGCGGAAGGGGTCCTTCACCGGCCGCATGTGACACAGGAGGCTCACCTCGAAGACGTCCTCCCGCGGCTCCGGCGCGGGCTCCGGCGCCTCGGCGGACTGGTGGATCACGTGCGCCTTCGCCCGCCACTCGGGCGTGAGCCGCTCCAGCGCCTTCTGCTGCAGCACCACCAGACGGTCGGCGGCGCGCACCGAGCCGCGGGCGTCCGGCGACTCGTCCAGGTCCCGGTACAGGTCGGTGCCGGTGAGGGCCACCACCAGCGGATGGCCGGGCCTCGTCCGCTGCCACCGCTTCACGGAGCCGGCGCTGCGCCGGGCATGGAGCGCCACCAGCATCTCCGGCTCGCGCCCCCCGAAGGGCGAATCGTCGTCGTCCCCCGGAGGGTAGCGGTTCCGGATCGCCACCTCGTGGCCCAGGGACTCGAGCCGGGCGGCCCACCGCCGGGAGGTGACGTCGTTCCCCGTGCGGGAGTTCCGGGGCTTCGGGCTGACGAGGAGGATCCTCATTCCGCGCCGCCGCCCCGGGCTCCGGCCGCCTCGCAGGTCCGGAACCCGGCCCACACGTCCCGCCGGTCCGGGGTGTAGTAGCTGCGGAACGTGTTCCGGAGCATCCGGGACCGGCTGGCCCAGGCGCCGCCCCGCAGCACCTTCCGCGTCCCGAACCAGGGCTCCGAGTACTCCTCGTACATGTCCCGCTCGAAGCCCGGGTAGGGGCCGAACGTGTCGGCGGTCCACTCCCAGCTGTTGCCCAGCATCTGCCGGCAGCCGAAGGCGCTGTCGCCCTCGGGGAGCGCGCCCACCTCCACGGTGCCCATGCGCCGCCAGTCCATGTTCACGCGCCGCGGGCCCGGCGGCTCCTCCCCCCACGGGTAACTCCGCTTCTCCGCCGCCAGGCCGCCGCTCCCGTCCGGCTCCGCCGCGGCGGCGGCCTCCCACTCGGCCTCGGTGGGGAGCCGGCGGCCGGCCCACCGGCACCAGGCGCGGGCCTCGTGCCAGTTCACGTGGATCATGGGCCGGTGCGGACGGAGCGGGCGGTGACGGTCGAAGCGTCGGACGCGCCACTCCCCGCCCCGGCGCCGCCAGTACGCCGGGGCGTCGGCGTCCGCCTCCCGCCGCCAGGCCCAGCCCTCGTCGCTCCACAGCTCCCGGCGGTCGTAGCCGCCGGCGTCCACGAAGGCGGCGTACTCGCCCTCGGTGACCGGCGCCCGGGAGATGCGGAAGGGCTCGAGCTCCACCTCGTGGGCCCACTTCTCGTTGTCGAAGACGAAGCCGTCGTCCCGGCCCGCCCCCAGGCGGAACGCTCCTCCGGGCACCTCCACGTCGCCGTCCAGCGGGCCGCCGCCCGGCGCCGCTCCCCCGTCCTCGGGCACGAAGGAGAGCGCCGGCGGCGGGTAGGAGAGCGTCTGCCGGGTGTAGGTGTAGGCCTCCGTGTGCATGTCCTCGTGGTGGACGGCGTACCGGGCCCGGTAGCGGAGCTCGCCGTCGCCCTGCCCCCGCTCCCGGAGGACCTCCACGACCCGGTCCCGGACGCGCCGCATGTAGTCCACCGTCTCGTCCCGGTCCGGCAGGGGCAGGTCCCAGCGGTCGTCGTGGGGGATCTCGATGGAGTCCCAGAGCTCGTCGGCGTCGGCCCGGATCGGATCGCGGCCCAGGTGGTCCCGGAGGACCCACAGCTCCTGGAACCAGGCGGCGTGACCGATCTCCCACAGGAGGGGATTGATCACGTCCAGGTGCGGCCCCATGAGCTGGTCGTCGTCCAGGTCCGCCACCAGCTCCAGGCTCCGCTGGCGGGCCTCCACCGTCCACCGCTCGAGCTCCTCGCTGCCGATCCCGGGGCGGCTCATCCTCCGCTCACGGCGAAGATCAGCGAGACGATCAGGGCGAAGAGGACCAGGGCCATGAGGATGGGCGTCCCCGGCTCGGGACCGCCCCGGAAGCCGTGCCGGCTCATCGGCCGCTCTCCCCGCTCCCGGCGGCCGTCTCCGGGCCGTAGGCGGGCTCACGGCCCTCCCACGCCTTTCGCCACTCCAGGTAGAGGGCCGAGCAGAGCGAGCCGGCGTCGGCGGCCTCCTGCAGGCGCTCCGGCGGCGCCCACTCCCAGTCGGTGTACTGGGTCACGGCGGCGGTCCCCCGGGACACCTCGGGCTTGCCCTTCATGATGCGCGCGTCGTACAGGCGCATGTGGAGCACGTACTCCCCGCGCTCCGCCCGCCCCTCGTTCATCTGGGGGCCCACGGCCAGCTCCACGCCCAGCTTCTCGGGCCCGGTCCGGAGCACCGCGTCCTCCCAGCCCTCGCCCTCCCCGAGGCTGGCGGCCGGAAGCCCCCAGTGGCCCGGCAGGTCCTCGTCGTCCTCCGGGCGGCGCACGGCGAGCACGGTCTCCCGGTCGCCTCCCCGGTGCACGGCGAAGGCGACCGCCTCCTTCGTGGGCTTCTCGTCCTCTGCCACGGCTGCTCCCTGTCTGGCCGGCGCGGGCCGGCCCTCGTTCAGGTCCTGCTCTCCCCTTCAAGTTCGGGGGAGCTCGGGCCCTCGTCACCCGCCGCCATCCGGGCCTGCACCGTCTCCGCCTCTCCGCCCCGCCGGTACCAGACCAGGACGCCGGTCACCACCAGGACCGCGGGGGCCGCTCCCAGCAGCGCCCAGACGAACCGCACCACCTCCGGCGGGATCGGCCCCACCTCGAAGTCACCGATGTGGAGCGGGTAGAGGGCGTGCAGGAGCCGGGGGCCGGCGTCCATCTCCGGCTGACGGTCCACCCGCATCAGCTCGCCGGACCACCGGTCGGCGTAGGCGAAGCTGCGGCCGACGGGGTGGAGCTCCGGGGGCAGGCGGAACCGCAGGGTCAGTGGATCCCGCGGGGCGGACGGCAGGGAGATGAAGGTGATCTCGCCCTCCGGGGCCCGGCGCCGGAGGGTGCTCCACGCGCTGTCGATCCGCGCCGCGGGGATCGGGGCCCCGGCCGTCTCCCGGTCGCCCCCCTCCGGCGGCTCGGCCGACGCCGGGGGCGGCGGGGGACTGCCGGAGTCCGTGACCCCGTTCAGCAGGTCCCCGGCCGTGCCGTAGAAGACCAGGCCGGAGCCCGTCAGGGCCAGGAGCGCCACGTAGGCCATCGTCCAGAATCCGCCGGCGCGGTGCAGATCGTAGTTCACCCGCCTGGAGTCTCCGCGGAGACGCACGCCGACGGCCCGGAGCCACTGCCCGGCCCGCGGCCACCAGACGACCATCCCCGTGGCCGACGCGACGAGCAGGAGCAGGCCCAGTCCCCCCACGACGATCAGCCCGGTGTCGCCGGCCAGGAGGTACGCGTGCAGGTCGAAGAGGAACCGGACCGGGTCGCTCCCCGCCGGTCGCACGCCCAGCACGCGCCCGGTGGCCGGGTCGACGTAGGTCTTCTCCGCCCCGTGGGCCGCCTCGTGCCAGATCACGTAGGGGGCGTCCGTCTCCGTCGGGAGCTGGATCGTCACCGGCTCGGGCTCCGGGTTCTCCCACCGGGTCTCGGCCAGGGCCTCGCCCGGGGTCACCGCCGCCTCCTCCGCCGGAGCCGACACCTCGTAGAGGTTCGGGTGGAGGGCCCGGTCCAGCGCGCCCCGGTAGACCAGGAGGCTCCCGGTGAGGCCGATCACGGCGATGGGGAGCCCGGCGATCAGGCCGATCCACCGGTGCAGGAAGAGGCTCCAGCGTCTCAGCACGGCCGCACCTGCCCGCGGTGGCAGGAGTGGCCCGGCCCGGCGCGGCCGCGTCGGGCCGGGATCCGTCGTGACATGGAGTCGGTCACACGGAGCTCGTCAGCCGCGGCCGGTCACCATCCGATGGCGTAGCCCAGGGTCACCGACCGTCCCGTCCCGGCGGTGTAGCCGTAGCCGAAGTTGAGCCACTGGCTGGACGCCGGGAAGTAGAACTCGTTGAAGACGTTCTTGACGCCCAGGCGCAGGGTGCCCCGCCAGAGCTCGAGGGAGCTGGTGAGGTCGACCGTGGCGTAGTCCTCGACCCGTCCCTCACCGAAGCCGGCGGCGTCGGCCGGGAAGACCTTCCGCTCGCCGACGAACTGCATCTGGACGCGGTTCTTCCACCCCGGAAGCGTCACGTTCTCCACGTAGCTGGAGACCTTGACCGGCGGGATGCGGAACCCGGGGAGCGGCTCGTCGATCCGGCCGTCGTCGTCGGCGTCGTGCTTCCCCACGGTCCACGTGAAGGTGCCGCCGGTCTTCCAGTCATCGGCCGGCTGGACATCCAGGGAGGCCTCCAGGCCGCGGATCTCCTCGGGGGCGCGGACGATCCTCAGCTCGTCGTTGAAGCTGGTGCCGAGCTCCGAGGAGTTCTCGTAGGCGCTCACCTCGAAGTGGAGCCCGGGCCACCGGCCGCGGACGCCGGCCTCGTAGTGGTCCGACTCCTTCGGCTCCGGGTCCAGGGCCTCCACCGACTCCGCCGTGGTGCCGCGCAGCTGGCGGCCCACCTCGGTGATCGAGAAGCCCTGGGAGTAGCTGGTGAAGAGGTCGAGCTGCTCGGTCAGGTGGAGGACGGCTCCGGCGTCGAACACCGTGGCGCTGTAGGAGAGGTCGCCCCCCTCCACCGCGTTTCCGCCCATCTCTTCGATGGTCGTGAAGTCGTCGACGTGGAGCCAGATGGCCTCGTGCCGGCTGCCGCCCCGGAGGGTGAGCCGGTCCCCCAGGGGCACCTTGAGCCGGGCGAAGGGGCCCACGCTGTGCTGGTCGATGGGGGGCGCGAAGGTGCGGCCGTCGGAGACGTACTGCGCCGTCCGGTCGTTGAGGTAGTCGGCGCCCCAGGTGAGGGTAGCGCCCTCGGCGAGCCCGAGGGGCGTGTTGACGTGCACCCGGGCTCCCTCCTTCTCGGACTCGATCCGGGACTGGGCCTCGAAGAAGCCGCTCCACCCGTACCGGGCCGTGAACCGGTTCAGGAAGGCCGACGCCTCCAGGCTGCTCCCCAGGAACAGGTCCGACGCCGCGTAGCGGGCGTTGAGCGCCGTGTGCTCGTTCCCCACGTCCTCGCTCCGGGACTCGCCGGGCTCGGCGGTGGTCTTCTGCTCGCCCGGCGTGCCGGGCACCGTCCGGTAGCCGATGTCCTCCTGCAGGAAGCGGTACCGGGTGCCCGAGACGGTCAGGTCCTGCTGCGGCGCCAGGTGGAGGGTGGCCTTCCCGAAGAGGTTCAGGCCCGTGGCGTCGGCCACGCCGCCCTGCCCCTGTGGATCGGGCGGAATGACGTCGCCGGAGGCGTCGTAGTTCAGGGCCGTGTGCTCGGCGGTGGCCCCGAAGGTGTAGCTCACGTCGCCGCGCCGGCCGGACAGCCGCTGGGTCAATCGGCCGCCCACGTCC
>Ga0207797_1001327_pt1 | contig 17950 bp, 16 predicted proteins | sample PRCRCaboRojoPR_6_FD_187275 | JGI IMG/M metagenome (GOLD analysis project Ga0207797, IMG submission 187275) | Marine sediment microbial community from Cabo Rojo, Puerto Rico - PR CR 10% Liquid 1 (SPAdes) | ecosystem: Environmental > Aquatic > Marine > Coastal > Sediment | place: Cabo Rojo, Puerto...
GTGTGAAAGCCATCCAGACGGAGGTAACCCGCCACGCGTCCGGTACAGCCGATGCCCGACACAATGGCTACCTTGTCTAGGTCAAGCTTCGAGCGCATCAAGGCACTTGTGAAACAGCTCAAAGCTGTTCCGAGCCCACAGCCTGGGCACCAGATGTGCGGCAAGCGCTCCGTGCGGAGGAGCTTGTCCATCGGATGGGTGGAGATCTGCTCCCTGGAGGGAACGTCAGCCAGCTCGCCGTTCCCGCCTTCCTCCATCGTCTTGGCCTCGCTGTACACTCTCTCAGTACTCACTTCGCCACCTCGCAAATCGCGTCCAAGATTGTTTCCGGCTCGTGGATGTCGCCACCAGGATGGGTCACCGGGACCGTCTCCGCCTGGCCGCCCGCGCAGCGCTCGACCTCCAACGCAATCTGTCCCATATTGATCTCTGGGACCACGAAAGCACCCACGCGAGGGGCAAGATCACGGATTCTATCCTCCGCGAAAGGCCACACGGTGACCAGCTTCATCATTCCGACGTTAAGCCCCTCCTCTCGGGCAAGGCGCACTGCCTTAAGGGCGGGCCGCGACGAGATGCCGTAGGAGACGACGACCACATCGGCGTCCTCTACGCCATCCTCCTGGACATCGATGATATCTGCTCGATTCTTGTGAATCTTCCCAAGTAGACGGGGGATAAGCCTCTTCTGCTGCTCCGCGGTCACCAAAGGGTACCCCCGCTCATCGTGCGTGAGGCCCGTGACATGAATTCGATAACCCGTGCCCGCGACCGGGAAGGGCGGCACGCCATCCTCCTCTGCCTTGTAGGGCAGGAAACCTGGGCTGGGCGGCTCCTTGGGCTTTCTCCACGGGTAGATCGGAATCTGCTCCAGCGGGGGAATGACCACACGCTCAAACATGTGCCCGACGCCCTCGTCTGCCATCAAGAAGACCGGCGTGCGGTACTTCTCGGCCAGGTTGAAGGCCCGAATTGCCAGGTCGAATGCCTCCTGAGGACTCGCCGGAGCGAGTGCAATGATGGCATAATCTCCGTGAGAGCCCCAGCGGGCCTGCATCATGTCGCTTTGGCTTGTAGCGGTGGGCAGCCCCGTTGAGGGCCCCCCACGCTGAATGTTGGTGATGACGCAAGGGGTCTCCGTCATCACGGCCAGGCCGATGTTCTCCAGCATCAGGCTGATCCCGGGACCGGAGGTGGCTGTCATAGCACGGGCTCCACCCCACGCGGCTCCCACGACGGCATTCATCGACGCGAGCTCGTCCTCCATCTGAATGAAGACGCCCCCTACCTCTGGCAGACGCGCCGACATACGCTCGGCGATCTCACTCGCCGGCGTGATCGGATAGCCGCCGAAGAAGCGACAGCCGGCACATATGGCCCCCTCCGCGATGGCGGTATCGCCGTCGAAGAAGAACGCGCCTTCCAGCACACCCGCTCTACTCATCCTCTTCTTCCTCCAACTTGACCGTGTAGATACAGAACTCGGGACAGAGAAGCTCGCACAGCCGGCAGACGACGCACTGTTCCGGGTGGATGGCCTTGGGCGGATGATATCCCTTCTCGTTCATCTCCTCGGAGATCACCAACACGTCGCGGGGACAATACTCCACGCACAGGTTGCACCCCTTGCACCGCGCAGGGATGATGTGCACTTCTCCGTGCGGCGTGGAGAACTTCTCTACGTCCAACGGTGTGCGCCACAGTTTCAAGGTCCTCTCCTGGTGCATCTTTGATTCAGTCCAGCGTTGCATCGTTCGGTGACTCGCAGCATGCTCTGATCAGGACAGCCGATGGCAGTCCGCCGTCACTTGGAGGTCAACCGCTGCAACGCCGCCCGAGACGACGTTTCCACATCGTCGTGGATGGATCGGCCGTGTGTGTCCATCGTAACGACTACCGGGAAATCCTTGACACGGATGACCCAAAAAGCCTCAGGCACGCCGAAGGCCTCCTTCTTGTGAACGGCGACCACCTCCTGCACGGCATCGGCGATGAGAGAAGCCGCCCCCCCGACAGCGTGGAAGTAGACCGCGCCGTGCTCGCCGCACGCCCGCAGCGTGTCTGGGCCCATACCACCCTTCCCGATGACGCCCCGCAGGCCAAAATGCTGGATGACCTCCGGCTCGTACACCTCCTCGCGGATCGAGGTCGTCGGTCCAGCGGCCACGAATGCCCACTCCTCTTCGGCGCCGTCGCCGGAGCCGGAGATGCGCTTGACGACCGGACCGCAGTGATAGATCACTCCACCATCGAGCAAACGCTTGAGCTCTTCGTAAACCTCGCGCTCCTCCTTGGGCACCTCCGAGGCACGGATGAAAGTCTCAATCATGTACTTGTGGGCCGTGTCACGTCCGGTGACCACGACACCCGAAAGGTAGACCGTATCGCCGACCTCCAAAGAGCGAACAACATCCTCGGAGAGCGGCAGGGTCAAGCGACGAGGCTCGTTGCCTGTGCTCACTGGAACCTCACCTCCTCTCCGCTGGCCACTAAGGTCGCCCGTCTCAACGCCCAGCAGTTATACGCGATGCTTACGAAATAGCAGGCGGGCAGGCGATGGTAAGCGCCGACCTTCACCCCAAACAGCGTTGTCTCACCGCCGAAGCCCATCGGACCGACGCCCAGCCCATTGGCGTCTCGGAGCAGGTCCGCTTCGAGCTCATCTAGAAGCGGCTCGGCGTTGACGTCATCCAGGGGCCGGAAGAGCTGATCCTTGGCGTGAACGTAGCCGCTGCCACGATCGCCGCCCAGCGCCACGCCGAGTACTCCAGGGGCGCATCCCTTCCCCTGGGCAAGGTAGACCGCTTCCAAGACCACTTTCCGTACGCCCTCTAGATCGCGTCCGGCACTGAACACCTGCCCGTCGATCTCACCGCTGTAGGGCAGCTTGTACTGGGCACCCACGTTCTCGCTTCCGCCCCCCTTGAGGAGCAGGTCCACCTTGAGCTCATCCCGGCCCCACTCCTCGAAATGGAACGTTGGGAAGCCCTGACCCAGGTTATTCCCGCTGTTGCGTCCGGTAACCGGATCCACCGCGTTAGGGCGGAGGTATGATCGGTCCGTAGCCTCCACCACGGCCGCCTCGATCTGCTCTCTGACCTTGTGCGTGCTCATGTTGAGGGGGTGGTAAACTCGGAATATGGGTACACCCGTATCCTGACAGATCGGGGTCTCATTCTCACGTGCGATGGCCACGTTCTCCAGAACCGCGTCCAAAGCCCCCTCAGCTGCGGACCCGTCAGCCTCGCGGTCACGCGCCGCTCGAATGGCGGCCTCCACGTCCGCGGGCAGATCCGTGGCCGCCCGCCGGACCAGTTCGACAAATGAATCAGTGAAGTCCCTCAACCTAAGCCTCCTAAGAGCTGCGCGCGTTGGAAGCCTCTTTCACGAGGCTTCCAACGCCTATCAGACCTCATCACTACACTCGGGGGATGGCCAGATCCTCCGCCCCCAGCTTCGAGAGCTTCAGCTGTGGATTCGTCGCCTGGATGAGCTCGTGGATGATCTGAGCATACTTCACCTTCTCCCGGGCCTGCCACGCAAGAAGATCTGGACTCGTCCACGGCTTGTACCAGGCGCCCGCACCGGCAGCCAACGCCGGGCCAGGCTCAATCTTGAAGTAGCATGGGGAGCAGACGCGCGCCATCTCCGCCCCTTCGTAGAAGCGGTTGAACCCGCCAAAGGACTCAGACAGCATGATGTGTAGATCCAACGGGATGTCGATCGCCTGCCGGATGGAGGCGAGCTCGGGCAGCGTCAGGTCGCCGACTGGATTGAAGGTCGAAGCGCCTAGATTTTCCAGAACCCTGCCTCCGGCGGCGCTCGCATGCCCCGCATAGATGCTCACCTTGAAGACGACATCCTCAGGGATGTCACCCGTCTTCTGCAGCTCATTGACCACCCAGAGGAGCCCCTCATCAATACAGAGGAAGCCTCGGAAGCCTAGATCGATGCAGCGTAGGTACTCGGCAATGACGTACGTGAGCTGATCTGAGCCCCGGTACCGCAGACCGGAAAGACCGCCCTCGGGTGTCACCAGCTGGCGACCGACGTCCCAGCCGGAGCGCGGACCGGGGGTGATGATGACCTCTAGGTCGTGATCCGCTGCCATCTGTGCGAAGTCCTTCAGCTCAGCATCGTCCAGGAGCGTGGATCCCATCACAGTGGAGATGAGCCGGTGGATGGCGATATCCCGCTTCTCCATCTCATCGATGAGCGCCTCGAGCACCTGGGGTCGCTCGACCCCGGAGATCTCCATGCGATAGTGTGCGCCGTCGGGGAACGTCTTCGTGCTATCGGGAAGGTCATACGCATCCATTCCGGGGATGCCGACCTTCTCCAACATGACTTGGACATCGTGTAGATCACGCATCGTTCCTCCTCCTGTTGTGTGATAGGTCCTTCGTGACTCAGCCATCCGTCCAGCTCATGCGACACTCGGGACAGAGCGTTCTGTATCGGCTGTTCCTGACACCGTCGGGCCCTACTCTGGGCCAACAGTCCAGCGACCATCTACGAGGAACCGGCAGCGCCCCCCAAGATCCTGGGCCAGCCAGGTCCGTCCCGAGGAGCCGAGGAGGGTTCCCCGCACCGTGACGGCCATGCGATCGAGCTGCTCCCAAGCCGTGACAAAGGCCTCGTACGAGAAGTACTTCGTGACGCCGTCGTACGCATCGATCAGGTACAGCCCTCCCTGGTCGTAGCCGACGGCGACGAAGGTGTGCTGCCACCGAACCACGGTCGACGCCACACCATCGGAGGAGATCCACGTTTCGGATCCCGGCAGCCGCATGTCGTACGTGGCCCAGACGACAACTGGCCGCTGAGCGGCCAGTTCCTGCTTCAGCGTATTCAGTTCCGTAGCCCGGTGGGCCTGCGCGTCGAGCCCGAAGGACCGTAGGGTGGCGGCGATAGGCTCGCCGTAGACGCCGTAGCCGACAGGAGGCATGCTGCCCGCCGGCATATCGACGTCGCCCACGAACCCCCGCTGTGGATTGTCCGACTTGGGCAGCCGCGTGAAAAAGGCATCCTCCGTGAACCCTGCCCCCCAATAGGCGGCCAAGTCCGTCGCCGAACGTGACTCGCAGCTGAGACTCCGCCGTTGTGAATGGCCGACCACGCCTTCGACCGTAGCCGCTGGCGGAAGCTCCTCCGCCCGAGCCGACCAAGGCGCCAGCAAGAGAACGAGTAGTCCTCCTAGCAGCAGCCAGGTCGCCCTGTGCGTCACATACCCTCCAGGGCCGACACGAGCTCGCGAGCTTCCTTCACGGACTTCGGTGCGGCCTGATAGATGCCTTGCCCACGCATGTCGGCATCCCTAAGCTCACGATTGGTCGACAGGTACCCGAGCGCCGAGACCGGGCTCTGCTCCTTCAAGAACTCCCAGTCCCCCTCATCTCGGATCTTGTTGCCCACGGCATACACGTGCGAGATGCCGATATCCTGCGCCAGTTCGCGTACGCGCCGGGCCGTGGTCAAGCTCCGCCGGCCTGGTTCGAGCACGACGAGGAACGCGTCCACGGCCTGCGCCGTGGCCCGCCCCAGGTGTTCCACGCCAGCCTCCATGTCGAGGATCAGCATCTCATCGCGGTACAGCAGCAGATGCGTGACCAGAGCTTTGAGGAGAGCGCTCTCCGGACAGATGCAGCCGCTGCCGCCGATCTCAATGGTTCCGAGGCGGAGGAACCGGATGCCCTGATGGGAGATGCTAAACCGCTCTGGGATGTCGTCCACCCGAGGGTTCATCGTGAAGAACCCACCTGAGGTCCCTGGCCTGGCACCGGTGCGCTCGTAGATGAGATCCTCCATCTCCGAGATCGGCTTGACCTGTGCCACCAGATCGTCCGGAAAACCGAGAGCTTGTGCCAGCCCGCCCACGGGATCGGCATCGATGACGGTGACGTCCCGCCCCCGCTCGGCGTAGATGTGTGCCAGGAGCGCGGAAAGCGTCGTCTTACCCACGCCTCCCTTCCCACTGATGGCAATCTTGCTCAATCCAGTCATAAGCCCCCCAGCAGGTTTGCCGGGCAACAGCTAGGACCGGTCGCGTTCAATGGCATTGCGGTCTGCCTGCTGCCCGGCTCGTCCTCTCAAACGGCGAGGACGAATGTGCTTATCCCGTCAACTGTGACGCCGGTCTTTCGCTATACCGTTGGACGCGGCAACAGTCCGGCCTTCTCCGCGATGACGGGAACGGCGGACTCCCACTCGATCGCCATGATATGCACGCCCGCTACCCCCGGGATCTCCTTCGCTTCCTGGATGGTTTCGGCTGCGATCTGGATGCCCATCTCACGCTGGGCCTTCCCGCGCGCCTTCTTGTCCTCCTTGGGGATGTCGCTGACAGCAGCCCGCATGCGATCCACGACGTCCTTCGGCACGTCCAGGCCGGGGACGTTGTTGGCCATGTACCAGGCCATCCCGGTGCTCTTCAACGGGGTGACACCAATCATGACGTACACGTCATCCAGCAGCCCCAGGTCACCGGCCCGCTGCATGAACTCCTTGAAGCGGGGCATGTTGTACGTGCACTGCGTCTGGATGAACTTCGCACCGGCCTGCACCTTCTTGGCTAGGCGATAGGGGCGGTAGTCGTAGGGCGGCGCGTAGGGGTTAGCAGCTGCGCCGAGGAAAAACTTGGGGGCTCCCTCCAGCTCGTCTCCGCACTCGGCGATGCCCTTCTCTCCCATCTCGCGCATCATCTTCAAGAACTGGATCGAGTCCATGTCATAGACGCCCTTGGCTTCGGGATGGTTGCCAAAGGTCATATGATCGCCCGTGAGGCACAAGAGATTGCGGCAGCCCAGAGCCCAGGCGCCGAACAGGTCAGCCTGTATCGCAATGCGGTTTCGGTCCCGGACCGTCATCTGTACGACGGGTTCCAGCCCCAGGTCCACCAACATAGACGCTACTGAGATGGACGACATGCGCGCCACGGCAGTCTGATTGTCCGTGACGTTGACGGCATCGACGGCACCCTTCAGATGTTCCGCCTTCTTGGCGATGACCGACCTATCCGCACCCGTGGGGGGGCCTAGCTCGCCGGTGACGGCGAAGTGACCGGCACGAAGCATCTTCTCCAGGTTGCTGCCTGAGATCATTTCGTTTCCGTTGTTGCCTGCCATGATGTTACTCCCACAACCTTTTGTCTTCTACCTCAAGGACCTCGGGGGTCGACTCGTCATAGGTGCCATCTTTCTCGCGCAGCATGTTGATCCACGCGGACTCGTCCTCGCGCCGCCAGTTGTGAATCGGCTCTATGTCTAGGATCTCGCGCCCGTAGAGGGGCATCTTCTGCGATCGCTCGAACGCATCCACCCAGACGCACTTCATGTCCTCGTGCACCTCGCAGTGACCATTCGTGCGCGTCCCCCCGCACGGCCCGTTGCGAAGCTGCTTGGGGCAATTCATGGGACAGGTCATGCCCGTGTAGTGAAGCACGCACTGCCCGCACTCATTGCACTCAAAGATGATGTTCTTGAAAAGGTCCTCGCCTGGCTTCAGCAGCTTCTCGGAGGTATCATACCCAATGGCCGACCATAGACCATCGAGGCTGAGGAAGACACCTTCTGCGAATTTGTACAGCTTCTCCAGGAAACCAGGATAGTTCTGGACCCAACTCCCCTTCTTCATACGCTTGCTCCTTTCTACGTCGACGTAGGCTTCGATAGTAGGCACAGTGTCGTGTCGACCCAGTGTCGTGTCGACCCAGTGTCGTCCCGACCTGCGCTCAGCTTTGTTGGTGCTCGATCACGTGACCCAGCACCGCGAGTTATACGTGCCGGGTGTAGTCCGGCAGAAGGATGGGCGAGACAACGCCGGTGTCCACACCAGCCTCGTCAAGCTCCCGATTCCACGATGCTACGTGAGACAAGTTCGGTCGACTCAGCTCAACGCTTCGAACATAGGCCGCGGCCGCCCGTCCCGCTCGCCGCCCGAAGACCGTCACCTCAAGGAGCGAGTTACCCATGAGCCGATTATGACCGTGAACGCCACCGCTCACCTCTCCGGCGATGAAGAGCCCGGGAATCTTTGTAGAGCCGTCTGGATTCAGCCGCACACCGCCATTCTGATAGTGGAGGGTGGGATACACCAGCATCGGCTCCTCGGTGATGTCGATCCCGAAACGCCTGAACTGCCTCACCATGGCCGGCAGATTCTTCTCTACGGTACCGGGGCCGTGGATGATCTCGATCATAGGCGAATCGAGCCACACGCCCGGCTGACCGGTGGGCGTCATCACGCCGTTCCCGTTTTCCTCGCACTCCCGGATGAAGGCCGCGGCCTCGACGTCGCGGGGTTCCAGGGGGAAGACGAACTGCTCGCCGTGCTTGTTCACCGGTTGGGCGCCCAGTCCACGCGTCTTCTCCGTCACCAACTGACCCACGATCTGCTCGGGGAAAGCGGCTCCCGTAGGATGATACTGCATGGACTCAAGATAGCCAAGCTCGGCACCGGCCCGGTAGGCCATCACCACGCCATCAGCCGTCGCGCCGTAGTGATTCGTCGTCGGAAAACCCTGGAAGTGGAGGCGTCCGCCGCCGCCGGTCGCCACAATGACGGACTTCGCCTTGATGTACGCCTTCGAACGTGTCTCAAGATTCATCACGATGGCACCAGCTACCCGGCCCTCGTCGTCCAGGACCATCTCGACGGCCGGTGAGAACTCAATCACGCGAATATCGTCCTCGCGATTCCTGACCTCGTCGCGCACCGTCCGCATGATCTCGGCGCCGGAGTAATCGCGGGCAGAGTGCATACGCTTCCGACTCGTACCCCCGCCGTGGCGCTCCATCATTGTGCCATCAGGCTCCTTGTCGAACATCATGCCCAGGCTCTCGAGCCAATCGATGACAATGGGGGCATCGCTCACCAGCGCTTCCACCAGGTCAGGGTCATTGGTGAAGTGTCCACCGCCGATGACATCCAAGTAGTGGATGGCCGGGCTATCGTTGGGGCGATCGGCTGCTTGTATCCCCCCCTGCGCCATCATCGTGTTGGCGTCACCGAAGCGGAGTTTGGTCGCCACGATGACCTCCGCGCCGTTCTCCTGAGCAAGCAGTGCGGCTGACGCTCCAGCACCGCCGCCCCCGATGATCAGCACATCCGTCTCCGCCGTGGGATCACTGAGGTCGAAATCGGCGTCCACGTGCGGACGGCCCTCAAGGACGTCGGCCAGCTCCAGGGGCATGCGTTGGCCCTCGCTGACCCCGACGCGGATGGCTCGCATCTTCTCGTCGATGTAGTCAGGATGGAAAGCATCCAGTACGCGCTCTCGCTCCTCCATCGACATGCGCGGATAGGTCTCGTCGAGGCGTCGCATGCGGGTCGCCTCAACATTCTTGATCGACTCCCGCATCTCAGCCGGATAACCGCTCATCGTCTCCAAATCCTCCTGCACTCGCTCTCTCACTCAAGAAAACCCCGCCAGGGGACCACGTGTCCTCGTCCTACTCTGGCTCAATGTCGCGCGTCTCATACCGTTCGACCAGCTCATCGCGCGAGAGTTCCTTCAGCTCCTCCAACTGATCGTCGAACGCCCCGGCCTCAATCTCCTCGAGTCGCGCCTGGAGATGGTCGGACCGCGGCGCGAGATACCGCCCGTACAACCGGCGGGCCAGAATGGCGATATTGTACTGGGCCTCCTCCGCCGGACAGCGCGCAGCACAGAGGCCACACATGATGCAGTCAAAGGAAAGATCGGCCATATCCGCGATGTCCCCCTTCATGCCTGCCGCCATGTAGGCTCGAACGTCCAGGTCCTGGGGACAAGCCTTCGTACAGGCGCCGCAGCCAAGACAACGGAGCAGCTGGGGGTACGTACTGAACAAGGTAGCGGACGTCGGCGACAGGTCCTTGAGATCATAGTAGGCCCGCTGCGCCGGAAAGAAGGGAATCTGAGCCAGGTACATCTCGGGCTCAACGACCGTCTGGCAGGCCAACCCGAAGTACAGCTTAGGATCACCCTTGATGCGGTAGGTGGTGGCGCAGGCCCCGCAGAACCCGCCCCTGCAGCCCACACCGCGGACCAACGTGTAGCCGGCGTACTCCATGGCCTTCATGATCGTCAATGTGGGCGGCACCATGTAGCGCTTGCCCATAATATAGACGGGGATAAGGTTTTCCTGTTGTTCGTCCATAGTGCTGGCTCCTTACGACATCTGTGAGCGAAGGGATAGACGGCTACGTGATTATGTCATGATTCCTGCAAGGCCGCCCCTACCGGTGGAAACGCTTGGACGGTCCAAAGGCTGGAGCGCAGCTGCGTCCAGCGTGCAACATATGAGCGCTAGCATGTGAGCCTGAAACGACGTTGCTCCGTTCGCTGATGGCATTGATCGCCTGATAGTCCGGGCCGGCAAATGAGCTTGGGTCGTGAACTCATCTTCGAGACAGACACCACACCCGGCGCTGGGATCTCTCGCACCGCGCTCCAGTGTTCAAGGGGTTCGGCGCCGCAGCTAATGCCCGTTGCCGCACGGGCCTCGCAGACGAGTCCATAGGACGCAACCATAGAATTGTCCGCCAACCGGCACGCCCAATGAACGGCCTATTCCTCCCCCACGTCTAACCACTCATCTTCCTCGAAGGTGATCAGCGGCAAGGGCTCCTCCACATCCCGGCCTGGCTCGTACTCAAAGACAGCCTGCGTTTCCTGTCCAATGGCCCGGAAGACGGCGCCGACCGGAAGATCAGAAGGACAATCGCTGGTGCACATGCCGCAGCCGATGCAGGAAAGCACCATATGGTTGAGACGCGTGAGGTGGAAAAGCGTCGTGTCCCCAGGCATTCGGTACGCACCCTTCCGCTTCGCCCAATTCGCATATTGGATCGGCTCATGGTCGAAGACCTGGCTCTTGAAGAGACAAGTCTTGCAATAGCAAATGGGACAGACGGTCATACAGTTGTGACACCGTACACAGGTGGCGAAGACCCCTTCGACTCCTTCTTCGTCGAGCCGCGCCCGAATCTCGGCGAACCGCTCGTCACGTACTCGCGTGCGCGCCTGGACCACGTCCTCAACGACCTCAGGGCGCTGGCTTGGCGCTTCCATCTCGTCAAGCTCCAGTGCCTCGGCAATGTCGTCGGAGACGGAGACGGGGAGTCCAGCGTCCAAATCAGCGCCGAAGAGCTCCAGGGTCACGTCAGCATCTTGAATGTGCGGCTTCTCGCACATCTCGCAGGCATCCCGGAAGGCGTACCCCTGGGCGGGGGTTAGGTCACCGGTCCGCGCGGTCGCCAGGTAGGCCTGCAGCTCGATGCTCTCCCTCGCGTCGTCATCCTCGTGAGCGTCCCCCTTAGCGGACGCGTAGACTGTGACGTCATACGTCCCGAGACAATCAACGCCGATGGTCACAAGATCGTCGAGATTCGCCTGTTGAAGCTTGACCAACTCGGTCAGGGCCCGCAGCTCGCACGGCCGAAGCACGACACCGACCCGCTCACGGGGTTCACGGATCGAGACACGTCCCGCAAGACGCGCGGCATTCACGCCCATCACAGGCGCAAGCGGGTTGGCCTTCTCGAGCAGCGCAGGGTCCGAGACCAGGGCTGGCGTGATCGCGCCCTGGGGCGTCTCCATCGGCACTAGGAGCGAGTCAACGACACCCGCCTCCAAGAGCCGCCTCAGGAACCCCTGCACTGCGGCGAGTGTATCGCTGTTCTCAACTGGAATCAGTGTTCTCATCACATCTCCCCTGTTCAGCGGTAGATCCAAAGGCTACGGCTAGACGCCGCGGAGAAGGCAGTTCCGCGTCTGCCTCCACTGGCACTGGGAAACTCCCAAGCCAAGCACATCTACCAGTTCACCTGTCTACCAATCGCTCAAAGCAAATCGGATCAGACGGTCGCCGCCCGGTATCCGAAGCCTTAGACAGCCCACTCCCGACGCATCGGGTTGGGCCCTTTTTCCTTCAAGAACTCGGTCATCTCGGTGATCGTATCGGCGAACCGCTGGCCCTCCGACGCAGAGATCCAGCGAAGCCACACGCGATCCTCGTCGATTCCGGCATCCTTTAGGATCTCCTTGAGTGCCACGACGCGGCGCCTGGCCTTATAGTTTCCTGACTGATAGTGACAGTCACCAGGGTGACAGCCGCCAACCAGGACGCCATCAACGCCGTCCAAGAGCGGTTTCAGCACGTACGTCGGATCCACCGAGCCTGAGCACATCAGTCGAATGATGCGCACGTTGGGCGGGTACTGAATGCGGGAGGTACCTGCCAGATCGGCTCCAGTGTACGTGCACCAGTTGCAGAGGAAAGCAACAATCTTAGGTTCGAAATCCGTCTCAGCCATGCTATCTCCTTGAGCGTAAACAGACTATGCCCGAGGGCAGTGGGCGCATCCCTGCCCTTCCCTGGGGCGACTATTCAACCAGCGCGTCCACTTGTGCCAGGACCTGCTCGGCGGTGAAATGCTGCAGCCGAATCGCCTTGGACGGGCAGGTCACGGCACACGCGCCGCATCCCTTGCAGAGCACTGCATTGATGCGAGACACCCCCCAGAGCTGGTCCATCGCGGGCGCATCATACGGACAGACGTCCACACACATACCGCACCCGGCGCAGAGTTCCTCGCTGACGACCGCGGTCGCGGACTCTACCGGTACCGACCCTCGGACCAACGGGATCAGTGCTGAAGAAGCTGCGGCCTTGGCCTGGGCCACCGTGTCCTGGATATCCTTCGGGCCCTGACAGCATCCGGCCAGGAAGACACCTTCCATGGCCGTGTCAACCGGCCGGAGCTTGGGATGCGCCTCAAGGAAAAACCCATCGGCCGAACGCGGCAGCTTCAGAAGCTGAGAGATCTCCCCCGCACCTCCGCGGGGCTCCATACCAACCGCGAGGACCACAAGATCCGCCTCGAATTCAATCGGTTCGCCCAGCAGGGTGTCCTCTGCGACCAAAACCACCCGGTCGGGGTCACCGGGCTTCCGGTAGATTTCGGAGACGTTTCCACGACGATACCGCACCCCTTTGCTCCGGGCCTCATCATAGAACTCCTCGGATCCCTTGCCAAAGGTGCGCACATCGATATAGAAGACCGTCACATTCGCATCCGGCAGGCTTTCACGAACGAGGCGTGATTGCTTCGCCGTATACATACAGCAGACCCGCGAGCAATGGGGATTCCCGAGCTGGATGTCCCGAGAGCCCACGCACTGAATGAACGCGACACGCTCAGGGTTTCGTCCCCCGACCGTCAAGTCCCCGTTCATCAAGCGCTCCTCCATCTCCAGGGACGTGATGACGTTGGGGTAGTTGCTGTAGCCAAACTCGGGCTTTCGATCCGGATCAAACACGTCGTATCCGGTAGCGACAATGATCGCACCAACGCTTAGGGGCCGTTCCCTCGGAGGGTCCCCGTCTCCGGTCCCACCCTCAGCGACGTTCACCTCGAAATTCCCCACGTAGCCGTCAACCTGAGACACCCGGCTATTGAGCAAGACCGTGATGTTTGGGTGGTGTTCAACACGCTCAATCAACGGCTCAAGGAGCTCGGGGACCGACTCCATGGTGGGGAAGGTCCGGTTGAGGTCCGCAACCCGCCCGCCGAGGTGTCCCTCTTTCTCCACAAGATAGGCGGGGAGGCCTGTGTCAGCGATGTCGAGAGCGGCTGCCATGCCAGCTACTCCACCGCCGATCACGACAACCCCCGGCGTGACGTCGACCTCGCGCTCTTCTAGTGCATGGAGATGTCGCGCCTTGGCCACTGCGGAGGCAACCAGTGACTTCGCCTTCTTGGTTGCCTGCTCCTGGTCCTTATGCACCCACGAGCACTGCTCGCGGATGTTGGCCATCTCCACCTGATAGGGGTTGACCCCTTGCTGCTGAGCAGCCGAACGGAAGGTGGGTTCATGCATACGCGGGGAGCAGGAAGCCACGACAACCCGGTTCAAGCCGAACTCCTGGATGTCCTGCCTGATCAATGCCTGACCGGGATCGGAGCACATGTAAGTGTAGTCGCGCGAGATCACCACGCCGGGTAACTCCGCTGCAGCCCCAGCCACCTCCGCTACGTCCACCGTCGCAGCGATGTTAACGCCACAATGACAGACGTATACGCCTATACGCGGTTCTTGAACCATAGTCTCACCCATTTCGCCGAGGGAAAAGGACGCGGATACGTCTACTCCTCTGATTCTTCATCAAGCGCTCGGTCCACCAACTCCATGATGTCCATGACCTGAAGCTGATCGTCCAGGCCTCGGACCTTGACCGCATCCTCTAGAGTAAGTAGGCAGAAGGGACACGCCACGGCCAAGATCTCAGCCCCTGTGTCGGCGGCCTCCTCAACCCGCTGGAAGGCCAGCCGCTCCTCAAGGTTGGTGCCTTCGACCCACATGCGGCCACCACCGCCCTCGCAGCAAAGACTCCGTTCTCGATTCCGATCCATCTCCACCAGCTCGACGCCTGGAATCGCTTCTAGTAGGGCCCTCGGCTCATCGAAGATCTTATTCTGCTTCCCCAGGAAACAAGGGTCGTGATACGTGACGCGCTTCTTCTCGCCCTCCTCCGATGCCAGATTCCCTGTCAGAGTCAACTGGCCATCCTCGATGAGGCGTGCCAGAAGCTGGGTGTAATGCATCACCTCCACATCGTCTAAACCGTACTCCTTGGTGAAGGTGTTGTAGCAGTGGGGCGATGTGGTAACCATTCGTTCGGCGCCAACGCCCCGGAACAACTCGGCATTCTCCTCGGCCAACATCTCGAATAGGCCGACCTCGCCCATTCGGCGCACCTCATTGCCGCAGCAGGACTCCTGCGTGCCCAGGGCCCCCACGTCAAGTCCCACCTTTTCGAAGACTCGCATCAGGGCGCGGGCTACCGGCTGGACCCGCTGGTCGTAGGAGGGAATGCACCCGACGAAGTAGAGAAGATCGCAACCCTGCTGCGCCGCTTCCTTCGCCCTCTCCAAGCTCTCCTCCATACCCTCAGCCCAAAGCTCACGGTCCTGTCGAGCCATGCTGCTGGGATTACCCTGGCGGAAGATGCTCATCAGCGCCGTGCCAACTGTCTCGGGCACGCGACCGCTCTCCACCAGCTCACCTCTCAGGGCAATGACCAGCTCCGCTGGCTGGACATCTTTCGGACAACGTTCGACGCAGGTAAAACAGGCCGTACAGTCCCAAAGCTCTTCGTGCAAGTCGACGTCCATGTCCGAGTCTACCAACATATGATAGATCAAGGTGCGGATGTTGAGGTCCGTCTTTCTAGCAACGGGGCATCCGCCAGTGCACTTGCCACACTGAATACAGCCGAAGAGCTCTAGCTGTTCGGCCATTTTTGCCGTCTTAAGTGCCATTTAGATCTCCTTCACCGTCCTAGCCCCGAGCCCTGGAGGACATCGCCTCCCGAGCCCGAACCAGCACACACAACGCCGACGACGCAGCAGCCTTCGCCTGGCCGACCGTGTCCGGAATGTCCTTTGGACTTTGACAGCAACCGGCGACGAATACGTCTTCCACGTTCGTGTCGACCGGTCGCAGCTTGGCGTCGGCCTCCTGGAAGAAACCATCCGGAGAACGCTCCAATCCAAGGAGTTCGGCGACGCCACCCACGTCCCCACGCGGCACAACGGCCGTGGCCAGGACGACCAGGTCAGCCTCAACCTCTACCGGCTGGCCCAACGTCGTGTCCTCGGCCAAGACGACCAGTTTGTCCCCGCGCCGATAGACCTCCGACGGTTCCCCCCGGCGGTAGGTCACGCGCTCGTGCTTCACTCGGTCATAGAACTCCTCGTACCCCTTGCCGAACGCCCTCACGTCCATGTAGAAGACCGTGATATTCGCATCCGGGGCCTTGTCCCGCACCAGGTGAGCGTGCTTCGCCGTATACATGCAGCAAACCCTCGAGCAATACGGCACCCCCGTGTGCGGATCGCGAGATCCGACACACTTTATGAAGACCACGTCCTGTGGCTTCTTCCCATTGACAAGCACCTCACCCTTTGTCGGCCCGGACGCATCGGACAGACGCTCAAACTCGATACCGGTCATCACTTCGGGGTAGACGCCATAGCCGTACTCGGGCTTCGTCTCCGCATCGATGAGATCGAAACCCGTGGCGACGATGATGGTGCTGACGTCAAGATCGACCATCACCGCCTCTTGTTCGAAGTTAATGGCATCCGCTGGACAGGCATCTTTGCACTTGAACGTCCTGCCGCACGTGCCGCGGGTCAGATAGAGACACGCATCGGGGTCGATGGTGTACTTGAGCGGCACAGCCTGTGGGAAAGGTACGTAGATGGCCGACCGGTTTGCTATGCCTTCATCAAAATCGCTGACGATTCTGCCCTTCATACGACACGCCTCAGCACAGTCGCCGCAGCCTCGACACTGATCTATGTCCACGTAGCGGGGCTTCTGCCTGACCCGGACCCGAAAGCCGTCCTCCTGATGCTGTACCGACGTCACCTCGGAGTAGGTCATCAGCTCGATGTTGGGATGCTGACCAGCATCGACCATCTTGGGCGTCAAAATGCAGGATGAGCAGTCCAGCGTCGGGAATGTCTTGTCCAACTGAGCCATGCGCCCGCCAATCGATGGCTCCCGCTCCACCAGATAGACCGTAAAACCAGCGTCCGCGATGTCGAGCGCGGCCTGGATGCCGGCGATACCGGCCCCGATCACCAGAGCCGCAGGTTTTCGCCTCGTCGCACGTCTATCCATATCCCTCATCCTCACCCCAACCCATCAAACGTCGCGAGCGGATCACCCCGAGCCGCATACTATGCAAGGGCCTCCAGCATACGGTAGACGCTGGGCAGTTCCGTACCCTGGCGCCGGGTCGCCTTATTGGGACAGGCGACGATACAGGCGCCGCAGCCCTGGCAGAGGGCATCGACAACGTCAGCCGTGTGCGCCCCAGGCTCCAGAATCCTCGCGTCATAGGGACAGACCTCAACGCATTGCCCACACGCACTGCAAAGACGCTCACTGACCAGCACCGGCGCCACTGGCGGCTCCAACTCCTGTTGCTCCAGCAGCGCTGCTGCCCGCATCGCGGCCCCTTGGGCCTGGACAATCGCCTCGTCGGCAAAGCGCGGCGAATGGGCCAGTCCGGACATGAAGACGCCGCGCTTCGTGAAGTCCAGAGGGCGCATCTTGGGATACTCTTCCTGGAAGAAGCCGTTCTTGTCCAGGGGTATCGCCAGACGGCTCGCCAATGCCGTCACGTCGTTGGGCTCGATGCCCGTACTCAACACCAGAGCCTCCGCAGACAGCTCCACCTCCGCCCCCGTCACAGGTTCACGCACGCGGATCGTCAACGCATCGGCGGCGGCGACCACCTCCGGCTTATCTGGCAGCGCGTATCGCAAGAAGACCACGCCTTTCTGACGAGCTTCGCGATACAGATCCTCCCGGAAACCGAAGGTCCGCATCTCCCGGTAGAGCACGTACACCCGCGCCGTGGGACTCTGCTCCTTGATCCGGAGCGCGTTGGTCACAGCCTTGGTGCAGCAGACGCGACTGCAGTAGGGCCGCTCCGGCTCCCGCGACCCAACACATTGAATCATGACCACATCGGAGGGGACCTCATCGCCTGAGTCAAGTTTTGCTTCAAGCTCGCGCTGAGTTAACACCCGGTCGTCCTCGCCATAGAGGTACTCATTCGGGACGACCTCGTGTCCTCCGGTCGCCACGATCACGGCCCCGTGCGTCAGCGTCTCCCTCTTGCTGTCGGCAACACTCAGCTTCGTCTCATACCGCCCAACCCATCCAGAGACCTCGTCAACCTCGGCCTCAAGATAGAGTGAGATCCGATCCGAGGACGACACGTCCTCGACCAGTTGATCGAGGAAAACCCGAGGGTCCTCCCCGGTCAGTGTGTAGTGCAGCTTCCTTAGCTGCCCACCCAGCTCTGCGCTCTTCTCAACTAGATCCACGTCGTACCCTAAGTCGGCGAGGGTGAGTCCGGCCGTCATCCCCGCCAAGCCGCCTCCA
>Ga0207797_1001328_pt1 | contig 17950 bp, 9 predicted proteins | sample PRCRCaboRojoPR_6_FD_187275 | JGI IMG/M metagenome (GOLD analysis project Ga0207797, IMG submission 187275) | Marine sediment microbial community from Cabo Rojo, Puerto Rico - PR CR 10% Liquid 1 (SPAdes) | ecosystem: Environmental > Aquatic > Marine > Coastal > Sediment | place: Cabo Rojo, Puerto...
CTAAAATAAAGTCTGACAGAATATGCCGTTTCAGCCTGTGCGCGAACCACAGTTGGCGGCTTACCCGGTGTGGCGGAAACGATCCGCGATAGCAAACTCGCGGAGGGAGATTGATTTGGATTTACAGATTGAACAGCATAATAATAAGTGGTTCCGGTTCTGACGTTCCCATCTTCAAAAGACGGTTTTTCAGACGCCGCCAATTCTTCAAGTGAATCCCTGCGCGTTCCACGCAGAACAATATAAGATTGCGCGTTTTTGACAGGGCGCCATTTAAGCAAAATGCGCCTTTCATTCAGCGGCCGTGCAAAAATTCCTGTGGGAGTGGCTGGGCCGGTGGTCTCCCCGGTTTTTTGATAGTGATATACGTTATTTCTGGAGCCTATCCAAAAATCTGTAAGTCCATCTTGGTTCATATCGGCGACAAGTGCAGTATTTGTTTCAACCGGCGCATGATGATAAACCAGCTCGTAATCTTGTTTATAATCAATGATATAAAAATCCGGATAGACAGCCACAAAAATCTCATCATCATTATCCTGATCAATGTCTCCGGCAGAGACGCCGCTGAGAAAATCTTTTGTCGACTCGAAACCAAAAAATCGCCATTCCCGAACAGATTCATAGATGTCGTCACCATTGTTATCATAAATTCGGTAGAGCCAGTGTCTGGCATCGTACGCGTGCTCGGTGTTCAAATTCGGATTTGAATGACATCCGGCAACAAACTCCGGCACAGCGTCGCCGTCAAAATCGCCTATGGCTGTAAACGAGATGCTATCGAGCAAAGGTAGCGAATCCTGCCATGTGGAAACAAAGGTGTTATCGCCAGTATTTTCATAAATGAATAAATCCCCGTCACTGTCGCCGAATAAAATATCTGTTTTGCCATCGTTATCAAAATCGCCAAAAACACAATGCGGAACACCGTAAAAATTCTCGCCATCTGTGGGATTTTCAAAAGAAGCAACGGACTGAAACTGATTATCGCCGATCGACTCCCACATCTCGAATCGATTGACGCTTTTTCCGTTTTCTTGTTTAACGACGCGCATAATGATTTCATTCTTGCCGTCGTTATCAAGATCCGCGATCCGGCTTGCCCAGTATTGTACATTGCCGTCACCTTCCCAAACGTGTGCCTGTTCTGTTGGAAACTGACCTTGTGAAGGACTCTCGTAAAGGTAGCTGTGAAAGCCGAAACCGCACAGGACATCTGGTTTGCCGTCGTTATCCGCATCACCCACGTCACGCGGTATGAGAGACTGTTTGGACTGATAAACACGCTGCATTTTGTGTCCGTCATATTCATAAAAAGCGAGCGGCCCGATACGTCCTTCCTCCTCTGTGGAAAGCACTAGTTCCGGCCAACCATCATTGTTGAAATCAGTTTGCTGATTTAACAATCTCCCTTTTGGCACAGACAAAAAAGTTTTCGTAAATGATGTGACATTTATGGGCTGCTTGCCCAGGTCCGCTTGATAAAGTGAATTGTCAGAAGGAGACACACTTTGCAAGTCAGCGCTGTTTCGTGCGGTCACTTGAAGTTCTATCGGTGTGTCCGCATCCTGCTGCGTTAAATGATAGCGCGGCTGATGTGTACGATAAGACATGAATGCCTCCCGCCAATCGGAGGATGAATGCTGCGGACGATAGAGAATGGATCCACGGCACAAATCATCCGTATCGAACTGCACCAGAACCGAGTGCTCCGGGCCATGAAGCATGGGCAGTAGCGCGACATTGGAAATCAGCGGCGGCGTGCTGTCGAGAAAAATTCGTGTTGATTGTTGTTCGACAAAACCGTTGCTGTGTTGCACTTCAAGCTTGATGGTATATTCTCCATCATCAGGCAGAGGTGCCCATGTTGCCAACAGGTTATCGATTACAGGTGTTTTAACCTGTTCACGAATCGGATGCCACTCATCCGGGTTGTGTCCCGCGCCGAAAAAAAGTGAATAGTGTGCAAAATCAGGGCTCCAGGCAGAGCCGTAAATTTCGACCGGTGCCTGACTGTACCCGGAGTCCAGAGCCGGCTGTGAAAGAAGTACTACGGATTCGCGCGGTTTTGTTAAAGCCTGATGAACGTTTAATCGGCCGCTGCCGTAACGTGATGTCCATTCTGTGACCCCTCCAATAAATTCGGTGCTGTTCACAAGAATGCCGCGAACAGACTCTGCCCGGAGACCGGGATCGTGTGATAACAGCAAACCGGCAGCCGCTGACACATACGGCGCGCTAAAACTGGTGCCGTTCCAGGTTTGATATCCATTGCTCAGATTCGTGCTCAGCACACCACTACCAGGAGCTAAAATATCAACCATGGGACCATAATTGGAAAACGAGGACAGTTGATCGTCTTTATCTAAAGCCCCCACTGAAACGGTACCCGAAAATCCGGATGGATAGTGAACCTCATCTGTGGATGAATTGCCGGCCGACGCCACCATCACCACGTTTCTTTGCTCTCCGTAACGAATGACATCTTCGAGAATATTGGACACGAACACATCACCAAAACTCATATTAATGATTTTTGCGCCGTTTTCGATTGCATAAAGAATTGCCGAGGCAACATCGTCTTCTTCGCCAAAACCACCTGCAGTAAACGCCCGCAGATTCAGAATCCGGCAACCGTGCGCCAGTCCGGCAATACCACGCTCGTTATCGGCCACCGCCGCAATAATACCGGCAACGGCGGTTCCATGTCCGAACTGGTCCATGGGATCATTATCCCGATCCAGATAATCACCGCCATCAGGATAATTCGGCGCATCGGTAAAATCCCACCCGCGAATATCATCGACATAGCCGTTATGATCATCGTCCATGCCGTTTATATCCAGGGAATCGACTTGACCATCATCATTAGCATCCTCACCCAAATTGAGATAGAGATTGCCAGCGAGATCGGGATGGTAATAATCGATACCAGTGTCGATCACAGCTACAAGCACATCCTCGGATCCGCGTTCAATATCCCAGCTTTGAAATGCAGCAATTTTTTCCAGCGCCCACTGTTCGCCGAGTTTCGGATCGTTCGGCGTATAATCCAAACGAAAAGCACGATTAACGTTAGCAGCCGTAACAGCGGAAGATTCTCGGAGTCGTCGAACAAGTGTTTGCGGCTGCACTCCCTCTGGTACCTGCATTTGAAGCCACTGTGATAGTTCTAACGAACGGTTAACTGGCAGCGCTTGTTCAATTTTCTGCACATTAAATTCTGCACAAATTTGATCAATCGCGTGAATTCCCGTTACGATGCGAGTACCATTTTTTTTGTGCAATGACGGTCTCTCGGACACTTTTATCAAAACAGATGACAATGCCAACGACTGGGTTAGCCAAATGAATAGAATAAATTGTAAAAGTTTCAGCGACCTGCTCATTTTTGATTCCGTAATGCTGTTATAATTAATCGTGGAAGTGTGCCGACCAGTAAAAATAAAAAAGCCAGTTTTGTGCCAATGCGATGAATCCGGCTTGAATTGTATTTTTCAAAATAATGAATAAATGAACGATGCGAGGAGATAATCATTTCCGCACGCCGCTGCCGGATGCTGGCACCCTGAATGTGATAAACAAAAGTTTTGGGCAGAAATCGAATAATGAATCCGGCGTCAATAACTCGCCGGCACCAGTCCACATCACTGAAAAACATGGTAAAATGTTCGTCAAAACGTCCAACACGTTCAATGACTTTTTGGGACGTCAGTAAAAAAGCACCTTGCGGCTGACAGTTATCGAGAACGTTTTTATGATCAAAATCCGGCATGCGCCAGCTATTAAAGCGAGGACTTTGGGGAAACAGAATTGCCAGCGCCATACATTCGTAAAGTACATCCCGGCGTTTGGGGAAACGCCGGCACGACGGCTGAATCCGGCCGTCAGGGTATCGGAGCTGTGGGGCAAGAACTCCAATTTTATCCTCTTCCTCAAACTGCTCAAAGAGAGGTGACAATGAAGAAGTAACAATAACATCCGGATTCATGATCAGGAGATATTCTCCTCGGCTCATTTTGATGCCTTGATTGACACCGCGGGTGTATCCTGTATTTTCACGATTTAAAAAAACATGTATGTCGAAATAACCGGAAAAAGATGATTCAATCTTTCTTAAAGTGAAGCGGGTGTCATCTGAACTGGAGTTATCAATAATAATCAGCTGCGTTTGCATATTGCCGAGGTGTTCAGCCAATGCATTGCAGCATGGAAAAATAATATCTGCATTATTAAAAGTGACAATGACAACTGAAAGATCGATCTTTGCTGTCTGGCTGGATTGGCTCATGTTGATTTATTGATTCTCATAAAAAGAATGGTCGAAAGCATCCAGGCCTCCGACCATGTCATTTTCAATGTGGTGATATTTTTCTTATTTTTCTTCGTCTAATTTCTTTCTCAAATAATTTATTTTGGACTGATACCACTCGTTATCCGGATTTTTTTCGAGCAGTGTTTCAAACACACCAATAGCTTTGGCGTACTGTCCCTGCGCAGCATAAATTTCACCCAGCGTCGGAGTGGCAAATTTTCCTTTATCCTGGCTGCCCTTATCATCTGCTGATTCTCCGGTTTCTTTTTCGGCAGATGGTTCCCCGGCGGCAGGAGAAACCTCTGACTCGGTTTCGCGATTCGGAGGTTGCTCTGGTTCTCTTTCAATGTCATCAAAACTTTCGAGCTCCTGATCCGGAGATTCAAAATCAAAATCTTCACCGAGATCGGGTAATGTCTCGTCAACTGTTTCGATTTCCTGATCAGTCGATTGATCTTCCACGTCCATATTAAAATCATCCTGATCGAAGGACGGCACGTCCTCTTTGTTCTCTTTTGTCTCAGGAGTTGCGGCGTTTTCACTTTCAGGTTCGTTTAATTCAAGCGTGGAGAGAAAATCATCTAATGATTCTTCCTCCTCTTCCGTCTTTGTCTGTTCCTCTTCAGATTCAGATGGCGCGGCCTCCATTGGTTCTTCAGAAGGTTCTTCCTGAATGGATGTAAAATGCTCAGGAAGCGTTTCTTCCTCTTCTTCGAACGGACTCGATTCGTCGTCAAGAGATTCGGAATGATCATCCTGGGTCGTACTATGGAGTATTTTTTCTTCAGGTGAAAGGGTATCTTCCTGCTGTTGATCATGCGGTTCTTCTTCACCGGATTCGGCAAAGGCTTCCTCAAAGGCGCCAAATCCTTCATCTTTTGTCGCTTCTTCATCTTGGTCCGAAGCTGCTTTTTCGATGACGTTGCGCTCTTCCTCTTCCCGGCGCTCTTCTTCGTCTATGCTTGGGCTGAAAATATCATCTAAAAGAGCAGTGAAACGTTCTTCTTCTTCTTCATACCCGGATTGATCAATATCAACATCAGCCCGTGGTGCCTCGGTCTCAGGCTCTTGTTGTTGTGCGGAAGCCGGCTTTTGTGATGCTGATTCTTGCGATTCTGTTTCAGCCTCCAGTTCCGAGAATACATCTTTTTCAGTTTCTGTTGTGGTCTCGCTTAAATCACCTTCCTTTGTGCTTGTCTCTTGAAAAAAATCATCGTCAAAATTTTCAGCAGTTTCTGTTTCTGTAGTGGACTCAGCCTGTTGTTCTTCTTCGAAAAACCACTCGTCGCTATCTTCGACCGGTTCCATCTCTTCTTCTTCCTCTGTCTGAGACTCGGAAGGTTCCAAAGAGTGAACTTTTTTCTGAATGTCGGAATTTAGAGGATCGATCCTGAGAATGTGACGATACACATCCCGGGCTGCTTCAAAATTATTCACCCGGGTTTGCAACTCGCCCTGCAAAAACAGGGCACCCATGTGATCCGGATCGAGCTCTAACGTCTTTTTGACGGAAGAGCTTGCCTGGTCATATTCCATGCGTTGGTAATAACATTTTGCCATAATAAAATGAGCGTTGGGATAATCCGGGTGCTGTTGGATAGCCTGTTCAGCATAGTCCAGCGCCTTGTCGAATTCTTTGACTTCCATGTAGCGCTGGGCAAGCCGCGGTAGCAGCATGGAATTCTGGGTGCTTGATATTTTTGATTTGAGCCAGTCAATTTCCTGCGACATAGGTATCATATTTTTTCCCCGCAAATCAAGTTATTTGTGATTACGTCTAAATATAAGGTTTTCAAAATAATATAGCTATATTTTTTTTGCCTGCGTACCAAAAAACTCACCAATTTGAAACAGTTTTGTTGATTATTTCCTGACTGATTTTCGAATAAGCTTCTTCATAAGCATCCGTACGCCCTTGCGGGCCCATTGCCGGATCGTAACTTCCCCACTGCGTAATACGTCCCTGCCACATTTCCTGACGTTTGACCTGATCTGTGCAGGTCACTTGAACGGAAAAATATATTTTTATATCTTCAACGGTTTCCTGAGCATCAAAAGCGCCGGCGCGTTCATTTATGCTGGTAATGGCGCCTTCAATAATTACATCTGCAGTCGCCTGATCATCAATGCGGAGAGAACCGTCACGGGTAAATTCATCGATCAGCGTGTCAGTAAGATTTTCAGCCACGCTAAATTCAGATGTACGATTCTCAAATAACGGAACCGCGACTGTGTTCAGGTACGATGGCAGCGAGCCCTTGACTGAATAATAAGCACATCCGGCAGTCAGGCCGAAAATAATGATCAATATTATAGAAAGTAGTGAATTACGATTATTCATCTTTTAAATCATATTTCTTGAGTTTGCGATAAAGGGTACGTTCACTCATACCCAGCGATTTTGCGGCTTTACGTTTGTTACCATTTGATTTTACTAAGGCTGACTTTATAAGTTCCTTTTCCATATCTGTTACGGACTCTGTTTTGGGTTCATTGCGGTTTTCATACGCATATTTATACTCATTCGGTAATTCTTCCCGCCAAGGACCCAGGCTATAACGCGGCGGCGAACTGGCAACGAGTAATTCCCGCAACTGGGCAATCTCGCTTTTAATTTCCAGCAAAGCCCGCAATAAAAGTTCCTGATCCAACTCGCTCTTTTCTTTGTTTACCGGAACCGGCATATTGCGTTCATGCTGATCAAAGGTGTCCAGGTATTTTTGTAATCTTTGTTGATCAATCTGGGCGCCCTTTTCCAGAACGATAACTTTTTCGACCAGATTGCGCAACTCCCGGATATTTCCCGGCCACTGATAGCGCTCCATCATTCGAATCGCGCTATCTGTAAAACCGTCAAATTCAATATGATTTTGTTTGCAAAAATCAGAGGCAAACTTTTTGGCCAGCACAACGATATCTTCCCGGCGTTCCCGTAAAGGCGGTACCGGAATATGCATGGCGTTCAACCGATAATACAAATCCTGGCGAAAATTCCCATTGCGCACTTCTTTCTCAAGATTTTTATTTGTTGCAGCGATAAAGCGAACATCGACCTTGTGCGTGGTGGTACCGCCAACACGCATAAATTCCCGCTGTTCCAGAACCCGCAACAATTTGACCTGGATCGACGTTGGTAGCTCACCAATCTCATCCAAAAAGATACTGCCGTTATTTGCCAATTCGAAATAGCCTTTGCGCTGACTGGCAGCGCCTGTAAATGAACCTTTTTCGTGCCCGAACAATTCGGATTCCAAAATGCCTTCCGGTATCGCGCCGCAATTGACAGTAATGTACGGCTGATCATGACGGCGGCTGCGCAAGTGCACAGCCTTTGCGACCAGTTCTTTTCCTGTGCCACTTTCTCCTGATATCAAAACCGAAATATCTGTCGGCGCGACTTGTTCGATCGTTTCGACAAGCTGCCGGGTGCTTTCGGTTACACCTAATATTCCGATTTGACGTTGTATCTCTTTCCAGTTTTCTGTATCAGAATAATCGTTTATGTAATAATCCTGATTTGTTGCCAAGCAATACTCCTGTGTTTCAATAGCTCTATGATAATTCTGCTTCTTTGAAAAAATTGATCGTCTCTTTCATTCCTGCTTTCAAGTCATATGCAGGTTGCCAACCGAGTTCTCGCTCGGCACGATCGATAGCCACAACGCTTCGGCGCTGTTCACCGGCTTTTTCGGCACCATGCTCTTCTGGCATGTTAACGCCGGTTAATTCATTCAAGGTTCGAAAAATTGTGTTTATTGATGTTTCCTGTGCTGTGCCGATGTTGTAAATTCGATTCTCGCCTTTTTCAAGCGCCAGCACATTAGCACGGGCGACGTCTTTGACATAGACGAAATCGCGAGTCTGTTCACCATCTCCGTTGATTATGGCTTGCTCGCCTTTGAACATTTTTTCCAAAAAGATTGCCACAACGCCTGCTTCTCCGTGAGGATTCTGCCTCGGTCCGTAAACGTTGGCATAACGAAAAATCGTAGATGAAATATTATGAAACAAGTGATAATAAAACAAATATTTCTCACCAATTAATTTTGTTACTCCGTACGGAGAATAGGGTTGCTTTCTGTGACCTTCATCCGCAGGAAAATATTCCTGCTCACCGTAAACCACACCGCCGGATGAGGCAAAAATCACTTTTTTCACCTGATGCTTGACGCAGTTTTGCATCACATTCAAAAAACCAATGACGTTATTTTCCGCGTCATAAATCGGGTCTTCCACAGACCGGCGGACATCCATTTGCGCAGCCTGATGATTGACGACATCAAATCCATGTTCAGCAAAAATATCATCAAGCTTTCTATCGCATATGTCACATGCAATAAATGTCGCCTGGTCATTAACGTTCTGTTTACGTCCGGTTGACAAGTTGTCTATGATCACCACTTCGTGTCCGGCGTTTATATATTCATCGACAATATGTGAACCGATAAATCCAGCTCCGCCTGTAACCAGTATCTTCATGTTCTCTCCTATCTTAAAACCCTGTGTGCAATATCTTTACGATAATAAGCGCCGTCAAAAGCGATCAAGCTGACGGATTTATAAACTTTGCTTGTTGCCCTGGCAATCGTGCTGTCCAGCGCAGTGACGCCGAGCACACGGCCGCCATTAGTGACGATGTCATTGCCTGCTTTTTTCGTCCCGGCGTGAAAAACATAAACATCTTCATCCCACACCCTGTCAAGTCCATGAATTTTCTTGCCCTTTTCATAAGGTCCGGGATATCCGCCCGAGGCAAGTACCACGCAGACAGCCGCACCCTCGCGGTTCTTCCAGTCGATTTGATCGAGTTTGTTATCGCGTACGGCTATTATGGCTTCAATGAGATCGCTTTCAGCCATAGGCAAAATAACCTGAGTTTCCGGATCGCCAAACCGGCAGTTATATTCCAGCACTTTTGGACCATCTTTGGTGATCATCAGTCCGGCGTACAGCACACCTCTATAAGGACGGTCTTCCAGTGCCATGCCTTTTACTGTCGGTTCGATAATCTTTTTCTTGATATCATCCATCATCTCGCCACTAATATGAGGTGTTGGTGCATAGGCGCCCATGCCGCCGGTGTTGGGACCTTCATCATTATCAAAGATCCGCTTGTGATCCTGGGATGGCACCATGTAGACAATGTTTTCGCCGTCAGTCAGTGCGAGAACGGACACTTCATCGCCGGTCATCATCTCTTCCAGCACCACTTTGGACCCGGCGTCGCCAAATTCCCGTTTATTCATGACTTTATCGACCGCATTCAAAGCTTCATCGTAATTCCGGCAAATGAGCACCCCTTTGCCGGCGGCGAGCCCATCTGCTTTAACGACCATGGGTCCCTTGTTTTCATCCAAAAAAGATTTTGCTTTTTCGAATCTTTCAAACACACGGTATTGGGCAGTAGGGATATCATATTTATGCATAAAGTCCTTACAAAACGCCTTGCTGCCCTCCAGCTCAGCAGCGCGTTGACTCGGCCCGAAAATTGGCAGGCCATTTTCTTCAAAATCATCGACAATGCCATTGACCAGCGGCACTTCCGGCCCTACGATGGTCATATCAATTTTATTTTTTGACGTAAAATTGATCAGCTTTTTTGTATCTGCCGCGCTAATATCAACACATTCAGCTTCCCCGGCAATGCCGGCGTTTCCCGGGGCGCAATATATTTTATTCACCTGCGGATTCTGTTTCACTTTCCAGACGATTGTATGTTCCCGGCCGCCACCACCAACAACGAGTACTTTCATAGTTTCGTTATCCTTTGCTGTTTAAAACATTTCGCATTTTTTCCGCTTTAGAAATTTCTCTGGTTTTACTTGACATATGATTTCTTTTTCACAGTATCCCGAGCTTCCTGCAGCATGTCAATCTGATCGCGGATTTCGGCTGCCTGCTCAAACTCGAGTCTGGATGCGGCTTCCATCATGTTCTTTTCCAGCTCCCGCAGCATGTCTTCTTTTTGTTCCGAGGACATTTTATCCCAGGCATCCAGGTCAAGCTTTTCACTGCTCTTTTTGGCTGTTTTTCCATAGGTTGCCCGGGCATCTGCGACAGAGGTCGAGCCCATCACTTGCTCGATTGATTTGTAGATTGTAGCCGGTTTTATGTTATGCTTTTCATTATACTCCATCTGAATTGCCCGGCGTCGATTCGTCTCGTCGATAGCCCGCTGCATGGAATGGGTCACATTATCAGCATAAAAAATGACCCGTCCTGAAACATTCCGCGCTGCCCGTCCGGCCGTCTGAATCAGGGAACGCTCCGAGCGCAAAAATCCTTCCTTGTCCGCATCCAGAATGGCGACCAGGGACACTTCCGGCAAATCGAGTCCCTCGCGCAAAAGATTAATGCCGACGAGCACATCAAACTCGGCCAGTCGAAGGTCCCGAAGAATGGCCACTCTATCCAAGGCATCGATTTCCGAGTGCAAATACCGGACCCGGATACCTGCGCTGGCAAGATAGTCTGTCAAATCTTCTGCCATACTTTTTGTGAGTGTAGTGACAAGAATGCGCTCGTCCCGCGCTGCGCGTTCCTGTATTTCCTGCATCAGGTCATCGATTTGTCCTTCGATCGGCCGGACCACAATTTCAGGGTCCATCAGCCCGGTCGGACGAATAATCTGTTCCACAACCACGCCGCCGGATTTCTCCAGCTCGTATTCAGCAGGCGTGGCAGAGACGAAAATCGCCTGATTGATGACAGATTCAAATTCGCGGAAATTGAGCGGACGGTTATCCAGCGCCGACGGCAATCGGAATCCATATTCCACCAGCGTTTCTTTACGCGACCGGTCACCGTGGTACATGCCATGTATTTGCGGAATGGTGACGTGAGATTCATCGATGATCAGCAAAAAATCATCCGGGAAATAATCGATGAGTGTGTACGGCCGCTCACCTTCTTTACGCCCGGACAAGTGCCGCGAATAGTTTTCCACGCCGGAACAGTAACCGATTTCACGCATCATTTCCAGGTCATAATTCGTGCGCTGCTCAAGGCGCTGGGCTTCGACCAGTTTGTTGTGCTTGCGGAAATATTCCAGCCGTTCTTGCAGTTCCTGCTCAATGTTATTTATCGCAGCCTCCAGTCGCTCGTACGGTGTGATAAAATGTTTTGCCGGGTAAATCGCCACTCGTTCCAGTTCATTCAGCAACTCACCAGTCACCGTATCCACCGTGCTGATGCGCTCGATTTCATCGCCCCACATTTCAATGCGGATAGCTTTGTTTTCATAAGCCGGAATGACTTCAACAATATCGCCGCGAACGCGAAACGTGCCGCGTTCAAAGGCCACATCATTCCTGACGTAAAGAATTTCCACCAGTCTTTTCAGGATGTCATCGCGGTTAATATGCTGGCCACGATCCAGAAACAGATTCATTTTTTTCCAGTCTTCGGGAGAACCCAGACCGTAAATGCAGGACACTGAAGCCACGATAACGACGTCGTTTCGGGTGAGCAGAGAACTGGCGGCTTTTAAACGCAGCCGGTCAATTTCATCGTTGATGGAGGTGTCTTTTTCAATATAGGTATCTGTTGTCGGAACGTAAGCTTCGGGCTGGTAATAATCGTAATAGCTGATAAAATACTCGACCGCGTTTTCCGGGAAAAATCCGCGCATCTCACCGTAAAGCTGGGCGGCAAGAGTTTTGTTGTGCGAGATAATCAATGTCGGTTTGTTGAGGTTGGCAATGACATTTGCCATGGTAAACGTCTTGCCGCTGCCGGTTACGCCAAGCAGTGTTTGAAAAGTATCACCGCGATTTAAACCCTGTGTCAGCTCATCCACAGCTTGCGGCTGGTCGCCCTGCAGATTGAAATTTGTGGTGAGTTTGAATTTTTCCATATTTTTTAACTTTTCATTTTTATACCAATCTCAAGTTCCTTCTTGAATCCTGGCACAAAAATTGAATGATATTATAAAACTTTTTCGCTTTTGTGTTTTTTTTAAATGAGTGTTGATGTTCAGGTCTTGTGGCAACAACCCTATCTTTAGTAATATCATAACTATCTGACAGAAATATACTATGAATATGCCACATTGTCAAGCTTCAAAAATAATGACATGATGTGGACATGATTTCAACACCTCAGAGAATCATTTGTATCCTTTTTTTCACAAAAAGCTTGATAATCAACATCACGAATACTAATTTGTACATTATTCCAACGAACTAAAAACTGGAACTGGTTATGAAAATCAGAGCAGCGGTCTGGATTTCACTTGCTTTCCTTATAACATTTTTACCCTGCAGAGCACTCGAACATACCCGCGCCTTGTGGGTGACGCGCTGGGATTATCATTCTCCACAGGATGTCCGGCGCATTGTGGATAACGCCGCAGAGCTTGGATTCAACACGCTTCTCTTCCAGGTTCGCGGCAATGCCACGGCTTTTTATCACTCCAGTTACGAACCGTGGGCTGAGGAACTTGGCGGCACCTACCCCGGCTGGGATCCGCTAAAAACCGCTATTGAAATGTCGCGCGATTCTGGAGTGGAGTGTCACGCCTGGATCAATCTTTATCCGGGCTGGCGCGGTCTTGAGCCGCCGCTGAACAAAGATCAGCTTTACCATACCCATCCGGACTGGTTTATGGTGGATGCGTTTCAAAACCGTCAGGTTCTGAATGATCATTATATGTGGCTATCGCCGACGAATCCAAATGTGCAAGACTATCTCCTAAAGGTGTGTAAAGAATTGATTCGGGATTACGACATTGACGGATTACATCTGGATTATTGCCGCTTTCCGGCCAGTACGTATTCTTTTGATGATTTCTCGTTGCGCCTGTTTAAACAGCGATTTCAGGCCTCCCCGCAGAAACGGCCGGTCAGTTGGCGGCAATGGCGGCGGGATGCTGTTACCGATCTCATAACACAAATTTACCAATTCATTTCTTCACAAAAACCACGTGTAGTGCTCAGTGCAGCAGTGGTTCGGGACTATCACCGCGGCAAGCGCATTTACATGCAGGACAGCCACGGCTGGCTGGCACGCGGTATCATCGATGTCATTTATCCGATGATGTATGTCCGCGATACGACCCTGTTTAAAATTTTGCTCGATGAACATCTGGAAAATTCACACAACCGGCATGTTTATCCCGGTATTCACGTCAATAAAGTTGAAGAGATGGATGATTTTCTCTCCATCGTCAGAGAACATCAAATCCAGGGAACAGCATTTTTCTCCTACAACTTATTGTGTCCGGGACACAGCACAGACAACGCCCGTGCGGAACAGTTAAAAGCGTTATGGAGCGAACCGGCCGAGCCCGCTGCCATGCCGTGGAAAACCGATGTCCGCGACCGGATCGGTCCGGTGATCACTCATGTAAAAACGATTCCACGGACGGTTACGCCAAAACTCACGTTCAAAATCGCTGCGCACATTGTCGATTCGTCCGGTGTGTACGATGACAACACCGGCTCGAGAGGCCGGGGCGTGCATTTGATTTACGATCGAATCTGGCCGCCGACCAATCCGCGCGAAATCAAAATGAAACCGCTTGCCAAAGCGAAAAACTGGTATATCACAGAAAAATCAATTCCGCCGCAAAAACTGGGATTGAATTTTCGCTGCCGAATTGTAGCCTGGGATGATTTTCACGAAAGCGCCGGGCACCCGCAGCGCAACCGCGGCCACAGCGATGTATGGTCATTGTCCATTATCAATCCCGATGAATCCTACGTCGATGGCGGAGAGTGGGGGCCGCGAATCTGGCATCCCTCTGCTCTTGAAATTGATCAGCATCAACAGGTGTGGGTGAACAGTGAACGCAAAGGGCCAGTGCTTGTGCTCGACCAGCTTGGCCGTCCTGCCTCATTTTCCCCCATTCGCATCGGTATTGATGCACAATATCAACAAATGATCATACCGGAAAAACGTCTTGCCGGATTCGCCCGTATGCCGGACGATGTCATGGCAGTCGCGGCCAACACCGAACCGCCGATGATTTTTCGTTTTGACAGCAAAACCGGAAAAGCACTTCCAGGCATGACTGTAGATTTTGAGATGCAGGAACTGGATACGGATCAGCAAGGCCATTTGTTTGTGCTCGAAAAGGAACGTGCCGTCTGGCATGTCCTCGACCGTACCGGTCGCGAATTAAAAGGCAGTCCATTTGGCAACGAGCACAGCGGTACAGACATCTCGGTTCTTAAAAACGGCGCCATTGTTTTTATCAGCGATAAATCAACAAACAGTGTACAATGCTGGTACGGCGCCATTGAAGGCCGGCGGGCAAAATACTGGCAATCCGATCCGCTGCCGGCAGTGGATGTCGGACTCGGTAAAATTAAAATCGATAAAAACGATCACGTTTACGTATCGCACAGCCAAAGGGGCATTATTACGATTTTTGATCGATCCGGTATTCCCCTCAAGCATCTGTCGCAAAATAATCTCTCCTCCCTGTTTGCACCTCAGGACATTGCCATTGATGAGAAGAACAAAGTGCTTTACGAAATTGAGATGATCGGGATAGGGCCGACGAAAATCAACCGGTGGTTGAAACGGGTGGAATAAAAATTAATTTTAGTATTATAATAGTCGGGAATTTATTCAAATCTATTGAGAATTAGTAATACTCAAGAATTGAAATTCAAATTTTTATTAATGAATTTTGTGGTCTGGGCTTCATTTTTTATGATTTACTACTTGACAAAACATAAAATTTTATTTATAATATATAGTTGTTTGGCGAAATTGAATTAACTTATTGTTTTTACCAGGCAAATAAAAAGAATATAAACACAATAGTTTATGACAAATTTCAAGTAATTGCAAACAACAGTATTATAGGAAAGAAAAAACTTTTTTAAACAGGTTCCGATTCAATCTCTATAAACTGACACCTTTTTTCAACCCACCTAGACACAGCCCGGAGCAGATAAGTCTCGTTATTATACTATAACCATTGGTTGTTGCTCGAAGTCCACTCTATAAAATAGGGCTAACACATGAAGCCGCCTATTTATTGCTGTCGTGTGGTATACCGTTTTATTGCAGTTGTTTGTTTTTTATATTTTTTTCTGTTTCCTGCAAAAGCCTACTCGTTGGGCATTGAACTTTTTAAACAACACGTTCACTTGTCCGGCCAATCTCAGGTTTATACCGAACTCTACAAGAGTACCGGCCCGAATCCCAAACGCCCGCCGACAACAGCGCGAATCACTGCCAATCCGTATCTGCGTTTTTCTGATCTTTTTACGGTCTCAGCCCAATTAATGCTTTCCACAGAAGGCTCTGCAGCCCGGCAAAATATCAATATTCTGGGACTGCATCCAACCTGGCAATGGGGCAAGGCACATATCGGTGATCACTCTGATTACTTTTCCAGATACACCTTCAACGGCATTAATGTAAAGGGAGCTGAGCTTGATTTGTACCCGGGTAATCTTCGATTCACTATCGGCGGCGGCCAAACTCGCCGGGCTGTCGAAGGTACACTTGTGCACGAGAGCTTTGACCAGTATATGGTTTCATCCAGAATCGGATATCAGACAGATAATAATTCCTTTTTGCATTTGATTTTTCTTAAAGCCAAAGATGACCCCGCCTCATTAAAAAAGCCACAAGATTGGGAATATGATTACGTCATTGAGGATACCCTGGAAACCGAACTGGATACCCTGTGGATTGAACCGCCCTATCATCCGCTTTCCGTGACTCCCAGGGAAAATATGGTAATCGGATTTGCGTCAAAACTGAATTTGTTCCGAGATCATATTTCTGTTGAAATTGAAGGGAGCGGTAGCGCTTATACCAAAGACATCAATGCAGACCCAGCCAAAATGGACAGCCTGGGGATTAACGATTTTTCACAAACCCTGTTCAACAGCCTTTTTACTCCGCGCGCGGGTTCCAGCTTTGATTATTCGCTCAATACCCACCTTGCCGTCAATCTCGAAAAAATTAAAGTTAATGCCGGATACCGGCACATCGGACCGGGTTATATATCTTTGGGCACTCCGTCTATGGTAAATGATCGAAGGGAACTGCTGCTGAACACTAATTTTAAAACAGGCATTCACCGAATCCGTCTCGGCTGGAACCGGTTATCGGATAATCTTTTGGATCAAAAACTGCAAACCAATATACGCAATCAGTTCCAGGGATCGTTGTCTACCATCACAAAACGTTGGCACTCCCAATTCAATCTGCGCTCATTGGTGATGGACAATCAAGCATCAACAGATTCGCTTGAATGGAATTTCAAAAATTACATTCTTTCGACCCACCAGTCGCTTATCTTGGATCGCGAATCAACATTGCGGAAAATCGGGCTCCAGTACACATTCCAGACATCTGCAAAGGATTTACATTCTGCCTCAACTCAAAGTTACTATCACACAGCAAGTTTTACCACAAATATCAGATTTGCCAAAAAATTGATCCTCAATACATCGGTCGGTTTATCGTTAAGAGATTCCAATACCAGTGGGCAATATACGACTCAGGTCTATTCAGCTCGGTTGGTTCATTCGGCGTTCAAGAATAATTTGTCCACGGTTTTTTACACTTCATCTTCCATGGTCAGAGATACCCGGATGATCAGGACCGGCCTAACCTCTCACTATAGAGTGGGGGCAGCCTATCGGCTTACTTTGAACCTGGCGTTCAATGATTTCAGCGGGACTAATAATTATAGAGAATTCCGTCCAACATTAATGTTGTCCCGACAATTTTAAATGGCTGGAGGCCGCCATGAGCCAAAAATATATATCAATCTTTGCTGTTAGTTTGATTTTTTTATTGACAATGACCTGCATGCAGACTGTAGAACCTGAAAAGGGGACATTGTCCATTCAACTCGACTGGGAATCCGAATCAACGAAAGTCCTGAACACAAATGATACCGGGGTAACCGAGAAAATTCTGCGTGAAAAAGATATCATCGATGAGATCACCACACTTCGAATCACTCTGCAGCCCGGAAATCTGACTTTTGTCTTTGAACCGTCTGAAACCAATCCAAGTGTCAATGTTGGTCTCGGCATTTACAACATATCTGTATTCGCTTTGAATGATAGTGATCTGGTACTTTTTTCCGGTTCTGCTGAAAAAGTATTGGTTAAACCGCCCGAGCAGACTAGGCTTACTCTTTTAATGGAAGCCCAGTTTCCCATGCAGTCGCCGCTTTTTATCGATCTGTCTGAAGAAAATACCAACACCAGCGGTATCTACACAGTTGTCTGGTCATCGACACCCAAGACCACGCAGTACTGTCTGGAGGAGAGCATAGACAGTTTATTTACACAGGCGGTTGTGCTTTATACCGGAGCGGATACCAGTCTTTACATAGAAAAGAAATCAAATGGCACATTTTTTTATAGAGTTCAGAGTGCAAATGAAATTGGTGTTTCTCCATGGAGTGATGTGATCAGATTCATTGTCGATATTCCCTCTGATCTGGTCATTTTAACGGATTCACTGCCAAAAGCCAATTTCAACGAACCCTATGCTTACATTCTGGAAGCCCAGGGCGGTACTGAGCCGTATACCTGGTCGTTGAGTCAGGGACAACTGCCAGACGGCCTGACTCTTGATCCGGCAACCGGGCGGATTGCAGGCACGCCCTCGGCAGCCGGCACGTTGACTTTTACCATCAAGGTCACGGAC
>Ga0207797_1001329_pt1 | contig 17943 bp, 13 predicted proteins | sample PRCRCaboRojoPR_6_FD_187275 | JGI IMG/M metagenome (GOLD analysis project Ga0207797, IMG submission 187275) | Marine sediment microbial community from Cabo Rojo, Puerto Rico - PR CR 10% Liquid 1 (SPAdes) | ecosystem: Environmental > Aquatic > Marine > Coastal > Sediment | place: Cabo Rojo, Puerto...
GTTAGCCCTGACACCTCCTGAAAACGGGTATCTCCGTCATCCACCCCGGGCAGATTGAACTCCACCCGGAAATGGAATCCGACCGGTGGATAGTACACCGCCATGGATTACTCGTTCTCTATGGTCAAACCTTCATGTGCTATCTCGATTGACTCGATAGCCACTTCGTTTCCGGTGGCTTTGAGTCCCGGGCCTTCCACTTTCACCGGAAAGGCATTCTGGGCCTTCCACACCATGACCGGTTCGTGATTCTCGTTTAACAGGCTAATGATGATATCCCGGCGTTCTACGGTGTTCAGTTTGGTGGTGTTCAGCCATTCGTAGAACTCATTATCGGTGTCGATAATACCACGTTTCAGGGTCAGGTTGCCGTACTTGGGTATCCCCGGCATTTTCATCGCGGAATACTCCGGATTGGCCCCCTCCCGATACTCGATCACCTGGGTTTCGATGTTCAGACCAGAGACTTCAGAGAATCCCACTCTGGTGGTACCCATTTCGACCTGGAAGTGAAAGACGGGTAATGGATATTCTGCCATGACTGTTTACCTCATATTTCCGTTATGATTGTTAATCAAAGGATCGTGTGTTTCCTGAACTCTCTCAGGATTCCTGCATCTTATGGGAAAACTTCAGGATGATGAATTCCGCCGGCCGCACCACGGCCATGCCAATCTCCACATTCATCCGGCCCTCCAGAATATCCTGGGCGGTCATGGTGAGCCCCAGCCCGACTTTCACGAAGAATGCTTCATCAGGCGTCGCACCGGCCAGAGCACCGTCCCGCCACTTCTGGATCAGGTAGTTCTCAATCATGCTTTTTACCTTCAGCCAGGTATTGGCATCATTCGGTTCGAATACCGCCCAGTAGGTGGATTTTTTCACAGACTCCTCCACCATATTGAAAAACCGGCGGACCGAAATATATCGCCACTCATTGCTGTTTCCCGCCAGCGTCCGGGCACCCCACACCAGCACACCTTTCCCGGTAAACACCCGAATGGCATCGATGGATTTCCCGGCTGTGGGATCCACGTTGAGGTCCTCCTGCGTCTGGTTATCTATGACCTCGGAGACTCCCACCACACTGTTCAGACTGATGTTTGCCGGTGCCTTCCAGACACCCCGGGCTTCATCCACAGTGGCGTACACACCTGCAATTGCACCACTGGGGGGAAGAACGGTCAGTGCGCTGCTCAGCTTGGTAACCATGCTCTGATAAACGGTGTGCGATTCGTATAACTGATCCTCGAAAGTGGTCTCATAGTTGTTCGCAGCATTTACCAGCTGGGTTACTGCCGCATTCACCTGCTGGAAGATCTGAGTCACCTTCTTCTCGGCAGCGATCATTTTCTCCACATTGGTACCGCCAACGAAGATCGAGGTATCCGGGCTCGGATTATTTCCACTGGCACTGTCGAAGATGTCGTTCCACTCGGCGGATTCCATGGGATGATACGACTGATACAGATTGTATGAGCCGGTGAGCTCCGAATCGGCCCCCTCATCGTAGGCGATCAGGGTAGTCAGCGAATCACGGAGTGTGTCGATGATCATGTTCTGGGCGTCGGTGATGAGCCCGCTGCCTGAAATCTTGCCCGACAGTCCCGCCCATTCGTCCGCGGCGGCAGCCAGGTCATAGATGAAGTTCATCAGCGCCTTAAACTCACTGGTCAGCGGATCGGTTTTGAAATCATCCAACAGGCTGGTATAGCGCGCCTTTAACGTGGTTTCACCGCTCCTCAATGTGTCGAGATCGGATGTAATTGTGTCAACGTCCGAGACTGCGTTATTCAGGTTCGTTACCGTGGTTTGCACTTCACTGCTGTCGGTGAGTACGTCCAGTCCGATAATTTTCCCGCCGCGCATCACCTTTCCCTGAATATCACGATACCGCAGCGTTATCCCGAGATTTGACTTCAGCCAGGGCGTATACGCAGCACCGTATTTCAGGTTATTAATCCCGATGTTGCCCCGGAATTCATCGACCCCGTCCGCCCAGTCGAAAGCCGGATCCCCGGACTTTGATTCCAGCAGATCGAAAACCGAGAACCGGTCCTGAAGATCCGTGCATTGCTGGAGCGCCTGCTGCTGAACCGAATACAGGTCCGGACTGCCAAGGAGTACCGCATCGGGAAACAGAATAATGGTCGGCTCATCTTTCTTGGAGAGCTTCTCCAGACCGGTGGTGAAATCCCCTTTGGCAACAGAATCCGAATAGGAGCCAATGGACACGATGTAGCATTTGCCGCCGCCGTTCTGGAAAAAGAGGCGCAGACTGTCGTACATGTAATAGGTGGATTCCAGATCATAGGTTGTGACCACATTGTTCTCGTCCAGGTTCACCTCATTGACGGTTCTGGGGGGTGGCCCTCCGAACAGTTCCCGGTATTCCAATAGTGAGGTAACTTTTGTAGGCACATTTCGGAGGTCACCGGGGCCAAGTTCGTCGGCCTTCTCTGTGTACCCTATGAAAGCCGGCACCGCTGTTTCCACCTCGGCCACGGAAGGTGGGAACAGTGAGATCTCCTCAATGTATACATCCGGTGTCTTATAGGTTGCCATCGCTTCACCCTCTCTTTTCTTGGTTTATATATAGTAGTAAATTTCTGAGTAGATTTTGTCCGCAGTGGGATCCGGCATGATCATCAGGCTCGAGGCATTGGGCAGATCGTCGATCTGCAGCAGGCTCCCGTTCCCGTTGGACTGAGACAGCTGAATACCCTGGGTGGGACTCTCCCGGTACGGCAATGCCACACTGGAAATGAAGGGGACGGCTGTACTGCCGTCCGATAGCGTAAGGGCCGGCCGGCGCTGAAATGAGACTCCGCTGTCAGGATGGCTGATGGAGAGATCCTCCGGATCAAGTCCGGTCCGGTACTGCAGCACCACCAGGTATTTCCAGAACGTGCTTCTGCGTTGCAGATTGATGGTGTACATTCGGGACTGCACATCGCCGTCCGGTTCGGTGAACCGATAATCACCGGGTACACCGGCATCTCTGTAGATTTCGATTATGCCGAAATATCCCCGGCCGGTCAGAGAACTGTCGGCATAGAATTCAAGCTCCGTGGAACCATTCACCGATAGCGTGAAACGTCCGGGAGGATACGCCTGAAGATCCACCGGCAGAGAAAACTCACCATCCCGTTTCTCAACAGTGGTATCCAGGACCTGGTCACCGAAAAAGTCATCTACCCGGACATCAGCGGTGGCCCCAGATACGGAGAATGTGTATTCGAACCATTGTGATCTCAGCGGGAGCCGGTCGGTATCGGACAGGTATTTTGTGGTGGAATCACCGGTTAGCAGCAGCTCAGAGGACTGCTTGTTATCATTGAAATTGTGGAAGTGATAAATGGAAGCCTGAAAGTCCTCCAGCGGCAGCTCCGTGATATGATGCAATTTGGGATTCCGGTTCTTCAGCAGGAACCGGAACCGCTTCGATTCCAGAATCGGCCGCATCGGTTTGCCGGTCGCCGGCTGAAGTTCGTATAGCAGGACGGCACCACCCTTCACAGTCCTGAACAGTATCCCATAGTCCGTCAGTATCCGGTTGGTCTCCGCGGAAGGGATAATGCCCAGATCATCCCCGAATCCCCGGGCATAATAGTCATGGTTTATCCGGAGCCGGAAGAGCTCCTCAAAATGGATCTGCACGTCAGTTGATCTCCGCTTCGGTGAGGTGGATCTGTTTGATCGGTTTACCTTCCATGGATTTCAGTTCTTCCTGGACGGCAATGAGCCGTAGCCGGTAGAGCACGGAAGGCAGATACTTTGCTCCCAGCGATCCCCAGAGATGGTTTTGCTGCTCCAGGTCCAGGCTGAACAACTCTATAATGAGCTTTTCCAGAGATGGGTCCATCGCGGGGGTATTCTCCTGGAGAAAGACATTTTTCGCCTGGAAGAACCTGACGACTCCCGACAGGTATTTCAGTCCGGTATCGTAGGACTGGAAATTCCCGGCGAACAGCAGATGTAAGTTCAGTTTGATCTCCGGATTACGGTGGGACACCCGGCCGTCCGGGGTCTGGCTGGTGGCCAGCTGAGACTTGAGCACCCTGTCCTCTTCTATATTAACCAGTGTAAGGCCCAGGGCGTTGTCAGGGATGGCGATCTTCCCGTCGAAATCGATAATATGGGAGAGATAGACCACCGTCTCGCTGGTGATATTCAGATCCGGCAGCCGTTTGAGATAGGCGGTGAGTTCATCGCGGAGTAGTGACAACGCTTTCTCTATCACTGGAAATCACAATACGTGTTAAGTGAGAATCGTGTATTCAAATAATCATCCCGGCGATTTATCAGGGAATGATGGTATATTCCAAAATAAAGGGAATTCACAATAACCGGGGATCCTGCGGGAATGCCCCGGATGTGATGTAGTATACGGGGCCGGTGTATACATAAGTGTTCCGCCGGCGTATCCGGCAGCGTTCTATTTTCCCTGAATGAAGTACTTATGTTGGGCGTACAGAAATCAGATGTACTTATGGGAATGGTTGGGGTATTAGAGTTGTATATCAGTTTGAGGTGTGCGACCGAGGAACGGTGATTATGACTGCAGTAAAATAACCGGAATGAACAATACTACTGTTATGTGGATAAACCGGATCGGCCAGATGGAGTGAATCAGTCTTCCGTCTTATTCAGCGATTCTTCAACAGCAGTGATGTTGTGTTGAATGGCCGCCTGAATTTTGGTGTGCATTTTCTGGAGAAGTTTGATCCGTTCCAGGCGTTCCTTCACCGTAAGGTTCTCACCGAATGAAGAGATCGGGGTGGACTGTACCGGTTTGATCATGGTGCCGAGCCGCATTTGATTATACAGATTTCTGATCGCCAGTCCCGGTTCGATGTCCAGTTCTTCCCTGAGCGCGGTGACGCACTGATCAAACAGCCGCAGCCCCCTTGTGCGATCTCCGGCCTGAGAGTACAACTCCATCAGCCGGCGGTAGGTACTCTCCCGCGCCCGGTCGATTTTCAAACTGCGGTCTCCGTATTCCAATCCCGCCTCGATGTTGTTGGTGGCCGCACAGTAATCCAGCAGTTTATCCAGCATAGTGAGGTACAGATTCTGCAGCCTGTCGCGCTCGAACTCGCACCAGTCCGGATACCAGTTTTCCAGCAACGCTCCGCGATACAGGGAGACGGCCCGGTCCAGATCATCCACTTGATTGGAGGTGAGGGCGGACCCTGACTGGCCTTTGGTCCGGTGATAGGCGTCTTCAAATGCCGATACATCCACTTCGGCATCAGTGTCCTCGGAGAACTGAATCCACTGGGAGGTCACCTGGAGGAACGAGTCCGGAGCCACCCCGTTCCCCGATTCCAATCCATGTTGCAGCTGCCAAAGGGTTTTCCGCAAATACGCCTTCGTGTTGCCTGCTGAATAACATTCCGGCCAGAGAACCGTGGCCAGTTTTTCTCTGGAATGCGGTTGAGTCCGGTTGAGGACAAGATAGCTGCACAGTTCCTGCGCCTTGGTGCTCAACCCCGGATGGAGAGGTGATGCCCCATAGGACAGTTCAAAGCGACCAAACAGGCGGATATGAAGTTTGGCCATGGGATGCAATCCTTTCTGTTACTCTATGGACTAACCCTACACCGCAAGCGACCGCCAGTCGTCGATATAGGGTGTCAGTGTTTCCCGGGAACCGGAATACAGGGGGAATTTGCCCTGCAGCACCCTGTAGTAATCCTGACAGATCTGAGCCTGCTGTTCCCGGTTGAATGCATGAAGCCGCTCACCCTGTTCTCGCTGTGTCTTCAGATCTCCGTAATCGTATCCACCTCCGAAAAACTGGGCATAGAGCGCTTCAAACATGTAGACGCCGCCTACTGTCTCGTATTGGAGCGCATGTGCCAGTTCATGGACCATAAGATCCATGGAGCCGGCCTTCCCTGGCAGATGAATCAGATAAAAGCTAGTGACCGCTCGTCCCCCGTTTATCCGGCAAATGGGGGACCCGGGATGGACCCTGACTTGTTTCATCCGGAACGCCAGATCGGGGAATACAACCCGGAAGGCCGTACTCTCTTCGGAGGTCAGTTTCCGGGTGCGAAAAACGAGATTCCATAGCAACTGGAGCAGTTCACCGATGCCAACAATCTCGAGGCATGTGAGAAGGATCCGGCCAATCCAGGCGAAGAATCCACCGATGATACCAAAGATGCCGATGCGATTTCCTTCATCCGGAGTGCTCCCTGAATCGTCCGTACCTTCGGCAGAACCGACGGTTGGAATAGTATCACCTGGGACTGATCGGGGCTGCAGTGCCCGGAACGGGCGAACGGCCAGCAGAATTGCCAGGCGTTTCAGCCGCCGGGGGGTGTGATGCAGCAATGACCAGCCGGTCGCGAGCAACACCCTGCCTTTATCCGACAGAATTCCTCCGGGTCGACTCTTCACCGGAACTTCCTGCGGCCGGTCTGTGGTGGATTCGTTCTCCTGGTTCTTATCCATCACCGGATTGCCCCGGTCAGGATTCGGCATGGGTTGGTATCATCCCTGAGCCGGCTCTTCTTCCAGAATACTGGTTGGCTTCTTGCTGCCGGTGATGGCCCTCGTCAGCCGGCTGCTGGCACCACGCTTCTCCGCTGTACGGCCGATTGTCCAGGTGCCCACAATACCACCCCAGGCCGCCCAGAATTCCACGGGGAGATCAAAGGGCTGTATATTTGTTCCGGCGAGGGACTGGATGGTGGGTACCAGCACATAATTGAAAAAGATGAACACCAAACCGGCATAGACCACTGTTGGCCTTGCGCGTTTAGTATAACTGTCACCCTGTTGTAGCTCCGCTACCAGAACCCGCTCCTTTGCTTTCAGCTCAGAGCGTATCGTTTCCTCGATTTCCGACTCCCGCTGCTGTACCAGCTGTTGCATTTCCATCTTCAGGCGCTGTTTCTCTTCGCCGCTCATATGAAACTTGTCCACTACGTCACCGACACTCTTCACCAGACCACCAACGCTGCCACTAAATACATCAGAAAGCCAGCTCATAAGATTACTCCTTTGTTTTGCTAATTAGAAAATGGAAGGTGTTGTAAACAAAGATCCCGGGACATCATACCCGGGGAGATATTGCAGCCAGGAACAGTGGTATGCTGCGCAGATCCACACCCTAAGATGATAACGCCAATTATCAACGACAGCACCTCCAATTCATTCGTTAAGGATTTCTCCAGCGGAACGGGAGGTTATCACGTGTTCCCATACGGGGATAGCAGAAAGTATCCTGAGGCAGGGACTCTCCGGATCCAACCAGATCCGGACAGGATATGTTCATTTTACACCAGAGATATGTAGAGCGCAAATGAATTTATTCATATGACCATTAATATATTGTGTAGTTGCATCATCGCCAGTCGGATTTCGGAAACACGTCCCATCCAAGTATGCACAGAAATCGAACAATCCCCCTGAAAAAGAGAGATGCGGGTTATCTTGTGGAAATTTCTAACCGGAATTATTCTAATCAGGGTTTTGTTAGTAAATGTCCCCGTCAGGGAGAGGTATTCTACCGGTAGTCCCGGAGAAAAGCAAGAGAAATGTGAGTAAAACACTCATGATAATTGACAAACCCGTACTTTTATAAATTCAGCTGTGCCAGCGTTACAAATTCAATTGTTATTTCAACAGAGTCACTTTTCTTATCAGACTGGCCTGACCACTCCGCAGCACAACAAAATAGATGCCGCTTGCAACGGGGACACCATTGGTATTTTTACCGTACCACCGAACCGTGTACGAGCCTGAGGACTGTTCCCCGGCAATAAGGGTCTTTATCAGTTTTCCCCCGTGTGAATAGACATCCAATGAGACATGAAGCGGTTTTGTCAGTGCAAACGACAGGGTCGTTCCGGAATTAAACGGATTGGGGTGGGCCGGTCGCAACACAACCTGTTCCGGCAGCGAGTTCTCCGCTCCTGTCCCGGTATTCCGATTCATAGCTGTGAGAGCAGAATCAATGACCGTGCGGAGTGCGGCGTCGTTATGACCGGCTTCGTGATAAATCACCTCCATGTTATGATCTATGATCACCGTCGTTGGAGTATCCTTTCCGAACAACCGCCAGGGTCCTTCCTCCTCACCATCATCAAGAATCGGATATTCCAACCCGAATGTGTTACTCCATCCCTCACATGAAAACGGAAATCCCCAATCGAATCCGGAGCCAACTACCACCAGACCTCGATCCTTAAACTTCTGATAGATTTCTTCCGTCTTTGGAGCGGCTTCCTGACAGGGATTACACCACGTTGCGAAAATATCTAAAAAAATCACATGACTTTGCCCGCCGTTTTCCTTCCAATAGTAATTGTACAACTGCCAGGTACCATCACCATTAGAACATATCGGCAGTGAAAAATTGTTTACCGTATCACCCACATTATACACCTGAGCAGGTAACCGGGATATGAAACCAAGAGAGACGAGAAGTATAATACCAATCACCAATCGCAGACGGATAGAAACTATTGTCAATACATCTCTGTCTGTCATATCACCCGGATACTCATAATCGGCAGAATTCGTATCCGGAGTAAATTTCAACCGCGATTTCATGTATTTACGTAGAATTAAGTGATACTATCTTAACAAAATCATTTTCCGCTGCAGAGAATTTTCATCGGTCCGAAGTCTGTAGATGTACACCCCGCTGGCAACATTTGCCCCTGCCGAATTATCTCCACCCCAATGAACAGTATGTCGACCCTTCTCCAGTTTTCCCTCCACCAGCCTTGTAATACGCCTTCCCCGAATGTTCAGGATATCCAGGGTAATTTCTTTAGCGGTGGGAAGTGAGAACCGAATCGCTGTCCGTGGATTGAATGGATTGGGATAATTTTGATGCAGCTGGATTCGCGACGGAATTCCCTCAGATGCCATGGTATCAACTTCCGTCGTCTTCACCAGACTCTGTATCACCCCTATCATCGTGTGCGGCTCGTATTCGGTACTGGCATACCGAACAATTCCCTCCCGGTCGATGATAAAATCCCTGGGATAGGGTGAAATACCGCCCCCTATAGAGTATCGGTTGTACACGCCGGTATTATCTCTGAGGAGTGGAAAGGTTACTCCCTGATCTCTGGCAAACTGCTCGATGGTAGAGACCCCTTCGCTGGATACACCATATACCCGGACATCCTGATTCCGAAATCGCTGCCAGAGTGAGGTTTCCAGATCCGAAAACTCCGGACCACAAACCGGTCACCAGCTCGCGAAAAACGCCAGCACAATAATTTGCCCTTTCAGCTCCGAGAGCTGGACCTCCCCGATGCCGTTTGCCGCAACGGGCAGAGTAAAATTCGGCGCGGATTTCCCCACATCGATTTGATGTGGATCGTTCCCGAGCAGCTCTATCGTCTTTATTCCTTCATCCGGATCATTGCTGACGATGGTGAGGTTGCCATGGGCTGAGTTGGATATGGGGGTGTAGACAATATTGAGGGATTTCGATTCTCCCGGGGAAATTGTCTGTATTGAAGGGAAGATTGTGAAGTCATCATGAGTAGTCCCCAGTGACGTTATTTCCAGCGGACCGCCACCGTTATTTGTGAGACTCACCCTCTGCGTATCACTCTGACCGTCGTTCAGATGTGGAAATTGCGCGTGCATGGGGGAGACATCAAGATCCGCTGCTTCAATCGTACTATATTCATAGATCCGGAGCTGTGACCATTCTGCCGAATAAAAATAATTACCTCCGGGCGTACCCGCCGCCATAACCCGGCCACCGGTGTTTTTGTACCCCACCCGCCTTAGGGTGCCGTCTTCCCGACGGAGCACCTCAAAATTATCCCATGCCGAAACCCCGATCAGATCGCCGGAGACCGCAATCCGTGAAGCCAAACCGGTGGTCGAGACGTTATCCAGCATCCTGGGACTCTCCGGATTCTCAACGTCCATCATATCAACACCACTATTGCCTGCCGCAAGAAATACGATGCCTTCCCGATACTTCACATCCTTCACTGTTCCGGAAGTTTCCATGACCGATATTTGTTCGGGTGATGAAATATCTGTGATATCAATAATTCGCAACCCCTCATTTGCATCAGCAACATAAGCCAAACCATCGTGTACATCGATTGCCCAGGCATTTCCACCGGACACCCGGCTGATCAGTTCGGGAGAGTACGGCCGCGAAATATCGAATATGTGGACCCCTCCCGTATGAGCGGTGAGGACGGCATAATTCCCGTAAATCGCTGCATCCTCATATGAGGCTTTTTTCCCCGCTGGTATATTTACATGTGCCTGCAATGAGATATTCTCAGGGTCGCTGATATCCCAGATGCCAAAACCACACTCCCGTGCGGTGCCGATGGCTATGTTCCTTCCAAGAGCCCATTTATAGGTTCGTCCGAATTCACAATTCGTAAACCGCATGGTAGTCAGCCCATTAGGGTTGTCCGCGGGACGGAGCGGATCGGAGATATCATAGAGGATGCTTCCGCCGATCCCGCCTGAAATGATCATCATACCATTACCGGTCTCCACATCCATGAGCTCGTAATTCCCCAGACTAACGCTGCGGACTATCCTGAGATTCCTGGCATTAATGGACATTCCCATGAATACCACAATCAGGAATAGGATGGAAAATCCTGGTATTCTGAATCGAACGCTCATGGTCAGTTCTTCCTTTTCATGCTATCCAATCACACGGACCGGTTGATCTCATGTGTTTCATCATAATGATAAATCTATCCGCAATCAGATAGTGTAAGCCAGGATACATAACCGGTTTCTATGTAAATTTCAAATTGAGCAATCCGGGATTGGCATTGATGAACCGGGTCATAATCAGATAAACTGCCCGGAAGACGAGTTTGATGAAAATCGCTGTGAAAACTTCATAAAACAAAAAAACCCGCAAAGCCTTGCGCTTCACGGGTTCTAAGAGAGTGGAGCCGAGGGGGATCGAACCCCTGACCTCGTGAATGCCATTCACGCGCTCTCCCGGCTGAGCTACGGCCCCATTGTCAAACCGATGAAATTATACGATGAATTCACGGGAGAGTCAACCGTATATCCCCGGGGCGGGGCAGGGAGAGGTCTTACTCCTAATCTTTCTCCTGGATTACTGTATAGGGATATAAGCGTATAAGGTGAGCGGCATGCGGTTGATTGAACGCAGGAAAGGTGACCGGAACTGGGGTTTAGGGGATAGTGATATATAAGTTTATAGGTATATAGGGGATGGGTAGCTGGAGCTGAGTGTAATCAGTTAATAATCCATCGGGTTACAGCCATTCAATTGAAAGGCGGGGTGTTTTTCGGAATTATAATCTGAAAGAAGAAAAATACCACAAAGCTACGAAGATTTTTTATTCAGCCGGATTTTACTGTCCGCAATCGCTGGTACACCGCCCCCTTTCCGGGGCTCCGCCGATGACCGGCAAAGGGGGGAATAACATATGGGGCTAAAAGGGTGGTTCACGGTTTCTATGGTCTCACGTCTGACCTCTCACGTCTGACGTCTTACATCGTTTACCCTTCACTTTTGACCATCTTTCAAATAATCATTCATCAATTCTCCGCCGCGGCGGAGCGGCGAATCAATAATTACTTACTTCATCCTTTGCTCCCCTTTATCCATTGCACCCCGCCGCAAGGTTTGATATATTTTCCAATTGCTTCGGAAAAAATATATAACGCTTACGCAGAGACAGACCTGGAGGTAGGAAAGTAAATGGGTTTAATGGAAAACATGCGGAGCCAGACCAAGATCATTCTCTGGATCTTGATCGTGGCTTTCGTCGGATTGATCGTCTTCGAATGGGGGGCGAGTTACAGCGGACAAGGCCGGCGGGGACAGCCCAAATATATCGCCGAAATCAATGGTCGGAAGATCGAACCCCAGCAGTACTATCAAATGCTGCAGCAACAATATCAACGAGTCCGGCAGCAATCCGGCGGTCAGATTTCCGACCAGCAGCGTCAGCGCATTCGGGAGCAACTCTGGAATCAGCTGGTCAACGAAACGCTTGTACAACAGCAGGTCCAGGATCGAAATATCATCGTAACCGACCAGGAGGTTCTGCGGGAACTGCGAAACAATCCCCCGCAGATTCTGCGCAACGTTGAGGCCTTTCAGACAGACGGACAGTTTGATACTACCAAATACCGCCGGGCACTCAACAATCCCGCCGGCAATGAATGGGTCGCCATTGAAAATATGGTACGCTCCTCCCTTCCTGCACAAAAACTGCAAAGTATGCTCCTCGCTACCGTCACTGTTTCAGATGAGGAGGTCAGAAAAGCGTACAGTCGTCAGAATATCGAGTATACTGTAGACTATCTCCAGGTCCGGATGGCAAATGTCAGTGACGAAGAGGCCGCTCCGTCCGATGAACAGGTCCGGGAATATTATCAGGAGCATATCGAGGAGTATTCGGTGCCGGAGAAACGGAGACTGGAGTATGTGGTATTCTCTAAAACCCCTTCGGCTGAAGACTCCGCAGCTGTTCTTAAAACCGCTGAGGAGGTATTGAACAGAGCCCGGCGGGGTGAGGATTTTGCACAACTTGCTGAAGAGTATTCGGACGGCCCCTCTGCCTCACAGGGCGGCGACCTGGGTTGGTTTGGCCGGGGTGAAATGGTCCCGGGTTTTGAGGAAGCAGCATTCAATGCTGCCCCCGACAGTATCATCGGTCCGGTGGAAACCCGGTTCGGCTATCACGTAATCCAGTTACAGGACAGACGTACCAACGCTGAGGGCACCGAGCAGATTAAAGCCCGGCATGTACTTATCAGAATAGAAGCCAGCCCGTCCACCCTGGACCAGCGCCGCTCCAATGCAAACATCTTCCTCTATGACGCGCAGGATTACAGCTTCCAGGCAGCGGTGGATACTCATGACGTAGAGGTTCAGGAAACCCAACCGTTTACTGAAGATGCGACCTTCATCCCCGGACTTGGTCAGTTTCAGGAAGCCAGAGACTTTGCCTTCCAAAATCCGGTGGGCACAATTACGAATGAAGTGATGGAAAATGAGCAAGGATATTACATCCTCCGGGTCAGCGATATTCAGGATGCGTACACCCGATCGCTTGATGAGGTAAGGGACCGCATAGTCCGGCAGCTCACCACCGAGAACAAGCGGGAGGTTGCCCTGGAAATGGCCAGGGATGTGCGGACAGCCCTGGATTCAACTGCCGATCTTTCACAGATAGCGGCTGATAATGAGAACCTCACCTACGCGGCTCCTGATACCTTCACCCTGGAAGGCCAAATGGGAGATCTTGGAAACAATGCCCGTATCAAAGGCACATTGGAGGGAATGCAGGAGGGAGAGATCTCCCCGGCCCTTAAAACTGAACGTGGTGTCTATATCCTCCGCCTTATCAACAAATCGGAATTTGACCAGGAAGCCTTTGCCCAACGACGGGAACAAATCCGCTCCCGGCTTATCCGAAACAAACAGAATCAGTTCATGAGCAGCTGGCTGCAGTCACTGAAAGATAACGCCAAAATCGTCGATAACCGGGACCAGTTTATGTAATAAGGATAAAGTTTTAAAACATTGACAATAAAATCAGAACCTGAACGAAAAGCAGATGACAGACGGCAAACGTATTTATTCTGAACGATTCACCTTTGGCTTTTCACTGTTCGCCTATAAATAATCCATAGTCCTTCATCCTTCTCTCAACTTAATCCTTCATCCTTCTCTTCTAGATACTTCACCAAATCTTCCACTGCATCTTCTTTGCCGATGATCGTGAGTTTATCTCCACTCCGGAGTTCCGTATGACCGTGCGGGACGATCATCTCATCATTTCGCGTGATTAATGCAATCAGACAGCTTTCATGCATCCTCACATCCCGAATAGATATCCCGTCAAATCCCGGACCGTCCAGGGTCACTTCCGCCACTTCACCTGAGCGTATAAAGCAATTCCTGATTGCTTCATCGTCGTCAAGTTCGCGCCATTTTCCCGCAAAATCCACCCCTTCCGCGCGATTTGCCAGCTCGGCCAGGAACCGGAGATGCTGCTGTGGCTGATCCTTGGGGCTGATCAGAATAAACAGCACATAGACCGGTACGTCCGAGCCTGTCAGCTGGATGCCATCCGATGAATGAACGATGATCAGTTCATGTGCCTGCGCCTCCTCAAGACGGGCATGCGGAAGAGCAACATGGTCACCAATAGGCGTTTCACCCAGCTCACTCATCCTGCTGAGCTCTTCGAATATTTCGGTCGGGCTGCAGTTCAACCGGTCCGCTAGTGTACCGGACGCCCGGCGGAGGATATCCACATATGTCTCTCCATTTTGATGATGCAGAATACTGGCTCTGAGGAGTCCTTCCTCGAATTCATCTTCTTTTCGGAGTCCCTTTTCCCGCAGAATTTGCCGAAGTTCCTGATCGAGCTGTGGAGTCGCTTCCTGCCCCAATCGCTCAAAAACATGAAACATCGCCCCACTGCGCTTCACTTTCTTCTGAGCATAGAAGACATACCACAGCACCCCTCCCACGATCACCGCACCGGTGAAAATCATCGGAAGCAAGCCGAGTTCGGGGATCAATACGAGCGGGGCCAGAATACCGATTATCTGGGGATAGGGATAGAGCGGTGATCTGAAAGCCGGATCATATGATTCGATCTTGCTTTCCCGCATCACTATGACCGCCAGGTTTATCAACCCGAATATCAGCAGTTTAAATGCGCTGGCGATTTTTGCAATCCCCTCCGGGCTGATCACTAAAATGAATAGAATCATCAATCCGATAGTCAGCAGAATGGAACGGGTCGGAGTATGGAACCGTCCGACCTTATCCAGAAAACCGGGCACCAGTTTGTCCCTGCTCATTGCCAGCGGATACCGGGAGGCAGCAGTGATACCTACATTCGCTGACGCGATGAATGCTACAATGGCCGCACCGGTTACCACATATTTGCCAGCGCCACCAATAAACTTTTCTCCGGCATCCAATAGCGGTGTAAGCGTCCCTGACAGAGTTTCACTTGACAGAGTACCGACCAGAATTACCATAACAACTACATAGACCAACAAACTGATTCCAAGAGCCAGGATCATACCGAGCGGAATATTCCGTTCCAGATTATCAACTTCTTCTGCCACACTGGCGATTTTTGTGAGCCCGGCAAATCCGACGAATACAAATCCGGTGGCCGCAAGAAAGGAGTCCGTACCTTTAATAAAAAAAGGTGTGAAATTCGACTGATCTATATGGAAAATACCTGTTACAGTGAAATAGGTTAGTACACCGAGGATAACAGTAACTAAAATCCCTTGTACACGGCCCACATTCTTAACACCGCTGATATTCAAGGTGCCAAAAGCAACACAGAGAGCAATCGCAACGGGTTTTACCGGGAGATTGAAAAAGAGGACCAGGTAGGCACCGAGCCCTATAAGTTCAAATGCCGCCTTAAATGATAAAGATAGCCAGGTTCCCGCCCCGGAAATTGTCCCCATGAGCGGCCCCATACTCCGGTCGATGAAAAAGTAGGTCCCGCCGGCCCGGGGCATAGCCGTGGATAACTCCGCTTTACTCAGAAGAGAAGGCAGAATAAGGATGCCTGCGGCCACATACGCCAGAATACCGGCAGGTCCAACCTTCCCGTACACCATCCCCGGCAGAAGAAACACCCCCGAACTCAGCATGGGACCAATACCAAAGGCGAATACCGCCGGTAGCTTCAGATGCTTTTTTAATTCCTGGGCCATTCACTTTCCATCGTAATTTAGCGTCGCTCAGTTATTCAAGAATCAGTTACCGTTGTTAATGGATATGAATTTACGAAGATTTAGCATCAATAAAAAAGACAGAACTAATTGCGTATGGACCCGGATAGCACAGAATATAAGCTCGGAATGGTTACGGAAGGAATGCTGTGCTAAAGCAACCGGTGCAGACTTTGCCCGGCTCAGATTATTCGTACCGGAGTTGCTTCCCCGGATGCAGAACTTCGAAACGGATTCCCACCTCTTTAAACAACGCCCTGCTTCGTTCGCTGCTCTGGTAATCATACTCGGCCAGGACCCTGGTAATCCCCACATTCACAAGCATCTTCGCACAGGTATAACATGGAAACATTGTACAGTAGAGGGTCGCCCCTTCCACACTGATACCAAATTTCGCCGCCTGGCAGATAGCATTCTGTTCGGCATGAACAGTCCGGACACAATGCTGACGACGTTCAATTTCACCCTCCTCATTTTTCTCATAACTATCCACAAATTCGTGGCCAACATCACTGCAGTGTACAACACCTGCCGGGCTTCCAACATAGCCTGTACTTAACAGATGGTTCTTTTTTACCAGCAAAGCCGCCGACCGTCCCCGGTCACAGGTCGCTCGATCCTGTGCAGAATGGAGTATATCGATAAAATATTCATCCCAGGATTTCCGGCTCATCGCTTCTGCTCCTTTGGTTATAATATGCCACAGAGAGACCGAAGATATCCAAACCGGATCTTATAACAATGTGCAGACATGTAAATATACCTCCTCATTTTTGGACTCACCCGAATACCACGGATATAATGTTTGAATTATCCCGGTGTCAGAACACTCGTTCATCCAATTATCTCCGGGGGATTTTAATAGTGTGGTTTTCTCTCAGGACTGTATTCGGCTGCAACTGATTTAAAATCCCCAGCATCGACAGGCCAAATTCTTCACTTGTTTCCGCCGGGACGAACTCTTCAAGAGAACCCTGATGATCTGTAGTTATCAAAGTGAGTCGCCAGGGTTGAATCTGCAGAATTTTACGGTCCTGCAAATCATCAAACGAACGTATCGTTCTCTGAAAGATACTGGCATACGTACTGAAGAGAGCGTCATTGGAAAATGCCATAAACTGGTATATGGTGTCGGATTTCCTGATGAAAACCGATAGTAACCTGATTCTCTGGTTGTTTTGCTGGGATTGTGCAGTAGCGATCACCCGATAGGCTGGCATGTCATGAACAGAGGTTTCTGACACCCTTTCCACCTGAACCCCCTGCTGACCCGCAAATCTTTCCGCCGCTTCCTTCACCGATTTTGCTTCGGGATCTGTGGAAAATATGAGCGCAGCCTGTTGCTCCGGCTCAAGGATCACAACCTGGCTGGCGGTATTCTGTACCTTCCAACCGGAGGGAATTGAGAATTGAAACTGCATGTCCGGATGATAAAACATACCGTCTCGTACAAATCCCTGACGCGGGTTTTCGCTGAAAACGAGATCCCGCAATTGATTCATATACTGTTCTTGGTTAACTATGGTGGTCTCCGTGGAATCTGACCATTTTGCCGCCAGTTCTGTGATCATCTCTTCCCGGTTTCCCGGATCCGGATGCGTGCTTAAAAAAGTGGGCAGTGTTTGACCGTCTCTTTCTCCCATCTGCTCGAGTACCCAGAAAAAACTGCTGCCTTCTGAAGCCTTATATCCGGCCTTGGCGGCATACTCGACACCAAGGTGGTCGGATTCCCGTTCATGTTCCCGGCTGTACCGTAAATGGAGGAGCTGGACGGCGGTACCTCCCACATCGAGTATCTGTTGTGCCGGAACATTGAATACCTCCTGTCCGAGAATTGCCCCGCCAAGAAGTCCGATTTGTCCGAGGGTCTGCTGAAATGCTTGACGAGAAGCATGTCGCTCTGCAACATGACCAATCTCATGTCCGAGTACGACGGCCAGCTGTGCTTCATTCTGCAAATACGCCAGTAAACCGCGGGTCACATAAACATATCCTCCGGGAAGAGCAAACGCATTAATTACAGGGCTATCCAATACCCTGAAAGTGAATTCCGTCTCCCTGTATTGCTCAGCGACACCTTCTCCGCGCAAATGACTGTGCTCTAATACTTTCTGAGCAACACCCTGTACATATTTAGTAATATCACCTTCCTGATAAATCCCGTACCGGGCTTGTATTTGTTTGTCGGCCTGTGCGCCAAGGTCCTTTTCT
>Ga0207797_1001330_pt1 | contig 17941 bp, 12 predicted proteins | sample PRCRCaboRojoPR_6_FD_187275 | JGI IMG/M metagenome (GOLD analysis project Ga0207797, IMG submission 187275) | Marine sediment microbial community from Cabo Rojo, Puerto Rico - PR CR 10% Liquid 1 (SPAdes) | ecosystem: Environmental > Aquatic > Marine > Coastal > Sediment | place: Cabo Rojo, Puerto...
TTCGAGTGTTTCCGGAGAGAACCGTTGCATCCAGCTGTAGACCGTTTTCCGAGACACGCCGTGGCGGTCGGCGAGCGTCTGCTGTGTGACGCCGTCTTTGTACGAAATCGCGGCGAGGATTCGCTGAACCGCACGTGTGTCGTCGACGTCGTCGAGCGCGTCGTGTAACTGCTCGACCGAGAGATGGTCAAGCTCTGGCATGATCACCGACTTTCAGCTGGGGAATTAGTTCTAACGGCTCTACAGCATCGAGATCGAATCGTGACCGCGGTTCGAAGCGTAGAGGTACTCCTCCTGTCGACTGTCGGTTCGACGAGTGCTTCGATCTGTAACGTTCCGGTGCACGTGACTTGCCCGCATCAGCTACCTTTCATCCCACCGGTGGCAAGTCCTTCGACGACCCACTGTTGAAACACAGCGAACAGCAGGACGACAGGGATCATCGTGAGTGTCGCTGCGGTCAACAGCAGTTCCCACGCGATGGTGTTCTGAGACTGGAATAACTGCAGTCCGAACGGCAGAGTACGGGTCGCCGCCGTCTGCGAGAGGATGGAGACGAACAGGAAGTCGTTCCACGAGAGGATGAACGTGTAGAACCCGGCGACGGTGATACCCGGCAACGACATCGGAACGATGATACGCCAGAGGATGTCCAGATGGGAACAGCCGTCCATCTTCGCGGCCTCGTCGAGCGACCGTGGGATGTCGTCGAAGTATCCCTTCAGCAGCCACGTCCCGAGCGGGATGCCGAGAACTGAATGGGCGATGATAATTCCGAGCAGGGAGTCGATGAGGCCCAGCGTGAACATCACCAGGAAAAACGGGATGAGAACGAGGACTCGGGGCAGCATCTGCGTTCCGAGGAAGGAGAACAGAAGGCCACTCCGACCGAAGTACTCGAACCGGGAGAGCGAGTACGCCGCCAGCGTGCCGACGACGAGCGTCAACAGCGTCGTCGAGGTGGCGACGATAGCGGAGTTGACGAAGTACTGCTGGAACAGCCCTGTCGAGAGGACGGCGACGTAGTTGTCGAGCGTCAGCTCACCCAGTGCCGGCACCAGCCTCGGGGAGTAGAGGAAGTCGGGCGACGTGAACGTCGCCATCATCATATATGCCACCGGGAGCAACAAGAACGCGATGTAGACGCCGATGACGGCGTACACCGCCAGCGCACGCTTGGGCGACATGTCCTCTGCGAGCCACGCGTCTATGCGGTCAGCGAACGAGCGGTCCGTCGATTCGGCCGTTCGTGTGTTCGTTTCGGTTGCCATCGTTACTCACGTGCCTCCAGACTCGCGTACACGACGGTGAAGACCATCATGATGAGCAACATAGCGACGCCGATACTCGCGGCGTAGCCCATCGCGTACTGCTGGAACGCCTGCTTGTAGATGTACGTCGCGAGCACCTCGGTGTTGCCCAGCGGGCCACCCCCCGTCGAGAGGTAGACGATGTCGAAGTTGTTGAACGTGAAGATGACGTGCAACACGATCATGATCATCGACACGTACGAGATCTGCGGGAGCGTAATGTAGCGGAACTGCTGGAGTGGGCCGGCGCCGTCGAGGCGGGCGGCCTCGTACTGCGTCTCGGGGATCGATCTCATCGCCGCCATCAACGCGATGGCGTAGAACGGGGTGTTGCGCCAGACGTGCATCAACACGATGAGCGGGAACGCCACACCCGGCCGGCCGAACCACGCGGCCGTCTCCATCCCGAGGCTGCCGAGGACGATGTTGACGGGCCCGAATCCCGACTGGGTCATGAACCGGAAGACGATGACCATCACGATGATGGGCAGGACCCACGTGATCATCGACAGACTCCGAAACAGTCCAGCGCCGGGCACTTTCTCTTTGAGCGCCAGGGCAAGTCCCAGACCGAGCAGGTACTGAAGCGAGACGGCAACCGACGTCAACAACACGGTGTGCCACAGCGCCTCGCGGAACGTCGTATCCGCGATCATCTGTGCGATGTTCTGCAGTCCGACGAACGTTTGTTGTTCGGGATTCAGCAGCGATGCCTCGAAGAAGGCCAACTGAATACCTCGGAGCGTGGGGTAGATGATGATGACGCTCATCAGGATGGCCGCCGGGAGTATCAGCGCGTACCCGAGCCACGTCTCCTCGAGGAACTCCTTGAACTCCGCAATGTAGCGGGTTGCGGTCGGTCCGGTGTCGGTGCTCGTCGCCATGACGGAGTTAGAGCTCGCTTTCGAGGCTCGTCAGTTCGTCGTGGAACTGCTGGCCAGCCTCGTAGGGGTCCGTCTCCCCGTAGGCGACCTCCTGCATGTAGCCGTAGAACGGCTCGCGGACCTGGCCCCAGCCGATTTTGGCTAGCGCGCGTCCCGTCTCGAAGACCTCCGTGAACGGCTGCCAGTTCTCGTTCGTAATGGTCGACTCGACGTCTTCGTGGACCGGGGTCATGGCGAACCCCGGCGTGTCTTCACCCATCGCACGGATCGTGTCCGGTTCGGCGAAGGCGGCGATGGTTCGCTTCGCGTTCGCTTTCTGATCGGAATGGCTGTTGACCATGACCGGCTTGACTTCGAGGAAAGACCCCCGTGACCCTCCCTCGCCGACGGGAAGATGTGCGACACCGGTGTCGTTGTCGAGCAGTTGTTTCGTGGCTTCACTATCGTTTACGTTGTCGCCGGCAGTCCACCCGCGAAGCCACGGGCCACACTCGATGAAGGCGAACTCGCCGTTGAGGTAGCCGGGATCGTTGACCTGCCACCCGGTCCCGAGCTGGTCGGGGTTCCCGATCGGATCCTCGGCGGCGTAGACCTGGTAGTACCAGTTGTCGAAAACCTGCCCGAGCTGGTCGGCGTCGATGTTCAGCGACCACGACTCGCCGTCGGGGACGTACAGCTGGTCGGTGTGCTGATAAACATGGGACATCCACTCCTGAAACGCGCGGACGCTGCCATCCTTGGTGCAGTTGTGGTAGGCCTGTACGTCGTCGTACTCGCTGTTTATGAGCCGACCGATTTCGTGGAACTCGGCGGCCGTCTCCGGAGGGTCCTGCCCGAGTTCGTCGAGAACATCCGTTCGGAAGATGAGTGCTCGGGCGTTCCCACTGTAGGGCAGACCGTACAGGTCACCCCGGTAAGTGACCGCATCGACGGCGCTCTCGACGTAGCCGTCGAAGAACTCCAGACGCTCCGCGAAGTCGGTGAGGTTCTCCAGATGACCGGCCTTGACGTATTCCGTCAGGTGGCTCAGAACGCCCTCGATCGCGTCCGGGTCCCCGGTCCGGGCACCGGTGAGGAACTTCTGTCGCAGGTCCTCGTACGTGAAGCGTCCCATCCGTGGTCGACGGCCGAGCCGTTCTTCAGCGTTGGCAAGGAATTCGTCTCGCCAGATCGGCGGGGTGTCGTCGTTCGGGAACGCGTAGTTCCAGAACAACGGAGCCGGCTCGTCTCCACCACCGTTCCCGCTGGTTTCGGTGTCACTGTCACTACCCCCGTTCCCACCCATCTGGTCTGCTGCACCGTTGCCGCCTGCACACCCGGCGAGGCCTGCCGTCGCGCCGATCCCGAGAGCCTTCACGAGGGAACGTCTGCCGAGTCCGGAGGTACTACTGTTGTCTGACATGGGCAAGTCCCGTCTCGTGTGTCGAGACATCCATATATATAACTTTCCAAACGATGCTGAACAATTGCTCCCCCCGACACGTCTCACAGTAGATTTTTTACTATCATTGTTCGACTGGTGAGTGGATGCCGAAGATAGCCTTCACTGGAGCAGGTAGCATGGTGTTCGCTACCAAACTCGTCGGCGACGTCCTCTCGTTCGACGAACTGGCAGACAGCACCGTCTCCCTCATGGACATCGACGAGCACCGACTGAAGCAGACGACCGACATCGCGGAGGCGATGGTCGAAAACGAAGGATTGGACGCGACAGTCGAGTCGACGACCGATCGCCTCGAAGCGCTCGACGATGCCGACTACGTCGTGAACATGATCAACGTCGGCGGTACGGAGCCGTTCGAGAACGAGATTCGAATCCCCGAGAAGTATGGCGTCGAACAGGCTATCGGCGACACGATCGGACCGGGCGGTATCTTCCGCGGCCTCCGGACCATCCCAGCGTTGACCGACATTGCGAGCGACATGGAGGAGGTCTGTCCGGACGCCCTCTTGCTAAACTACACGAACCCGATGGCCGTTCTCTGCCAGACGATGTTCGAGTCGACGGATATCGAAACCGTGGGGCTGTGCCACAGCGTTCCCCACACCGCCGAGGCCATCGAGGACTACGCAGACGTCCCCGAGGGCGAACTGGAGTACTGGGTTGCTGGCATCAACCACGTCGCGTGGTTCCTCGAAGCCGAGCACGACGGCGAAAGCGTCTACCCTGCCCTCGACGAGGCTTACGACGACCCCGAGACGTACAAGCGTGACACGGTGCGCTTCGAGATGATGAAACACTTCGGCTACTTCCCGACCGAGTCCTCCCACCACATGTCCGAGTACGTCCCATATTTCCGGACCGACGAGGGAACCATCGAGGAGATGACCGGCACGGACTACGCCGAGCGGATGCCCACTGCGACGTACCTCGAGGGGTGGCAGGCCCGCTCCGAGGACCGAGACGCCCCCGAGCTCGGCGTCGACTTAGCGGAGGTGGGCGTCGAGCGCTCCGAGGAGTACGCCTCGCGTCTCATCCACGCCATCGAGACGGACACTCCCCGTCGACTCAACCTCAACGTCAGCAACGAGACGAGCGCCATCGAGTCACTGCCGGACGACGCGTGCGTGGAGGTCCCGGTGCTCGTCGACGGTACGGGCCTGCACCCGTGCTCCGTCGGCGAACTGCCGAAGTCCGTCCGTACGTTCCCACAGCAACACGTCGCCGTCCAGCAACTCGCCGTCGCCGGCGCACTGGAACACGACCGCGAGAAGGTTCACCGTGCAGTGAAACAGGACCCACTCACCGCGGCGCAACTGACGCTGCCCGAGATCCACGAGATGACCGAGGAACTGCTCGTGGCCAACGAGGAGTACCTGCCCGAACTGAACTGAACTGAACTGGGGCGGCCCGACCCCGGCCGCTCTCTCCGTTTTCCTCCGGCGGTGTCGTCGCGTTCCACCGCGACGCCGGAGAAACACGAACCGTGGTTACTCGACTCCGAGTCCCGCGCCGCCGGCGTCTTCGAGTCCGACCAGCGCCGCCAGCTCGTCGCTTTCGGGCGGCGTGCGGTTGCGCAGCGCCTCGCCCGTCGATCTGTCGAATACGTGGACGCGGTCCTGCGGGAACTGCACGGTCAGTTCCCGACCGGATTCGATGACGATGTCGCCTCCCAGCGTCGCCGTGTACTGCTCGCCCCCGATATCGATGTAGACGTAGCTGACGTCGCCGAGTGGCTCGGTGACGTTCACCGTCGTCGAGATGGCGTTGCGCGTGTCCTTCGGGACCGCCTCGACATCCTCGGGTCGGATGCCCAACGTGAACCGGGTCCCGTTGCCCTCGAGGTCGTCGGACACCTCGTCGGTGAGTTCGTACTCGAAGGCCTCGTGGACGAGCGTCGGCATCCCGCGCGACGTGTCGAGTTCGACGTCGAAGAAGTTCATCGACGGCGACCCGATGAATCCGGCGACGAACCGGTTGGACGGCTCGTGATAGCACTCCAGCGGTGTCCCGAGCTGTTGGAGTTCCCCGTCGTTGAGAACGACGATGCGGTCCGACATCGTCATCGCCTCGGTCTGGTCGTGCGTGACGTAGATGGTCGTTACGCCGAAATCCGACTGGAGTTCCTGAAGCTCGGTGCGCATCTGCGTGCGGAGTTTCGCGTCGAGGTTGCTGAGGGGTTCGTCCATCAGGAAGACTTCCGGCTCCCGGACGATAGCCCGGCCCAGCGCCACGCGCTGTTGCTGGCCGCCCGACAGCTCGCCGGGTTTCTTGTCGATGAGGTCGAGGATACCCATCATGTCGGCAGTGTTCCTGACGCGGTCCGCAATCTCTTCTTTCGAGAGGTCCGTCGTCATTTTCAGCCCGAACGCCATGTTCTCCTGGGCCGTCATGTGGGGGTACAGTGCGTAGCTCTGGAACACCATCGCCATGTCGCGCGACTTCGGTTCCTTCTCCGTGACGTCCTCGCCATCCAGGACGATGTTCCCCCCGGTAGGGTTCTCCAGACCAGCGATCATGCGCAGTGTCGTCGACTTCCCGCATCCGGACGGTCCCACGAGGACGACGAACTCGCCGTCTCTGATATCCGCGTCGAGCGAATTGACCGCGACGATGTCGCCGCCGTTGTCGTGGAATACTTTCGTGAGGTTCCGGATCTCTAAATCGCCCATGCCCCAGTACATACCGAAGGCGGGTTTAACTTTTGCCTCGAACCGGTGATCGGACAGAACGGCCCGCAACACCACCGGATCGGCCGTTCCGTTTCTGATACGAGAACGGCTGGTGCGGTGATTGGAGCGCGCGCAGGGCCGAAACGGCGTGACGGCCGCCAACGATCGATTGACCTGACGATTCTAATAATGTAACACGTCTCGGCCGCCAGCGACCGACTGCCGTTCTCATCCTGGAAACACCGATCGGGAGGTGACGCGCGAGGAGGGTACCGAGGGGTCGCGTAGTGGAGTCACGCGTCGACGGTGGCGAATCCAGACGGCACAGTCACCGCCACTATGTCGCTCCATGGAGGGGACACGACCGTCAACTTGAACACGCCCTCTCGGTCGCCGTACCGTGAACAGCAGCGCCGTAATCTATTTCATCTGACGGATTTTCTCGGCGTACTGCCGGTACTGTTCGTCCTGCATTACCTGTGTCCGGCCGCCGTCGACGAGGATACTCTCGCCGGTGACGAACGTCGCGTCGTCGCTCGCGAGAAAGGCGGCCATCCCCGCCACGTCCGCCGGCTTGCCGAGTCGACCCACGGGGTGGATCGACTTCGTGTACTCGTACTCCGCCACGCTGTCGAGCTCCTCACGGATGCGCTCGATTTCGATCCACCCCGGGTTGATGGTGTTGACCGTGATGCCGTGTGGCCCGAGTTCGAGCGCCATCGCCCGCGTCATCCCATTGATACCGGCCTTCACGGCGTTGTACGGATAGATGCCGGGCATCGTCAGGAAGGCATGGTTCGAGGACATGTTCAGCACCGTGCCGCCTCTGGGCATCGCCTCGACGGCGTGTTTCGCGCATAGCCAGAACGACCGGAAGTCCGTCTCGACGACGAACTGCCAGTCCGAAAGGGTGGCTTCGCGGGCCGTCGTCTCCGTCTGAACGCCCGCGTTGTTCACGAGGACGTCGATGCGGGTGTACTCGTCGACGGTGGACGCGATTAGCGCCTCGATTTCGTCGGGGTCGCGCATGTCCGCCTGCAGGAACGTCGCTTCGCCACCTGCCTCGGTGATCGCGTCGACCACGTCCTCGCCGAGGTCGCGGGAACGGCCGGTGACGACGACGGACGCCCCTTCCGCGGCGAAGCGGCGCGCAATGCCCGCGCCGATACCCCTTGTCGAACCAGTGACGACGACGATGCGCTGTTCGTGTCTGTCCGGCACAGCGTTCGCAGTCGGGTCTGTCGAACTCATCGATCCTACCAGTGGACTCCACCGAAATATATTGAGGGGGTCGACGGGACGAGGGCGTATCCCATCCGAGTTCGAACGACCGGAACGACCCCGGTAGGTCCGGTCGATCACCGCTGCTCGCGCTCACTTCGTCCGCATGCACCAGCCATCGCTTCCGAGGGCACTTCCGCCGATGAATTCTCCCATTGCTGGGCGAACACCTGTCCAGTGGAGGAGACTGACAGGGGTCGCACTCTCGGAGAATACCGGCTGCGGATGTACCTGCCGAACGACCTCCGACCCTTGCACCGGCCCATCACAGGCCCCACGTCCGAATAGTGAGCGTTCGCCGAACGGAGCGAGACAACAGTGGCGTGAACCGGATCAGGATCAGCGTTCAGACATTGATCAGGACATAGCCCGCGGACGATAGTAGTACGCCGATGGACAGGAGGGCCACGAGAACACCTCTCTCGAGGTCGATGTTGTGGAGTTCTTTCGTCGCCACTGAGAGCAGGTAGACGACTGCGACGACGAGCGGGAGTGTGGTCAGGATCGTAACTATCGGGAGGAAGTTATACCCGACGAGGAGGAGCGGGACGAACGCGAACAGGAAGGGAGCGAAAGAGTATGCGACAGCCTGAACGGATTTGTCGATGTCCCCGTAACCACCGAGCGAGGATACGGTGGCGTGGACGACGACGATCGTCACGAAGGTTACTCCCGAAACGAGTCCGAAAATAAATACTGGGACGGTTGCCAGCGCGCCGACGTCGGCCGAAATGATGAACAGCGAGAACACGAACGGGACGACTCCGGCCACTGAGAGCATCACCACGAGTGTCAGGGCAAGCGACAGCGAGAGAGTGATGCACGAGAGGAAGACGAGAGGCGACGTGATGCCCCGTACGTCCTTGTCGACAGTCTCGAAGAAGGCGGCTGGCCCGGTTGCGATGGCACGGAGGGGATCGAGAAAGAGGAGGTGGATTTTCTCGTACCGCGTCCGCTGAGTCAGCTCGTCGAACGCGACGGCAAATATGACGAATACGCCGGTGAACACCGAGAACAACTGCGCTCCGAGGCCGGCCAACACCAGCACGTTCTGGATCAGCGCAAACACGAGCGCGCCGAGGAAGGTCCCGACGATGCTTCCCTCGCCGCCGAAGATGTCCGTTCCGCCGATGACGACCGCCGCGATGACGACGAGGGACACGCCGTCGCCCGTCAGTGGTGAGACGCTGTTGGTGAACGCCAGTTGGCTCACACCCGCGAACGCAGCGAGGCAGGCGACGATGGCGAAGCCAGCTATTTTCACGTGGTCCGTGTCGATGCCGGTGTATCGGGCCGCCTCTTCGTTCCCACCAGTCGTGAGCGTTCGATAGCCGAACGGTGTATGGAAGAGGAGATAGTGAAACAGGACCATGAGCCCCAGCAGCCAGACGATCTGGAGCGGGAACTGACCGAGCGGTTCGGGAACCGCAATCGTCCCACCCATCGCGTAGAGCAGTGTGGGAAGTTGTTCGTCGGAGAGGCTCTGTGTCTGGCCGTCCGTGACGATGAGATGGACGCCACGGAGGAGCGTTAGCGTCCCGATCGTTAGAATGAGCGATGGGATACCCATCTTCGTGACCAGAATTCCCTGCAGGAGGCCATAGACGATAGCGAATAGAAACACCATCCCGAACACGATCTCTACCGGAATACCGTCCAGTATCATCGTGGCGGTCAACCCCGCTGACAGTGCCATCATCGACCCGACCGAGAGGTCGAAATCGCCGGCACTGACCAGTATCGTCATCCCGTAGCCGATGATTCCAACGACGGCGGCGTTACGCACGATTCCGCTGACGTTACTGGTGGTCAGGAAGACCTGGGCACTGAGCAGGACGCCGATCGCTGCGAGACCGAGGACCGCGATCGTAACACCGAACTCCCGCTTACCGAGAACCGATTTGAGCAGACTCCTCTTCCGTTGAACGTCCCGTATTGAAACCTTCGTGTCCATGATTGACCGTACGTTCCCCGAACACCTATTTATAGATTTCGGGTGTCGAAGGGATGACCTCCTGCGTCCCGAGTGAGGACGGTGAAACACGCAGTCGGCATTTTTCCGGTTTGCCGGAGCGAGCCACGGCCGTCAGTTGATTGATCACCATCGCACCGGTCCTGTGAGCGCGTGACACGGAACGCCCGTCGGGAGAGATGGTGGCAACACGCTACGAGTGCTGACGACACGATAGAGATGCACCTTGCGTCGTGGCTGTGACCCGGTTCCGGCCATCGTCACTCCGGATCGATCGCGCCGGTCATCAGTCCGACTAGGCGCTCTCTGTCGATGTCGTCGTCGTTCGTTTCGACCGAGACTAACTGCCCGCTTCGGAGGACAGCGATGCGGTCGGCAACTTCGAAGACCTCCTCCAAATTGTGAGTGATAAAGAGGACCGTACGCCCGCGTGCCTGGAGATTGTCGATGAGCGACAGGATCTTTTCACGGCCCTCGACCGAGACCTCCGCCGTCGGCTCGTCAAGTAACACGATCCGCGGGTCGGAAATGAGCGCACGAGCGACTGCGACCGCCTGCTGTTCCCCCCCTGAGAGTTGGTTTACCGGCGCGCAGGGATCGATCCGGAACCCGAGTTCGTCTAGCGCGGCGAGGGCGCCCCTGTTCATCGCGTCCCGATCGATGTTCCGGAACAGAGAGCCACGGATACCGCCCTTCCGCGGTTCCCGTCCCATGTAGACGTTCGTCGCTACGTCGTGTTTCATCGAGAGACCCAGGTCCTGAAACACGGTTTCGATTCCGGCCGAACGCGCGTCCTTGGGATCGTCCATCGTTCGGTGCCGCAGTTCACCGTCCTGCCGAACGAACAGGTCTCCACTTGTCGGGGAGATCACGCCAGCCAGTATCTTGATCAGCGTAGATTTCCCCGCGCCGTTGTCCCCCACTAACGCGAGAATCTCGTTCTCGTCGACACCGAGTGAAACGTCGGAGAGTGCCTGAACGCCCTCGTACCGTTTCTCGATTTTCTCCAAGCGAACGATTTCTGTCCGCGTCTGGCTCGATTCGGCTGCTGTCAGCGCACGGTCTTCTGTTGCCATCGTCCCGACTCTAGATATCCTGGTATATAAATTCAGCAGGTTACGGAACTGGTTCGGTGAGACCTCTGATCGCTGGAAAGCGTACCTGGTACGTTGCTCTGCATTCGCAGGAGGGGAGCGATCGGCTAGTCGCTTGATCGTCCGACACCGGGGAGTGTAGTGGCGAGAGTGATCTCCTGGAGCTGACAGCCTGCGGTCGCGCCGGGCTACCGAGCCGTAGAACGACCCATTCACCAGGCGAACGGCTGCGAACAACCGGGACGGGACGAACCGAGTCGGACTCGAAAAGGAAAATCTTTTTATACTACTTATCCGATCTAGCGATTGCAATGCGAACCAATAGCAAGCGTAGTGGTGATGACGCCGTGTCGATCGAGCTAGGTGTGTCTCGGCGGCGCTTACTGAAGCAGATGGCGGCCCTCGGCATGACCGGTGGTGTCACGGGGTTGGCTGGTTGTTCTTCGCTGCGAAGCGACGAGACCGAGACGTCCGTAAGCACCGCAGCGAACCGACAAACGACCGAGAACGACGACGGAACCGGCGGCAGTTCGAGTGGGACGAACGCGTCACTCCCCGAGTTCCAGCGCGTTCCGCTGACGCCGCCACCGACGGCCGACGAGATAGACTTCACGGCCCCCAGGAACCCGGAGCGTAAAGTGGCCTTCGTCACACACAACGGGACGAATCAGGTGTTCCAGCCCGCGATCGCGATGATGAACGATGCGATGAACAAATTCGGGTGGACTGGTGAATTCGTCGGCCCGACGGGGAACAACCAGTCGAAGCAGGTCGAGATAATGAATACGAAGGTCAGTACGCTTTCGAAGGGCGACGTCATGGCGACGACCGTCCTCGATGCGAATTCGTATCTCGGTCCCATCAAAAACGCGGTCGAGAAGGGGATCGCCGTCGTACAATGGAACACCACCGTCAGCGAATGGGGCTACGATACCATGATGAACGAGTTCGGGTACCCACTTCCGTACGTCGGCCAGCAGCATTTCCCGGCTGGCAACGCGACCGGGATCACAGCGTACGAGAAAGCGGAGGAGCATCTCGAGGACGACGACTACGTCGTACTCCCGACGACCGGCGTCCCGGGCCACCCTGCGCTCAAAGCGCGAAACGACGGTATCAGGAACGCGCTGCGTCGCTACGACAACGTCGAAGTCCTGGATCTGCTCGACGTGAGCACCGACGTCTCGAAAGCGATCAATCGGGTCGACTCGAAATATCGGTCGAATCCTGAGATAAACGTGATAATCGGTTCCGGGTTCTGGGGCCCGACCGCCGGCGGACGATTGGTGGAAAACGAGAATATGAGTCGAAGTGACATGATCGTCGGCGGATTCGACTACGTTAGCGACGTCCTGAACGGGATCAAACAGGGGACGATCACCTTCACGATCGGTCAAAACTATCCGGCCCAGGGATTCGTTCCGTTGAGCCTCGCCTACCGGTGGTTGGATCGCGGGGAGCCGATGCGCGATTTCATCACTGGTACCGAAATCGTGGACGAATCGAACGTCGACTTCGCGCTCAAGCGCGCCACGGGATACCCGAAACTCACGGATTACTACAGGAGTTAGAACCGTACCGTTCGACCGATCGGTACCGCACATGCCGTTCGAAACCCGGCAGTCGGATGTTCTTCCCGAATCGGTGCCACCGGGTCGCGAGAGAAACACTTGTGGTTCGTAGAGAGCGGTCGGTTCTCGGGTTCGTTGCAGTCTGACCGTGATCCGAGCGGGGCTCGCTCAAAAAGATTTATATATTATTGTTAAGTCAACTCGTGCATGCGAACCGATAACCGATGGAACGAGGTAGAGAATGTCGACATATAAGAGGAAATACGCCCAGCTGGATTCCCTGCTCGACGAATACGGGGCGTCTTCGGTGTGGTTTGCGACGGCTCCAGGGTTCGCATGGTTAACCGGCGGTGACAACACGGTCTCGACCACGGATGAGACAGGAGTCGCTGCTGCGGGATACGACGGACGAGGGATCGAGGTCGTTGTGGACCACATCGAGGCCGACCGAATCATCGAAGAGGAGTTGGAAGTCGAAGCGGAGGTCGAAACGTTCGACTGGTACGATGACGAACTTGCGACAGTCGTAACGAGACGTGCGACTTCCCCTGCCATCACCGATTTTGATGTCCCGGAGTTGGAGACGCTGGAGTTCTCCCCGAACTCACTGCGACTAACTCCGAAAGAACAGAGTCGCTATCGTGAGCTGGGTGTGGAAACGGCGGAAGTTGTCGAGGGAGTAGCAAAGAACATCACACCCGTCACGACAGAACGATCTGTCGCCGGAGAGCTCGCTCGGAAGCTCCGAAAGCGCGGTATTGCCCCGGTCGTGGTTCTCGTCGGTGGTGCAAAGCGAAGCCAACTGTACAGGCATTTCGTCCCGAAAGACCGCCCCCTGGGTGACTACGCGATCCTCACTGTCGGGGGCCGCCGGACTGGCTTGCACGTCTCTCTCACGCGGACGGTCGCGTTCGATCCCCCGGAGTGGCTCGAAAAACGTCACCGCGCTGCGTGTCGCGTTTCATCTTCAGCCATCCGCGCCACGCAAGGAGCCAGAGGGGAACGATCGGACGAGAAACGGGTTTTCGACGTGATCAAGACCGCATACGCGGCGGTCGGGTATCCCGACGAGTGGCACAACCATCATCAGGGAGGTCCGACCGGGTATCGTGGGCGTGAATGGCTCGCGAATCCGCGCGAAGAACGGCCGATCCGACTACCCAAGGCGTTCGCCTGGAATCCGACGATAGCAGGAACCAAATCAGAAGATACGGTACTGATTACGGACAAAGCGGTCGAGACACTCACCGTCACTGGCGACTGGCCAACGGTTTCGGCTTCACCGATCGACGGCGACGAACCAGTAATTCATCACGATATTTTTTCACGGTAATGCCGAGGCGGGAGCCAGCACGAGGGATACCCACTCGGTAGGTTTCTCACGGGATGTTCAGTATGGGTCGCAGGTTCTCACCATTCGGCGACGCTACCGTCATCGTGGCGCCAGACGGGATTGTGCCAGTTCACCGTTTTTTCGGCTTGCTTTCGAATATACGACTCGTTCATGTCGATACCGAGGCCGGGACCGTCCGGTATTTGAACGAACCCATCTCGGTATTCGAACACCGAAGGATCCTGTAAATAGTCCAATACGTCTGCCGTGTCGTTGTAGTGGATGTTCAGACTCTGCTCTTGGATCAGTGCGTTCGGTGAACAGGCATCGATCTGGAGACATGCAGCTAGTGCGATCGGCCCGAGCGGGCAATGAAGAGCCAGAGCTACGTCGTACGCCTCGGCCATCGAGGCGATCTTCTTCACCTCGGTAATACCGCCCGCGTGGGAGAGGTCGGGCTGAACCACGTCCACCGCGCCGTCCTCGAACAGTTGTTTGAAATCCCATCGTGAATACATTCGTTCGCCCGTCGCGATCGGAATCGTAGTACGTGCGGCGACTGCCGGAAGGGCATCGTTATGTTCGGAGAGAACGGGTTCTTCGACGAACATCGGTTCGTGCGGTTCCAGGGCTTGTACGAGGCGCTTTGCCATCGGTTTAGAGACTCGACCATGGAAGTCCACGCCGATGCCTACCTCTGGACCGACCGCCTCACGAACCTTGCCCAGGCGGTCTACTGCTGCATTTACCGAGACCGGGTCGTCTATTCGTTTCATTTCAGCTGTGGCGTTCATCTTGAGCGCCGAGAAGCCCGCGTCGACTTTTTTCGTTGCCTGACTTGCAACCTCGGAGGGCCGGTCCCCCCCAATCCACTGGTATACGCGAATCCGGTTTCTCGCAGCACCACCAAGCAGTTGATGAACAGGCGCACCGAGTTGCTTCCCTTTGATATCCCAGAGTGCTTGATCAATGCCAGCGATTGCGGACATGAGCACCGGACCGCCCCGGTAAAACCCGCCACGATACATCGTCTGCCAGTGATCTTCGATGTCGTTCGGTTCCTCACCGAGGAGATAATTATCTAGTAACTCCTCCACAGCCGCACGAACCGTACGTGCTCGCCCCTCTACGACAGGCTCTCCCCAGCCTACAGTTCCGTTGGCGGTTTCAAGCCGGAGGAAAAGCCAGCGGGGTGGAACCTCGAACAGATCGTAATCGACGATACGGTTCGAAGTCATGGGTGAGGGCCCCCAGTATCCTTCCGTGTTGTCCGCGCAGTGGACGGAACCACACGAGCCTCGGATGGAAAGTAACTCCGCCGAAACGCCCCAGTCTCGGTGACGGTAGTTGTCATCACCACTTCCTTTGCACAGTGGCTATATATTCATTTCGCAGTCGGAGAGGGAGGTGTACAGGTTCGTGTTCTCACCGCAAGAACAGAGAATCTTATACGTCGGACTGATTCTCGATATACGAACAATTATTAGGTTTCGTCGAAGAGCTATGGTATGCAGGAGAACGCCCCCCGGGTGAAAACGACCCAAACCAGCTTTCGGATCATCGAGGCAATTCGCGACCATCCAGGTATCGGAGTAAGTGAACTGTCCCGAGAAATCGTTCTCTCGAAGAGTGCAGTGTACAAACATCTTCAAACACTGGTTAGTATGAACTACCTCGTACGTGAGAACGATGGATATTACCTGAGCAACCAGTTTTTGAGCCTGGGGATACGGGCACGTGAGCGTTTTCCCCTCGACACCGCCAAGCGCGTCGTGGGTGATCTTGCGGATACAACGGGCCACATCACGAATTTCGTAGTCCACGAGAACGCACAGGGAGTCTATGCTCTACGAGTGAAGCCTGCGGAGTTCGCCTCCGACAGTGTTACCGAAGGCGATGCAGTACCCCTTCACGCAACAGCTGGTGGGAAAGCCATTCTGGCTTTCTTTTCGGCAGAGAAACGTGCGGAGATTCTGGATGAGTCAGACCTGCAGGAGTACACAGAGAAGACAATCACAGACAGAAACACGCTCGAACAAGAGCTCCAATCGGTTCGTGATCGACGGGTAGCATTCGACCGCGAGGAGTACCTCGACGGGCACCAGTGCGTTGCCTCGCCCGTCGTCAACAGCGACGGTGAACCGGTCGCAGCCGTCAGTGTGACGGGGAACATCGAACAGATGTCCGGAAAACGATTAGAGGTGGATGTTACGGGCCTCGTTGCCAGTGCTGCAAAGTCCATCCAGAAAGATCTGCTATCGAAATGACCACCCACGTAGGAATCGTAACACCCGACGTTAGTACGACCGGTCGATCTAGAACGTGCCGCATTGGAGTCAACTACGGTACCGATTGGCCCGATACTGTTCTCGATACGAGAACGACCGGAGCCGAAATCCGAAGCGGGTCCACGATGTCGGTGAGTAGTTATTACAACCCTATGATCGTAAAGATAACGTGTGGACGTTCTCGTAGTGATGTTAGAAATACGAACGTTGGCGCCAGTTCGGGGTAACAATCCTGATACTGTGGTACCGGCTAGGCAAGGAACGAACAGGTCAAAGAACCTGTGTTCGTACAGCTCGCGGACCCGCTCGACAGATATTTCGATACGACTGATATTCACGAAGGCCAGTGAGTGCGGACGGACGCTCGTCGGGGCGCTCGCCGTTCGGCTTCGCACGATCGGCTGCTCGGTCGGGAAAGCAACGGTGATTCGGGTGTCTCGGCGTCGATCACGTGTTTCGAGCGACCATACAGTGGGTACACCGAACTGCTGCCCGCGTTTCCGACCCGCCATCGGCGAGAGTGATCGGCAGAACATTTGAACGATGACACCGGCTTGGGAGTAGTGTGACCGTCGTAGGCGGTGGCGCGTGCCTCGGCGGCGGCCTCCGTGCCGCCGCCCACGCGCGAGGGACGAAGAGCGCAGCGAAGCGAACAGGGCGAGACCGGAGGTCTGGCTGGCCCACGAGTGAGGCGTGGCTCGCTCGTGAACACCGCAGGCGGCTGGGGAGGCGCGAGGCCTGCGGTCGCGGTGCGGTGGGGTCAATTCGTCGTCGTCGGCAACAGGCTCGTTCTCACTGACCTCCCGGGCCACCGAGCAGACGCCACACCACCTGCGAACCGTCTCGCCGCGACAGCAGACGGAGAGCGTCGCCATCCCCGACACAGTGCCACCGCCGGCTCGAGATCCCCGATCACACCTCGAACGGGGGAAGCGATCGAGTCTCCGTTCAGAAGTTATCCTCGCCACTCAAGCCGACACGGGTACGTGTCGACGAGTTCGCTGTCGAGAACAACGGCGAACGGTCTTGGCTACACACTGCAACAAACGTCGATACGAGGGTACCGCTCGATGTCAGTTGTTCGGTCGCCGTGGAACGGATCGGGCAGCTGTGTTCTTCCACCGATTCGGCGAGAATGACGGTCCCTCCGAGGCGGTCTTTCTCGTGTATCGGTTCGGTTGCTGTAGTAGTCGTTAGAAGTAGTTACGTATTTTTCGGATCGACAGTTGATCGAACGTGTCGTCGATGGCCGTCGTGAGCTGGTCGAGCGATTCGAAGCGTCGGTTACTGATGTGGTCTCTCAGTTGTCGCCAACACTCGTCGACGGGTGCAGCGCCGGCGAGGACGCCGGAAACTGGCCAGATTCGAGGCTGTCACGGGTCGACAGGTCCACGACGACCGACGTTCGGAAATACGGGGCTCCGTCAAGTAATGCGAACAAATTTTCTTGGACTCTCTACGGAGTGCGAGACTGCAGTGCTTCGCGTGGTCGGCGGTGACGTACGCTTCGAACCGTGAGAAAAACCGGCCACCGTTTCCGGTGATCGCGCCGAGCAAACACCTCCGGTCATGTTGGCTAGACGACGAAGCCGACGGTCCCGTGCCCCCTGGAAACCACGCGGCTCGACGCTGACGGATCGCTTCGCCTGATCGATACAGACTACGGTGGCGTCCATTGCCCGCCGCTCGGTTCGAATTCTTCGACGAGTTCCTCGCGCTCTTCGGGCCCAGTCTCCGCAGCGGTGCGTCTCGGCTTCTGATACGTAAGTCCAGCTTCCTTTAGCAACCGCCGGCAGCTAGGTCGAGAGTACTCGACGTCGAACGTGTCACGAACGTGTTGCTGGAGGAGCGCCGGCGTCCATGCCGGCGCGTCGATTCCCACCTCGGTCGGCGGTTCGTTCAGCTGTTGTTCTAATTTGTTTTGTTGTGTATTCGTGAGCCGACGCGGTCGACCGGGACGATCCTCGTCGATGGCAGCCTGCGCGATCGTCGTTTCTTCGAGTGTTTCCGGAGAGAACCGTTGCATCCAGCTGTAGACCGTTTTCCGAGACACGCCGTGGCGGTCGGCGAGCGTCTGCTGTGTGACGCCGTCTTT
>Ga0207797_1001331_pt1 | contig 17932 bp, 20 predicted proteins | sample PRCRCaboRojoPR_6_FD_187275 | JGI IMG/M metagenome (GOLD analysis project Ga0207797, IMG submission 187275) | Marine sediment microbial community from Cabo Rojo, Puerto Rico - PR CR 10% Liquid 1 (SPAdes) | ecosystem: Environmental > Aquatic > Marine > Coastal > Sediment | place: Cabo Rojo, Puerto...
AGAGTTGGTAGTTTACTTAAATACGATATAGATTTAGGAGGGCATAATGAAAATTATAAAGAGATACGTTGGATACGTGTTAGCTACTCTCATGGTTAGTCTGGTGCCGGTTTTGCCCGTGATTGCTCATACGGAGAACCAGGGCTGGGGGCACCACATGCCGATGGCCGGTATGTTCCCGGGCTGGGGTCCGATGGCCCTGTTCTGGACAGCCGGGTTGTTGTTGATAGTCCTGCTATCGGTTACTTTGATTAAAACTCTGCGCGATTAGGAGCGTGAGAAATCATGGCCTGTGCTGACTACAGCGGTCTCGAAGTGGATGAAAAGAAGGACGGGGAGAAAGGAAGTCTGGAACAACTACCTACGGAAAAACGGGAAGCGCTCAATCGGATAAGAACCGTCATTGGCCACTCCCGCGGCATAGAGAAGATGATCGAAGAGGAACGGTACTGTATAGACATTTTGAAGCAGATAGCAGCCGTTCAGTCGTCGCTTTCCAAACTTGCTAATCTACTAACAAAGGATCATATGCGCGTCTGCGTCTCCGAAGCGGTCAGAGAAGGTGAGGGCGAGGAAAAGATCGAGGAACTCGTCGAAGTGCTGAAGTACCTTCGCGGTAGCTGAGTGGTATTAGGGCGCTTTCTGTTACGAGCGCAGCGATTAACTACGAGACGAGAATCGATGTTTAACTACTCGACTGAAGAGGAGGAGGTATTAGGTGAACTCGATAGCCGACGACGTAACGGAGTTGCTCGGTAGTCCACTGGTTAGATTGAACAAAGTCACTGAAGGGGCTAAAGGAGAAGTTGTAGCCAAGCTCGAATCGGCAAATCCCTGTGGTAGTGTAAAGGACAGAGTCGGCGTAAACATGATTGCTGAGGCGGAGCGGGCGGGCAGAATAGATAACGATACCGTTGTCGTGGAGCCAACCAGCGGTAACACCGGGGTAGGACTAGCTTTTGCCTGTGCCGTAAAGGGCTATAAGCTGATTTTAGTCATGCCTGATACGATGAGCAAAGAAAGACGAGATTTGCTCAAAGCTTTTGGAGCAGAGTTAAGGTTAACTCCCGGTGATGACGGTATGCAGGGTGCGATAAACAAAGCAAAAAATCTGATTGGTTCAGGGCCAGATTATTTTATGCCCCACCAGTTCAAAAATCCAGCCAACCCGGACGTTCACAGAAAAACCACTGCAGAAGAGATTTGGGAAGACACCGACGAAAGAGTCGATATCTTTGTCGCCGGTGTTGGTACAGGCGGGACGATAACCGGTGTGTCGGAAAAGCTCAAGGAAAAGGACCCGAGCTTGAAATCAATCGCGGTAGAACCGGAGGGATCACCCGTTCTTTCCGGTGGTGAATCCGGCTCTCATAGTATTCAGGGAATTGGTGCAGGTTTTGTGCCGGATGTATTGAACAGGGAAATCATTGACGAGGTCGTCCGGGTGAAGAGCGAAGAAGCAAAGGAAATGACCAGAAGACTTGCCCGAGAAGAAGGGATCCTGGCCGGGATTTCATCCGGAGCGGCAGCTCGAGCCGCGGTGGAGGTTGCAAACCGGGGAAGTAACACGGATAAAAGGATAGTCGTTATACTACCGGATACGGGAGAGCGGTATTTATCGACGGGGTTGTTTTCCGACAAGTAATTGAACAGATTCTGGCTCGACTTAAAAGGGGGGAGGTTTTCTGGAGAATTTCGCCCTCCGAAGCCATCTTCCCACCGGGTTTATCTCGGAAGGCCCAGGGAACATGATTGCAGATTTTTGATATTTAAGACATCGAAATTATCTCGTAAGTTTACCTCCTTGATTCCTTACAGGAAAGGAGCTGGAGTTCTTGGTGAGAATATTAAATTTATGCCGGGAAGGTCCCTGACAAATTTATGCGAGGTCACCGAATCCTTCCCCTTTTCCTGAAGTTCTTCCGATCGGCGCAGGTATAAAGGAAGTTTTTCTATAGTTTGTTCGGGTACACTTAGTTTTTTCATGGTGACCTCAGTTTTGAAACCTTCCAAACAGAAATAATTTGCCCTCATAATACTTTCTCTGTTTCCATACTGTCCTATAAAGATCGCTTTATAACAACTGTGATACCATGTCAAGCAAGGCAGAGAAACTTTCGTAATGCTTGAAATAAATGTCTTTCGTGCAGAAAAAAAGAAAATAACTCATCCCCTTCAATCAGTAACATGGTTTGGGCCGGAGGTTTAGTTGGATAGTGTTATTTTTTGTGATATATTTATGGGATTTATAGCGAGAGGATGACGATTTTTTATGTCAATTGTGTTTGCCTTTACTTCAGCGGTATTTTTTGGCCTGGCGACGCCGATTAGCAAAACCCTTCTGGGAGGCATCACTCCGTTTCAGCTAGCAGGGCTGCTGTATCTTGGTGCTGCGCTGGGTCTATTGCCAAAAGTAATTTCAAATAGAGGTTACAAAAAGGTACTGCGGATGAGCCGTGTGAATAGGTTTCGCCTGCTTGGGGCAATATTTTTAGGAGGTATAGGAGGGCCACTGGCTTTGCTCTTTGGCCTGAGAATTGCCTCTGCTTCCTCCGTTTCTATGTGGCTAAACCTGGAGATGGTTTTTACCGTTTTACTCGGTCACTTTTTGTTCGAGGATTATCTTGGCTGGCTGGGCTGGCTGGGCTCGGCAGGGGCGGTAGCAGCTGCAGGGTTGCTTTCCTGGGGCGGTGGTTTTTCCGGGATATCAGCCGGTCTGCTCGTTGCGCTTGCCTGCCTTTTCTGGGGGTTTGATAATCATTTTACCGCTCTGATCGACGAAATCTCACCGCCTTCTAACGCCTTCTTTAAAGGATTGATTGCCGGGACCTTTAACCTAATAATTGGTGTTTTTCTATCCGCCTACGGCGCAAATTGCCTCCAGACGGCTGGTGCTCTGGGCCTGGGCTTTTTCTCCTACGGCCTAAGCATAGCGCTTTATATTGGTGCCGCCCAGGGGCTCGGAGCGACCAGAGCCCAGATTATCTTTGCGTCTGCACCGTTTTTCGGGGTCGGGGGATCGATCCTGATCCTGGGAGAGAAACTTTCCCTGGTTCAGGTAGCTGCGGCCCTGATTATGCTAGGCTCCCTGGTTCCGCTGCTGATCGATAAACACCTGCACGAACACACGCACGAGACCCTGGAACACGAACATCTCCACCGGCATTTTGAGGGTCACCACGAACACTCTCACGAAGATACCGGCCTTTTAAAGTCGTTATTTCACTCTCACAGACACAGTCATGAGAGAGTGAGCCACAGCCACCCTCACCTGCCCGATATCCACCACAGGCACGAGCATGACGATTGATGAGGCTGAGAAGGAAATTAAAGTTTTGGGTTTGGGATTTACTTTAATAATCAGAGCGAACGAATTCTTAAGAGCAAATTAGTATCAGTCAAGAGGTGATACTATTTCAATAAAAGAGGACGAATTGACGATTTTGTGGACGAGCGGCGACAGAGAAGTTGCGCTGAATATGGTCTTTATGTACGCGCTGAATGCAAAGAAGAGAGGTTGGTGGGACGAAATCACGTTGATAATATGGGGACCTTCTCAGGAGCTTGCCACAAATGACGAGGAAGTACGGGAAGGACTTAAAGAATTAAACGAAGCAGGAGTTGAGCTCGAAGCATGTGTGGTCTGTGCCGAAAAGTACGACGCAGTAAACGGCCTGGAGGAAATTGGTGTAGACGTTTACGGGATGGGTGAACCGCTGACTGAAGCTATCAAGGGGGAGGCTAATGTTGTAACCTTTTGATCTGGCCATACACTTTTTTTATCGAAGGAGACGAAATGAGTTTTTGCAATGTAAATTACCGTATTTCTTAAATAAAAAGAAGTCGTGGTGGTAAAATCTTGAATCGGGCGCAATAAGAATTTCGGTAAGTGTTGCCACTTTAGGTCCGAACCTATCGAGAAAACGAGTTAAACTTCGAAACCTTCAGAAACACTTACCGAAATAACTAAAGTCGCGTTAGTTCAATTTATAGGAAAAGATATAGAGAACAGGATCAATTGCCGAACTTTGGTTCGTCCAGATCACCGTCGTCACTGTAACCTCGAGATTCCCAGTAGCCCTGGAATTCTTCGTTGGCGGAAAGCTCGATCTTTGTAATCCAGCGGATCCACTTGTATCCCCATTTTTGTTCTGCGACAAGCTGGAAAGGAAAGCCCTGTTTCGGAGGAAGTTCAAGTCCATTTAAGTGGTCTGCAATTATTATATTGTTTTCCATTATGTGGGACATCGAAAGAGAAGTAGTATATCCATCCGCTGCGTGGAAAATCACGGTATTGACCTCTGGATTTATCTCAAGTGTTGAGAAGAGTTCTTTTAACGGAATTCCCTCCCATAGTGCTTTTACTGACCAACCCTCAACGCAATGTAGCGTAACGACTTTCTCTATATGGTTCATCTCCTGCAGTTCTGAGTATTTAAGCTCTCTGTCCTTTTCAATCAAACCGGTTAGTTTGAGCCGATATTCTTCTTTGTCGATTTGTTGAACTCCTTTGATAGAGACCTCTCTGAAATGATCGGCCGAGCCCAGTTTTTCCCCTTTGTAGTTCCTGATTTCGACCTTTTCGGGCTTTTCATCTTTGGCTAGTACGGATGAAGATAGGTTTGCAGTTAATAAAAGCAGGACAACAAAGACTCCTATCGCTTTTACCGGAAAAGATTTATTGGACATGTTAAAACCTCCGTTAGGCTTGATATTTAACATTACGATCAATTAAAGAAGAAATAGGTACAGAGAGCCGCCAGATAGGCCAATCAACAGGAGAAACAGCATAGCATCAACCAGATACATTCTTTTTATTCTCACCTTTAAGGTCAGCCTTCTGATCTGGGGCAGCAGGTGAGCAAGAACGAAAAAAACCGCAACGGGCTGAATCGTCTGATGGAGTTTAAAAGCGTTGGCTTTTCCGATTATTACCCTGAAGATCCGGAAATGAGAGATTCCGTAACCACTTATAAACTCCAGTATCAAGACAATTACCAGCAGCCAGGCGCTCCACTTAGATATTCTTTCCCAGTAACGGCCCATTTATACCTCTCCCAATATTTTCTCCACTTTTGACAGCTGGAGCTTGTCGCAAAAACAATTGCGGTTGAGAGTATAAAGGATGCTGGAGCAAACCAACTGTCAAAAAGTGGAGTATTATGATCGGGTTATTCTAGCTAAGAATACGGTAAACCAGAGTGATAGTCAAGAAAGAATATTTATTGATAAAGAGTTCGAAAAATATCGGTTTACCTCAGTTGTTGCTGGAATTTGGTTTCTCAGTTTTCTTAGAACGCTCTTCTAACTTTTTCGCCTGAATGCCTGCCATTTTATCAATAAATAGCTGAAAGCCCCCCAGGGCACCCTCTGGGGATGAGCCGCTATTTATCTTAACTCAATACGAGGTACCCAGCAGTCAATTCGCCCTGCTTATTAAAGTTCAATGAAGGAACAAAGCCAGTTCCGAATTGACTGCTGGGTGCTGGGTCTCGCGTTTTTGAAGTACGTAGTTGTTAGCTTTAAATTAAGTTTTTCTACAAGCACCGTCCGGAAGGGTGGGGTAATTGACACGGTTTGTTGGTGGTCAGGGTAAACTTTCTTCAAAGGTGAGAAAAATGAAATGAAGTTTCAGCCTGAAAAACTAAACTACCCAAGCCAGGATCAAGCCGGCAAAAGCCAGAACCGCGGGCCATTTCCAGAGAAAACCAACCGCCTGATCGAGCCTCAACCGGGGCAGGACGGCGCTGACCAACAGGCATACTATATATAGAAGAAATATTTTTGCCAGGAACGCCAGCACGCTCAGCAGGACGACGAGCCAGCCCGCACCAATACCGGAGATAACTCCCCACAATCCCCAGCCTCCAAGAAAAAGATTAACGAAAAGCCCGATAGCAATAAATTCCGTCAGGGCGTGGGAAATAGTGGAGATACCCAGATATTTACCGCCGTACTCGACGTGTGGGCCGGAAGAGATCTCCTGGGGTGCCGATACCACGTCGAAAGGCCTTATACCCAGGATTGCCGGAAGGATCAACAGGTAAGCAATACCGGAAACGAGAAGCGGCCAGGAAAACAACGCCCAGCCGGACTCCTGCTGGATTTTGACAACTTTGACTATGGAAATCGTTTCGTACCGGGTCATAACGGCCAGGATTCCCAGGAGGAGCGAGACCTCGTAGCCGAAGCTCAGGACGAGCTTTCGGGAAATCCCTATACTCGCGTTCGGGTTTGCTGCTTCTCCACCGGAGAGTGCCAATCCGAGCGGAGCAATCAAGGTTAAGTAAGTTATTACCAGCAGTCCGCCCGACGAGCTTAAAGGAGCAAGTTTTCCGACCGGCAGGAATAACAGGACGACTATAGAGCCCGTCAGCGATAGAATTACGCCGAAATCGAAAAGTTTTCCGTGCGAGGGGGCCTTCTGATAGAACAACTTTATAATGTCGATAACCGGTTGCAGCAGCGGGGGACCGTAACGCCAGTGAATGCGAGCCATGAACTTCCTGGTCAGGCCCAGCATCAGTATTCCCGATAAGAGGGCAATCAAAGGAGAAAATATTATACCGCAGATCGACATTACCATATTTTCCACCCCAGCTGAACCAGAATTAATGCGGCAATGAGGGCAACTATGTACATTACGTAAGTACCTACGTACCCAGTATAAGTCTTTCTTACCCTGTTTGAAGTCTGCTTAACGATTTCTACGACCCAGGAATAAAAGCTCTCTATCAGATCCTTTAAATACGGTTTCAGCATCCGCTCGAGCGGATCGTAAAAATCCACGGTATAGTTGTATTTGCCTTCCGGAGTCGGGGCTCCCGCGGCGTAGCTGTCCTCCTGAGATATTTCCGGGGACTCCGCTCCTGATCTGAATATATACCAGATTATGCCGGCGGCCACGACGAGCGCGAGAAAAATATTTAGCGTGTTTACCGTTCCCGTGTCCGATACCGTCCCCCAGAGGCTCAAATTCAGGGGCTGAAAGCCAAGGAAAGTCGTGATTTTATTGATTGGATTAAGCGGTAGACCGGGGAAAATCCCGAAGATTATTACGCCAATAGATAGAATTACCAGCGGGAACCGCATGCTGAAGGGGGCCTTTTTAACTTCTTCATATTTTTTCGGCAGTTGCCCGAGAAAGACGTTGTGTAGAAGCTTATAAGAATAAAGGATTGCCCCCCAGGTCCCTATTAGAGCAGCAAATGCAAGGAAGGGCTGATTGTCTAGAATCAGGCTCTTGTAGATCAACCATTTTGAGAAAAACCCGTTGGTTAGAGGCACCCCGATCAATCCAGCAATTCCGACGAGAGTTGCCAGGAAGGCGACCGGCATCTTTTTGATAAGTCCTCCCAGGGAATTTAAGTCACGGGTTGACGTCCTGTATTCGACCGCTCCGATCGCCAGGAAAAGCAGGGTCTTGAAGATCGCGTGGTTGAAGAAGTGAAATACCCCTCCCGCCAGGGACAGGCTCGTACCGAAGGAAATACCCAGTATTATGTATCCCGCCTGGCCGATCGTCGACCAGGCGAGTAGCTTCTTGGCATCGTCCTGAAGAACAGCTACGAAGGTCGGGGCTACGATTGTTACGGCGGCTAGCCCGCAGAGAACGTAGTGAAAACTCCATACGCCGTGGCTCAAGCCCAGAAAAAGCTTGATTCCGGATATAACGTAAAACAGCAGGATAATCCCGTAAGTCCCCATTTTGATGAGCATACCGGAAAGAACGGCAGAAAAAGGAGCCGGGGCTTCCGAGTGGGCTGGCGGTAACCACGTGTGGAACGGGAGAATTGCGTTCTTGATTCCGAAACCCACGAAAAACAGGATGAAGATAAACAGGAGGTAAAGCGGCGAGGCCGGGGCGAGATTTGTCGGGAGCTCCGCCAGTGCTAAAGTTCCGTAGTTTCCATACAGGGAAGTTATCCCGATCAGCATGGCGCCGGAGCCGATTATCGACATTACTACATACCTTAGACCGGCTGCCAAAGCCCTTCCCCGGCTGTACGAAATGAGAAGAAAGGCGCTCCAGGACATGATCTCCCAGAAAACGTAAAAGACGAGCAGATCGCCGCTCAGGACTATCCCGAGCATGCTGGCGTTTACGAGGAGGATCATCGAGTAGTAAAAATCCGTTCTCTCCCGGCCTTTTATATAATCAAACGAAAAGATCACGGAAAGCGCGGCTATAACCGCGATGGTTATCGCAAATAACCAGGAAAGCAAGTTCAACCTGAGCGTGAGATCAAAACCGATGAACCCCGGGTAGAATACTCTGGTTGTTGGGGTGATGAAGTAAGCGTAGGACGTCAGTCCGATGAGCGTAATCCAGACGATAGCGGAAAAATAATTCCTCGATTTCGCAGAAAACTTGCCGAGGAAATAAGAAGCTATCGCGCCGCCAAAAGCTACCACCAGAATTGTCTCTAACATGGGTATCTTCCTCTTCCGGGAGGGCGCCGATTATGGAAATTCATCTTTACCCCATCACCGCGGTTATATAGCCGGTTCGATCGAGAAGCTCCGAAGCGGCCGAACTCAAAAAGTTGCTGATAAGCCCCGGATATACACCTATGATTACGAGCAAAACGATCAACAGACATATCGGGATCAGTCCGGAAAGCGGGAGGAGATGATAACCCCCTTTTGAGTCGGACTCCCTGTTTTTAAAATAAAGTACCTGGACTATCCTGAGAAAATAGCTTCCCTCGATTACCGTGCCGAGTAATACGAAAGCTACCAGGACCAGAAAAAGCAGCTCTTCTTTTGCCAGTGCGGCCCTGATTACCATGAGTTTACTCGGAAAACCCATGAAGGGAGGTAGCCCCACCAGCGAAAACGCCCCAATTGCGAACCCGAAGGAAGCAACCGGGGTAACTTTGCTCATTCCCCTGAGCCCCGAAATCTTCATCGAACCCGACCGATAAATCATGTAACCGACGGTCAGAAAGAGCAGCGCTTTTGCAAGGCCATGGGACAGCAGCTGGAACAGTCCGCCAGTGACGCCTGCCGGCGTGGCTATCCCCAGACCAAATACAATCAGGCCCATCTGCCCGATGCTGGAGTAGGCCAGGAGCCTCTTGATGTCGTCCTGACTGAATGCGGATAGCTCCCCGACCAGGACCGTCAAAAGTCCGATTATCGCGAGGAGCTGGAAGACCGGTTCCGCGCCAAAGACCGTGAAGACGACCCTGGCTACCCCGTAAATACCTATTCCTATGGCTACCCCGGATAGGACTGCGCTAATCGAGGAAGGAGCAGACGAATGGGCATCGGGAAGCCAGGCGTTGAGCGGGAAAATTGCTCCTTCAACTCCGAGACCCGTAATCATCAAAACCAGCGGGATAAATATTGAGGTCGAACCCGTCGCCTCTATCCGGCTGGCGATATCGGCCATGTTCAGAGTGCCAAACTGGCCGTAAAGCAAACCAATCCCCAGAAGGAGGAAGCTGGAGCCCACCGTCCCCTGGATCAGGTACTTCACAGAGGCTTCGACTCCTGACCTGTCTCCGAGATAAGCCACGAGTGAATACGAGGAAATACAGAGAATTTCGAAGAATACGAAGAGGTTGAATATATCTCCCGTCAGGGCTACTCCCGTTGCCCCTGTTAGAAACAGGAGAAGGAGGGCGTAATATTTTTCCTCGGCGCCCTCCCTGATGTAATCAAACGAGTAGATTGCAACCAGAAGACCAATTAGCGCGATAAAAGCGGATAAAAGTACCCCCACGGGTCCCGCAACGAGATTTATTGCAAAAGGCGGGCTGAAACCGCCGATTGAGGAGACAACTGGTTCCTCTGAGGCCTCCGGGATGAGAAGAGCGGATACAACTACGTTGAATAGCAGCGCCAGCGGCGGAATAAACTTAGGTATTTTCGGTGCCAGGAACTTTAGCAGTGGAACGATAAAGGCAAGCCCAAGTGGAACCGCGAGCAAAAAGGCGGGATTTACCATCTCTGCCCCCTTATGTCTTCCAGGTTTAGCGTGCCGTAATGCCCGTAAAGTTTGATGGTCAGGGAGAGAGCGAGTGCCAGGACGGAGGCACCGATAACTATTGCGGTTAGAACCAGAGCCTGCGGGACGGGATCTACCATGGACGAAGCTTCGATTTGCACGCCCGGGGCGAAAATTGGAGCCGTCCCTCTGTCAAGATAGCCGACCGAGATTAAGAATAGATTTACTCCAGTATCGAGAATATTGATCCCGATAATAACTTTTACGAGATTACTTTTGAGCAGGATGATAAATAGGCCGATCAGCACCAGACCGAAGGCCCCGATATAGTAAATGTAACCGGAGAGAAAGTTCATCGGGTCTCCTCCATCATCCTGTCGATAATCCCGCCGAACTCGGCACCGACTTTCAACCCGATGGCGATGTAAATCAGCGGAAGTATTCCCGCGCTGAATAAGGAGTAAAGCTCACCTTTTGGTAAAAAGTTCGAAAGAAAATAGCTACTTCCGACGGCGAACCCGATTAATCCGAGTATTACGAACGCCAATCCACCCAGGGATTCCGTTACATCAGTACCCGTGGTCGATATCCTCCTCTCGGGATAACCCAGGTAAACCAGGAGAAAGGCGGAACCGATAACGGCTCCGCCTTGAAACCCCCCACCCGGGGTGAGATGACCGTGGATAAAGAGGTAAGCGCCCAGCAGCAAGATGAAGGGGAACAGAGCCCGGCAGCCGGTTGAAAGAACGAGGCTGGATTCCTCCACCTCGCGCTTCCTTTTCTTCTTTTCAATGGCAAGAACCGCGGAAAGACCCATCGCGGCAATAAAGAGTACGGTGACTTCTCCCAGAGTGTCGAGCGCCCGGTAGCCCGTTACCACGGAAGTAACTATATTTGCCGCTCCTGTTTCTTCCCTACCGTTTTCGACGTAATAAGAGCCCACCTTCGTGTCAGGGGAGCCGAAAGGAATCTCGGTAATTGTTAGAGATAATCCGGCCGCTATGACGGCCAGCAGGACGAGGGCAATTATTCCTCTCGGACTCCTTAGATCTTTCATTCTTCGTACCTCTCCGTTCTCCGGATCGCGATGACGAAAATTCCCGTCACGAGCGCGACGCCGATAGCGGCCTCCGCCATTGCCACGTCGGGTGCCTGGAGCAGGAAGAAAAGCACGGTCGCCATCAAGCTAACCAGGGAAGATGCAATCACTGCACCCAGCAAATCACGCAGGTAGAAGACTCCAAGCGCGGCTCCAAGCATGAAGAAGACCACCACTGAAACTACGAAGATCATTGTTCCTCTCTATACTCCTCGAACTCTTTTGCCTTATCGACAACGCTTATTTCAGTTAGTCGGACCCCGCTTTTATAGGCCGCTCGACCCAGGTTATGGCTGGATATCGGGTTGGTGGCTAAGATGAACAGGGCGATAATTATCGCTTTCCAGATCCAGGCTGGCTCCATTATTCCGACTCCGATAATGGTGGAAAATGCCCCAAGTGTTGTACATTTCGTGCCGGCCTGCACCCTGTCGTAAATATCGGGAAATCTGACAAGGCCAAGACCACCGAGGAAGACGAAAGCAGCTCCGATTCCGGTAATTACCACTCCAAGCAGGTGCATTCAAAACCCCTTTTCCAGAAACCGCGCCAGCGCAACCAGACCGACGAAAGATATCAGGGAGTAAATTAACGCGACGTCCAGGTAAACGTACCTTTCGAAGATAAACCCGAGCAAAACCAGGGAAGCGGTTATCGAAGTGGTCATAGTATCCACCGCCACCGCCCTGTCCGGAGCGGTAGGGCCTCTCAACATCCGCAGGAACGACAACGTCAACCCAAGGCCGATAATAGCGAGAAAAACCATCATACTTATTTCCATAGTTAAACTCCTTCAGGCAAACACCACTTTCAGGTACTTTTCGAACCTTTCACCGATGATTCTCGTTGCCTCCTCGACCGATTCGGATTCAACGTTTATCCAGTGAACCAGAAGCTTGTCCCCGACTATATCCAGGGTAAAAGTGCCCGGGGTCAGAGTAATTGAGTTGGCGAGAATCATCTTTGCCATATCCTCTTCGAGTTCGGTATTTATGATTACTATACCCGGGTTTATCGGAACGTCGGGATGGATTGCCCTGTAGGCCACGTCCAGATTTGCTTTTACGATCTCCCGGGCCAGCACCAGAACGTAGATCATAAAGTAAACGAGCCGCTTTATCCCGAGGGGCGGCAAGCCCAGCCGCGCGTAACCGCTAGAGATGACGACCGCGAGAAAGAAGCTGATCGTCAACCCGACCAGGAGCTCCTGCCGGTTGAACGTGGAGGTGAGGCCCAGCCAGACTAGCGATAGAAGAACGAAGGAATAGGCAAAGTTCTTCAGCCAGGTCAAAGCTTTCATGCGCTCCTCCTTTTTACGGGCAAGGTCTTCTATTTTTTCTTCAGGAACCGATCGATACCTTCGGCCGCCCGTTTGGCATCAGCTATGGCGGTTACTGCATCGAGGTTTAAGTTGACGATGTCTCCGCCGGCAAACAAGCCGGGGATCGACGTCTCCCCGTGTTCGTCCACCTTTACCTTTTTTCTCTCCGTAAATTCCACCTTTTCAAACAGTTCATCCGGCATGAAGGAGAAATCCGGCCTCTGTCCTATGGCCTCGATGACCATGTCGCCGTCGAGAAAGATCTCCTTGTCCTCGTGGAACGACGGGTTGAACCTTCCATCTTCGTCGAATACCGACTTCACTTTCTTGCAGAGCAAACCCTTCACGTTACCTTCCCGGTTCAGCTCGATCTTTTCCGGTCCCCAGCCTGGGTTGAATTCTATACCCTCTTCCCTGGCTTCCTCGATTTCCTCTTCCGTTGCCGGTAGCTGATCCCAGTCCTCCAGGGATACCGTTTTGGTAACTACCTCGTCCTCGGGGTGCTGGATATGCTGTAACCGGAGAGCTTCCCGCGCCGAATCCATGGCGACGTTTCCGCCGCCGATGACGATGATTTCCTTGCCCACGCCCACTCCGTCCCCGATCTTATTTGATCTGAGAAAATCGAGGGCAAGGTGTGCTTTGTCGGCGTTTTCAATACCAGTGGACATGGGGTCGGTGTTACCGATCGCCAGAAAAAGCGCGTCGTGCTCCTCGTAAAGATCCTCGAACCTGATATCCTCTCCCACGGTCGTGTCGAAGTAGAAATCTACCCCCAGAGATTCTATGAACTCTACGTCCCTGTCGATTGCGTGGAGCGGAAGCCTGTACGTCGGGGGTCCGGTCCGGGTGGTCCCGCCTCCGCCGGGCAGAGAATCAAATACCGTTACCCTGTGTCCCTTTAGGCGGAGAAAGTAGGCCAGCGAGAGACCGGACGGTCCCGCACCGATGACCCCCACGTCCTTTCCCGTGTCCGGAGCCGGCTCAAGTTCCAGGGCCGATTTATAGTCTTCTATCTCGTCCGCGGTCCACCGCTTCAACCATCTTATCGCCACCGGTTCGCCCTGAAGCGAGAGAGAACAGGCGTCCTCGCAGTGTTTCATACAAACCCTGCCGCAGATCGCGGGAATGGGATTATCTTCGAATACTTCCTTTAAAGACTTTTCCGGGTCCTCGTCGTAAATTGCCCCGACGTAATCGACTATATTGAGGTTCGCCGGGCAGGCCTCCTCGCATAGTCCACACTCCAGACAGCGCTCGGCTTCTCTCTTTGCTTCCTCCTTGGAATAACCTATAACTTGCTCGATGAACGACAGTTTCCTCTCGTCCGGCGGGACCTGCGGCATGGGGACTCGCTCCCGTTCGAAGAGGGAATAATCGCGGTCCTGGGTAAACCCTTTGTAATTTTCCTTTCGGTGATTGAGATTTGCCTTCAGGACTGAATATTCCTCTTCGGCAAGAAAAGTTTCCCGGTCCCTTTCCTCGTCTTTTGGGATAAAAGTAAATGTATCCTTGTCAAAGTGGATATGAAGGTAATCCCGAGACAGGCTCAACGATCCGGCCGGACAAATATCGACGCAGAGACCGCAGAAGCAGCACCTGCCGTAGTTGATTTCCGGCCTCTCGTTCGTCATGCCCTCTTCCGGTCTGCTCTCAAGCTCGGGAATTTCCACCATTTCTATCGCCTGGTTCGGGCAGATGTCCTCGCAGTTACCGCAACCGGTGCATTTATCCCAGTCGTTCAGGTGGAAGCCGCGGTACCTTGGTGCTGGATCCTTTAACTCAAAAGGATACTGAAGGGTTTTGGGCTCTTCGAAAAGGTATTTTGTCGCTTCGATCGGGTTCAATAAACTTGGCTTTTCGTCACTCATAATACCCCCTCGGCTCATCTATCGATTTCGGGAGCGGTAACGTAGAGGCTCATCATAATGTTGCCGACGTCCGATATGCTCTCCCCTTTTAGTGCCTCTTCAAGTACGGTCAGTCCGTGGGGATAGGAGGGAGTCCTGAAATGGACCCGGTAAGGTCTGTTTCCCCCGTCGGATACCAGGTAAAGACCCAGTTCTCCCCGGGAGGACTCGAGTCTCACGTAGGACTCTCCCGCAGGTATTTTCCATTTGAACGGGTTTGCAGGCCTGTTGTAAACGGAACCCTCTGGAAGCCGGTCCAGGAGTTTGAATATCATGTGGACGCTTTCTATCAGTTCGTCTCTTACAACCATTATTCTCGAGTAAGCATCGCCGTCTTCTCTGGTGGGAACATCCCAGGGCACTTCGTCGTAAGCGCCGTAGGGTTCGACTTTTCTGATATCGTACTTCATGCCGGTAGCGCGCAGGACCTGACCGGTTCCGCCCATATTCCTTGCTTCTGCTCGATTTATCGTACCAATCCCTTTCGCCCGATCGTGAAATATCCTGTTGTTGAAAAAGGTATTGTTGTAATCGGGCACTTTTCCCCCTATCTCGTGCAGGGTTTCCCTGATTCTGTCCGGGAAGCTTTCCGGGAAGTCCCGTCTGACTCCGCCCGGCCAGATGTATATGTGATAAACCCGCCCCCCTGTAAGCTCCTCGAAGAGATCCAGTATGAGGTCCCGGTGGTACATCGCCCAGTTGCTTACGGTATCGAAGCCGAGCATGTTTGAATAAGCCCAGAGCCCAAAGAGGTGGGAAGCAGCGCGGGATAGCTCGAGGTAAATGCTCCTGACGTATTTCGCCCTTTCCGGAACCTCGATGCCGGCGAGACGCTCTACCCCCCGGGAATAGACCATCTCCATTGAGCCAGGCTCTATAACGTTGACCCGGCAGACCAGCGGGAAGTTCTGTATCCAGTTCCTGTATTCCATTAATTTCTCGAAGCCCCGATGGAGGTAGCCGGGATTTGCCGTGGCCTCTTTAATCCTGTCCCCCTCGACCTTCAGCGTGATACTGAAATTACCGACCATTCCCTGGTGCTGCGGGCCGAAGTAAAGCTCGAGTTCCCTGGTGGAATCCGATACGGCCTTTTCGTTCAAAATTTCCATTTATTAATCCTCCACGGCGGGAATCGATTCGAGTTCTTTTTCCACGTAATCGCGAGTGTCGAAATCTTTCCGGAAAGGAGGTATTGCGTAATCTTTTTCGAGAAAAAGAGGTATCTGTCTGGGGTGACCGTCAAAATCTATCCCGAACATTTCGTGCAGTTCCCGTTCGTAAGGTTCGGCATTCTGGAAGACGTGGATGGCGGTACCGATTTCGGGATCTTCCCTGGAAACGGTAGTTTTCAGGATTATCGTCCCCTTCTCCCGCTCCCCGTAGCGGTCGTCGCTTTCCATGTAGCTGTTGAGCAGGTAAACCAGTTCCAGTTGTCCGGCCTCGATTCTATCCACGCAGGATATTAGAGCAAGATGGTCGTAGCTGTGGTTCTTCAGGAAGCCCAGTATGGAAAGTACGGATTCTTTGTCGGCTTCGACTTTTAGCCGGTATTCCCCCCCAGTCTCCGCTGAAACCCCGGCAAAAGACTGTTCGATTTGTTTTCCAATTTCATTGAGCATTTTTCTCATCCCGCTCAAACAGAGGCGGCCAGCCCAGCTCGCCGTAAAGCTCTTCCTGGTTGGAGCGATACCGGTCGTAATTTTCCCGGTATCGTTTGTAGCCGTCCGCCATACCTTTGTCGATCATCGTCCACAGGTGGGTCACCCCGACGAAAATTGACTCGGGTCTGGGCATGCAGCCGGCGATATAACCGTCGACGGGGATAAATTTGTCCAGGTGGTTGATCGTATTATAGGAATCCCAGTACATTCCTCCGTCTATCGGACAGGAGCCGAAAGCTACCGTGTATTTTGGCTCCGGCATCTGCTCGTAAGTCCGGATAATCGGCTTCAGTGTCTTTAGAGAGACGTAACCGGTTATTAAAAAAAGATTTGCCTGCCTGGGCGTGGCCACTGGCTTTACGCCGAACCTCTCGGCGTCCCAGCGGGCCGTTATCGAGGGGGGTATCTCGATGATTCCGCAACCGGTACAGAAATAAACGACGTGGAGGGAGTACTTGTTGCTCATCTTTGCCGGCTCTTTCAGCCAGTTAATTAGCTGGCCCCTATCCATTTTTGCCTCCAGAAGTAAGGTTCGGTCCTATAAAAAAGGAAAATGTTAAAACGTCGGAAAGATTTGGAAAAGTTTCGTATTGCAGGAGAAAAGAAATACCGATTTTTAGCCGTTCAGACCCGGAAAAGTACAAACTCACCGACTCCTTTGTGAAAAAGCGAACTGTGAATAGCTAAAATTGCACTTGAGGTTTGCCGTGTCCGCGAGAGAAAGTCTATCAGTTGTAAGTTAAACGTAAATTTCGCGACTGTAAATCAAAGTTTTGTAAGAACAATAATTCTTCTGGGCCGCTTTGACGAAATCAGTATAACAAAGTTTATCATTATTGTCAAATGCACACTATAGTCTTTCTTCAGGGGTGAGACGGCCCAATCAGTCCCAGCTCTGCGCGTAGAATAGATATCCCGCAAAAGGAGAATCCATTGGATGAGCGTCAATAATACTCCAGCGGGAGGAGATTTCCGGCTCATTTTATAAAACGACGCGGTTTGGGAACTGCAGTTCAGGACTGGGTGCCAGGGTATAAGAGGGGAATTATCGTCGGATCCTGGAAAACTTTTGAAACTCTCTGGACTTTGGATTCGGCTTTGTCCAGCTGAAACTAGTATTTTGGTACTTCGCCTCCGTTAATTTCATCTGTCAAACTAAAATTCATTGCTCAATCCTCCTTATCAGTATCTACAATAAAATTGCATAATAACTTATTCGGCTGGATACAATATAAAATCCAAACATTTTTTCATGTATTTGGCACCGGTTAAATGAGATTTCTTCCGGAGTAATTTCTCCAGTTTGTTGCCGAAATTGGAAATAATTCGTCCGATCAGTTTAAGAACTTTTCGCATCGCTTTTTCGACCCCTCATGGATTGGAAACTCAAGTTGCTTGATGATTTTTGATTCTACTTCCTCGTTCTCATCATCGTCCTCTTCTCTTTTTTCGAATCTTACTGAGAGTTTTTCTTCGTCCAGGTCCCACTCACCGAGTACGAAGTACTTGATGTACTCGGGGTCAAGCTTTACTTTCTCGTTTACGATATCTACGAATCCGTCATTACCATTCTCTTCTTCTCGGACCTGTCTGAGGAAGTAGACTTTTGGTTTGAATTCGGAGGTTGAAGTCTCTTCAATTTCGGGAGTAGAATAACCGAGATACCTTCGGGTATTTTGATTGAAGAGAACTAATCTCTCATCTATTTCTTCTATACTCTCGAATTGATGTCGGTTCCAGAACTTGCGAGAAAACAGGGAGTTGCTTCCTTCAATGGAGGCTTGGGTTGCCGGTTTTCTGGGAACGGAAAAGACGGGGTGAACTTTCCTTTCCAACAGGTAAGCCATCACATCGGAGATGGTTCGTTTGTGAAAACCACTTCCGATGGTGGCCGGATCGTTATCCACCTTTAGGAGGTCGGGAACCTCGAAGCGGTCGAAGAACTTCTGGGTGTAAGTTTTGAACTCGTCTTTGGTTTGGGCTTCG
>Ga0207797_1001332_pt1 | contig 17912 bp, 18 predicted proteins | sample PRCRCaboRojoPR_6_FD_187275 | JGI IMG/M metagenome (GOLD analysis project Ga0207797, IMG submission 187275) | Marine sediment microbial community from Cabo Rojo, Puerto Rico - PR CR 10% Liquid 1 (SPAdes) | ecosystem: Environmental > Aquatic > Marine > Coastal > Sediment | place: Cabo Rojo, Puerto...
GGCTTGAGGATCGCCTCTAGGTGCACCAGGGGCGACTCGCTCTGCTGCACAATCAGCCCCCGCTCGCCCAGCGCCCGGTGGCAATCCCGATAGAATGCCTCGCCGAAGAGGCCCTCGGCAGGCCCGATCGGGTCGGTGCTGTCGACGATCACCACGTCCACGGAGCTCGAAGCCGTCTCTTTGACCCACTGCAGCCCATCATCGAAGGCGAGCGTGGCCCGCGGATCGTCGTTGGACTCGCATAGCTGCGGGAAGTGCTGCTCCGCCAGCCGGGTCACACGCTCATCGATGTCTACCTGGGTGACCTGCTCGACCTCGGGATGCCGCAGGACCTCGCGCAACGTGCCGCAGTCCCCGCCACCTATGATCAGCACGTTGCGCGGCGAGGGATGGCTGTAGAGCGCCGGGTGCGCGAGCATCTCGTGATAGATGAAGTTGTCCCGCTCCGTCAGCATCACGAAGCCGTCGATGACCATGAGGCGGCCGAATCGCTCGGTCTGATAGATCTCGATGTGCTGATAAGGGCTCTGCTCCTCATGGAGCCTTTCGCCCAGACGCAGCGAGAAGGCCGACCCGCACTCGTCGCAGACCTCGGTGAACCATTTCTCGGCATCTAGCGTCATGCCACGCTCCCGCGAGCCGTCTCGAGCCAGTATCATGGCATTTTTAAGCACGAGCGCATGATCCTGCCAGCGACCCGGCAGGGCTGCAAGGCGTCTATGGGCACAGACTGGGGCGTCGACGAGACCCGTCGTATCTATAATGTCGGCCGCTGGAACGGCGGCTACTTCGAGGTCGGCGATGACGGTCACCTCTACATGCAGGTGCCCGGGCGTCGGGGTCCGCGCATCGACATGTACGCGATGACCGAGGCCATCCAGCAGGAGGGTCTGCAGCTCCCGGTGCTGGCGCGCTTTCCCGACATCCTGGATGACCGCGTCCAGCGCCTGGTCGAGGCCTTTGGCCGCGCCCGTGAGGCCGTTGGCTTCAACGGCTCCTATACCGCTGTCTACCCCATCAAGGTCAATCAGCAGCGCAGCGTGGTGGAGCGCCTGCTGCGCTACGGCGGCGAACGGGTCGGGCTGGAGGCCGGCAGCAAGCCGGAGCTCATGGCGGTCATGGCCCTCTCCCGGCCCGGCGGGGTCATCATCTGCAACGGCTACAAGGACCGCGAGTACCTGCGCCTGGCCCTCATCGCCCGCCTCCTCGGCCATCGCGCCTACATCGTCCTCGAGAAACCCTCAGAGCTCGAGGACCTGGCCCGCGAGTCCCGGGCCCTGGGCGTGCGCCCCTTGCTCGGCATGCGCGTGCGCCTGGCCTCTATCGGCGCCGGCAAGTGGCAGAACACGGGTGGCGAGAAGGCCAAGTTCGGCCTCTCCGCGGCCCAGGTGCTGGGGCTGCTGGATCGCCTGCGCGCGCTGGAGATGCTGGACTGCGTCGAGCTCATGCACTTCCACATGGGCTCGCAGATCGCCAACATCCGGGATATCCAGCGCGCCATGCGCGAGGCTGCTCGCTACTATGCGGAGCTGCGCCGGCTCGGGGCGCCCGTGGGGGTTGTGGACGCCGGGGGCGGGCTGGGCGTCGACTACGAGGGCACCCAGTCCCGCAACTTCTGCTCCATCAACTACTCGCTGCAGGAGTACGCCAACAACATCGTCCGCCCCCTCTGGGAGACCTGTGTCGAGCACGACCTGCCCCACCCCGAGCTGATCACCGAGGCGGGGCGCGCCATGACCGCCCATCACGCGGTGCTGATCACCGACGTCATCGACTGCGAGCGCAGCGGCGGCGACGACACGCCCAGCCCCCCGGCAGCGGCGGAGCCGCTGATCCTGCAGGACCTCTGGCGCCTGTACGCCAACGAGGATGCCATGGCGGCTACCGAGCGCTACCACGACGCCGCCCACTGGCTCGCCGAGGCCCAGGCCATGTATACCCACGGGGTCCTGGATCTCGAGCAGCGGGCGCGGGCCGAAGAGCTCTATCTCGCCACCTGCCGGCGCCTGCTCCAGGCGATGCGCAGCGACAACCGCCTGCACCGGGAGATCCTGGACGAGCTCCACGAGAAGCTGGCCGACAAGTACTTCTGCAACTTCTCGGTGTTCCAGTCCATCCCGGACGTCTGGGCGATCGACCAGATCTTCCCCATCTTGCCCCTGCACCGCCTGGACGAGGCTCCGACACGGCGCGCGATCCTACAGGACCTGACCTGTGACTCCGATGGCCAGGTGAGCTACTACGTGGACCGCGAGGGTATCGAGACCACCCTGCCCCTGCATCCGCTGCGCCCGGGGGAGCCCTACCTCCTGGGCATCTTCCTGGTAGGGGCGTATCAGGAGATCCTGGGCGACATGCACAACCTCTTTGGCGACACCAACTCGGTGGACGTGGAGCGCACGGCCGATGGCTATCGCCTGCATCGCTCGGAGCACGGCGACACCGTGGATGAGCTCCTGCGCCACGTGCACTTCGATCCCGCGGAGCTGATGGCGACCTTCCGCGACAAGGTCGCCCAGGCCGGTCTGCCCGACGACCGCAGCCAGCACGTACTGGCGACACTGCAGGCAGGGATGTCGGGCTATACCTACCTGGAGGACTGAGCCGCAGCGCCGCCGCCAAGCTGACCGACAGACATGCCCGTCGAGGCGGGATCCGGCGCCGCGTCGGTGCCGTCTCTGCCGGGGCCCGACCCCGGCAGGGTGCCCGGCCCGGGGCCGCGCCTCAAATCCCTGCCCGAGGGTGCTTGATTTGCATCAAGGAGGGGGGCCGCCGGCGCTCTCGTACCATCCCCCCGACCATGCCGCGGCACACCGGATAGTCCCGATCCGGGGCCGCGGGGCCGACAAGCCAAAATCCGAGGATGGGGGAGTTACCCAATGAGGCACCGACAGACCCAGCTGTTGCGCGTAGGCGCATCGGCCCTGCTGCTCGCGAGCGGGCTCGCGGGCACGTGTGTTGCCCAAGAGAAGGAGGAAGAGGGCGCCAAGGCCATGGAGAGGTATGAGCAGCAGGCCTTCGGCCAGAAGGCGTTCAAGCGCGGGCCTGCCAAGATGACCGAGCAGGAGTGGGAGCGCTCGCAGAAGATCTACTTCAACCGCTGCGCGGGCTGCCACGGCACCCTGCGCAAGGGCGCCACCGGGCCGGGCCTCGAGCCCGAGCGCATGCAGGACTTCGGCACCGAGTCGCTGAAGTACATCATCGACAATGGCACCGCGGGCGGCATGCCCAGCCTGGGCAAGGAGGGGATCCTGAGCAAGGAAGAGGTGGACATGCTGGCCCGCTTCATCCAGCACAAGCCACCGGTCCCGCCGGAGCGCGCCCTCAGCAAGATCCGCGAGACATGGGAGGTCACGGTGCCGCCCGAGGAGCGGCCCGACGAGGTGCAGCACGACTACGACGTGGACAACCTCTTCGGCGTGGTCCTGCGTGACGCCGGCAAGGTGGCCATCATGGACGGCGAGAGCAAGGAGATCGTCAGCGTGGTGCCCACCGGCTACGCGGTGCACATCCTGCGCTCGTCAGCCAGCGGCCGGTACTTCTACTCCATCGGCCGCGACGGCAAGGCCACCATGATCGACCTGTGGATGGAGAAGCCCGACAAGGTCGCCGAGGTCCAGCCCTGCAACGACGCCCGCTCCATCGACAGCAGCAAGTACGAGGGCTACGAGGACGAGCTGGCCGTGGTGGGCTGCTACTGGCCGCCCCACGTAACGGTGCTCGACGGCCAGACCCTGGAGCCCCTCAAGCTCCTGTCCACCCGCGGCTACACCTATGACGAGCAGACATACCACCAGGAGCCCCGGGTGGCTGCCATCGTCGCCAACCACTACAAGCCCGAGTGGGTGATCAGCATCAAGGAGACGGGCTACGTCTGGCTGCTGGACTACAGTGATCTGGACAACATCACCATCGACCAGATCGACGCCGAGCGCTTCCTCCACGACGGCGGCTTCGATGCCACCGGGCGCTACTTCCAGGTGGCGGCCAACATGCGGGACACCATGGTCGTGGTGGATACCAAGGAGGGCGAGCTGGAGGCCCGCATCCCCGTGGGCACCAAGCCCCACCCCGGCCGCGGCGCCAACTGGGAGGACCCCGAGTATGGCCCGGTGACGGGCACCACCCACATCGGCGAGGACGTCTACACGGTCTGGGGCTCCGATCCCGACGGCCATCCGGAGCACGCCTGGGAGGTCAAGTACGAGCTGGAGACCCTGGGCGCGGGATCCCTGTTCACCAAGACCCATCCCAACAGCGAGAACGTGTGGATCGATCACGCCCTCAACAAGAGCCCGGAGACCACCCGCAAGGTCTGTGCCTTCAAGAAGGACAACCTGAAGGGCTCGCGCCAGTGCATGCAGCTGGCCGACCACGGCCGCGCCGTACACTTTGAGTACAACAAGGCCGGCGATGAGGTCTGGGTGAGCATCTGGGACAGCAAGGACAAGCAGAGCGAGATCGTGATCATCGACGACAAGACCATGGAGATCAAGCAGCGCATCACGGACGAGCGCCTGGTGACGCCGACCGGCAAGTGGAACGTCTATAACACGGTCCACGATGTCTACTAGTAGTTGGCGTGCGGGGGGCCTCGGCCCCCCGCTCCTCTTGGCAGCTGCCATCGCCATGACACCTGCGGCAATGGCAGGGGATCACGACACGATCACCGATGCGCGCAAGGCCCAGCTCGTCCGCCTGCTGGATCATGACTGCGGGGCCTGTCACGGCCTCGAACGTGAGGGCGGGCTGGGGCCACCGCTGCTGCCGGAGGACCTGCGGCAGCGCTCGCGCGAGGCCCTGGTCGCCACCATCCTGAACGGCCGCCCCGATACCGCCATGCCGCCCTGGCGGCCGTTCCTGACCCGTGCAGAGGCCCGCTGGCTGGTGGACTACCTGCGAGCCGGGCGCTCCGACCTTTCCCAGATGACACAGCGCTGAGGTGCCCGGCATGCGCAAGCCAGGCGAGGATCCGAGCAGACCCATGCGGCGCCGCCTGCTCGCCGCCCTGCTCTTGCTGACGGCGGCACCGGTTTGGGCCGGCGACTGCCTGACCCGGGGCACCGGTGACCTGGGCGTGGTGATCGAGCGCGCCGCTGGCAGCCTGCGGGTGGTCGACGTGGGGGCCCGACGCGAGCTCTTCCGCGTCGAGGACCTGGGCGATCTCTCCCACGCATCCGTGGTCTTCTCACCGGACCAACGCTATGCCTTCGTCTTCGGCCGCGACGGGGCACTCAGCAAGGTCGACCTGCTATGCGGACGCGTCATCGAGCGCATCAAGCAGGCCGGCAACAGCATCGGCGGCGCCATCTCCCAGGACGGCGACCTGGTCGCGGTCTCCAATTACGAGCCGGGCGGGGTCCGGATATTCCGGGCCTCCGACCTGGAGCCCGTCACCCGTATCCCCGCGACCTACGACGACGACAAGCGCGCCAAGGTGGTCGGCCTGGTGGACGCGCCGGGCGAGCGCTTCGTCTTCAGCCTGTACGAGGCCGGCGCGATATGGGTCGCCGACCTCAGTAACCCGGGCTCGCCCGAGGTCGAGCGCTTCGAGGACGTGGGGCGCAAGCCCTACGACGGCCTGGTGGACGGCCGCGGGCGGTACTACATCGCCGGCCTCTTCGGCGAGGACGGCCTGGCCCTGCTCGACCTGTGGCAGACCGGTCAGGGGGTGCGGCGGATCCTCGACGACTACGGCCGCGGCGACCAACGCCTGCCCGTCTACAAGATGCCCCACCTGGAGGGCTGGGCACTGACCGATGAGCACGCCTTCATACCGGCGGTGGGCCGCCATGCCCTGCTGGTCGTCGACCGCGATACCTGGCAGGAGGTCAAACGGATCGAGCTGCCCGGCCAGCCGGTATTCGCCGTGGCACGTCCGGACGGCCGTCAGGTCTGGGTCAATTTCGCGCATCCGGATAACGACACCCTGCGGGTGATCGACGTTGCCAGCCTCGAGGTCGTCGAGGCCCTGGATCCCGGTCCCGGCGTGCTGCATATGGAGTTCACGCCCAAGGGCGAGGCGGTCTGGGTCTCGGTGCGCGACGACGACGCCGTGCATGTCTACGACACGGCCTCGTTCGAGCGCGTAGCCGAGCTGGAGGCGAAGACCCCCAGCGGCATCTTCTTCACCCACCGAGCCCACGAGATCGGGCGGTGACCGAGCTGGAGCGGCGCCTGCTGGATCGTTTCCAGGACGGGCTGCCGATGGTAGCGGAGCCCTTCGCAGCGATGGCGCGCGAGCTGGACGTGAGCGAGGCGGAGGTCATTGCCAGCCTGCAGCGCCTGCAGGACAACGGCACGCTGAGCCGCGTCGGGGCCGTCTTCCGGCCTCACAGCGTGGGTGCCAGCACCCTGGCGGCCATGGCCGTGCCCCCCGAGCGCCTGGAGGCGGTGGCCGAGCTGGTCAGCAGCTACGAGGCGGTCAATCACAACTACGAGCGGGAGCACGAGCTCAACCTCTGGTTCGTGGTTGCTGCCGCGGATCAGGAGGCGGTCGCGGGCGTGCTCACCGACATCGAGCAGAGGACCGGTCTGACCGTGCTCGATCTGCCCCTCGAGCGCAGCTTCCACATTGACCTCGGGTTTCGCCTATGGCGCTGAGCGAGCGCGAGAGGGGGGTGATCGCCGCCCTGCAGGCGGGCCTGCCCCTGGTCTCCAGGCCCTACGCGGCGATTGCCGAGCGGCTGGGCCTGTCGGAGGCGCAGGTCTTGCACACGGTCGAGGACCTTCGGGCCCGGGGGACGATCAAACGCCTAGGGCTCGTGGTCCGCCACCACGAGCTGGGCTACCGCGCCAACGCCATGGTGGTTTGGGACCTGCCAGAGGCAGTGGTGGCGGAGTCGGCGCCGATCCTGGCCGCGGCCGAGGCCGTGACCCTGTGCTACCAGCGGCCCCGCCGCCCGCCGCAGTGGCCGTACAACCTGTTCTGCATGGTCCACGGCCGGCGCCGCGAGGCCGTCCTGGCCATCGTCGACGAGCTGACCACGCAGGCGGGGCTGGCGGGCTACCCGCGCGCGATCCTGTTCAGTCGCCGGCGCTTCAAGCAGCGGGGGGCACGCTACCTGCGAGAGGCCGGCTGATGGACAACCTCGACCGCGCCATCGTCAACGAGTTGCAGGGGGGCTTCCCGATATGTGAGCGCCCCTTCGAGGCCGTGGCCGAGCGCCTGGGCACGAGCGAGGTGACCCTGATCGAGCGGATCGAGCAGCTCCTGACACAGGGCACGCTGTCCCGCTTCGGCCCCATGTACCACGCCGAGCGCATGGGCGGGGCGCTGGTGCTGTGCGCCATGCAGGTCCCGGAAGAGGCATTCGAGCGCATCGCCGAGACGGTCAACGCCCACCCCGAGGTCGCCCACAACTATGCCCGGGCGCACAGCCTGAACATGTGGTTCGTGCTGGCTACCGAGACGCCCTCGCGGGTAACGGAGGTCATCGACGCCATCCAGGCGGAGACCGGCTGCCACGTCTACCAGATGCCCAAGCTCGAGGAGTACTTCGTGGGCCTGCGCCTGGAGGTCTGAGGTCATGCTGGACGATACCGACCGCAGCATCATCCGGGCCACCCAGGCAGGCCTGCCCCTGACGCCCAGGCCATACACCGCGGTTGCCGAGCAGCTGGGGCTGGCACCGCAGGAGGTGCAGCGGCGCCTGGAGCGGATGCTCGAAGAGGGGGTCATCCGACGGATCGGGGCCGTGCCCAACCACTATGCCCTGGGCTACCGGGCCAACGGCATGTCCGTATGGGATGTGCCCGACGCCCATGTCAGCGAGCTAGGCCGCGAGGTAGCGGCGCTCGATTTCGTCAGCCACTGCTACCACCGTCCGCGCCATCCGCCCGACTGGCCCTACAACCTGTTCGCCATGGTCCACGGCCGAAGCCGCGACGAGGTCGAGGCCATGGTCGCCCGTATCGCCGAGCATCTCGGCGACCGTACCCGCAGCCACGCCGTGCTCTACAGCACACGCATACTGAAGAAGACCGGGCTGCGGCTGTAGCCAGAGGAGGAATCGCGATGTTCCGTCTGACCCAATACCTGCAAGAGGTCCGCGAGCCCTCACCGATCGGGCCGCCGCGGCGGCCAAGCGGCCCGGTGGTGATCTGGAACCTGATCCGCCGCTGCAACCTCACCTGCAAGCACTGCTACTCCACCTCCGCCAACCGGGACTTCGCCGGCGAGCTGGCCACCGATGAGGTCTTCCAGGTCATGGACGACCTCAAGGCCTACGGGGTGCCGGTACTGATCCTGTCCGGAGGCGAGCCACTGATGCGCCCGGACATCCTGCAGATCGCTGCCCGGGCCAAGGAGCAGGGGTTCTATGTGGGCCTCTCGAGCAACGGCACCCTGATCGACGAGGCCACCGCCGAGGCCATCGCCGAGACCAACTTCAACTACGTGGGCATCAGCCTGGACGGCCTGGGCGCGACCCACGACCGCTTCCGCCGCCTCGATGGGGCCTTCGACCAGGCCCTGGCCGGCGTCCGCCGCTGTATGGCCCTCGGGGTCAAGGTCGGTCTGCGCTTCACCCTGACCCAGGACAATGCCGGCGAGCTCCCGGAGCTGCTGCAGCTCATGGACGACGAGGGCATCGACAAGTTCTACCTCTCCCACCTGAACTATGCCGGGCGGGGCGGTCGCAATCGCCGCGACGACGCCGTGCACCAGACCGCGCGCTGGGGCATGGACCGCCTGATCGAGGCATGCTGGGCGCACCTCGAGCGCGGCGACCCCAAGGAGTTCGTGACCGGCAACAACGACGCCGATGGGGTCTACCTCCTCCACTGGGTGGCGCGGCACTTCCCCGACCGCCTCGAGCATATCCATACCCTGCTGCGGCGCTGGGGCGGCAACAGCTCGGGCATCAATATCGCCAACATCGACAACCTGGGCAACGTGCACCCGGACACCTTCTGGTGGCACTACACCCTCGGCAACGTGCGCGAGCGCCCGTTCTCGGCCATCTGGGAGGACACCTCCGACCCGGTGCTGGCCGGGCTGCGGCAGCGTCCGCGCCCGCTCAAGGGTCGCTGCGGGGCCTGCGCCCATGCCGACATCTGCGCCGGCAATACCCGGGTTCGGGCCCATCGCATGAGCGGCGACCTGTGGGCGGAGGATCCGGGCTGCTATCTGAGCGACGACGAGATCGGGCTGACGGCGCAGCAGCCCGGTCTATCGGCCGCCGCGGGGGATCGATGATGGACTACCTGCCGATCTGCTTCGATCTCAAGGCAACCAGGACCCTGGTCGTGGGCGGCGGCAGCGTCGCCGCCCGCAAGACGGAGATCCTGCTGCGCGCCGGGGGCCGTATCACCGTCGTTGCCCCCGAGCTGGGCCCGGACCTGCAAGGGCTGGTGGATGCGGGGCGCATCGAGCATCGGCCAGCGGCCTTCGAGGAAGGCATGCTCGAGGGCTTCGGCCTGGTCATCGCCGCCACCGACGTCTCCGAGATCAACGACCAGGTCTCGCGGCTGGCCAGGGCCAGGGGGCTGCTCGTCAACGTGGTAGACGAGCCCGCGCGCTCGAACTTCATTATGCCAGCCATCGTCGACCGCTCCCCCTTGATGGTCGCCATCTCCAGTGGCGGCCGCTCGCCGGTCCTGGCACGCATGCTGCGGGCCAAGCTGGAGCGCACCATCCCGGCCGCCTACGGCAGGCTCGCCGGGCTGGCCGCACGCTTCCGCGATACGGCCAAGCGGCGGATCAGCGACCCGGTCGCCCGGCGCCGCTTCTGGGAGGATGTCCTCGACGGCCCGGTCGCCGAGCAGGTGCTGAGCGGCCATGACGACGAGGCCGAGCAGGCCATGCGAGAGGGCCTGACAGACGGGGCGACGTCGGTCCCGCGCGGCGAGGTCTATCTGGTGGGTGGCGGGCCGGGCGACCCCGAGCTGGTTACCCTCAAGGCGCTACGCCTGATGCAGCGCGCCGATATCGTCCTCTATGACCGTCTGACGAGCCCCGCCATCCTGGAGCTGGTACGCCGCGACGCCGAGCGTCTGTACGTCGGCAAGGCCGCCGGACGACACGCCTGCGCCCAGGATGAGATCAATCGCCACCTCGTGACCCTGGCGGGGCAGGGACGGCGCGTCCTGCGCCTGAAGGGCGGCGATCCCTTTCTGTTCGGCCGTGGCGGCGAGGAGGTAGCGGCCTGCCGCGCGCACGGGATACCGGTGCAGGTCGTCCCGGGGGTCACCGCGGCCCTGGGCTGCTCCAGCTACGCGGGCATCCCCCTGACCCATCGCGACCACGCCCACGCCTGCCTCATGGTCACCGGGCATATGCGGGATGGCACCCTGGAGCTACCCTGGCAGGCCATGGTCCAGCCCCACCAGACGGTGGTGGTCTACATGGCCCTCAAGGCGCTGCCCCAGCTCTGTCGGGGCCTCATGGACCACGGCCTGCCGCCCGAGCACCCGGCGGCGCTGGTGGAGAAGGGCACCACGCGCGAGCAGCGGGTGGTGACCGGAACCCTGGCTACGCTGCCGGCCGTCGCCCGCGCCGAAGGGGTGCAGTCGCCGGCCCTGGCCATGGTCGGTGACGTGGTCCGCCTGCGTGCGGGGCGGGAGCCGGAAGACCGCGAGCGCAGTGCCTGCCACGAGGTCCCTGTCGAGACGAACGACCTGCAAGCACGGGCGGTACGGGCCTGATGGGCGGTCGCGGCGGGCATCCGCGGCGGCTGGCGATGCTGGCGTCGGCGCTGCTGGCGCCGGGTCTGGCCTCTGGGACGGACACGGGCACAGCGGACCCCGGCGCACTATACGCCGAGCACTGTGCACAGTGCCACGGCGAGGCCCGTCTGGGCGGCCAGGGCCCGGCGTTGCTACCCGGCAATCTGCGGCGGCTGGACAGGGAGGAGGCGGCCCGGGTCATCGCCGAGGGCCGGGCGGCGACCCAGATGCCGGGCTTTGCCGGTCGACTGTCGCCCCGTGCCATCGATGGCCTGGTGGACTTTATCTATAGCCCGCCAGAGGAGACGCCGCAGTGGGGGCGCAAGCGGATCGAGGCCAGCCACCGCGTGCTCACCCCGCCGGGCCAGCTGCCGAGCGAGCCCCAGTTCGCCGGCGATCCCCTGAACCTGTTCCTGGTGGTCGAGAAGGCGGATCACCACGTGACCGTCCTGGACGGCGACCGCTTTGAGCCCATCCATCGCTTCGCCACCCGCCGTGACCTGCACGGCGGCCCCAAGTACTCCCCCGACGGGCGCTTCGTCTATCTCGCGTCCCGGGACGGCTGGATCACCAAGTACGACCTCTACGGCCTGCAGAAGGTCGCCACCGTGCGCGCCGGGATCAACACCCGCAATATCGCCCTGTCGGCCGACGGCCAGACCCTGGCCGTGGGCAACTACCTGCCGCACAGCCTGGTCCTGCTGGATGCCGACGACCTGACGGCTCGCCACGTCGTCCCGATACGCGGGCGCGGAGGCGAGAGCTCCCGGGTGAGCGCGGTCTACACCGCCCCGCCTCGGGACACCTTCGTGGTTGCCCTCAAGGACGTCACAGAGGTGTGGGAGATCCCGTACGGGGACCTGCCACAGCGCCGGGAGCCGTCCATTCGGCGCATCGAGCTGGAGGGCTACCTGGACGACTTCTTCTTCACGCCCGACTATCGCTACCTGGTTGGCAGTGCCCGCGACGGCGGGGCCCGTGTCCTGGATCTCGACAAGGGCGAGGCCGTCGCCTCCCTGCCCCTGTCAGGCATGCCGCATCTGGGCTCGGGCGTGAGCTGGCTGCGCGATGGCCAGCGGGTGCTGGCGACCCCCAACCTGCGCAAGGGCCAGGTCGCGGTCATCGACATGGGCTCATGGCAGGTGATCGAGCGCATCGAGACGCAGGGTCCGGGCTTTTTCCTGCGCACCCACGAGGCGAGCCCCTATGCCTGGGTCGATGTCTTCTTCGGGCCCGAGCGCGACGCGGTCCACGTCATCGACAAGCAGTCCCTGGAGATCGTCAAGACGCTACGCCCCGAGCCCGGCAAGACCGCCGCGCACGTGGAGTTCACCCGCGACGGCAGTCACGCCCTGCTAAGCATATGGGCCGAGGACGGCGCGCTGGTGGTCTACGATGCCGAGACGCTCGAGCCCGTCAAGCGCGTCCCGATGGCCAAGCCCTCGGGCAAGTACAACGTCTACAACAAGACCCGCTACGTCACCGGCACCAGTCACTGACTGCGGCGGCTGCAGACGGCCCGCTCGCTGCACGCGCGCAGGCCCTCCACGTCATGAATGTAGACCACATCGCGTTCGACAGTGATGAAGCCGGCCTCAGTCAGATTGTGGAAGATACGCGACAACGTCTCCGGGGTGATGGACAACCTCGAGGCGATCAGGTGCTTGGGCGCAGGCAGCCGGATCCCATCCTGGCCCTGCGGCGAGACCGCGGGCATCAACCGCAGCAGATAGTTCGCCACCCGCAGGGTGGCGTTGTGCAGGGTCAGGGCATTGACCTCTTCTACCAGATGTTCGAGCCAGGATGACAGCTCGGCGTTGACCATCACACAGGTCTCGGGCGACTCCTCCAGCACCGCCTTGAAGCCCTTGCTGTCGAACGCCAGCAGCTCGGCCTGGCTCAGGGCCTCCGCGCTTACCGGGTAGGTGCCCCGATCGGTGAACATCAGGGCCTCGGCGAAGAGGGTCCCGGGCGTGACGATCTCGATGACCTTCTCGCCCCCCTCCGGCGATAGCCGGAAGAGCTTGATCTGGCCTTCAACGACCTGGAAGAAGCGCTCGGCCTTGTCGCCGTACTCGAACAGATGCTCACCCGACTCGAGATAGACCCGGCGCGCCTTCTTCAGGACCCGATCCTGCTGCTCGGCGGTGAGCTTGGAGAAGACGGGATGGGTACGCAGCGGAGCGGTGAGGACTGTTTCCTGCTTCATCGGACACGGACCGCACGGGCGGCGTGCACACAGTGCCCAGCCGCTGTGGTAGTGAGTACGCCAGCTAGCTTAGCACCTCCTGCCGGGGATGCCAGCTGGCCGTTGCTGGCAGGCGACGATCGCGCGCCTGCCACCACGCCTCGGCCAGGCGCTCCGCCCCCGCCTGGTCAGGGGCCATATCCATCAGCCTGATGGCCATCGCGGCCGTGCCGATCACGGCTGCCTCCCCGTACCTGTCCTCCGCATCGCCGGTCCAGACCCGAACCAGGTGCGCGAGCTCCAGCTGCTCCGGACGCGAGACCCTGCTCGACAGCCGTGCCTTCCAGGGCTCGTCCGCCCCCACCCCGGCGCGCGCGGTCACCGCCCGACAGGCACGGTCCACCGGCCGTTCGCTCTCCCCGCCCTCGCCCTTGAGGACCGTAACCGCGGGCTCGTTCAGGGCCAGGGCGCCACCCTGGTGGATCTGCAGGTAGCCCGGATGGAAAATCCCCTGCAGGGACGCCGCAGCGCGGCCAGGGTTGAGCATGCGGGCCAGGGTATGCGCCGGCGAACGCAGCCCCAGGAGGCCGCGCAGCCCGATCAGGGCCTCGAGCTCCGGCGCCACCGCCTCCAGCGGCATGTAGGTGAAGCCCTGCCGGCCCAGCTGGGCGTCGGCCTCGCCCGCATCCCGTGCAGGCTCATATCCCAGCGCCGCCAGCGCCTGATCGGTATAGATGCGGCCCGCGGTATGGCCGCTGCTGCCGTGCATGAACACGCGCACGCCGTTGCGGGCCAGCAGGAGCACGCTCAGCAGATACCAAGGCAGGTGTCGGCGCTTGCCGGCGTAGGACGGCCAGTCCAGATCGGCCGCCGGCAGCCCGGCGACCAGCCGCTCGCGCAGCGCCTGGATCATGCCGGCGACCTCCTCCGGCTCCTCCTCCTTGACCCGCATGAGCATCAGGAATGCGCCGAGCTGGACGTCGGCGACCTCCCCCATGAGGATGGCGCGCATGGCATCGTACGCCTCCTCCCGGGTCAGCGACCGGGAGCCGTGACGGCCCCGGCCAAGGGTTCGGATGTATCCGGCGAAGGGGTGCTCTTCGGACATAGGGATGACCCATTCCACGGAGACAGGGTGATCGGCGGCGCCCTGGCGGGCGCCGCCGACGTTGCTGCTAGGCGGGGCTCGGTGCAGCCCCCTCCGGCGCCGTAGCCTCCGGCCGCTCGGCGGCCGGCTCAGGGGCCTTGCGGGTCTCGTATCGGCCGATGACCGCCAGGTCCCACAACAGCAGCACCACGCCGAGGGCGGTGGTCACACCCATGATCATGCGCCAGTACATCGCCTGCACGAACCACGGATGGGTCTGGGCCTCGAAGTAGGCCGCCCAGTCGGATCCCCCGACCGCTCGCTCGATATACGACTGCTCGTAGCCCGCGATGAGCAGGGCGATGGACATGCCCAGGACACCGATACCCATCAGCCCCAGCGCCCACTTCCAGCGCCAGCCCCCGCGCAGGCCGCCGCCCATCCAGACGTCGCCTCGCAGTCTCTGCACCGCCAGATAGAACAACGGTATCACGATGGTAGCGAAGGCCCCGAAGAAGGCCAGATGGCCATGGGAGGCGGTCCACTGCGTACCATGGGTGTACAGGTTGATCTGCGGCAGGGTCTGCATGAAGCCCCAGACGCCCGCACCGAGGAAGTTACCGAAGGCGTGGGCGATCAGGTAGGCGAAGGCCGGGTGGTTGCGGGCCTTCATATTGTGGGTCCCCGAATCGTAGACCGCGTGCACCACCATGGCGACCAGTGGTATCGGCTCCAGGGCCGAGAAGAAGCCACCGATCTTGAACCAGTACTCCGGAGTCCCGATCCAGAAGTAGTGGTGACCCAGGCCCAGGATCCCCGAGCCGAACATCAGGGCGACCTCGATGTAGAGCCAGGTCGTGACGATGCGCCGGCTGGTCCCGAGGACCGTCATGAGGGCCCAGGCCATGATGGCGCCGGCCATCACCTCCCAGGTCGCCTCTACCCACAGGTGGATGACCCACCACCACCAGTACTGGTCGATGCTCACGTTCGTCGTATAGAACATCCCGGCCAGGTAGAGGCCGCCCAGGGCGATCATATCCAGGGAGATGACCATACCGATGCCGGTCCAGCGCCCGCGCGAGAAGGTGGCAACGGTATTGAAGAAGAACACCAGGAAGACCGCCACGATGCCGATGTCGGCCCAGCGCGGCGCCTCGATGTACTCCCGGCCCTCGTTGATGAACCAGCGTGTGAAGTCCGTCCCCGGGCCCATCTGCACGATCAGGAAGACGAGGACCACAACGGCCACGGCCGCCGTCAGGATCCAGAAGGCCAGGTTGCCCAGGCGAAGGCCGACCGTCGGGTGGCCGGCCTCGTCCTCGAGCAGCCAGTAGACCCCGCCGATAAAGCCCATGAGCAGCCACACCACCGTGGCATTCAGGTGCAGCATGCGGTTGGTCGCGAAATCCAGGCTCCCCAGCAGGAACTGCGGCATGAGGTACTGCAGGCCCGCCAGGAGGCCGAAGATGATCTGGGCCACGAACAAGGCGAGGGCCACCGAGAAGTACTTGATGGCCAGTCGCTGACCGCCGTTCAGGTTGCTCGTATCGAGGGCGTTGATGGCCATCTCGTCATCCCCCCTGCGTCATGGGCTCGAAGTTGTGCGGGAAGCCGTTGGTGTCGATGGCGGCCATCCACTTCAGATACGCCACCGTGGCCCTGGCCTCCTCCCTGGTGATCCCCAGATCCGGCATCACGCGCCCCGTGCCGTAGGTGCGGGCGTTCTCCTCCGGATTCTGCAGGAACTGCACCATGAGCATCTCGCGCGACTGGGGGCTCCCCCATGCCGGGTCCAGCCAGGACTTGGTCAAGTCCGGGGCATAGTAGGCCCCGTGGCCCAGGAAGGTATGACAGTTCATGCAGTTACGGCCCTGCACGATCTTCTTGCCGTGCGTGACCAGGTCCTCGGCCTCCTCGGCCGAGTAACGCTTGCCGAACAACAGCTGCTCGCCGCCGACCTCGGGCCGGTAGCGACGACGCTCTTCGTCGTAGACGTAGTCGATGCGCTTGTTGATGACGGTGTAGCCAGGCACCCGCTCGGTGCCCGCCTCGATCATGGCATGGCTGTCATAGGTCAAAACCAGCAGGATTGCGAACATGATCACCGTGATCCAGATGGCGACGTGCCCCCAGCCCCGCTGACTGGCCCACCAGGGTGTTTCGTTCATCGTTATCTCCTCCACCAGCAGCCTGTGTTGTATCGATCAGACCTGTCCCTGATCCTCCTCCGGGTAGTCCACAGCGTGCGCCCTGTGCGTGCCCACGCACAGGTACCAGATCCCGTGCGGTGCCAGCAGATAGCCCACCAGCATCACCGCTACCACCAGCTCCCAGAAGCCCGAGAGCTCCAGGGCCCTCGCCAGGGCCATCACCGCCGCGAACAGGCCGGCATAGGCCCCATATGCCACGGGCATCAGGCGTGGCCTTCGGTATACCCGTGCGCTGGCGAACAGCAGCGCATACAGGGCACCAAAGATGACCACGGCCGCGCCCGCGATCACACCGTTGAGGATGTGCTGCATCTCCATCGGCTCGACCATGCCCGACCTCCTCGGCTTGCATGCGACCTCGGCCGTAAGGGACGGCCGCAGGAGGCGGCACCATAGGGAGCCCCGGACGAGACGCTCCTTGACGCAGATCAATTGGCAGCGAGCCTGAAGCGGTGGCAGCGGTCCGTTAGAATGGCTCTGGCCATCTCACGTCCATCCGGCGACCCGCAAGCTGGGGCTGCTATGCACTGCTACGTCTACCGAAGCCGCAAACGCGACCAGACCTATCTCTACCTGCGGGAAAGGGATGACTTCTCGGTGCTGCCCGACGAGCTACAGCGGCTGTTTGCAGGGGCAGATCTGGCGATGGAGCTCGAGCTCACCCCCGAGCGCCGCCTGGCCCGCGAGGATCCGCGCGAGGTGCTATCCAATCTGAAGGCGCGCGGCTTCCACCTGCAGATGCCGCCCCTGAACGAGGTCCCGTTCTAGCCTTCTCCCCGTCCCCAGAGGACAGGCCAGAGCCGGAACAGGAACAGCAACAGGGAGAGCCAGGCGAGCAGCCCGCCGATCGCGATCACGGAGCGCCACGCCCCGAGCGCGCCCACGACGATTGCCCAAAGGCCCAGGTGGAGCAGGGCCTGCTGGCTCCAGGACCACCCCCCGAGGCGGATGGGCGCGCCCGTAAAACGAGGCAGCATGTGCTCGCCCAGGCCGTAAACCAGCAGGGTCAGAAAGCCGAGACCGAAGAGGTGCACCGCGGCGATACGCAGCGGGCCCTCGAGCAACAGCCCCCCAAAGGGCAGCGCCGCCCCTGCCAGCAGCATATACGCCATGGCCCCCAGGATTGCCGCACGACTGGTCACGGACAGGCCGAGACCGACATGACGGGCACCCCCGGCCTCGCGATCCGGGGCCTGTGCTACCAGGGCCATGGCCTCGCTGACCGGCTGCACGCCCACGTGGGCCAGCTGACCCTCGATGACCACGGCTGGGATGGAGCGGATCCGCAGCTGATTCGCGAGCGCCCTGCCCTCGGGCTGGGCCATGTCGACCACGGCGTAGTCGATCGCCTTGTGCTCGGCGACCTCCTGCCACACCGCCTCCGCACGATGGCACGAGGCGCACCAGTCCGACACCAGGAGTCTCACCTGCATGCCGTCAGTCCACGCAGCGCATGCACTGGATGTCGTAGCGGTCGACCCAGGCCTTGAGCGCCTCGATGGCCTGGCCTCCAGTGTGGAGCTTGGCGTAGGCCTGATCCGGCGCATCCGGTTGCATCCGCACCAGCCACGCATCCGTGTAAGGTGCGACGTTCACCAGCCCAGGATCGTCGGCAACTGCCTGGTTGAGCTCCAGGATGGTCCCGTCGAAGGGTGCAGGGATCCCGCCGGCCCACTTGCCCGACTCCAGGCGGCCCACCGGACGCCCCGCTTCCCGGTGGCTGCCCGGCTTGCGAAAGCGCACGTACTGCACGCGT